>Ga0067045_1030433_pt1 | contig 15303 bp, 16 predicted proteins | sample TerdegcTABiofilm_FD_59184 | JGI IMG/M metagenome (GOLD analysis project Ga0067045, IMG submission 59184) | Combined Assembly of (Gp0054472, Gp0054536) Wastewater bioreactor microbial communities from Singapore -Terephthalate degrading...
ACAGGTCATCAATTTACCACCCCAACAAAGAAGGTGGTTCGAAGTAAAAGTGCCATTATGGTATTTCATGAAAAATAAAAAAGTTTATAATGGCTTATCTTTTTGCAACCTTAAATATGACAATGAAATTGGCGCTTTATTAGTACCCGATGAATCAAAGCCAAATATAATATAATTTGCTAAACCCTTTTCCAAAACTCTTCTTCCGATATTCTAAGTTGCTGTTTTAATATCTTTCGCCACAAGTTGGCGGGTATCTCCCTGCTTACAGAATGGCTGACTCTTGTTCGTAGGATATTGCCATTGGACAACACTTTTTCATAATACCAGTGGTCTGTGTCCCTAATCATGACCCAGCCGTTCTTTTCACAGTATCTTTTTATATCGCCGGATTTCGGAGGCATAGTTACAACTCCAGGAGAGACTTAATTTCCTGGTCACTGTCGCAAAGCAAAATCCGCATAACATAGGGAAAATGTGTCTTGCGGTTTGGAGCGTTCAAAAATAGTTGGAGCCGGTCAAGATAGTCTTGAGCATAGATTTTCATCTCTTTAACAAGTTCGTCAAGAGTTCCGTCCAGGCTTGTCGCATTGACAGCTATATCGATTTCATTTAAAGCAACAGTTACGGAACCATCTTTTTCCGGTAAAATCTCCGGTTTTAGATGGTAAGCCTTTAGTATATCCTGCTGCAATTCTCGCCGAAGCAATAAGACCTCTTCGTTTTGGTGACGGTTAATGATAACCGGTAGATAACGGTGCCAGACGTTATCATAAATATCGGTAAAAGTTTTACGCGCATTCGTAAATTTTATCTCTGTAAGCATGGTCAAACCTCCTCCACCTCACTTTATCACGAAATGTACATTCTGTACAGATAAGATATGTTGAAAAAGAAAAATAATACCTGATTTTATGAGAGTATCCTTTCGAACCACTAATGGGTAAATTATTATTGAATGGTAAAAATACTCATATAGAGGTGGAATGGTGAATACCCGTTTTAGTTATTTAGCACTTACAGACAATGAGCAATTTGCTATACAAATCCTTATGCAAGCCATGTTAAATACCTTGCAGGAAAACTTGATACGTATGGTTGTTTATGGCTCTAAAGCCAGGGGCGATTTTAATTCGGATTCAGATATAGATATTTTTGTATTGGTTAAGAAAATATCCCGGAAACAAAGAAAACAGATTTATGAAACCCTTCTCGATCTGGAATTGGAATACGACACTAGAATCTCATTGGTTTTTTATTCAGAATTCGAATATCAAGAGAATATCCAAATGAAATCATTTTTTATGGAAAATATTGAAAAAGAGGGGGGGTGGAAATTTGGGCGAACCGAGGCTTGCGTTAAGTCAGTACCGGCTCAGAGATGCTGCTGAAAAACTCAAAGGGGCTGAAGTGCTGTTGTCCAATGGACTGTATAAAGACTCTATTTCCCGCTCTTATTATGCAATGTTCTCTGCCGCGCGGGCCCTGCTGGCAATGGAAGGGCTAGATAGCCGTAAACATTCGGGCGTGGTTTCACTTTTTAACCGGCACTTTGTCAAGAACGGCATTGTTGACAAGGATTTAGGCAGATTAATTATGAACAAAAATTATAGGCTCGTCAATATATTACCGGGAGCGTCGGATAACATTTTTACTGGTAACCGGATAATATGTAACCAGCTCGCAGCAGCCGTAGCCCTGGGAATTTTTTGCCCCCAGGCCGGCGTCTAAAGCCACCTGCAAAAGTCCCGGATCTCCGCTCAAGTGATACTCGCCCAGCCAGCCTTTGACGACGGTATCCTTGTAGCGGGTTATCTTGAAGTCTTTTTCCCTGACCTCCGCCGGCCGTATATCGAAACCGTCCGCCTCGGCCCGGCGCCCGTGAATCAGCAGGTGTTTTTTGGCCAGGTTGGCGCCGATAAGCTCCCCAAAGCGCGGCTCGAAGGGGGAATAGTAGTAGGTGTAGGAGCGCACGTTTTCCGACTGGGCCGTGCTGTACATGACCACCGGGGAAAGCATTTTCACCCGTATGGAACTGGAGCTCACCCGGGGGCTGGCCGCGGCCATCTCCTTCACTTCCAGCCTGGCGCTGCCCAGGCGGACCTGCCCCTGCCGCAGGAAGCCGTTGCCCAGTTCCTGCAGGATGAAGGAAATGGGAGAGCAAATAACCAGCTGCAAGGGCGGGGCAAACACTATCGACCCGCCGGCCTGGTCGAAGCGGGCCGACCTGCCTGTCAGGCGGGAAAAGGTGAACAGCTTGAAACGCCGTTTTTCCAGGGGAAAGCCGTGTTCGTGCAGGTAGCGCCGCAGGGCCGGGTTTTGCATCTGCCGGTAGATCAGGCCCTGCAGCAGGGCACCGTAGTGCACCGGAACGGCCACCTCGGACGGGGCGTGGAAAAAAACGGTGAGTTGCATGGTTCTTCCATCCTTACTTTTTAATAAGCTGATGATCAAAGACACAATTAAATCAAAACTATATGCGCGAAATATCCTTATTAATATTAATAAAGCCATTTTTCAAGTTTCTTGTGCCATTCATCCTTCGCATGGGGTTCCTTTTCCCAAAGTTTGAATCTTTTCAGCCATTGTTGAAGCATTTCGGCGCACTCACGGCGTCCTTCAGGATTATTCAGTTTTTCAATCTTTTTGACAATTTCGGGAACACGACTTATTTCCCCTGGCCCGCGCAGAGCTTTAATTGACATATTGACTGAATCGACAGACTCGGATAAAGACACTTTTTTTCTTTCCTTCGTGTCAAGTAGAATCTCACCAGATACCGACACCGGCTCCGCATCTCCAGCCAATGGCCCAAAAGCAGAGGGGTCAGGCAATACAGGACGGTTGTGGTATTCATTTGGTCTAATTTTCATGTAGCGGGTGTTGGGCGTGTTCTCGCGCCTTAGAAACAGAGGGCCATTAAACACCGGAGGTAAGCCTGGCCATTCCATCATCTTCAGCAGCATGGCAATGCGTTTTACCTCATACAGGTGTTTGACTTTCCGCTCCAGATTAAGGCAGCTTATTACATGCTCTTCAAATTTTCTGGCAAGTTTTTCCATGGTTTGTCGTTCTGACAGAAAGTGTAAAGATGTCCCTAATTGCCAGTTATCCTGCTCAAATAGGGAAGCATAGCGCGTGTTGCGATCTATGAGGTGAAGAACCGCTTCCAGCTTAACCGCGCCCATGCCAAGAGGCTTGCCCATGCCTATTTGATGACAATAATCCTTATTTTCATCGCCAAGTGGATGCAATACCCAGCAGAGGGCGCCTAACTCTCGCTCGGAAAGGTTTTCAAAGTACACGCGAAACTTAAACCTGACCCCAGGTTTAACGGGCCTGAACTGAGTGTGCTGCTTGCTGTTCTCTTTAACCTCCCCATTTTCCAGCCATTCAGGGTCATCTTCACAAATATCGTTTACTCCCCGCTCCCCCTGCAGCCAGTAGCGTTTATGGCCACGTATAACAGTTTCCTCCGGCGTCTTGCTGTCGTAATGTTTTAATTCCTCTTTTTTTTCATTCGTTTGCACGAGGTAATGCTGAAAAGCAGTTGGCTTTGGAGAAGCCAGAATTTTAGGGGTTACGGGTTTAAAGGTTACAGGGTCTTCCGAGAGCCAGATGTCGTTTTGCCCTTCCTGGATTTCAGCGTCAGTTACATACACGCGACCGGCGTAAGCACGCCTTTTGTCTCCTTGCTTAGGCTTCTCCTGGATTACCCCTCTCCGCTTCATGTCATCCAGTTCATCGGACGTGCGGACAAAGCCAAAAAGAGCTTCAGCGTAGTCAATATCTTCCAGGCGCCGCAGCTCAACCGGGACACAGTCAAGGGGGCTGTTATTATAGGGGAGGCGGAACATCATTGTAGGCCCAAAAAAGATAAGATTACCTTGTTCATTTAAAAGGTAAAAAACCGGATCACCGTCTTCAGTTAATTTGCGAGTTTGAATTCCACGGGTTAAGTCCCTGTCTTCCTCATACAGTTTCCATAAATCAAACGGAATTGGAATACTCTTTGCCTGAAAATCAGGCTCATAAATGGCACAGTGCCAATGTTTTGGATGAGCCCCACCCATATAGCCGGTCTTAACCAGCTTTGCTCTGACCAAACCACTTCTCTGTTCAGGGCTAACGATATTTGTAACTGCTATATCTAAGGTCAAATAACCTTGACCACGCTTGCCCCTATTTGAAGCCATACGAGATACCGGTTTAACAAAAACATCGTAAACATCATCTAATTGTCTACCCTGCCCATTTATAATTGGTAAAGCGTCCTCATGTTCCACACGAACAAAGCTCTCACCTTTTATTTCTTTTGCAGGTTGAATCTCCCACCCGCCCCCGCGCCGGCACAAGTAACCGCCTTTAAGCAAAGGTGACGGATAGCTGAAATGCATATCTGGAAGGTCTTTTTTATTTTTTCCCACCATTTTCTCACGATAAAGCTTCCCTAGAGAAGACTGGTCGCCCACAGCACGGTAAATCAACTGCTTTCCTGTAACCCACTGCACTTTGCCGTAACTCACAATCTCCAGCAAACTGCGGAGCATACCGCGCAGGCTGCTGCCCGGAATTACCGGCCTGCCGGGATCGCGCGTGTAAAAGAAGTGGGGAGTGTTTTTAACCTGCTGGCGAAACGGCAAGTCTTTATCTTCATCGCGCTCTTGCCGCAAAAAATCCTCCAGCGTGAAAGGGCAGCGCACGTAAAGTGGCGACCTGGCAAATAGCTTTACTTCAAAATAACCTGATTTTGTGCCCTGCAAATACTCATCGTGACCCGGAAGATCGCCTGCATCCTCTACAGCTTTCACAACGGTTTCCGGCAGAGGGATAAAGTTATAAGGGGCGCTGGCAGTGCGTTCAGGGCGTGGATTGCAGTGTTTCGGCAGTTTAATCATACAACATTCCCTCCACTTATGATAATTTTAGCAACCGACTGGCGACAATCCGCGCAAAACCGACCTCATCCTCCGCAATATAGTGCCTTACCTGCAAGCGCAATGGACGTCTTTCATTTTCAAATTCTCCGCTCAATTCAATCGGCACGATATGGCAAAGTCCCTGGGTGCCGTCCCTCATAAGGGTAAAACCTTCAGAAAGCGGTTCTGCATAAGTTCCCCAGAGAATTTGAAACTCGTCAATTGCCTCCCGCCAAAACGGCTCCTCTCCGTTTTCCGCATCACGGATTAAACGGGCAGACCAATGGTTTTCCCCGTCGCGCCAGAGCAAAAGCTCGGCATGAGGCGCGAACAGCCTTAATTGCTGAAGCGTCTCTTTCCTTAAGGGCGGGCAAATATCCGGCTCTAAGTTTTCTGCTGTGACAATTCTCCCGTTATGCACCCGACCCCAAACAACCCCGTCATCGGCATGGGCCAGGAGCCATTTAAATTTATAACGGGCAGCCTGCTCCTCTAGCCATGCTTTAACATCTTTTTCCATTTCATTGGTAGCAACCCGCTCATATATAGCAGGACATGTTTTAATCTCTCGTTTCATGAACACGCCCCCTTTAAAAGAGAATTCACGAACCCTTCTAAAACGCTTCGTTCTCCATAAATTTTTAAGCCTTGCCTGCCGCTCTCAATTATCCATTCTTGAGGCGAGCCATTTGCCTGCCGACTGGTCAATACCGCTCTCAAACCTTTTAACCTTCCCCGTCCAATGCCAGTCCCGCCGCCAAGAGGCAGATCGCCGGTCCAGAGGTCTTTGAGCAAAAGCAAAAAGAGGCCGATTTCTCGCTCCTGCGGTTTGAGCAGTTTAATGTCCACGGTCAGCATGGTGTCGTCACCGCCAAAAACAGGCTGTTCGTTAAAAAGAGCTGTTTCCCTCGCGCCGCTCGTGAAGCGGTCGATGCTCACCCTATTCTGCACCAAGTCTGCCCTCGCGTTTTCTATAACTGTCTCATTAACTAATACACGGCTTGCTTTTTGAGCATTTCGAGACTCCGTTCCTCTTGGGTCCATTTCCGGGCCGAACATCTCATTAATTAAGCACTTGGCACGCTCCCGCCCGCCTATTACGGCAGCAATCCTGCGCGCCCGTGCCCGCAGTGCCCCGGCCAGGCTAGTACCTGGCAAAACCGGCTTATTGCAGCCATCAGCTTGCTTTGCTTGCACATGAACCATATCTGGTCCCTGGTAATCATGCAAGCCGCCGGAGTTAATGAGAAGTGAGCCTTGCAATTCAAAAGTTGCTTTTATCTGAAAGAAGCTACGCTTGTCAGGGAGAAGTGCATCAATCCCTAAAGCCGTTTTAATATCCTGAATTCGGCAGGCATCCGCAAGAGGTTTGTCCCCATTTCCAATCCAGTCCAGGAGGCCATCAACATCTGTCATGTTATAAGTTTTAACCCGCCATTCGGGTACAAAAACCTGACCATATCCACGCCTTTTACGAGCACCGAGCGTGATACTCCCGTTGTTAAAACCTTCCAGCGCCGTCGCCAATGCCTTTCTTAGTAAGTCATCGTTGTCCCCTTCGCGTATCGCCAACTCCAAGCGCAAGGGAAAAGTTGTGCCTGCCGGCCATAGCTGAAAATTAAAGAACTTTCCTTCGCGAGCAGTCCGGCTTCCGGGGTCAAGAGCCACGCCGAAACGGACCTCCACGCCAAAGTTTTCGCCTAAAGCATCTTCAACCACAAGCGGGCTCTGCTCACCTTCCATTTCACGGCATGTCCCGAAAAAAAGAACACTTGCAGGACTGCTTTCTGCTCCTTCAACATGCTCTTTTTCCGAACTGTTATAACCAAGTTCATACTCTCGCAAGTAATTTCTCAGGGCTCCTGCAATTGAGGCTCCTGTCAAGAGAGGAGTCCGGCCATCAAGCTGGTCCACCAGGAGCGGCATGTCCACCATATCATCAGTGTCGCCATTTCCAAAGCAAGCAGGCGTCTTAAGAATCAGGTCGCCTTCGACCACTATTCGAGAAACTATTTTGCGCGATTTTCCGCCAGAACAAAATGCTCCCATGCTTAACTGCCCCCCATGTTTTTTTCCTTCACCGCAGAGGCCAGTATGGCGTCTATATATCTCAAAAGGTATCTTTTATAAAGGGGCTCATTGAGCTGCGGTTTTATGCCGCCTATCCCAAGCACATCCCTTATACTAAATCCAAACAACGCTTCAAGTTTTTTACTATAATCCTGATCGTCGCTTTTATCATCTAAGATTTTTTTCAACCACTCAAGAAGAGACTTGCTCTTTATTCTTGCCTTTTCAAATTGTTCACGGGCCGATTTGCGGCTTTCAATATCTGACAGGTAGTTTTTTACCTTCTGAAGTTCGATTTTTTCATTCTCCTTCATAAGCTCGTTTAAGATTACGCTGCGAAATCTGGAAATCTGAGCGTTTCTCGGCAGATCTTTTTTCTTATCTTCGTCACCGGCCAGATATCCAGAAACAGTTTTAGCACTGGCAATCAGCTTGCTTTCCAGCCTCTGCTGGAATATTCGCGCTACAATGCGCCCGGCGATGGCTCTGCTTTCTTCGTCTTTAATTTCTGGCGCCTTCATTGGAACCGAACTTTTTGGCTGCACAGATAATTTTTCCCTTTTATTACAGTTAAACGCCAATCGTCCAAAACCCTCAACCCGGCGCTCGCCTATCCCTTGGGCTTCTAACCTTGCCAGCAGGTTTTTATCTAAAGAACTGCCAGCAGTCAAATGGTAAACCAAAACACTGCCCATTTTAACCGCCAGCGCTTGAGGCAGGGGAAGTCCCCATTTGCGGTTAAAGCCGCCCACAACCCGGGTGCGAACAAAAGACTTCTCCGGCTGCTCCAGCCTGATTTTTAATTTATCCTGGAAAATATCTGTCAACGCCTCGGTGGAAGCTGTATATTGCCCGCATTCATCCCTCACCAAAGCGTCGCTCAAAAACGTAATTATAAGATTGCCGCTCTCTTCGACTTCCATCTCTCCCCATGCCTCGCGCCACTCTTCAAAGGGTTGCTTGCTATTCTCAATGCAGATTTCCGCCCGCCCATAACCGGCAGTGCGGGAGCCACCGAGGAAAACATCGCCCTCAAGCAAGGACAACAAGATTTCAACATCTTTATCGTTATCACAAATTATTGCTGCTTTAAAGCTCTGCCCGGCTGCTAAAGCTTTATAGCGATAAACCGCTCCGTACGCCTCATCTCCAGACCCGATAAATCCGGAAGACAAGCGCAGCGCACGGCCATAGCGGCGGTTCCTTGCGGTATGAACGGACAGCTGATACTTAGGACTAACGAAGCGCACATAGTCTTCTGCCCTGGTATAAAACCGCTTTTTTACGCTAATAGGCTGATCTATATCCCTGGGAATGTTATTTATCGCAAAATCATAAACTGGAGCCGGCTCGTTATCTTCCTCTTTAGAAACAGCCTTTTTGTCCTGATGCCAGGAAAGAGGCACCGGCAGAGCTCGCTTGCCAGCGTAATCCTGAGGGTAATGAGGGTAGGCGTTTAAGTAGCGGGTTGAGCCGTTAAAGAAAAGATCCCTTACAGATTTATCTGCTGCATCCAGCTCTTTTAGCCCTTTCTCGCTCATGTATTTACCAATAATTGCCCCACGCAACACGCTGCCAGGAATATAATCAAATGACACGCTTTCGTTTGGATCACCTTCCAGGGCGGTCAGAATGGCTGGCTCAAGCAAGGTGATTTTATAAGGAATAACTAGCATACAGCCTCACCCTTTACCATTTGACAAAAAATTCGGTAGCATTTTTCTGTCACATCTTTTCTCTTCTCATCAAGCAAAAACGCCTTTAAACGGCCCAGCCCGCGATTTCGCCCGAGACCCGCGCGCCGCAAAGAGAGCACACAGGCAGCAAGCAGGGCTATTGCTTCCCTGCTGGGAACACTGTCAAAATTCAGCGGGGCGGTAAACGAGATATCTCGCAGAACTACGCGCATTGAACGAAGGCTGCCTTCCTTAGGCGCTCCGGTCTTTTCATCAATTGACGTCTGCCGCCTGATGGCTGTCAGTGACTCAAGCACCTCATGCGGAGTCAGCTCACCTCTTTTAACATGCCGTTCTACGGCATAGCGCAGTTCTTCAGGCAAAAGAGCCTGTCCCACATGCATGTGAGCGCCTTCATCCAGGGTGCTGCCGGGACATCCGAAAAGAAACTCGGCGGCCTCCTTCAATTCGCCAACAGATTTTATGTTTTGCCCCTCCAGCGCGTACAGGATATTCGCGCATTCTTCCACAAGCAGTCCTTTAAGGATGCGGCCGCGCAAAAAGGGCAGGCCTGTTTCGTGATCGTGCTCAACCTCCTCGTCAACCAGACCGGCAACACCCTCACCGCTGCCAAAAGCTGCATCACTTTTGAGTTCGAGTTTGATGTACATTTTCATTGCCCGTCCTCCTCCAGCGGAATAAACCAGTCCGCCAGCTCTATGGCATCGAAATATCCGCAGTATTCACCCCACCAGCCTCTTTTTGACAAATCGAGCAGCGAGGCATCGATTATCGGTAGACCTTTCGGTTCATACTTTAACAAAAATTGACTTACGGCATCCCCACCAAGTCGCAGCGCTTCGCGCAAGGCCTTGAGTTTGTTGCGCCGCTCAAACCAATCTGGTTCTCTAAATTCAATGATCCCCTTGTTTATAACCTGCCAGGACCGAAGCACTTGTTTCTCATTCTCATCAAGTGCAACCGGCCTGAGAGTGAGCCAGCCTCTTTTGACTTTATATTCCCGTTGACGCATATTTTCCAAAGTATCAGAAAGGCCGCTGACGGCAAAATGCCAGTCAAGGCATGAGCCCGTTATACTTTCTTTGCGCCGGTAACGCTTGGCTGACGAGCACAATTCTTCTGCAAGCCTGTAAGCCTGGGCAAAGGGGTGGTGAGATTTCACAATGGCAATACCGGCGCTAGACGTGATCTTCTTGTTTTTGCACGCCGGGCTGGCTTTAGTTTCTTTTTCAAATTCACGGATATACTCAATTGCCAGTGAAATACCCAGCCGGCCGTTACAAATAAACGTAACATCGTCACCGCCATATACAACAGGAATTACGGGCAGGCACCAAGCCCCTTCGTTTGAATATTTCAGAACAACTTTAGGAACCCTTTGTTTTCCCTCCTTCTCGATATTTTTATTTTTATAAGATATAAAACGTTCTTCGCCTTCTTGCATGACACAATTCACTATTTTGTCATTAATAGCCATCAGAGCCTTTCGCGAGGCTTCAGCGACACTTTCAGAAAATGCCCGTATAGCCCTGATGTATCCACGGTTCTGGGAAGAGTCTTTATATTCTTCTCCAATCTCTTTCTTGCGACGCCCCATGTCGTTTCCATCTATGTGAACGACCGCTATGTGACTGTACTCACCCTTCGCATAGCCCAAATGGTCAATTTCCACGGGATACATGTACCCCTTAGGAGGAGGAATCATCTTTCTCAATCTCGTCCTGGCTCCACTCACGCCCTGAAGCTTGGCAATTATTTCTGCTGACACGGGGTAGTCAGGATCATCATCTAATTGCGGCTCAATCGAGGACCTAAACTCAATAGCAGGCATCCCGGTAGAGCGGCACATAACAGTAACGCCCAGCCCGAGCAGCGGGGCAGACGGTGCCCAGGCGCGCTTTTTCTGCTCCAATTCTTCCAGCGCACCCATAAGCCTTAGGTAAAGCGGCTCTGTCCATTGGTAAGGCTGTTGGACCGCGGTCAATTGGAGACCAGGAGCATCGGTAAGAATTTTTCGAGAAAGTAGCCGGATGAATTCCTTAGCGTAATTTTCATTGCGAAATAAGGCAACGAAATTTCCCCCGCCCGCATACAACACTTCAGCGTCAAGAGCATCCGCAGGATCATCTATACGTTTTCTGCCGTCAAGGCTCTTCCCACCTGCCGGGCTGATATTGATAATATTATTCCGTGGCGAAACTTTATTGACTGTTTCCAGCGCCCAGCCCTCAGTTGCCTGCATTACCAGGAAGGAAGCCCCAACATTTTCCCGCATGCGGTTGCTGGCAAAAATATACGGCTGAATTTGGGACACTTCAGTAATTACCAGTTGCACAAACTCATTCCCCCCCCACCGCTTTGTGTGCGGATCCAGTCTTCGAGAAGGCTTGCTAATTCGCTTAAATCCCTGCGCCCGAAAACTCTAACGCGTCCTTTCAGATCAAAATCCATCTCAATCTCCCTTTCAATAACCTGGGGATCCTCGGCACAGCAAACCAGAGCCACTCTTGCTTCTTCACCGCCCAGTTGCCGGGCGCGAACATATGCTTCAAATAGACCTAGTTTGAGTTCCTTTTTGTCACTCGTTGTCTTGCAGGAAAAGGCAAAAAGCTGATAACCAAGTATGGCTGCCACATCTACTTCAAACTTTGTTCCTTTTGTTTGGAGATTCAAAACTATGTCATTTAGCATTAATTCATCCTGCAATCCTTTGAGAATATAAAAAACGTAATGTTCCAGCCACGTACCTTTTAACCATTTTACAAATTCAGTTATTATTTTTGGCTGTTTAAGATCAATTTTCCCCTCCCCCTGGTAAAGTTCTTCGCAAAGAGCTTTACAAACCTCTTCGATCGCCCCCTTAAGCGCTGCAAAGTTTGCTTTCTGAGCCTTATCCTTACTATTATTATCTTTGTTAAGTAATTCACCAAGCTCTTCATCTCCCGGAACAGACAAATAACCTGTTTTCTCCCTTGTATCCACCCACTTGTTCCATACACCGCTAAAACCTTCAAATTTGGAGCAAGTCTCAGCCAACTTCTTAGCGATAGAAAAAAGTACGGGTTCAGCCCTGCTCTCTTCTTCACGGCCATGCAAATCAAGGAGGTCCTTGACTTTCATCTTAACATCCTGCCCCATGTATATCCTTTTCCCGTTAATACTGTCTTCAGATGGGTCGAAAACCATTTCTAATGTGCGGGCATCGAGATAGCTGAATACCGGGGCGACTCCTATTTTACCTGCCCAATGCTCAACTGCCCTGTAAGCGTGAACTGACATCATTTTTGTGCCGCCGGTGTAATTAAGGCCAATGGATTCTCTTTTAAGGCAGCTCTTTACGCCCTCATAAATTGACATGGGATCAGACTCCTGTACTTCTTTTTGCACCACCTCAACCCCATCAACCTCCTTCTTCAGCCACCTATTTAACCGGTTAGCCACATCTGAAGAATCACCCGAACAAACCAAAGTAATCAACCCGCCCGGCTCGACAAGAAGCTTTCCGGCAACAGCATTGGGCAGCGGGTTTTTGCCGACTAAAAGAACCAAGTGGCTTACTTTTGGAATGCTTGCCATATAACCGTTCACCCCTTTGCTTTTTTAGTTATCTCAGCAATATTAAAAAACTAACCCTACCTTTTCCCCCGCGCCCGCTCCCGGACGGCCTGGAGGTTTAAAATCTCCACCACTTTAAAACGAATTACTACGTTTCCGGTCTCCGGCGCCAGGCGTAAAACGGACGGGAAGTGGCCCGTGTGACCGTATATCAGGGCGAGCACAACTGCTGCGCTACAGTTCAAAGAGGGCAGGTTGACCAACAACGGCTCGGTTTGCCATACCCGAGGGCTAATGCCTAATCCATCCAACCGGGAGGAGATTTGAGGCTCCAGGGGGCTTTGCAGATCAACTTGGCTGGGCACTTCGATTACCTCTGAAACCGTACACCCGGCCAGGGCTTCGATCTCCCGCAAATTTTCTTCCATCAGAGGATGGGCAAAGTTAATAATCTTCACTTACTTCGCTTCCTCCACCAGCGTAAAATACGGCGCAAACTCGGCAATCAGCCTGTTCCGGTCCACATTGCCCTCAGGGTACCCCAGCCACTCCCGGAGCTTTTCGTAAACTCCCCTGAGCTGGTTGGCCACCGTTTGCTCCCGCTTGAAAAGGGCGCCGGCAATGGCGGCATTATCCAGACCCCGGCAGGCCAGACGCACCACCTCCCTTTCGGCGCGCGTCAGCCAGCGCTCGATGAACTCCCGCTGCCGTTTTACCTGGCCGGCGCGGCTGATTTTCTCATGCCAGGCCACCACCTCGGCGGGGTCGTTCAGTTCGGCGACGGTCTGCATCAGCGCCCCCGCCTCGCTCCAGCGCAGGACGGGCACGGGCACCAGCCAGACCCCTTTGCCTGGCGGCAGGTGCAGCCGGCGGACGGCGCCGGGCTGCCAGCCCTCCGTAACCAGGTGCCAGACACAATCCTCCGGCCCGAAAAGAAGCTGGGCAACCACCATGCCCATTATGCCCATGACTTTGCGGCCGCCGGACACGCACAGGTGCACAACGTATCCCGTCTGGCGGGCACGGCGAATTTCCACATACAGAGTGCGCAGAGGCTATGCAGCTCTTCGCCGGTACAAAAATCCCCTGCCATTCCGTCTGCAGAAGCAACTGGAACGGCTCTCAACTGGACGCCGGGGTAGGCCGCCCTCTGAAACTCTTCCTCAATAACTCTCAGAGCCTCCTGCACTTTGGGGGTTTTTGTGCAGATCACCACTGCCTCACTGATAGTCCAGCCGCCGGCCAGCAGCATGTCCAGCGTAATGGTCACCACCTGCGGCTCCACGCCCAGGGTGGCAACCAGTATCGCGGACCGACGGTTGCGCTTTTCTGAAGGAATGGGGGGAGTGCTCAGATTACCACCTTCCTTCTCTATAAATAAAAATAATGTTTCCGTCCGCTGGGGGCATGCGTTGAATACCGTATATGGGGGGATCTACCTCCAGATAAGGGATTCCTCTTTTATCCCTATACCAAGACGGCCGGCATAACCAAGCCAAAAACTACTAATTAAATTAGTAATTAATTACCATGTCCATATCATTATAATGACGTTAACTCAGCTGTTTTACTGTCTAGAAAATAGAACATATTCTTAGCTTGCGGGCTGAGTGAAGTTAAATTCTGTTCTTTTCGACCATTAGATATATCTATATAACATTAGAAGTCAGAAATTAATATTTTTCAACATTTTTTTCAACAAATTTTACTACATATTTCGACATTATTTTACATTGATACTAGTAGAATGATAATAAAGAATTAATAAAAAAGTATCAAGGTTGATAAAAACTGCTTTGATTTTTTGAATTCAATGATAAAGTCGTTTTAATATGTGCGAGATTAAATTAATGTTATAATTAATTAATGTTATAATTAATGAAATGTTAATGGTGGTGACATCCTGATGGAGGAACATGATCTGTATGTAAGCGGAACCCTTGTATGGTACTACTATATTTGCCCACGGGAAGTTTGGTTAATCAGTCACCAAATAACACCCGATCAAGACGACTCCAATATCTCCCTCGGACGTTTTATCCAGGAATATTCATACCCCAGAGAACGTAAGGAACTCTCCGTGGGGCACAGCAAAATGGACGTATTTAAGGTAGATAGCGGAAAATTGATTATTGGGGAAGTTAAAAAAACCTCTAAGTACCGCCATAGCGCACGGATGCAACTGGCTTTTTATCTTGATGAACTAAAGCAACGGGGCGTGGATGCCAAAGGGGAATTACGCTTCCCCCGTGAAAAATTGCGCGAAGAAGTTACACTGGACGAAAATACGGAGAAGGAACTGGATCGTACCAGACGGGAGATATTGCGTATCCTCTATCTGCCCCAACCTCCTCCACCTAGTAAAATAAAGTTTTGTAAAAAATGCGCTTATGCAGAATTTTGCTGGTCATGAGAGGAGCGGATAATTATGAAAAAAACGCTCTACATATTCTCCAACGGGGAACTGGCTCGAAAAGATAATACACTGTGCTTTGAAAGCGAAGAGGCCAAAAGATTCATACCAGTGGAGGACACTGGAGAAATCATGATATTCGGTGAGGTTACCGTCAATAAAAAATTGCTTGAATTCCTTTCCCAGAGGGAAATTGTCCTTCATTTTTACAGTCACCACGGGTATTATATGGGCTCCTTTTATCCCCGGGAACATCTGAACTCCGGTTACGTTACCTTAAAGCAGGCTGAGCACTACCTGGACAAAGGCAAACGCCTCGCCATTGCCCGGGAAATAGTTTTGGGGGCAGTAAAAAACATCCGCCAAGTTTTGAAATATTACCAAGGCCGGGGGAAAAATGTAACGGAAGTTCTTCAATCTGTGGAAAAACTCTTGGAAACGGTTAATGATTGCCCGGATATACCGTCTTTGATGGCCATCGAGGGTAACATCCGTGACTATTATTATAAGGCTTTTGATGAAATAATCGAAGATCCTGATTTTATTTTCCAAGTGCGCAGCAGACGTCCACCCAAGAATTATCTCAATACGCTAATTAGTTTCGGCAATTCTTTGCTATATACCATATGCCTCAGTGAAATTTATAAAA
>Ga0067045_1030435_pt1 | contig 15299 bp, 11 predicted proteins | sample TerdegcTABiofilm_FD_59184 | JGI IMG/M metagenome (GOLD analysis project Ga0067045, IMG submission 59184) | Combined Assembly of (Gp0054472, Gp0054536) Wastewater bioreactor microbial communities from Singapore -Terephthalate degrading...
CACCCACAACCCTGCCCATTCGTAGTAATATCTTTTAATATCTCTGCCTCTCAAAATAGGTTTAATGATGGTTTCGGTGCGTTGTCGCTCGTCTTCGTTTTCACAGTTAGCTAATATTTTGTTTCGTTTTTCCGTTGTAATGATAAAGGCTTCGTTAAGTCCGGTTTTTATTCCATAGTAAATATTTACATCCCAGTCCTTGAGAGGTTTGCCAATCCGTTCAATTTTTTCTTTAAGCCGTTGTTCGGTACTACTGCCAATAAACCAAGCGTTTTTGCTAAGTTTTTCCAGTTTTACAGCCTGTTGTTTCACTGTTTCTTCAATGCTTAAACTCTTATCATTGTAGGTAATTGCCAGAAGATTTTTTTGAAACTCAGATTTCTGTATGAGCAAAATATTGGTGTCAACGGTTGCGCTTTCAAAAACACCGGGACCCAAATCAATGAGAAATAAAGGATTATATTTTGTAAAATAAGCCCGCAATTTCTCTCCATAACCTGCACGCATCCATTTATTGGAGGTTATGAAACACAAATTTCCTTGGTTTCTAAGCAAGTTAATTCCTTTCTCGTAAAATAAAGTGTAAATATCACCCGTGCGGGCAAAAATCTCATAGCTTAATTTTTCATAAAGTTTAGCGAATTTGCCGCCATCTTTTTGTAGTTGAATATACGGCGGATTGCCAATCACTACATCAAATCCGCCCTTTTCATGAAACACTTCCGAGAAGTACACCTCAAAATCAAAGTCCTTGTGGCCGTTGGTGATTTGGCTGATAAGATCGTCAATCTGCTTGCGGTATTCCTGCTTTTTGCTGGCGCTGGTTTCGTTGAAGTAGAGCGGTTTTAATTTTTCCAGCTTGTTGAATAACTGCTGGTTAAAAAGATTCTTCTCAACTCTCAAGAGCGAATTTCCCTGCACAATTTTGTAATCCAAGTTCGGCAATGGCTGAATCGTCTCTCGCTCTTCTTCATCAACGATCAGCGAAAGCCAAAGCCGGAGCTTGGCGATTTCAACAGCGCCCGGGTCAATATCTACGCCGTAAAGGCAGTTTTGAATGGCGTGGCGTTTGAAGTGGTAGGGCGTGCGCTCGCCATTTCCTCCGATGTATGGCGTAAGGGCATTTCGGGTACGAATAATCTCGTTCATCATACCCACTGGAAACGCTCCTGAGCCCACAGCAGGATCACAGATACGAATTGAGGCAAGTTTCTCATCAATGAGTTTGGCGTGCTTACGCACACTCTGGGGGAGTTTGAAAGAGTACCTATCCGTCTCGCGGCTTTTGTTTGCCACACGGCTGTCGTGTTCTACCACACTCTCACCGTATTTGATGAGCGTTTTAATATCCTCTTTACTCACTTTCCCATCCAGTTCGGTCGCCAGATAATTTACCAAACTCTCCTGACACATATAATGAACAATTTCACGGGGTGTATAGTAAGTCCCTTTTGATTTTCTGTCTTTTACTTCCAAGAGATTTTCAAAAACCTTACCGAGCATCTCCGGGTCAATTGCCACTTCTTTTTCCAGCGGTTCATCTTCTTTGACAGTAAAATTATAGCGGTCAAAGACATCTAAAATTCCATCGCCAATATCCCCTTCTTTTGTTTTGCGGTTGTTGGAAAAGATATCATCAGGCAAAAGAATGTCCGTATTCCACCAATCGTAATCACCAATGGGGTCGAAGAGACCACCATTAAGAAAAGGAATCCGACAATTAAAGCGGCTGTAATAGTCGCCAGGACGCTCAAGGCGCAGAGCTTCATAGAAAAGCGGCTCAAGAATGTCGTTGAAAAAATTTTTATAGTCGCCGTGCTTTTTCTCAAAAAGCTCCCGCAGAAAATGCTTGGAGCCGGAGCCCCACTCCTTGCCGCGTTCTACGCCAAACCAGCCTTTCTTTTGGAGAAAGTAAAGAAAGACAATCTGACCCAAAAGTTTTTTGGCAAAATCAACAGTGTCAACGTTCTTTTCCTTGAAGTCAGCTTTCACTTTTGGATTTTTCTTGACTATGTCATCAAGCGATTCCTTGAGTCGCAGAAAAAGGTCGCGATATTTTTCAAAAAATTCTTTAGTAACTTTTTCTACACTGAAAGCATCCTCTAACTCTTTAAGCGAAGGATTTATCTCATCGTTTAAGAGAAGGGGCAAAAGACGGCTTTGGGCAGTGTGGCTGTTTTCGTTCTCGCCGACCAAAAAAGAATAGCGCCGGGCCGGAGTAAATTCTTCTTCAACTTTACCTTTCTCATTAAAGTTATACTCCATCTTGACGAGAGAAAAGCGCCAGTCCTCGCCATTGGGAGCAACAAAGGCGGCCAATGCCGCGTCTTTGAGTACGCCGCCTCGGCTGCCTTTTAAGTATTTGGCAATAAAGTTTCTTTGTTTTGTTCTGGCTCGCTCAAGGGAAGTCTCTTTTTTAAGCCGTACGATGAGAATATCTATAAGTTTGCCTTCGAGGTCCTTGTATTTTCCTATACGTTCTAAGGTTTCAATTGAATCTGCAAAGTCATCAAAAATAAAATTTCCCTTATAGACAAATGGGGCGTCTTCAATATGGTTTAGGACATTTTTTATCAAAGAAATAAATTGTTCTTTATTAAAAGAACTTTGCAGTGTCTTTTGTATTAAGTTTTTTGCTGAATCTTTTTGCATTATTTACCCCGTTAGATAATTCTTTAATCTTTGTTTAATGTATCTTTTGCCCCATGAAGTTTTAAGATACTTTTCTCTGTGAGTAGCGTCTTGTTGGTTCAGGCATGCTTCATAATAAACCAGCAATAATGGCAAGCGATTTTTTGTAGACGCAACTTTTCCAGCATTATGTTCTTTTAAACGTTTCTTTAAATTATTTGTATAACCAATGTAAAATTTTTTATCTTTTTTACTTTGCAAAATATACGTATAATACATACTCATATCTAACGGGGTGAACCTATGAGATATTCAGATAAAATTACCTCTCTTGGTCCAAAAGTATGTGCCGCGGCTTCCGCAATATGACTTTCCAAAAATTCAGACGGAATGTTGTTTTGCAGAAGCGCAAGCACTTTAAGAGAGTTAGGTGGTCTTTGTTTAAGTTCTTTGTTCAACACTTTATTTACCGTCTTTGCGGTTTGTTTCGGTATGGCACCCTCCTCAAATTGCCTCATCACTTTTTTATAATAATCTATTTGGTCTTCGGTAAGCTGTCGGGTGTCTCTAAAAACCGCTTTAAGGATTTTTAATATCTGCATTGCACTGTCTCTGCCGCCCCGTGTTGCTTTTAGTTCCACATCTTCTTCGGTAGTAGCGAATACAAAAGCTTGTTTGTTTTTTTCAAGTTTATCGTAAAAGTCTGCGTTTAATTTCTCACGATGGTGTTCTGGGCTAGATTCAAGAAGTTTTGCCGCAGTAATAAAGTCAATTTCTTTCGCATCTCCACTGCCCGCAATGAAAAATTTTTGGAGTTTGCCCTTCCTAAAGTATGTCAAAAGTTGATTCTCTTTGGTGTCATATTTTTTGGCTGTTCGCGCTTTCTTTGGCAATAGTTTAATTTTCTCAAATAAATCAGGGGCATTATCGCGAATATCTCTTATCACATGGAGGTACTTCAATTCGCTTTCGTCGCCCTCATCTTCACCTGTGATTGTCTTCTTGGAGATAAGGCGGTTAAAAAGTTCATGCGATTCTATTACTTCGCCTTCAGTAAGAAGCTGTGCATCAGCGCCTAAAAGGGTTATAAATGCCTGTATTTTAGCCTCTGCGGCTTCTTTGAGTTTTATCTGGTCGTTGGATTGCTCGGTTGGGAAAAAATTGAATGTGTATATTTTATCGAATGTTGTATCAACGCGGTTGATTCGACCGACGCGTTGCATAAGCCGGGTTGGGTTCCATGGAATATCATAGTTGATAACCGTGTTTGAACGATGTAGGTTTACGCCTTCGGACAAAACTTCAGTAGTAATAAGGATTCTGTAATTATCTTTGGGGAAACGTGCCCGGGCGTCAAAATTCTCAATTACTTTTTCTCTGATGAGTGCGCTTGACCCGCCAGTGAAAGAAAGAACTTCGTCCGGGAACTTTTTCTCCAGATTTTTAGCAAGATATTCAACCGTTTCTTTTGATTCTGAAAAAACAATTATCTTGTTTTTCTTGAGAACTTGTTGCGATGAAAGAATATCAACAAACGAAAGTAACTTTGGATCGCGTTTTACCCTGCTCCATAACTCTTCTATCTCTTTTAGAATACGTAGATCGCTTTCTAAGTCCTCTTTTAGGCTTTCAGTAAAATCTTTTGCAGGATATTTTTTTGCTTTATCGCTTTCTATGAGTCTTTGAATTGCTTCATCGTCATCATTTTCCAAGAGTTCAAAGATTTTGTTTGCATATTTTTTACTGACATAAACATTGCCTTCCCTGAGCTCTTTTAAGAAAAGCTCATAATAAGAAACAAAGCGGTTAACAGTGTTCCGGAAAGCGTAAAAACTGCTTTCCAATCGTTTAACGAGCAGGATTTTCATAAACTTTCCCATATTCTTTTGAGACTGAATTTCTAACTGATCTGGCCTGTCGTCTCCTTTGTAGTAAAGCATAGGCATATAACGGGCGTATTTGAATTTTCTGGCAACAAATTCAACGGTTTTATTGAAAATCTCATTTTCTTCTTTGTTTAATTGATAAAATACCGGTTCCGGAGTTTCCACTTCTGGAAATTTAAGCTTTTGATTTTTTAGGTCATCGGAGAAGTAAGTTTCAATTTCTTTTCTAGTGCGCCTTACCATAAGATACTTCAAAACCTGCTCTCGGATTTCTTTTGCGTTTTCTTTTGCGGTCTGCATATATTTTGTTTGATCTTTTTTTCTGTCCAATTTTTTAATTCTCTGTTCAAGACGGCCAAAGAAAGATTCAAGATTTGGCATATTGGGAATTGTGCTTTTCTTTGCTTTTTGAAAAAGTTTAATCTGACTCAAAATATCCTTTGGGGTATTGTTAAGCGGGGTAGCTGTAACAAGTGCTATTCTTTTGCCTCTGCAAATTTGAGCAAGCTTTTCATAAGTGATGTTTGACTCCGTTCTGAACCGATGCGCTTCATCAATGAAAATGTTCTTGTATTTTTCGGTGCCTCGCCGAATAAGATGATCCAGCTTGCCGAGAGACTCAAAGTCTGCGGGCACGCGAAAGTCTGAAAAAACATTTGGCCACGAACCCGGATTCGCTTTTTCCAAAAGCACAGGGGGCGCTAAGACAAGAGTGCGGCCGTCAAGCTGGCTTGCCAGCATAGCAGAAACATAGGTTTTACCAAGACCTACCACATCTGAAATAAAAACACCGCCGTATTCTTCAAGAATTTTTTTTGCGTTTAACACCGCTTGTTCTTGATATTCTAAGCGCTTAAATTCTGTCGGAACATATTTGAAGATGATTTCATTGGTCTGACGAAGTTCGTCTTTGAAATACTCATATAAAAATTTAAGATAAAGCTGGTAAGGGGTAATGGTATTATTTAGCCAGGTTCTTTCTTGGATTGTTTGTATGTATTTGTCTTTTACGTCTACGGCGTCTTTCCAAAGCTCTTCAAATTTAGCCTTGGCAAAATCATAGTCAGCACGGTTTTTTAACTCTGTATTAAATTCAAGATTGTCTACCAGGCCAGATTGTGTAAAATTGCTTGAACCGGTGATTACCCGTCCTACATCACGGTCTCCTTCAAGAAAAGACATAATGTATAACTTGGCATGGAGATTTTCTGTTGGATAAGCTTTTATTTCTAACTTTCCATTTTGCAACCATTCCAAAAATTTCATTACTCCTTCTTCAACAGGTCTGCTGTCTTCAGCATCGCTCATCTCATTTACGAGTAAGTTTGAAAAATGTTCTTTTGTTTCAGCATGAGAAAATTGCAGCTCTGATTGTTTAGCCTTCTCTATCAATTCTATAGTTCTCTTGCTGGTGCTAATACCAATAAGGATTCTGATTCTTTTTGTTTTCTCTAAAGATTTATACAACGCATAAAAACCGCTTGTGTAGAAATAACCAACCAAGACATCAAAAAATTCTGTATCTTTAATCAATACTTTGAATCTCTCAAGGAGATTTTGGCCTTTTTCGTTTGTGATAAATGTTAAATCTGAATTGTTAGACATGGTTATTCCTTAAATAAATCGCCGACTGAAACACCCAGTGCTTTAGCGATCTTCTTTAATGTTTCAACAGTGGGATTGGGATTTTCTCCGGTTTCAATTTTAACAATTGTATTCAAAGCCAAGTCCGCCTTTTTAGAAAGGCGATCTTGGGACATTCTCTTTTCCTGCCGAATTCTGCGAATATTTTTACTAACACTATCTGCCATATTGACTTTGACTTTGGTAAACTATTTTAATATACTAATTATAATAAACTATCTCCAAAGTGCTTATTATAATGGTAACTAATTTTTTAGAAAAAGTAAAGGTAAAACATCAAGGGAGTTCCTTATTGTTGCCCGCGCACGGGAGGGCTGGGGCAAGGGCAACTATAAATAATAATAGCCCGTCGCTTTCTGAAAAATTTTTGGCAAAGCCAAAGAGCAGGCGGGCAAAAAGAAAAGGGGGTCTGGGGGAAATGAATTTTTGCCCGCCTATTGTCCCGCAAAGCGGGACTGGAGGCGGAAACGCTAGGTAGGATTATTCAAAATCCACAAGTGGATTTTGTTCAAAAAAAGTTCGGATTTCATCCAAAAGACACCGCCATCTTCTGACTGGCGGAGAGGGCGGGATTTGAACCCGCGAGACAGGGACTACCCGCCTACTCGATTTCGAGTCGAGCGCTTTCAACCAAACTCAGCCACCTCTCCAGTTACAGCAATAATTAAAACTTTATCTTCTCTTTTGAAAAAACTTTTTTAATACAGCTCCACATTCTTCCTCTAAAATACCACCCAATACTTCTATCTCATGGTTAAACAAATTTTTTCCCAAAATATTAATTACACTACCAGCTGCACCTGCTTTAGGATCATATGCTCCAAAAATTAGTCTTTTTAGGCGAGCTTGAATAAGGGCATAGGCACACATGGGACATGGTTCTAGAGTAACATATATTGTTGCATTATCCAGATGCCAGCTATTTACCCTGGCACATGCTTCTCGTAGGGCTAAAATTTCAGCATGAGCAGTGGGATCATGGGTCATTTCCTTTCTATTAAATGCTCTAGCAATTACCTGCTCATCTAAAACAATTATTGCTCCAACAGGAACTTCTTCCCTATAAAAAGCTTCCCAGGCCAACTGAAGGGCTTCTTTCATTATTATTTGGTGAAAGGCCTCCATTATTACCAACTTTACCCCTCCAGTACTATGAAATACTTAATCAAATCTGTTGTTAATCTGTTTATTTTCTCTTCTCTTCTGGTTCATTACCACAGAGCCGATCTTCTGGATACTTATTTTACTAGCAATTGAAAAAGATGATTAAAAAAGCATTTACCAACGAATTGCTCAATGGAAATGGTGCGCCCGGAGGGACTCGAACCCCCAATCTACTGATCCGTAGTCAGTTGCTTTATCCAATTGAGCCACGGGCGCATTGACCGGAAAGAATAGAAGCTACCTAAAGCTAAATTAGCTAAATTAGATTGTATTATAATTTAATATCTTCGTCAAATGAAATAATAGGAAGCGCTATAATTGTTAACAAAGAGAATATACTAATAATATACTAGAGGTAATTTATTACAACTTTGCCTTAGTTACCTTGCTTTAATTATATTTCCTTCCTATAATGTAAATTAATATATCAGAAATAAAATAATTGTAGGTAGAGCTTAAAATAATTTATGGGACATAATATTGAAACGAAAATTATTCTGTAAATATCCTTAAGGATAAATATTTTCTGGAGGTACAAAATATGCGTAATAAATTAGTCTTCTTTATTCTTTTCTCTCTTTGGACAACTGTGCTACTCCTCAGTAGTCCGGTATACGCCACAACTGAAAGAGTAAAGATTATTCAGACTTATGGGGAAGCAGAAATAACTGCCCAACCTGATTTGGCAAAGATAAGTATTTCCATTATAACCAAGAATCAATTGGCAAGTAAGGCTGTTGAGGAAAATGCCCAACTGGCTAATACTGTTTTAAAGACCTTATTAGATTTTGGTCTTACCGAGGAAGAAATGAAAACCTCTTCCTATCGATTACATTCATACCGCGAGTGGGTAAAGGTTGGACCTCAAACAGAAGAGGAACAGATTTATTACCAGGCAACAAATGAAATTCTAATCCAAACCATCCAACTAGATACAGTAGGTAATATAATTGATTTAGCAGTAAATGCCGGAGCTAATAGCATTAATTATATCAATTTTGAACTAAGAGATCCTCAAAAATTTATGTTACAAGCCCTGACTGCAGCCACGACACAAGCTCAAAGCAAAGCCGAGGCTATTGCCAAAGGGGCAGGTGTAATTATCAAACAATTGTATAGTATTAAAGAGGAAAGAACCTTCTATGCCCCCTATCGTTTTCAGGATACCGTATTACAAGCAGAAATGGCTAGAAGTGTACCACCTACACCAATTACTCCTGATTCGGTTGTGATAAGAGCTACAGTTATTGCAGAATTTTCTTTTTAACAAATCAAGGTTTCTGAAGTAAAGCAATATTTTCAATATGTGCAGTTTGAGGAAACATATCAAGTGGCTGAACTTCCTTCAGGGTATAATTAGCAATAACAAACTGTTTAATATCTCGAGCAAAAGTAGCTGGATTACAGGACACATATAATACGGATTCTGGAGCAATAGATAAAATACTGTAAATTATTTCCTTTTTTAATCCAGCCCTTGGTGGGTCAACTATAATTTTATGGAATTTTATGGCTAATTTGGATAAAATCTCCTCACACAAACCAGCAATAAATTGACAGTTTTTCAGACCATTTATTATGGCATTTTTCTTAGCATTTTTTATCGCTGTATGATTCGAATCTACTCCTGTTACCTGCTTGACATACTGAGCTAAATTTAGAGCAAACATTCCTACACCACAATAGGCATCTAAAATTTTCATACATTCAGAACGAGTTAAATACTGACCCACAATATCAATTAACTTGAAGCTTTGTATGGTGTTTATCTGAAAAAAATCATGAGGACCCAAAGCAAATAAGCAATGACCAGCCTTGTGGTAAATCTCCTTTTTACCGAATAATATTCTTAATCTTCCCTGCTCCTGAATATAAACTGAGCTAACTTTCTCGGTAAGTTTATTGACTAATTTTCTCTTGGGAACACAATTGATAAATTCAAGCATGATCTCATCCTGCTGATTTGATTGACGTATTACAATAGAGCTTTTTTCTCTAATTTCGAGTTCATGAAGCATTCCTTGAATAATCAAACTTAATTCATTTAATCCTGGTAATAATAGTGGACATTGACAAATATCAATAATTTTATTACTTCGACACTGATAAAAACCCATTTTTATACCGTTAGCATTTGGAGCAAGATGCCATATTACCTTATTGCGATAGTACCAGGGATCTGACATGCCTATTATAGGCTTCACTATAGTGCTCACTCCACCAATACGTTGGAGAGCATCTTCAACAATCCTTTGTTTCAATAATAATTGCTGTTGGTAATCCACATGCTGGAAGGAGCAACCTCCACAATGATAATAGTAAGGACATTTAGCCTCCTGTCGATAAGGTGATTTCAATATAATATCCTTCAATATTGCACGGGAATAATCTTTTTTATCTTCACTAATAATAACCTGGACGGTCTCTCCGGGAAGGGCATAGGGAATAAAAATAACCTTACCACTCTTACGAGCAATCCCTTCTCCCCTATGGTTTATACTTTCCACAAATAGCTTAACCATTATTTTGTACTAATGCCCTCTGAAATGTTTATCCTTGATAATTGTTTATACTCTAATAATTTCCGCAGAAACAATTCTACTACTAACTGGTCTCCTAATTACCTAATTACATAATTTTCTTCCTATTATTTTTTTTAGAGCAAAGAAAAGTTAATGGTTTTATGCTTATTGTATAATACTTCTAAACTTTAAGTGGCATGAAAAAGAATTCTATAACACTGTGGCTTCAAAGCAGTTAGTAAGAAAGCACAAATTGTTTCCATTCTTCTTCTAGGCTAGAAAATTCTTGACCAAAAATATCCCGACATTTTTTATTAAAATTATACTTAGTTGCTTCAATCAGCATCTGTTTAAATAAGTCTGCTCCATATTGATCAATTAAATAAGTAACAAAGGAACCGCTTACCGGGTAAGCAATATTCCCCTCTAGGGAACTCCAATTATTTATTAGCTGCTGTAATTTTAAAAGTTTTCCCTCCAGAATAAACTTCTTAGCCCATAAGTGTAAATCTATAAAATTCTCAGCTATATTATGCCACTGTCCATCCATCGCTACAGCAATACCTTCATTAAGGAAAGTTGTTCCAGATTTACCTATTGCATGCCAGGTAATTACATGAGTTATTTCATGACAGGCAGCTCCTTTTATACCAATTGACTTACCTTCTTCACTATATATACCCAGCACTATCTTTTCTCGATTATAAGCTAATCCTTGCACATGGTCCCAACCAGCATCCTCGGGAGAAGAAAAAATATATATTGAAATTCTCTCATTAAATTTAATACCCAGTTGATCTAAAATATGTTGATAAGCATCTTCCTGTACCTGTATAATTTCTTCTATATTTGTCTCCGCATAGGAATTAGGTCTATAATAAATATTAAAATGGTTACTCTGTACTAAATTCCATTCTCCTTCTGCTATAAAGCGATCATCTCCATAAAGAATACCACATCCACTAAGCGAAGTGATAATAAAAAATAAGAGTAAAAACACAAAAATAGAGGCCCAAGTGTTTTGTTCTCTATTCTCACTTTGCATCTTTAAGACTCCTCTGGTAGTATTTAAAATTTTCTATCTATTATTATTATAGCTCTTTCTTTTCAACTATTATGGTACATTTGGTAACCAAGGCAGCAATAGCCCCTAAAGCAGCTAAAGCTGGAGCAAGTAAAGCACCAACTGCTCCGGCAGTAAGGGGAAATTCAGCAATTGTTTCCTCTTTCTCATTTTTTATAATAATTCTACGGGCATTTCCTTCTCTGATGATTTCTTTTACTTTTTCTATAATTTTCTCACCAGATACAGTAAAAAATTCTTTATTTTGTTGATCTGTCATGACCATCACTCCCCTTTTTATATTTATATTTAATATACCATAATAATACTATAATAAAAATATTTTTCCATTTCACACCAAAAATAGGCAATAATTGTTTACAGTATAGCCAATTCCTCTCTGGTATTTTTTTCTTGAAAATAATTTTCCTTACATAATATAATAAAAAAACTTTTTTATTTTTATTTCTTTACTGAACTAAAGGTAAAGGATAACAAGGTATGGAGCTTGAATATCGCTTTCCTGAGTTACCTGAATGGAAAGACTTAAGAATAATAGTAAATAATGATAATGGTAGGTTAAGTGCCCTAATTCGTGGGAAATATTCACTGCGTGCTTATCTTCTTATTAAAACCTACTTTATTTTTTATGATAAAATCGGTTCTCTTGCCACTTATCAAGGAGCAAATGTCCCCTCCCTTTACCTTACCCCAATGCCCAGCAAAGCTCATAATAGAATGTTTTCTGCTTTCTTATCCTTAATACTCCTGAAAAGACCACTTCCCATGGCTGCAACCATTGGTATCACCACCCAATGTCAATGTACTTGCCTTCATTGTAGTGCTAAAGATTGTTCTAAAAAACAATCGATACTTTCTACTGAAGAATTAAAAGAAGTTTCCCCTCAATGTATTGAACTGGGAATAACTAATATCACATTTACTGGAGGTGAGCCTCTCCTTCGTTTAGACTTAGAAGAAATAATATCTTCTATTTCTCCCGATCAGGCTATTGTCCTGATTTTTACTAACGCACTGGAATTAACTGCCCAAAGGACAAAATTATTAAAAAAAGCGGAGCTTTTTGGTGTACACATTAGTTTGGATTCTGCAGACCCTTCAGAACATGATTATCTTAGAGGAGTTAATGGTTCTTTTAATTCAGTACAAAAGGGGGTCCAAAACGCCTTAGAAGCTGGTCTTTTAGTCGGAATCTCTACTTATGTTACCATAGAAAAGCGCTTAACCATAGTATTTTATCAATTGCTGACCTTTGTGAGCAATGGGGTGTTCATGAAATTTCCGTTTTTGATGGTATTCAAACTGGAAATTGGAAAGATGAATAAAGTATTGCCCTTAATAAAAAGGCAAGGAAGATACTATTACAGGACAGTAAAAAAATAAATAAAAGACTTAAGGGAAGATCGCGCATCATTACTCAAACCTGGACTAACAGTGGATATGGATTTTCTCGCTTCATTGGCTGTTTGGCGGCACACTGGCAATTACACATTACCGCAAAAGGAGATTTTACTCCCTGCGATTTTACTCCACTTACCTTCGGAAATGTTAGAGAAGAGCCACTGAAAAAATTATGGGAAAAGATTTTAAAACATCCTGCTTACTGCACTCGCAAACAGAGTTGTCGAATGCAGGATCTGGAATTTCGTAAGCAATATATTGATTCAATACCCAAAGGCGCTGATTTACCCTATCCTATAGATAAATTGTAAACATCAAAACAAAAACTGTTAATAATAATCTCTTTACCAATTCATCAATTACTCTGATAAGAATAATGATATAGTAACCTCCTGACTAAAACAATTTTCTAAAAACCATTCTTATCTTTATTATATTAAAAAAGTATCCCTGTTATAATCAATAAAAAGGCCAGTCCAAAGAATAAAGCAGTCATTATAATTTTTACTGTACCATAATGTCGCTTATTTAACTCCGTCCATTTCTGTGAGCTGGTTCCCCAATAAGTAAATAAAAAGACCAGGATTAAGGGTACCACAAACATAAAATTATATAGCAAGAGGTAAAGCAAAGCATTGACTCTCAGTTCAGGAACATTGCTGATGAAAATGAGAGTAGGTAAGTAAATCTGTCCGGTACAAGCCAATTCTAAGATAGAAACCATAAAACCAGTTACCCCGGCCATAATAATAAAATTACGGGTTTTGACATTGGTACGTATAGTAGAATGAATCATCTGTTTAATACGAGGCGGTAGTTGTAAAGTTGCATCTGATGTATTGCCAGTTCTTTTATATCTGATATAATCATTTAGACTTAACAACCCCAGAATTATACCGATACCAGCAGTAACAAATATAAATATTTGCCTGGCTAAGGGTAAAAAAGAAAGGGTAGTTACTACCCTTAATGCACCGGCACCGATTAAAAAATAGGTTAGGAAGATAGCCAGGGTAAAAATACTACCGACCAATAACAATTCTTTTCCCGTTCTCTTAATTAAAGCCAGATAGGAAATAAAAAAGATGATGGTGGCAAAGGCACAAGGATTTATTCCGTCAATAAGACCACTTATGGCAATGGCTCCTATACCAAAAGACCGAAACCGTTCAATAAGACGCTGCTGAACTGAGGTCAAGTCTTCCTCTACTCTTTCCCAGGGAGCAGGAAATTTTTTTTCTTTTATCTCTTCAATCAGGTTGACAATATTATCATAGCTAATCTGTTCTCTTAGCAGATAGCGATCTCCTATATAAACCAAAGGAACTAATAATCGATCATATTCTGGTAATCCATATATTTCCCCCAGCTGTTCAGCGAACGCTACACCTTCTGGTGTAGAGATATCAAATTTGCGAATTTCTATCTGAGGATATTGAAAGACAATCTGATCCAGCAATTTTTCTACTCTGGCACAATCATGGCAACCAGGCTCAAAAAAATCAGCAATATACAATGGTAACTGTTCATCTGGGGTAATTTGCCTGGCATCCTGACTAAAAGCCGGGGTATAAAGTATATTCAAATTAACAGTTAAGAATAATGTTAACAAAAACATAGTAAAAAAAGTATGACTATAATCACGAAGAGAAAATTTTAACTTTTGACAATTTATTTTCATTCTTACTGCTCCCTATTAATTTCTAATAATTTAAAATCATCCACCCTACCTTTTTCATTAAATCCTCTCAATCTCTTAATATCAAAGAATTTACCTTTAAAGTTATACTAACCATCCGCTCTCTTTTTATCTTTATACTAGTATAATTATCATTTGCAGAACAAAGCCAAGAAATCACCTCCTAAGCGATAACTCTCCTAGAAGGTGATTCCCAGAACTTTTCAACTACAATAATATTGTGCTATAATCCTTATCTTGCAAATAAGCTTCTTTATCTATTTTTTATCTAGTAGCCAATCTTTGATTTCTTCGATTTCCGGTATCCTTCCCATACATTTCACTTCTCCATCAATAGCCAGGGCTGGAGTAATGGTGATCCCCTTCTGGAGAATTTGGGAGTGATTTTTAATCTCAATAATATCTGCCTCCAGACCTAACTGAGCTAGGGCTTCTTTACTGTTCATCTTGGTCTTCTGACAACGAGGACAACCTCCTCCAAATATCTCTATCTTCAACATATTTTCTCCTCCTATTGCTAAAAATTATTATTAAAACACACACTCTCTATCAAAATAATCTTTATAGATTTTAATAGATTTTAGAGAGTTACAATAAGCCATTGATAAGAAATTCCTGCTACAATAGCCACCAATACTGCTAGGATAGCATAATTAAGTACACATTTCCAGCCAATAATACGGGATACTCCAAACATGGAAGGAATAGAGGCCATTGGGGCACCAATCAAAAAGGCTAAGGCAGCAGCAGGAGACATACCCTTGATCAGTAATGCCTTTACTAAAAAAACCTCTACCAGAGTTGGAGTATAGGTAGGAACACCAATAACCGCTCCCAGAATAATACCCAAAGTACCACTAAGGTATCCTACTACCAATTCTGCAGGTAAATACCGTTCTACAAAACTAATTACAAAGATACCGGCAAATAAGTAAGGTAAAACCAAACGAGCAAGCACCCCTGCTTCTCTCATAACCTGCCAGCTGCGTTCACTAAAAGTTCTCTCTTTCTCTTTAACTTCAATAAAATTTATTGCACCATACTTGGACTCCTGTTCCTTACCCCAGTTAGTTAAGCTAATAAGGTAGCCGATAACCATAGCTCCCACTAAGGAAAAGAAGAAGCGAAAAAACATTATCTTATAGGATATTAGACTCCCGGTAAAAATTAAGGCCATTATGTTGGCAGCTGGTGCTACTAAAAGAAAGGTTAAGGCTGGTCCTATGCCCGCACCAGAGATAAGAATACCTCCAAAGATAGGAATCATG
>Ga0067045_1030436_pt1 | contig 15297 bp, 13 predicted proteins | sample TerdegcTABiofilm_FD_59184 | JGI IMG/M metagenome (GOLD analysis project Ga0067045, IMG submission 59184) | Combined Assembly of (Gp0054472, Gp0054536) Wastewater bioreactor microbial communities from Singapore -Terephthalate degrading...
GCCCGTCATACTAACACCGGGCAAGCCCGCAAACTTTATTTTGTTTTTGTTTCAAAATAAAAATTAACATGCGGGATATCGTGCCATCTATATTTAATTCTATTTTCAATGGGAAATCTTGAGGCAGTATAGGTATTAAGCTCATATGACTTATACCAATATTGATTTGAGTGCATGTAGAAATTAATTGATTGAGAATAAATATGCAATAAAAACCTTACGAAATAATATCATGATAGTTAGTTATTTCCTTCTCATCGGACCATTGATAAAAATCGACTTCTTTAGATGGTGTAAAAATACCATCAGTATATTTTGCCTCGACAATAAATTCCAGATGCGAACGACTGTTTGATGAAATAACCTTAACTATGCGAACCGGTATGATATTAAAGTTTGTTTCTTCCTTGACTTCTCTCCTGAGTGCATCGAGCGGTGTTTCTCCTTTTTTAATAAATCCGGATGGAAGTGCCAGCGGATCCGGACGGTAAAGATGGTTTAAGAGCAATATTCTATTTTGATCATCGCGTATTATTCCAATAACTGAGCATAGGAAACTATGATTGAAGAACTTCTGCAAGAGAAGCCAGAGCCTGGGAACAGAAAAGAGTTTACGGAGAAAAATATTTTTGATAATGTAAAATAAATTAATCAATTAAGTATAAAATATTATTAAACTTTTTAAAGCCGCAAAGGTGAGGGCAGCGCACCTGTGCGAACTATTGATTGAGGGGGGTTAATAAAAACTAATAATTTAGAAATAAATAGTCAAGATGATAACAGTAATCAGTGATCAGTAAACAGTAATCAGTGAGCGGTTATAAGAATTAATATTAGCCATAAGATATGGATGATAAGAAAAAATCGGCTTTATACAATTTATAGATCAAACATTCAGAAAAATGAGTTTCAACCAGAATTTGTAAATACAGAATTATTGCAAAGTCCCCCGGTTTTAGAGGACCTTGCACTATGATAGATAAAGATTATTTCAGGAGAATAAATTTTTTGGTTGAAATAAATGATCCGGCCGTTAATTGGTAAAAATAAACTCCGGAAGAGAGTGCAGAATGCAGGGCGGAGAATGCAGAGTTATATGAACCAGCTTGTTTGAATTCATCTACAAGCGTTACGACTTCTCTACCAAGGATATCATAAACTTTCAAAGTTACATAACTTGAAGCTGGCAGCTTGTAGCTTATAGTTGTACTTGGATTGAATGGATTGGGATAATTTTGTTCAAGCGCATACCCCAATGGCGCAGCTCCGTTTTCATTTACTGCCGTAACATAATCGGAAACTAAGATATAGTAAGTGGCAACCCGATTAGTTGAAAAAGAAATTGTATTTGATGAAAGATTAATTACGGCATTTGAAACGACAGACCATGCATTTGTCTGGTCGTTCCAGTATTTTACTTTCAAGCTGTTTTTGTCAATGTGGTAAGCATTTATTTGCTTATCATTAAAATGAAACTGGAAATTTGCATTCGCACCAAAATTCATCAAACCGCCACAACCACCTTGCATCATTCCATTAGAACCGTTAGAGTAGAACATACCTATTTCATAACACTTAAAAATATTTTCACCATTCCTGTTAGGAATATTGTGGGGATTCAATTCCAGCATTCTTGCAAACATAGAATCGGTCATCATTCCACCCATGTGCCAGCCGTTACCCATCATAATAAAATCGTTTTCATCAAACGGATTTGAGATTATATCATTGGAATTATTTTTGCGCATCCAACCGCCGCCGAAATATTTTCCTATCAAAGAAGAATCCCTCCAAACTTTTCCGTTTATTTGATAAATAATTACAACATCAAGCCCGTTTGTAGCTTGTAATTTACCGCCAACAATAGTTACGTTCTCACCGTTGCTTGGTCTTTTTGCACCTGAATCAGATTCATACAACCATGGGCCAAAATTCAAAAAGTAATCAGGCTTGTTATCATTATTCTCATCTAAATAGAAGTGATTCATAAAGTATGTTGTATCAACCAAGGCAGTTCCGGTTAATGTTACATTTTGCGGAGGGGTTCCGCTTGCACCATAAGCATAACCGTTGCAATTACCGGCATGATGCCCCATGATATGCGTGTTGTTGCCGAAGTTATTCCACGCCGGGTCGAATGGATCTCTCCACAAGAGCCCGTTGATTTTATAAACAATTATTATAGGGAGCCCGTTCATGTTCATTGAGTTGTTAATCTGACCGCCGATAACAGTAATTTGATCTCCATTCATTGGTCGTACTGCTGTTGAATTATCCGGTGAATACCAGATAGGACCGAAGTTAAGGAAGTAATCATTCGAGTTATCGCCGTTAACATCGAGGTAGTAAACTGACATCGGAAGAGAAGTATCAATGGTTACTTTACCGGAAAGTGTAACTTGTGTTAGAGTATCGGGAAACATAAATCCCATACCGTCGCTGTTCATTCCTTGGGCAGAAATAGAAATAACTGAGAGCAGCATCAGCATTAATAAGTTGTATATATTTTTTTTCATATAACCTCCTCGGAAAATATTCGATCGAATATTTTCTTCTATAATAAATGAAACATTTAGTATTTGTAAGTGTTCACATTTTTTTTAATATCTTTAATGTGCAATTACCCCTCCGAGAAAACCGGCAAGCGCGATCAACAGTATTGTTAACAATCCAATTATCCACGAGAATTTTTTTAATCGTTGAATCGATGCGAACGCAAACCAACAAATGTATGATACCAGCAAGGCAATTCCGGTGTTGCGATGAAATTCAACAAGCCATTGTTTACCAGTTCCGTTAAACGGCTCTGTTTGACTTAATCCAGTTATAACTGTTCCGATTGAAAAAATTATTCCGGCAATTATCAAAGCAAGAATTACTCGCTCGTAGTTTTTTGTTTTAAAATTTACGAGTGTGAATACGAAAGCAACTAATCCAATTACAAGAGGGAAGTGAACCAGTTTGTTGTGCATGTGTGCGAAAATTTGTTCAGAGGGATTTAGCTCAAACGGTTCTTCTTTTTTGGCCTTAACAGATTTTTGTTTTGCAGATTCTATCGGCTTTCCATTAATGGCAATTGTATCTCCGTTGACAACCGTAAATGTATCAGCTTGCGCAGTATGTTTTTTATTATGGTCTCTCCCTTCATGCGCGAAGATAACTACAGATATAAACAAAGATAAAATGAAAGTTGTTTTCATTTTTTCCATTTCGGTAATTGATTGTTATGAAAACATATTTACTTACTCTACTATGTGCAAAACTGATTTCTTTGCGTACCTCGCGCCTTTTGCGAGATAAAACGGTTCACGCAAAGGGCGCAAGGGAAATCGCAAAGTTCGCAAAGATTGTTACCACACAGTTAGCAAAATTTATTTTACTTTAAAACCGTTCTTTTTCAAATTCTCTTTCGCTTTTTTAATCGTAACTTCCTTCAAGGTCATTTTGCACAACGGGCATTTGCCAGCTTTATCGGAAATTACATTCCAATCCATCGGGTCCTGGAATACTTTACCATCTTTATTTTTATCGATTGATTGCAAATCAATCACACCTTTACGAACGATATCATCAACTTTGGTTGTGTCCTTTTTCATTTCCATTTTGGAATGATCTTTATGATTGTGTTCTTGTGCAACATTTGCCGATGAAGAAATTACAATTAATGAAAGAACTGTGAGAAATATTTTTACTGATTTCATTTTGAGCCTCCTTGGTTATTAATGATTTTTATGTTCTGATGATTGTTCTGCCGAATTAGTCTTTGCTGGCGCCAAATTATCACCGTGCTGATGTCCGGTCGGTATACCGGTTTTAAGCTGGCTTTCGGAATCGATTAAGAAACCACCGGTTGCGGCAATTTCATCGCCTTCGTCTAAGCCGCTGACGATGTGATACATATTGTTATATCTATTGCCGAGTTTTACCTCGCGAGCTTCAAACATTCCGTCTCCGGCTTTCACCCAAACTACGGCTCTTTTACCGGCAATGATAACTGCATCAGCCGGTACAAGTAATCCTTTTCCACCGTAACTGTTGAATACGGTTTCGCCATACATCTGTGGTTTTAGTTTACCGCCGTAATTAGAAAATTCACTACGGATTTTTACAGTTCTTGTTTGAGAATTTATCACCGGGTAGATGAAAGTTACTCTCCCTTTAAATTCTTCACCGGGATAGGCACGCAAATGAAGTTTAACCGGTGAGCCGACTTTTATATTAGCTAAATTATTTTCATATACTTCGGTTATATTCCAGAGAGTTGAAAGTTCTGCCACATCATAAATTGCAGTGCCTTCGTTTACATAAATTCCTTCCTGGACTTTCTTCTCAATTACAGTCCCGCTGATTGGTGAATAGTATGTAAGTATGAAATTTAATTCTCTAGTCTTCTCAAGTGTTTGAAGTTGATCTTTTGTCAACCCAAATATTTCCAGTTTCTTCCTAGATGCTTTAATCAGCGAATTAGAATTTGATGAATTATTCAGCGCAATCAAATATTCATTCTGCGCTTGAACTAAATCCGGGCTGTAGATTTCGAAAAGCGGATCTCCTTTCTTAATGTAATCTCCGGTTTTATCAACAAACAGTTTTTCAATTCTTCCGTTGAACCGCGCTGAAATTGTTTTGCGATTGTTCTCAACAAAATCCAGATAGCTGTAAGCAGTGACTTGGTCTTGCAGATTTTCTTTCTTCACAATTATAGTAGAAACATTTGCGAGAACTTGTTTGTTACCGCTAAGTGCAACCATGTTGGTCATATTTCCATCATTAACCGGTTCTTCATTTTTATCAGCAACTTTTTTAATTAAATCCATTCCACAGATAGGACAAACGCCGGATCTATCCGACTTAATCTCCGGATGCATAGTGCACGTCCAATATTCTTTTTGTTTCTCTAATGTATGTTCATCGTGGTTAGAATCTTCTGATTTTGAACAACCGGATAATATTAGAGCGACTGTAAACATTGGAAGTAACAGAACTCTTAATAATTTCATTTGAAATCCTTTATTTATTTTTATATAATTTTTCATGTTATCACCTAAAACTTGTCGAATGTAATTCCAACCATCATTTCAATTTCAGCAATAGACATCTGAATATCAGCTTGGGACATATAAAAGTTCATTTGCTGCATTAATAACATGCGATAAGAATCAATTACTGTAGTTACGCCGGTTCTGTTGTTCTGATATGCAGATACTTGTGATTCGGCAGCTTTGCTATACATGGGAATTACTTTACTATAGTAAAGTTTTGTCAAATCAACCGCTGTGTTATATTTAACAAGAGCCATCTTCAATTGAGAAGTCATCTCGCGTTGCATATCATTTTTTTCATATTCAATACTGCTTATACCAGCGGATAACTCTTCTTCTTTTGCTTTATATTTCTTAATAGACCAGGGAGCGAATGGCAGATTGATAGAAAACATAAGCGAATACATTTTTTCCGTTTTTGGATCGAGCATTGAAAGATCACTTTGGGATGTTAAGATCATTCCTCTCGGCATTCTCATTAGCATACCTTGAATCATTAAATCGGGAATCAGTTCGCGGCTGTTTGATTCAAGCATTGCCTTATTCATTCCGATCATACTATCCATCTTTTTAAGGGATGGATTTAGTGAACTGAGCAGTTCTTCCAATTTTGATTGCGAAGGTGAAAGGATATCTACAGAAAAATCTGTAACGGCATAGACTTCTTTCGAGTCAAGATTACGACCTAAAAGTTTATTGAGTTTATAAATCTCAGCTTCTTTTTGCTTCTCAAGAATGAAAAGCTGGGTTTCGTAAGATGCAATTTCACTTTGAAGCGTAAACAGATCGGCTTGATTGATCTTATTTGTGTAGTATAATGATTCTGTTGATTTGATAAGATCGTTTAAGAGAGAAATATATTTTTTCTGTACATCGATTTTTCTATCAATTAACCAAAGTGTATAGTACGACATTTTTACTTGAGCAGTGAGATTGATTTTATATATTTCATAATTATTCCCTTCAACCAGAGTATTCTTTCTTTCAACTTCTGCCATTGCATTTAGCTTGCCGCCAAGGGGAAACATTTGTGAAAGAGCAAAATTGTTAGAGAGCGATTGATTAATAATATTAATCGAGCTAGTAGGCACTTGTGAAAACTCAACTGAAAAATTAGGGGCTGGAAGCGTATTAATAGACTCTGTTCTCTTTTCAGAAGCTGTAATTTTATACTGCAATGATTTTAACTGTGGATTATTACTTATAGCTTCCGATATCAGTGAATCAACGGACTGCGCGTTAGACTTATGCAGTGAAAGAAAGAAAAGACTAAAAACTAAGAGCGCAAAGTAATTTGCAGAGTTACGCAAAGTTATTCTCGTATGATAATTCTCAATCCGCCAAACAAACGGCGTAAAAGTTGTAAATCCGCCACAGCGAATGAGTTCTAAAATATTTTCCGCGAAGCGGGATTTCGTTTCACTCAACATTTTATTCACCCTCCTTCATCCAGGCAGCCATTTTTGAAATTTCAAGTTTTCCTTTTTTGAGAGCGCGTTCCTTCATTATAGCAAAAAGTATAGGTGTTACTACGAGTACGTGAACCGCACTTGTAAGCAATCCACCAATTAAAGGCGCCGTTAATGGTTTCATCACATCCGAACCGGTTCCGGTTGCCCACATTATTGGTATAAGTCCGACCATAGAGGTGCCGACAGTCATAAGCTTTGGTCTTAGCCTTAACACCGATCCTTCGACGGTTGCCTCATAAATGTCATCTTTTGTAAGGTGACCTCTTTCTCCATTGTGGAATGCTCTTAATCTTTTATCGAGAGCTTCGTGAAGATAAACTACCATCACAACACCGGTTTCAACAGCAACACCGTAAAGAGCGATGAAACCAACCCATACAGCAACGGAAAAATTATAACCGAGAATGTAGATCATATACATTCCGCCAATAAGGGCAAATGGAACCGAGAGCATTACAACTCCGGCTTCCACATAATCTTTAAGAGTAAAATAGAGAAGTAAGAAGATCAACAAGAAAACGACCGGCATAATTATCTGGATTGTCTGCTGTGCACGGATTTTACTTTCGTATTGACCACTCCAAGCGAAAGAATAACCAGCAGGAAGTTTCAGTCCATCTTCAATAACTTCTTTCGCATCAACCATTACGCTGCCCATATCACGTCCACGTGTGTTCATAAAAACAATTGAACGAAGCATCCCATTTTCACTGCTTATCATTGGTGGACCGGTTACTAAATTTATATCTGCTAATTCAGAAAGAGGTATAAAGGTAACGGAATTCTGGTTTATACTTGTAAGTGAATAGTCATTTTGTGTATTTGATACTTGCGGAAAAATACTTGCACTGATTAAATTTCTCATCGAAGACATTCCAGTGGTATTACTTTTATTCATACCGCCATTGTTCATTGAACTTGATGAGGTTTGATCAACCATTTGATTTGGTATTGCAACCGGAACGATTAAACTTTTCAGTTCTTCAATGTTATCCCGGTAATCTTTTTGATACCGCATTCTGATTGGGAAGCGCATTCTACCTTCGATAATGATCCCAAGATTTTGACCGCCGATAGCAGTTTCAATTAAATCTTGAAGATCATTAATGTTAACACCATAACGAGCGTCCAAATTGCGTTTGATTTGAATATCCAAATAATAACCGTTTTGAACACGTTCGGCAACAACATCCGCAGCACCGTTGACTTTCTTCAATAAATTTTCTGCTTTAATGGCGTATGATTCGAGAGTATCGAGATTAGGTCCGAAGATTTTAAATCCGATATCGGTTCTTACACCAGTGGAGAGCATATTAATTCTATTAATAATCGGCTGAGTCCAGCCGTTACGCACGCCCGGTATTTGCAATTTAGAATCAAGTTCTGCTACTATATCCTGCTTAGTAACTCCCTCTCTCCATTCATCCTTAGGCTTCAATAAAATAATTGTTTCGATCATACTAAGCGGTGCATTATCTGTTGCTGTTTCTGCCCTTCCGGTTTTACCGAGAACGTGATGAACTTCAGGAACTGATTTAATAATTTTGTTTTGTTCTTGTAAAATTCTATTTACTTCTGTAATTGATGCACCAGGCAATGTTACGGGCATATAAAGAATTGAACCTTCATCGAGCGGAGGCATAAACTCACTACCGGTATTAAGAACCATAGGAACAGTAATGAGAAGAGCGATTACATTTATCGCGATAGTAATTTTTCTATGTTTTAGTACCCAATGGATCACCGGTTCGTAAATGCGGCTGAAAAATCTAGTTGATGGATTTTTTTCTTCCGGTCTAAATTTTCCTCTCATTAACATTGTCATTAAAACCGGAATAAGAGAAATTACAACCATTGCTGCACCGATCATCATAAATGATTTTGTAAATGCAAGCGGCTTAAAAAGTTTTCCTTCTTGACCGGTTAACAAAAATACCGGAATAAACGAAACAAGAATTATCAATTCGGAAAAGAAAATTGCTCTGACTACTTGTTTTGCAGAATCAATAGAGATCTTTTTGTATTCATCAACAGTTAATGTTCCTTTCTTTTCAATTGCTTTAGCAATATTCCGGTAGGAATTTTCAACAAGAACAATGGAAGAGTCTACTATTACTCCAATTGCTAAAATAATTCCTCCAAGACTCATTATATTGGAAGTGATATCAAACATATACATAAGGATAAAAGAGATAAGAACTGCAATAGGAATCTCGATAAGTATTCTTACAATACTCCTCCAATGCAAAAGGAAAATAGCAATCATTATGGATACTGTAATTGAAGCTTCTATTAAAGCTCTATCAAGAGTACCGATGGCTTCTTTAATCAGAGTGCTTCTATCATAAGATGTTACAATTTCAACACCAGGAGGTAAACCAGGAGAGAGTTCTTTTATTTTCTCTTTGATACGTTCAATGACTTTTTGAGCATTCTCACCGGTCCGCATAACAACTATCCCACCAACAACTTCTCCTTCGCCATTTTTTTCCAATGCGCCGCGACGTATATCACCACCGAGAGATACCGATGCAACATTTTTAATTAGAATAGGAATCCCGTTAGATGAAGTTCTTATTACTGTGTTCTCAATATCATCCATTGACTGAATATAACCCTGACCTCTTACAAAATATTCTGCGTCGCTTATTTCCAAGATTTTTCCGCCTACTTCACTATTGCTGCGTCGAACAGCATTAACAACATCGGATACTGTTAGGTTATAGGCACGCAGATCGGTTGGATTGACATCAACTTGATATTGTTTTACGAAACCGCCAATGCTTGCAACTTCCGCAACGCCATCTACGGAAGAAAGTTTGTAACGAATATACCAATCTTGCACAGCCCGAAGTGAACCGAGATCATAACCATTGCCTTCTACCGTATACCAATAAACGTGACCAACGCCCGTGCCATCCGGACCAAGAGATGGTACGACACCGGAAGGTAGTTGAGCTTGAATAGTATTCATTCTTTCAAGAACACGCGTACGTGCAAAGTAGGTATCAACACCATCTTCGAATATTACAAAGACGAAAGACATTCCAAACATAGAAGATGCACGCACAGCTTTTACTTGAGGCAATCCTTGCAAACCGGAAACGATTGGATAAGTAACCTGATCTTCAACAATTTGTGGTGAGCGTCCCATCCATTCTGTAAAAATTATAACTTGATTTTCCGAAAGATCAGGGATCGCATCGACCGGTAAATTTACGACACTGTAAATACCAAAGCCGATCACAATTAGATACATGATGATAATTATGAATCTGTTATTTGCAGACCAATCAATTATTTTCTCTATCATATTTATTCTCTGATTGTTTAATGTGAAGCAATAATAATTTTGATATGCCGTATCAATTTAGCTTACATAAAACTATGTAAGGATTATATTGATAGTACAATCAATTTTAATTCAGAATTAAATAGATAGGTAAATCAGATTAGGAAAATGCAGTTGTAGAGATATAGAGGAGGCGGACTGGAATCGCCTGAAACATTTATATTTATACTATGTAGTTTATTATAACTAATTGTAGAAACATTAACTACCGAATTTAATATAAAAGAAAATTCGAAAGAGTTTTGATTAAACTTTGCTTCAGATTTGTGTGAATCGGTTAATTTAATTGTTTGGATTTGATCTTTACAGCAGGAATCTTCGCAAGAATTTGGTTCGCAACCACAAGGGTCTTCCTCACCGGATGTTCTGACAATACTAATATTACTTAATTCTCCACTGCAGAAGTGGATGGTAATAGTAAAACCAGTTGTTAGAAAAAAATAAGTAATTACAAACAATATTTGAGATATCTTTTTCACGGACATAATATACTAATATTAAAAAAGAAAAGTAAAGTAAAAACAATTACTAGTGGATTAAGTGAACAATCTACTAGATTTACCAATTTGTACATAGTTGGTTAAACAAGCACTTCGAGTGATTCAAAAAGTAGATAAGAAATATTAATGCTCGTCAAAATCTTCATAAGAACCAATAAAAAAGTTAGAAAAGAGATAAATTTCAAAAGAATTAAAGAATAATAATTTTTGAAAAGATTTTTCTTGACAAAGAATGATTTGTATATTATTTTTGTTAGTGAGTGTTAACTAACATATAATATGGAGAAAGAATTGGCACGAATAAGTACAGAAGAGAGACAAAGAATAATAGTTGACGAAGCGATAAAGATTATCCACGAATTAGGCTATCAATCATTCTCAATAAGGGAACTTTCTGCAAGAGTTGGAATAACGGAGCCTGCGATATACAGACATTTTTTAAACAAAGAGGATATAGTATTGGGGATACTTAACAGGTTTCAGGAATTTGATATCTACTTATTTGAGAGGATAAAAAAGCACGAGAATCCTGTAGAAAAAATCGAAAGTTTTATACAATATCACTTTGAATTCTTAGATAAAGAACCTGCGATGACCTCGGTAATATTTGCTGAAGATATGTTTAATAACAGTAAGATATTAAAGGAAAAAATGTTATCCATAATAGAAAAGAGGAAAAAGATAATTAAAGGAATAATTGAAGAAGCAAAGCTTAAGAATGAGATCATAGAGATTGAGACAAACGAGATACTTACAGTTATTTTAGGTTATATAAGGTTAGTAGTACTAGAATGGAGATTAAGCGGCTTCTCCTTTTCCCTTTTACAGCGAGGTAAAAAGACAGTAGAGACTATTGGAAAGCTGATTTTAAATAGTAAATAAATTTTTTTATCAAAAAAGTTAGTGAGTGTTAACTAACAAGTGATTATGGAACAGGTACAAATAAAATACAGAGAAATAATAATAGGTTATTTGAGAGAGGAACTTATTATAAGAGGATACAGGAATATTTCACTAGATGAGGTAACGGATAGTTTAGGGATAAGCAAAAAAACTATCTATAAACATTACAAAAATAAGGAATCTATTTATAGTGAGATATTTAAAGGTGAACTGGAATCAGCATATAATGATCTAATAATACTGTTACAAGAAAAGAGTCCAATGGCAGAAAAAGTTTCAAAATTATCGAAGATAATTGAAAAGAACTTAATGTTATTCAATATAAACACATTACAAAACTTAAAGAAAGAGTTTTACGGATTATGGAAAGAAATAGCTTTATTCAGGAAAGAAAGGGTCTTCCCTCTTATCGATCTATTAATCGACCATTCAAAGAAGAATGGTTTAATAGCGGAATATCCAAATGAATTAATAATAGAATTATTCAGCACCTCACTTAATTTAGCTTCGGAGAGAAAGCATAATTTTCAGAGCCAAACGAATTACCAATTAGTATACAAATCAATATTCGAGATACTACTAAATGGAATATTAACTAAAAAAGGGAAAAAAATATTAGCAATAAATAAAAGGATGAAAAATGAAAACAATTAAAATCATTTCTTTGCTGGTTCTATTAGTAACCATAACTGCATGCAGCGATAATGGTAACAATAATAGAATTGAAGCTACCGGAACGATTGAATCAACAAATGTTGTAATCAGCTCAAAGAACGCAGGTGAAATAAAATCAATTATTGCAGATGAAGGGACACAAGTTAATGCTGGCGATACAATACTAGTAATTGACCATGAAGCGTTAGGATTTCAGCTTGAACAGGCCTCTGCGTCTGAACAAATAACTGAGGCACAACTTAAGTTGATGCTAAAAGGCGCAAGGTCTGAGGATATAAAGCAAGCCGAAGAAATGCTGAAGCAAACCGAAATTAATTTCAATCTAGCAAAAAGCGATTTCGAAAGATATACGAAGTTGTGGGAAAGTAAATCCATAACACGAAAACAATATGAAGATATGACTGCACGATACCAAGTATCAATTGCTCAATTCTCATCTGCAAAAGAAAATTATGAGAAAGTAAAGAGAATATTTAGACCCGAAGAAATTGAGCAGGCAAAAGCCAATTTGAGAAAAGCGAAAGCTTATGTCGATCTTTTAAAAAAGAATATTCGAGATAGCTATATAATTTCTCCACTGAACGGTTTTGTAGTTAAAAAGTTTGTTGAAGTTGGAGAAACAGTCTCACCAATGTCTTCACTTGTGAAAATATCAAATTTATCGAGTGTGAATCTGATTATTTATGTCTCTGAAGCAGAATTAGGGAAGATAAAACTTGGACAAATATCGGAAATCACGATTGATACTTATCCGGATAAGAAATATGAAGGCAAAGTAACTTACATTTCGCCCGAAGCAGAGTTTACTCCAAAAAACATTCAAACAAAGGATGAGCGAACCAAATTGGTGTTTGCTGTTAAGATTGAAATTCCAAACAAAGATTTTGATCTAAAACCGGGTATGCCGGCTGATGCCAAAATTATATTATAAAAATACGAGTAAATAATGGAAGCAGTAATAAAAATAAATGAGTTGAAAAAGAGTTACCAGTCAGTGCTTGCTGTTGATGGTGTAACCTATAATGTGAACAGTGGTGAAATGTTTGGATTGGTTGGACCGGACGGCGCCGGAAAAACAACGACAATAAGAATGTTAGTCGGATTATTAAATCCTGATAGCGGCAATGCAGAGGTATTAGGATATAATTTATTAATGCAAAAGAAATTAATAAAAGACGAAATAGGCTATCTTTCTCAAAAATTTTCTTTGTATGGTGATCTTACAATTGATGAAAACATTGAATTTTTTGCTGATATACACGGTGTAAAAAATTTCAAAGAGAGACGGAATGAACTGCTTGAATTTACAAGGCTAACTCCCTTTAGAGAAAGGCTAGCCGATAAACTTTCCGGCGGAATGAAGCAAAAATTAGCGCTTGCATGTACGCTGATTCACAAGCCAAAAATAATTTTTTTAGATGAACCTACCACAGGTGTAGATCCGGTATCAAGAAGAGACTTTTGGAAAATTTTATCGAACCTTTTAAAAGAAGGGATTACAATATTTATGTCTACCCCCTATCTCGATGAAGCAGAAAGATGCAACAGAGTTGCACTGATGGACAAAGGGAAAATAATCAGCTGCGATACACCGAAGAATGTGAAAGACTCGATGAAAATGCAAATATTGGAAATTGTCTGCACGCCGGTAAGAACTGCTTATAATATAGTTAAAGCGACAACAGATTTTGAAGTTCAGATGTATGGCGACAGACTAAACATAGCAGTATCAGAATATGAGAAAGATTATGCTATGATTAAAAAATTATTTATTGAAAACTCAATTATGGAAATAGACAAAAGAATCATTACACCATCTCTGGAAAATGTCTTTATCCATTATATGAGCAAGCCACACAATGGTGGATTACCATAAAGTTTGATGAAAATTGAAAAGGAAATAAAAATGAAAAAAATACTAATCATAATTCTTTTAGCAAGTTCGTTGTTTGCACAAGAGAAAATCTTAACTCTAAAAGAAAGTTTAGAAATAGGATTGCAGAACAGCAAGGATCTAAAAATCTCCAGGTCCAAATTAAATTATGCAAATTCTAAACTGAGTGAAATTAACAGTCAATTCTTACCCCAGTTCAAACTACTGGGTAATTATACACGGTTAAGTGATAATATTCCGCCGTTCGAAGTAACAATACCTTTTTCTCCGAATCCAATTAGAATCTCTGAACCAATATTAAACAACTATACATTCAAATTCGGATTCAGCCAGCCGCTATTTACAGGATTCAAGTTACTATCATTAAGAAGCTCGGCGGAATTAAACCTAAATGCATCAGAGCAGGACTATTCAAAAGAAGGGAATGAAGCTGCATTTAATATTTACAGCGCATATTGGAATTATTACAAAACCGATGAGATTAAAAAAGTAATCGCAAAAACGCTTTATCAAATGGAAAATCACTTAAAAGACACAAGAAATTTTTTTGAGAACGGACTGATCTCAAAGAATGATATGTTGAAATTAGAAGTTCAATATTCCAATACAAAACTTATGCTTATCGAAGCTGAGAATAATTTAGAGCTTGCAAGAATCGCTTTTAATAAAGCTCTAGGGATTGAACTTACTTCACAGACCAAAGTTGCGGCAAGCGAACAATCATTAAATTATGAAAAGTACCAGCTTGCAGATATAATAGATGAAGCACTAAACAATCGAAAAGAATTAAAATCATTATCATATCGTTTTGAAGCCAGCAAAGAAGGAGTGAGCGCAGCTAAATCCAATTGGCTTCCCTCAATCTATTTAACCGGAAATTATTATTACAGCAACCCGAACCCAAGATTTCAGCCGGCAAAAGATGAGTTTAACTCTAACTGGGATGTTGGTGTTACGTTAAGCTGGGATGTTTGGAACTGGGGTTTGACCACTTCACAAGTTTCGCAAGCTGAACAAACTAAAGTACTACTTGAAACCAATCTGGATCAGCTTAAAGAGAATATTCAAATGGAAGTTTACTCAAATTACTTAAATCTAATTAAAACCGAAGAGAAAGTGAAAGTAAACAAAGAAGCATTGGATCAGTCATTAGAAAATTACCGCATTACCTCAGAAAAATACAATACTCAGTTAGCTACAAGTACGGATTTAATTGACGCAGAAACTTTGAAACTGCAAGCAGAGACAAACCTCAAAACAGCAGAGGTAGATTTTCAAATAGCCAAAGTAAAATTAGAGAAATCTTTAGGGAGAGTAATTTATTAATGAATGCAATTGAAGTAAAGAATTTGACAAAGGTATTCGGAAAATTCACAGCTGTTGATAATATCAACTTTAATGTAAAACAGGGAGAGATTTTCGGATTTCTCGGTGCTAACGGAGCGGGTAAATCTACAAC
>Ga0067045_1030434_pt1 | contig 15294 bp, 15 predicted proteins | sample TerdegcTABiofilm_FD_59184 | JGI IMG/M metagenome (GOLD analysis project Ga0067045, IMG submission 59184) | Combined Assembly of (Gp0054472, Gp0054536) Wastewater bioreactor microbial communities from Singapore -Terephthalate degrading...
AAAAACCTGCAAAAAAGTGCAAAAAACCGCAATTTTTTCTCAAAATGAATTTTGCCATATTATACAATAATATCAATCAGTTAACCCATTTTCTTTTTTCTCAAATTGCACATCAATTTATAATAAGTGACCGGCTATCCGGGTATCCTGCCCGGCACCCAAGAGCCCGCAAATAAAAACATTCCCGTAATATCAAAGGGTTACAACATACCTGGCACCAAAGATTCCCAGAGAAAGGCTATGTGTCGGCAAGCGGGAGTTCTATTACAAAAGCGCTTCCGTTCCTATACTCCCTGTCAAGATAGATATTCCCCCGGTGTTCAAGGACCGCCTTCTTTGTAAGACTTAGTCCAAGCCCGGTTCCGTATTCCTTTGTGGTAAAATACGGCTCGAAGATGACATCACGAATTTTCTCGTCTATACCTGTTCCGTTATCTTCGAACCTGAGGAGATAAAATTCATCTTTCAGGCAGGAGGATATCCTTATCTTCCCTGCATTTGCCTCGATGGAATTCTGAACCAGATTTTCAATGACTTTCCTCATAAGCAGTCTGTCGATTTCTGACACGGCATCCGGCGCATTCAGATTCAGTTCGATACTCACACGGTCAGCAAAAAAATTATTGGACCTCATCACATCCTCAACAAATTCATCAGCCTTTACAGGCTCCCTGACAGCAACAGGCATCTTCGCAAATTCCCTGAACTGGTCTATTATCCTGCTAAGTGCCTTGATCTCCTCCTCGACTATTTCCCGCGAGCGCTCGAGAAGTTCCCTGTATTTCGGGTCATCTCCGCCATACCGCGCAACTATCTCCTGAAATGCAAGCCTTATCGGGGTGAGCGGATTCTTGATCTCGTGTGCAATTCTCCTCGCAATCTCCTGATATGAACCTATCCTCTCGAGGTAACTCTCCCTCTCACGGGCAAGTCTGAGTTCATTCGAGAGTCTGTTGAGTTCACCCGCAAGCTCACCTATCTCATCCTTCGAGTCTACATTTATCGGCTGGTCAAAGATATTATTCTTTATACGCCGTATTCCTGCCTTCAGTTCACTTACAGGGGAGAGAAATGCACCTATGAAGATGTATACCAGAACCATTACAGTCAGAAAAGAAATACCAAAGAGAAAAACGTAAGCCCTCAGATAGAAAGTACTCAGGTTCTTCTTGATTCCCGATATGCTGTCATGCACCGAGATTACATTCAGAAGGCTCTTCTGGTTGGTAAGAACAATCTGAGGTACAGCAAACCTGCATTTGAATTCACCCGAATTATACGGCTGTTGTGAAAAATAGTATGTCCGCTTCTCCCTTTCCTCATCTTTTAAGAGTTCGAGCTCTTCTCCGTTTATATATATCGCCTGCAGGTCAGTGTATTTCGATATATTTCTGAGGACGACTTTTCTGACGGCATCCCTGTCTTCAATCACTGATTCAGAGATTATCTCACTCAGAACATCCCTGCATATATAATTATAGAGCCTCTTTCTTGCAGCGACCTCCTCTTTCGATGCGTCATAGATATTCTCAATATCCGCCTTGATATTGGGGTTGAGTCCGATTGATAAAGCCTCGCTTATGATATTGTTTACGAAAAATACCGATACGGCACCTACCACGATATGCACTATCAGTATTACAAGAAATATTTTAGTATGGAAACTCATTTTATGACAGGTATTTCGCTTATGTTGATTGATTTAATCTCATACTTGATAATATTTTCGGTATTCAGGTCGGGAATAAAGGCATTTGCAAACGAACCGAATATTGTTCGGGTCGGAGACCCTTTATTGCCCATTTCAGGGTCAGCGAGATACTCCTTGATTTTTTCAATTATATCCTTTGAGACGGGGTTTACTACAACCCTGACCCTGATATTGTAATTGCTGTCCGGCAGGAGAGATTTGGCTTCGCACAATCTGATCTTTTCGGGATTCAGGAATTTTCTGTATGCCTCATCCCTGTCCTGTGTTTCAAAGACCGGTTTTTTATGAGGGTCAAATGAATACAATCTGTACTTCTCATCCCAGACATCATAGACAGCCTCATAGATATACTCTCTGCCGAATACAGGATTGTTATTCTTTTTATCCCGTATCTGAACCGAGATTACTATTTTGTTCGACAGACCGGAAGAGAGCCTTTTTACGAGCTCCTTAGAGTTCTTTATTCCTATTTTGAGAGAGAGAAAAACGGTTTCGTTGTCCTTCGATACCGTAACACTTTCATCGGACGTATATACCGTGCCCGAAAGAAGAAAGAAAATCACAAATGAAACCAAATATCTTTTCATCATCAGAATTTATCTATAAAGACATCCAGAAAATATGCCATAGAGAATTTCAGTATCCCGTATTCGGTATCGGCCTTGAAACCGAGGTCGAAGGATACAGGAGTTATTATCTCCTCTGTCGCCTTTACCTTCTCTTCGCGGCTGAACTCCTCGATTGCGGCGGTATGACTTGCAGCGACCGTAAAATAGAAAAAACTCTTGTAGATGAAGTCCTTTACAGTAAAAGCAGGTATAGCATAGGAAAGCTCACCCATCATCGCAACGGTCTTGTACTTTATAACGTCACCTGTATTGACACCCCATACTCTCGGCAACGTCGTCTTTCCGTAAACAAAATAGAAATAGTCACCTACGAAGAATTTCTTGAAAAAAGGGGCACCGCCCTGAATAGAACCGGCAAGCATCCTCAGCTTAAAGGCCTGGTCTTTGAATGCCGGAATCAGATATTCAAACTCCGCATTGAGCTTTGCATATTCATAGTCGGAAAAAATCAGTCCGTTTGCAATCTCATAATAGACCGAAACCATATATCCCCTGTTTGGCATAAAGACGTCATTTCTCTTATCCTTCGAAATTCCGACAGAAAGACTCGAGAGATATGACCGCCCGCTTTTCACATCGAGGGGGTTATCCTCCATCCGGTTTATGAATTTTGCATCAATACCTTCGAAGGTGTAATAAAAATAACCATATATGAAATCATCGAGTTTGAGGCCGTGAATGAATGTCCCCGAAAGCCTCCGGTACTGCAGAAGTTCTATTACATCATTTGTTTCCTTATCAACTGTCCTCTCCGAAACATCGTTGTACAGAATTTCAAGACCTAACCGGTGATTCGAGCCAAATACGGACGGATTCATAAATTTCAGGCGACTCGTCAAAAAATGCTCTCCGTAAACTGCGCCTGCCGAGAGTCTGTATCCCCGTCCCAGCAGATTGGAATCTGTAAGTGAGAGCCCCGCCCAGTATGAATTGACCGAACTCAGACCAAGGTGTATCTCATCCAGAAAGAGTGTCCCTCTCTCCTTTACTTCAAAGACGAGATTCACCATACCCTTCTGTGAACCCTTCTCGACTCTTATAAAAACATCGGAAAAGAATCCCGTAGAGAGAAGTTTCAGTCGGGCAAACTCCACCTTGTATTCATCGAGTGGCTCCTTCTCCCTTATGGGTATATGCCGTTTGACAATAGAAGTATCGGTCTTGCTGTTTCCTCTGATAATTATCTTTTCTACTATTACAATATCTTCTTCTTCGGAAAATGCCGCCAGCGGGAGCTGAAAAAGTACAAATACAATAAGTACGAGGTATTTAGCCATAGGGAGAATATTATTTCACATTCCGTCAAAGTCAAATTTAAAAAAATAAAGGCCCGACGGAAGTCCCAAAAGGGTGGAGGGGATACCCTAAGGAATGGTAGGTTCGTCGGGCCTAATTGGCACACTTAAAAACCCCTGTAACTGCTGCTCAAGGCGGGGGGGGAAACCTTTTGCAAATCAGTTACTGGGGTAAACTTTCTTAAAAGCACCGCCCTGTGTAAATAAGACCTTGAAGAGATCCGATTCAAGCAGTTCGTCAATGGCAGAGACCTCGTCTGCAGGCTTCTCGATAAGAAGCACCCTGCTCTCCGGAGAGATGAACATCATCTCTTCAATCAATTCCCGCCCCGTTACATCGGGCAGTACGGCATCACATATTATAATATCAAAGAACTCCTTTGCAGCTAATTCCTTTGCTGCAAAGCCGCTGTTAACTGCACAGGATTCAATACCTATCTGTTCAAAGGCCTCCTTCATCCTCAGACCTTCTGAGTCTTTGGAGAGTACTACCATTGTCTTTTTTCTCGGTGTAAATACCATCGCTCGTTCCTTCAAGTTGTTGTTATTATACATGCAAGTGCCGTGCCAGATTTTAAATTCTATCCAATTGAAATCACGTTATATTTTTCGGACGCAGGTGTAAAAAAAATTTACACTTTCTTGTCAGAAATGTAACAAAGTCCCAAAAACCTTAAAATTACCAATAAAAACATATAGTTAAAGTTACAGAGGTCTTGTGTAAACAAATTAAACACCCAACCTGTTATTACAGACATTTGGCTGGATTTAAAGGTGCCGGTTATTTTCGAATACCTTTAAGTATAGAATTCTGTACTGGTCTCATATTTCAGAAAATTTCCCCCTAAATCTGATGACGGGGGCGGATGACGGCATTTCTTCATTTGTTCAGGAAAATCACTAAAAGGTGTTTCAGGATAACAGATTCTGCATAGACCCGGACATGCAATGCATTCCATTCCTGTTCAAACACGAGGGAATTGCGATAACCGGTTTTCTGCAATTAATTGCCTGATATAATGTCCTATTACCAACATAACATTTAACCAGATCCTGTTATATTTAATCCTGTTATACTTAAAAAAATATCAGTTTGCTACTATAAAGAAGAACGATGAAAAAGCTGAATCCAAATCCGGATATAGCAATCATAATAGACAGAACCATTAACAGAGGAGAATGGCTATGAAAAAAAATATAGTAAAAAAGACAAAGAAAACAGCAAAAAACAACAAGAGTTCGGTCAAGAAAGAAAAACAATCAATCAATTCCGGAACCATACTCGAGTGTCAGGAGTGCGGAATGGTGGTCGTTGTGGATGAGCTCTGCGGCTGTGAGGAATACCATCCGGTTATCTGCTGCGGAGAGGAGATGATAATAAAATAGCCTGACTCAGCTCTTTCTCGACGTGCAGTTCTGAGAATCACATTCTTTACAGACTTCCTCGCAGGGTTCTATGTGAATAGTAACCCTCGAGGAGGTTATTGAATCTGAGATATCGTCTTCTATGTGATGTGCTATATCGTGAGCCTGTTTGAGGGAGACATCGGGAGTAAACTGAAGATGTACCTCTATCATCTTGTCACTGCCGGATTTACGGGTTGCAAGTTTGTGAAAGGAGACCATCTTCCCTATATGTTCAGTAATTATTCTCTCGACCTCCTGATTATCGGCGTCCGAGAGCTTTGTGTCGAGCAGGTCTTTTGTGGATTTCCTCGTCAGGCTGTAACCAAGATAAAGGATATAAAGGGCTATCAAAACTGATATTAACGGGTCGAATATCTTGAGACCGGTAAAACGGATAATGACCAGACCGACAAATACGCCCACGGATGTATAGACATCAACAGACAGGTGTGCGGCATCTGTTTCTATGGCTATAGAATCTGTCTCATCTGCAACCATTTTGAGTTTTCTCGATACAAAAAAATTAATGACAGCCGATACTGCCATAACCAGAATGGCAATATTCAGATATTCTATCTCATAGGGCGAATAGAACCTTGGAATCGTCTCATACAAAATATAGACAGCGGCAAGAATAATCAGAAGTGATTCAATAAAACCTGAGAGATTTTCATACTTGCCATGACCGAAAGGATGCTCTGTATCAGGCGGTTCAGAGGATTTCTTGACCGATATAAATGCAATCAGTGCTGCTATCAGGTCTATTGCGGAATGAATTGCCTCGGATAATATCGAGACTGCTCCCGAGTAGTAATACACAGCAAGTTTGAACAAGACGAGCAGCAGATTCGAAAAGACGGATAACTTCGCCCAGACAGTTTTTTTATTGCTGTTGCTCATAACCACCTGGCTATTTAACAAAATCCTTTATATCATTAATTTTGTATATTGCAATTCCGAGCGCCTCCCAGTTCTCATATTTTTCAAATGTCGAGAAATAGGCGTTTAAGGGAGTATCAGTTACTTTCCCTCCGAAATGCCTCGAGGAATGTCTCAGATATTTCTTCTTGCCTTTATTGACCACTATACCCATATGAGTCGTGACATAAGGTCTGAATGAATCCTGTCTGAGAATTCTGATTACGGAATATTCAGGGATATAACTGAAAACCTTTGGAATATCCTCCTTGGGGATATAGATTATTTCAATCTCCCTGAGAACAAGATTTGAGCTGTCAATCTTCTTGCCGCTGATATTAAAATCCCTGTTTAAGACCTTCCTGAATTTTTTGTGATATTTCCCGCCGACCTCCTTCGTAATATCGGTCAGATATTTATTGGCAAGAGCCATCGGAAACCACTGAAAATCAGGCAGATGCAACCTGCTGTAGAAATCCACAAAACCGTCTTTATATCTCAGCTTCAGTATATGGTTTCTGAATTCCTCCATATCTGCAGAGTTCACGAAAGCAATGACATACTCCACGAATGTGACACAATCCATAAATTCGAGATTGATAACCGGGTCCGGGTCTATCCCCTTCTCCTCTCCGACAGACGACTCCCTGAAAGGTGTATCAAGAAATGCATTGCTCGAAACCTCGATTTTCTTTCCGGGATTAAGATCTGCACTCTCCTTTATAAGTTCACTCAGCCCGTTCATATCGATTATTGAAACAAGAAAACAGAAGAGAAAAAAAGACATCAGTTTATGGAAGTAAGAATGAAAGGTACCTCGAAGACGATAGGCTCTCCTGCAAATTTGGGAAAAGTCCATTTTTTAATCTCTTTAATGATACACTCCTCAAAGAGACTACCCGCAATCTGTCTGGAAAGCGAATCCACCTTCGATACAGAGCCGGAATTCTGGATAGTAATCTTGAAAACCGCCTTGCCTTCAAGGGAACTGCTCGCCTTAAGATGCCTTTCGTAGCAATACTTGACAGAACCTCTGTTCTTGTTGACTATCATCATAATGATATCTTCATTGAGACGGTCCACCTTGTCAGGCATCTTCTGGGAGAGGTCAACATCCTGTTTGCCGACTTTCGAACTCAGGTCGACTCCGTCAATCTTTGTATTGATACCCATTCCGGCGAGTTTTGAATCTATATCCAGCGACGGACCGGAACTGCCCTGCAGCCCCATCCTCTCCTTGCCCAGATTTTCATAGATTATATTCCCGCCCTCTACCTTGGCATTTGCAAGAATACTTGCGATATCGGTATCTTTCTTCTGCGTAATTGCCATTGCTATATTTCTTCGCTGCTCTTTCGTCAGTTTTTTCGTCTCCTTTATGCCGAGAAGTGCCTTTCTGTACTTTTCCCTCTCCTCAGGTGTCATCTTGGAGAGAGTATCCTTGTCCAAATCTTCCATCTCAAGGTCGATTCCGCTCTGAATCTGAACACCTACTGCAGAAAGAATGGGCCCGAGATTTCTTATAAAGACAAAGATGAAAACACCCAGCAGGACAACGGCCATAACAATCCTTGTCATCATTCTCCTGCGTTTTGCCGACTCCGAAAGTCCCGCTTTCATTATTACGATACGGGTATTTTCACGGGGTTCCTCATGAGTCTCACCGACCGAGGGTATCTTTGACCAGTCTGTCTCAACCTCGGAAGACTTCTGGGGGCTCTCAAGAACCTCCCTCGAGAAGAAATCTTCCTGAAGGGCTTCATCCTGATGGGTTTCCTCTTCTTTTGGTGCGGTCTTTACATTCTCTTCCTTAAACTTTCTGTCGAGTTCCTCGAGACCGAGTGACTCGATAGCATTCTTCTTCTCCGGCTTATTACCGGATTCTTCACCGAAGAAGTGACTGAACTCAGGGGACGTGCCGGCCTTCATCCAGTCCATCATACCTTCCTTCCAGATGAAAGTCTTCGGGGTAATGACGTTGTTATGGACAAACTCGCGAATCTCCTCATCCGTATACGGGCCCTTCTGCTGTCCTCCTCTGGAATAATACCAGACAGCCGCTACCTCTTCTTCGGATACAGATTCCTTCCTCTGCTCCTCCCTTTCAGTCTCTCTTATTCTCTCCTTTTTAGGTTCGGGTTCAGTACTTCCGGCAACAGGTTTTTCTCTGGTTTTCTTTATCTCAACACCCGAAGATTTTTCAGTAAGACTATGGGCTGCAACAGACCTGTTTTCGGGCTTTTTCATTTCAGGTTCAGATGATTCCCTGAAATCGGTTTCATTTTTTACAGACTCCGTCTTCGCAACAGATGCGGTTGAACTCTGCTTTGCCGTATCCTTTTTCAGAGGGGCCGGCTTTTTTACTGCCTCATCCTGTTTCTGGGAAGAAGGGGTTTCCTGTGAAGTGGCAGGTTTTACAACAATCTTTGCCCCGCACTTCTTACAGGTAAGCGTTATCACCTTCCCGGCGAACTTTTCATCGGGCAGACTATACTTTGTATTGCAGCTATTACAGGAAAATTTCATAAATTATAAGATCTTTATAAGGTATTCCTTGATTTTTGACCTCGTCTCTTCGTCCGGAGCAACATTGAGCGCCCTTTCCCATGCCTCGACGGCCTTGTTCCTGAATCCCTTCTGCTGATATAAAATGGCAAGTGACTTCAATGCCGGAAGAAAATCGGGCTTGAGTTCCACGGTCTTCTCCAGTTCGGAGATAGCCATATAATCATCCTTCTTGCTCTGATAACAGAGTGCGAGCCCATAGTGAAGTCTGTAATAGAAACTATCCTTCTCGATTCCTTTCTTAAACTGAAACATTGCCCCGTCTATATCACCCTCCTTGTAAAGTCTCGCGGCACTGTTATAGAGATTCTTTACGTCTATACTGAGTTCACCTGTAACAGTACCGACAGGAGGAGTGGCACTCCTGAGAAGTGCCTTGACCTTGTTGATGAGCATATCTATTCTGAAAGGCTTCTCTATGTAATCATCCGCCCCGTGAGTCTTTTTGATGTCCTCCATAAATCTCCAGCCTGTATAGACGGCACTCACAATAATTATAGGGATAGAACGGAGTTTCGTGTCTGATTTTACCGCCTTACAGACGTCAAAGCCGTGCATACCCGGCAGCATAGCATCCAGAATAATAAGGTCGGGGAGTATCTTCGGGATAGAACGGAATGCCTCATCCCCGCGGGAGAATTCAATAGAATCGAATCCCTCAGAAATTACTATCTTTTTAAGAAGCGTCCTTATCTCAGGCTCATCATCGACTATGCATATAAGCGGCTTCTTCCTCTCGGAAAAGGTATCGGCAATGTCTTTACCTTTAGTAATATTCTCTATATCGTCCTGAACTGAGACCACCTCGAACCGGTCAGCGGTCTCTGCTTCGGGTTCGACCGAGAGCTCTGCAATTGCTGTCTCAAGGTGCTCTTCCTTGATTGCGTTTGCAGGTACATCCTTCCCTCTCAGAAGACCATCCCGGCTTATTTTGTACAGTCTGTATGCCTCATCAATGGATATTGAGAGCATAAACTCGAGAGCAATATGGGGCATAACCTTCTTGCCGGAGATAAACTCAAGTTCAGATATAATCTGCGAATTTTCGGGGTCCCGCATAGCCACAATGACCTTATCGCCGCTGATTGCTACCGGCAGAATCTGATTCTGCTTGGCAATATTATAGGGGACTATCGCGAGATTCGAGAGAAGTATCTGGGACTTCCCGAGCACAACGGACGGTATGCCATACTGATAACTTAGTGCTCTGGCAAGCACTTCCTCGGAGAGTGCCCCAGACTTGAGAATCAGGGAACATATCCTTGTCTTGTCTGCCTTCTGCTTTGTAAGGGCACTGATGATTATCGATTCATTAATCATCAGCCTTTCTATCAGTATTTTTCCTACCGGCTCTCTTTTGCGCATACAACACCCTGACGGAATTTTTCCTTACCATTATTATTAGTATTGTTCAATATAAAAATTCATTCGCCGGTTTTGGAAAGAAGTCCCCTCTCTCTGACAGTCCTGAATATCCTGAAGAAGAAGATAAATGAAAAGAGAAGATATACTGCGTTTAATACGAATGCCATAGAGAGGCTCTGCACATCAAACTTCTGCGAAAGGATAACCGCTCTCATACCTTCGAAGACATACGAGGAAGGAATAAAGGATGCTATCACTTTCAGCCAGTCCGGCAGCACCGAAACGGGGTAGAAAACCGCGGAAACAGGCTGAAAGAGAAATGCTATTCCCCATGCAAGCACCTCCGCCTGCTGACCAAACCGCAGAATGAGCGCAGTAGTTACAATCCCGACAGACCATCCCAGAATAAGAAGATTTATCACAAAAGGCAGAAGCGATATACCTATTATGAAAAGATTGAATGAATAGATAATATATGCCAGAACAGACGAAACTACCAGAACCACAGTGACCTTGAAGAGAGAGACCAGCATAAGGGCGGCGAGATATTCCCACAGAGTCAGAGGACTTATAAAAAGATTGATAAAGTTACGGCTCCAGACCTCTTCTAGAAATGACACAGATATACCCTGCTGTGACCTGAAGAGGATATCCCATAGTATGAGCGCACCAAGAAAGACTGCTATAAAATCTATCCCTTTATCACCCGATGCAAAACGCGATATATAGATGCTTACGAATCCCCATATCAGGAGGTCCAAAAGCGGCCAGTAGAATATTTCCATTATCCTGATAATGCTTCTTCTGTACAGGTAGAGATGTCTCAGAAAAATGGCATATATTCTTTCAATACTCATCTGTCTCTTTCCTCGCAATCTTCAAGAAAACATCCTCAAGATTCCTCCCCTTAAACTGTGAGACTATCTCCGATACAGTCCCCCGGGCAATAATCCTGCCCTCATTCAGGAATATTACCCTGTCCGTCATCTTCTCCATTTCACTCATATTGTGTGAGGTGTATATGATAGACAACCTTCTGACCTTTATCATCTCCCTGATAAAATCCCGCGTCTTCTCCGCAACATCAGGGTCGAGACTGGATGTGGGTTCATCCAGAAGAAGAATCTCCGGGTCGTTGATGAATGCCTTTGCAAGATTGAGTCTCGTCTGCTGACCCGAAGAGAGGGCACGAATCTCCCTTTTCAGAAGCGGTTCTATCCCGAACTGCTCGGAAACCTTCTTTACCTTTTCTGAAGGATTACTGACTTTATAAAGACGTGCAAAGACCATAAGCGCCTCGCCCGCCGTAAGTGAGAACGGGAGTGCAATATATGTAGAGGAAAAATTCATTCTGCCGAGTATAAGAGACCTGCTCCTGCTGTCACTGATATCCTTTCCGAATATACGGACCCGGCCGGACGAGGGTGTTGTAAGCCCCATAAGGATATGGAGAATTGTTGTCTTTCCTGCCCCGTTCGGGCCCAGAAGTCCGAGTATCTCAGAACTTCTGAGCTCGAATGCAACATCTCTGATTACCTCCGTAGTTCCGAAGGATTTTTTTAGATTCTCAACTGACAAGACCGGTTCGGACATAAAAATTTCCCTGATTACTCAGACCTAAGAAGCACGCATAAAAAAGGACTACGCAAAAAATCTGCCGCTGTACGGACGAAAACCAGACTTTCGGATATTCTGTTCATCTGAATTCATTTCATAGGAAGGACATAAAACAGCACACAGAAGAAATGTGAAACCGTACCCAGAAGAACAAATATATGCCATATAGCATGATTGTACGGCAGATTATCCCAGATATAAAAGACAATGCCGCCCGTGTAGAAGAGCCCTCCCGCCAGAAGCCACATAAGGCCCGTAAACGGAAGGCTCTGCACCATAGGTTTGACGGCAATAATCACCAGCCAGCCCATTACGATATATATCAGAATAGCCACCCATTTCAGCTTATGCATCAGAAAGACCGTTACGATTATTCCGGCAAGGGCAAATCCCCAGATCAGGCCAAAGAGCGTCCATCCCCACACACCCCTTAATGTAACGAGAGTAAACGGTGTATACGTCCCGGCGATAAGCAGGAATATGGCAGAGTGGTCAAAAACCCTGAAGAATGCCTTTACCTTCCTGTTGGTAAAACTGTGATAGAAGGTAGATGCCAGATACATAATTATCATTGTGGAGCCATATACAGCAAAACTTACAACCCTGTAGGCATCGCCGTAGAGAGCCGCAAGAGTAACAAGGACAGACAACCCTGCAACTGAGAGCAATACACCTACACCGTGAGTAACGGAATTGGCTATCTCCTCACCTACCGTATATTTTCCTTCATAATCGATTGCCATAATATCCCCTGCAAAGACGGTAATATTCTTTATATCTTTTTTTACCAAATGCAAGAAAAACCTTAAAACCGGTATGTTAATTTTTATTGTAATAATATTTCTGTTTGATATAAAAAGCCAAGGAGGAAGGGAAATTGAAATATATAGTTGTTTCAGATTTACATCTCTCAACTGAAGAACCGCTCGACGACTTCTATTCCGACGAAGATTTTGCGCAGATGCTGAATCTCATCGGCAAAGACGAACCAACCACGCTGATTTTCAACGGGGATACAATCGACTTTCTCCAGTCAAATCCTGAGGAATCACCGGACCAGTCACACGGCTCCATATACTGTGATTCCGAATCGGCAGCAAAGATTATTGAACGGGTGTATAAAAGACATCAGGTTTTTTTCAGTTCACTTACCGGTTTTCTGAAAAATCCCGAAAACCGTCTTGTGATACTGAAAGGGAATCACGACGCCGAATTTGCCTTTGAGATGGCACAGGAAAAATTCAGGGAAATCATCGGGAAGGAATACAGGGACCGGATAGAGTTTCCAGAATACGGATATTACATTGAGGAGAGAGGTGTTTACATCGAGCATGGCAACCAGTACGACAAACTCAACTCCTTCTCCAATTTTCAGTCACCGTTTCAGGACATAAAGAGAAAACATATCGAACTGCCGTTCGGCTCGATCCTCGTCAGGGTCCTTTGGAACAGACTGGAAAGGTCATTTCCGTTTATCGATAAAATAAGACCAATGACTGCCTCGATAAGTCTTGCAATCGCACAGAGGCCCTTGTTCTGGGCATTCAGGTTCGATTATTTTATGGATATGTTCTTTCATATGGCAAAACGTGATTTCAACCCTTCGAACCTGATAAGAAAATCCCTCGACGAAAAGAGACTAACAAGACCGGAACAGATATCGGCATCGATGACGAATCTTCTGCACTTCGGAGGCACGACACTTCTGACAATAATCTTTATGATATCGTTCTTCTTCATCAAAGGGCTCTTCTTTCTGGATGTAAGCAAAAAATCGAATCTTGGTCAGGCTCTGGATTTTACTATCAGGTCGATAGCGGATTTTTCGCTCTTTGTGGGCATCAGCATCGCCCTTTATATAGCAGGCAAAATACTGATAAGGATATTGGGCAGAAAGCCCGCGATTGCATACCCTTCGAATATAGTCTTCAGAATACTCATAGGAGTATCCTTCGGATTTCTTCTTTACGGAATAATCAGATTCTTCTGGATTCCGGTACTGATAATCTTCCTTGTGGCTCTGATAATCGATATACACAAATCAATTACTAAAGAGATATCAGCACAGCCCGAAGAGATAGAGAAACCATTCGAAGAGGAGATCGAGGCCGCAAAGAAACTTCTGAAAATTCCGGAACTCAGATATGTAATATTCGGCCATACCCACTTGCCGCGTTTTCTGATGGTAGACGAACTTAAATATCTCATCAATTCAGGCACCTGGATTTACAACCTTGACCTCTACTCGCTCGAAAACCGTAATTTTATGCAGACATTCGTACTGATTAACGAAAAGAATGTATCACTCAACGTATTTTACGGACTGAAAGGATATAAAACCCTGAAATCCGTGCCTGTCAGGCAGCAGATCTGAAATATTCAACTGTAATCTCAAGTCCCCTCTTAAGAGGTGTAAGACCGCTTATCCCGAGCACTTCTTTCAGCAAACCGTTGGATATAACCGACCTTCTCTGTTCACCGAGTCTGGCAGGTCCGTAGACAGGTTTAAGACCGGTTCCGGTTATTTCGGATAGGAGAGAATAGATTGTATTGACGTCTGTCTCGATTCCTGTACCGACATTGACTGCTCCGTTGAAATCCGATAAAGTCGCTGCCAGATTTGCCCTTACAACATCCTTCACAAATACATAATCGCGTGTCTGTTTGCCGTCTCCGAAAATTGTACACTCCTTCTTCTCGAGCAACCTGTTCGTAAAGATGGCAACCACACCCGCCTCACCGAGAGGGTCCTGTCTCGGGCCATAGATATTTGCATATCTCAAGGAAATATACGGAATCCCGAAGACCCTGTTGTAATACCTGAGATATTTCTCCGATGTCAGCTTGCATATTCCGTATGGACTCTCGGGATTCTGGGGATGATTTTCATCGGCCGGAAAATATACCTGCTCACCGTAGGATGCACCGCCTGAAGAGGCAAAGATAAATTTCCTGATGTTTTTATCTCTTACCGCCTGAAGAAGATTCAGAATACCTATTATATTGACATCTGCATCAAACTGCGGATTCTCCACGGATTTCCTGACATCAATCTGGGCCGCGTGATGATTAATAATATCCGGACTGAATTCATCGATTACTTTTCTTATTCTTTCAAAATCCCTGATGTCTGCCTTTACAAACTTTGCTTTCTTATTGATATTCTTTTCTTTGCCCGTGACAAGATTATCTATGATCAGGACATCATAGCCTTCTTCAATATATGCATCAGCGACATTGGAACCGATAAAACCGGCGCCACCGGTAACCAGAACTTTCATTTCTACTTACCAATCTGTCCGGGGAGATTTATCTGTTCGACGAGTTTATCCTTATTCGCTTCAAGAATAAGGTCTATGCCCTGCCTGATATATTCAGCAATAGGAACTTTTGTCTTCTGATGCAGAAGTTCAAGCTTTCTTTTCTGATCTTCAGTTATATAAACCGTTGTTGATATCTTCTTATTTGCCATAATAGTCTCCTTGAATCAGATCAAACAGTTATGTTGCCATATAAAACATAACTTATAATGTAAATAATATACATTATTGAACAGAAAATCAAGTAAAAATTTGCATACAGCAATATTTTTTTCAGGGACAGATGAAAACCGGACATAAAACCCTTAACGGGGGGAAAAATAAAATAATATCAACAAGTTAACTACACACACTACCTTGAGGTGCCATCTATGAAAGTGGGTTGTCAAGAGAAAAATCGTTTCTATCCATAATCATATTGGAATAATTTGTTCATATCTCTTTTACCTCTCTGTTCTTTTGCAAGT
>Ga0067045_1030437_pt1 | contig 15291 bp, 13 predicted proteins | sample TerdegcTABiofilm_FD_59184 | JGI IMG/M metagenome (GOLD analysis project Ga0067045, IMG submission 59184) | Combined Assembly of (Gp0054472, Gp0054536) Wastewater bioreactor microbial communities from Singapore -Terephthalate degrading...
GTGGCGGCGCGGCGAATGCGTCAGCCACGGCCAGACCGAATAGGGATCCGCCGCTATGTTGCTCAGTTATGTGCGTCTGGTGTTGTTTGCCATCGGCCTGTTGGTGGGCGTCCAGGTGCCAGGTTTCATCAATGATTACGCCAAGCGGGTCGAAGCCCACCTGATCGAGTCGCAGACCGGCCTGCAGGGGTTCCAGAACACTGCCGAGCAGTTCTTCAAGGGCGACCTGCAAGCGCTGGTGGCCCACTACCGCGCCAGCGAAGACCCGATCTTTCGCAGCGACGCCGACAGCCTGAACACCTTGCTCACCCGCCAGGTGGCGTTGGACAAGCAATTCCAGGCCATGCAAGGCCCGTGGTACATCCGCGTCCTGCAAGTGGCGCTGGCGGCCGACCCGGACATTCGCAAGGAGACCTGGAACGGCTACAGCTACCAGATCCTGCTGACCCCCGAAGCCATGGCCTGGGGCCTGGGCGGGGCGATGTTGCTGTCGTTCGGCCTGGAATGCCTGTTCCGCCTGATCGACTGGGTGGTGCTGGGCGGCAAGCGCCTGCGCCAGAGCCGGCCGATCGAAGAGCGGGATTTGCGCGGGCTGTAATGCCGAAGTCAAACCGATCGCCCGCGCAGGAAACCGTTCCTGTGCGGGCGAAGGTTTACCAGTCGAGCGAGTAGCTCATGCTGAACGTACGGCCTTCGGCGTTGGCATAGGGGGCCTTGGCGTTGGACTGGGCGAACAGGTTCTGGTAGTTACGATCGGTCAGGTTGAACACCCCACCTTCAAGCCGGCCGACCGGCAGTTCCACGGAGCCGAGCAGGTCCACCAGGGTGTAGCCATTGATGTCGCGTCCGTTGTCATCCTTGAGGGCCGCGTCGTAGCTGGCCAACTGCATGCCTTGCAGGCGTAGTGTGTAATCGTCCTCGGTATAACCGACGAACAGGGTGGTTTTTGCTGGTGAGATACGCGTGGCTGGCAGGTCGATCCATTTGCCGTTCTGCTGAGTCTCGCCCTTGGCCCAGGCATAAGTGCCCCCCACCGACCAGCGATCGGTTGCGCGATAGGTCAGGCTGTTTTCGATGCCGCGAACCCGTTCCTTCTGATCGATCAGGCGCAACACGCGCTCATTGGCATCGTAGAACTGGGTCACGTCCGAGGTGTTTTCATACACAGTGACATCGGCTTGCCATTGGTCCCAGTCGCCACGCCAGCCCAGCTCGTAGCTGTCGACCTTGATGGCTTGGGCGTCGAGGGTCTGGATGTTAAAGGAGCTGTTCACATCACGCAGGAAGCGCTGGATGTCCGGCAGTGAAAACCCCTGGCTGTAGTTGACGAAAACATCCTGGTTCTCGCTCAGGTGATAGACCGCCCCCAGGTTGTACAGGGTGGCGTCGTATTTAAGGGTTTCGCCGGGCAGGGTCGCATAATTGCCGGTCTGGACGATCTCCCCATAAGCGATGCTGTCGGAGACGTCGCTTTCGATCCATTCACGGCGAATACCGCCGCGCACTGTCCAGTCGGCGATGTCCCAGGACATTTGCCCGTAGATGGCCTTGGTGGTGGTCTCGGTATCCGGGCCCAGTTCGAAGGTGGTGCCGGTCTTGGTGTAGTCCAGGCCCTTGACGCTGTACTGGTCGCCTCGTTGAGTGGAGCGCTCGTTATCGTAGTCGGCCCCCCAGACCAGGTTGCCCGTGGCACTGCCGATGGCTGGTAGCGGTGTGTCGATGGCCGCGCGCAGGCCATAGACATTCTGCACGCTATTGTTGTCGGAGATGCCCGCGAAGCCTCGCGACACGTCAGGGAAAAACAGCGCGTCGGCGCGGCGCCAGTAGCTTTCCAGTTGCAGGCCCTGACCGTGGAAGTCCTTGTCGGTGTAATTGAGGTTGACCGCCTGGTTATGGGTATAGGGTTGATCGTCGAGGCGCAGCCCTTTGATTGCGACGGCTTCTTGCTTGTTTTTCGGGTCCTTGGTGTAGCCGGTGTCCTGTTCGTCCTTGTAGTCCTGCAGCGACAGGCTGACTTTCTTGTTCTCGTCCAGCTCGTAACCGAAACGACCTTGCAGGTCATAGGTCTCGGTGTCCATGCTGCTGCCCTGGGAGGTGTCCTGAGGGATACGGTGGCCGTTGCCGTCAAACTGATCGTTGCGTTGCGTCAGGTCGGCGGACACATACCAGTCCAGGGCATCCTTGCGCCCGGTGGCACTCTGGAAGGCCTCGTAGGCGAAGCCTTTGCGGTTGAAGTTGTTGCCTGTGGTCATGCCCAGTTTGCTGCTGTAGGCCGCTTCCTGGCCCTGGTTACGCTTGGTGATGATGTTGATGATGCCGCCTGAAGCGCCGGCACCGTAGACACTGCTGGCACCGGAGACCACTTCGATGCGTTCGATGCTGGCTGGGGAGATGCTGTTGAGCTGGCGGAAATTGTCGCGCGTGGCGTTCTGCGACACACCGTCGATCAATACCAGCACGCTGCGCCCGCGCAGGGTCTGGCCGTAGTTGCTCATCCCGCCGGTAGACGGTGCAAGGCCGGGAACCAATTGCCCAAGAATGTCGGAGACCCGACGACCCGCGCCGCTCTGCTCACGGATTTGCTGTTCGTCGATCACCTGGACCGAGCCCGGGATCGAGGCAATGCTCGCTTCACTGCGGGTCGCGGAAACGACCGTGGCCTGGATGTTCAGGGCGTCGGACTGCTGTTCGGTGTCATCGGCCCAGCTGTAGGCACTGAAGCCACCGAGCAATGGAATCAACAGGGAGAGTTTGGTTCGGGTCATGAGGTCGTCTTTTTCTAGTTTTGATTAGCGTGGGTAGATAAAGGTGTGGGAGCGGGTGTCACGGTGAATGCCCGCACCCAACGGATTCCGAGGGCCGCCAGTGCGTAGGTCAGGGCCACCAGCCAGAAGCTGTGGGCCAGGCCGATCACACCCATGCCGACTCCGCCGAGCACAGTGCCGAGCAAGGCACCGGCCTTGGCCGCGCTGTTGCCCAGGCCGAGGGCAAAACCCTGCTGGCTGGCGCACACGGTATTGGCGATCAATGCATAGGCAACGGGAAGCAGGGCGCCTTGCCAGATGCCCCAGACCAGCCGGCTGGCGAGAAACCCCAGCCATTCGTTGGCCAGTGCCGTGGCGGCCAGCGTCAGGGCACACAGCCAGGCGACACCCTCGATGACGCGCAAGGTGTAGGCCGGTTGCCAGCGGTCGAACAAACGTCCCCACAGCGGTGCGGAAATCGCCAGGGTCGCGGCACTCGCGGCGTAGGTGGCGCCGATCAGCCAGCCCGGAGCGTGCAGGATGTTGGCGACGTACAGGGCGTAGAACGGCTGCGGGATCATCTTCGCGGCCTGGATCAACACGATCACCAACAAGATTGCATTCAGCCAGCCTTTGGGCAGGGCCACTGGCGCGGCGTTTTTTTTCGGTGAGGCCCGCGCCCTGTCGGCCGGCAGGAAAAAACTGCCCAGCGCGCATAACAGGCAAATCGCCGTTGCGCCGTAACAGAGCAAGGCGAAGCCCGAGATGTCCATCAGCCAGCCGCCCAGTACCGGGCCGATCAGCGAGCCGACGGCGGTCGCCGATTGCAGGCGGGCCAGGGTATGGCCCCGCCGGGAACTGTCGCAGCAGGCCAGGGCATAGGCTTGGGCCGCTGCGAGGAAACCGGCCAGCGCGCCTTGCATCACGCGAATGGCCACCAGCAGCCAGGGATCATTGGTGATCGCCGCGAGCCCTTGGCAGAGCGCCAGCGCCAGCAGCGCACGAATGATCATCGGCTTGTGTCCGGCGCGGTCGCCCAGGCGACCCCACACAGGCGTCAGGAGCATGGCCGCGAGCATCGGGCCGGCATAGACCAGTGCCGATAGCATCGCGGTGTAGCCGGCACCCTCTGGCCCAAGCAGATGCTGGATCTGCAAGGGCCAGAACGGGCCGCTCATTTCCATGGCGCCCATGGAGACAAACTGGATGACGATCAGCAGTCGCAATGCGCGCCCGTCAGCGAGCATCGGCGCTGGCTCGCAGTGGGTTGCCGAGGCGTCCGACAATGTCGGCATGACTGTCGAGCAAGCGCATGCGCATGAACGACTTTGCCGGCCAGTCTTGCTCCAGCAAGGCCTGGCGTTCGCTTTCCCAGCGTGCCGGCTCGACGCGCTCGCGCACGCTGTCAAAACACTGTGCAACCTGCGTTGCCAGGCGATCCCAAAGGATGTCTTGCGGCACACTCCAGTGGCGGGCACAGAGCAATGTCAGCTCGCCCAAGTGGCACATGAACGTGGTGTGCAGGAGTTTGTCGCGAACAAAACCCGTGTCGTCGTACAGGGTCATTTTCGGATCGTGCAACTGGATATCCAGGCCCTGTGCATGCAGGGTTTTACGGTCGATGCGAATGTCACCAAAGTCACGCAGCAACAGGCGATTCAACTGACCGTCAGCACCCATGACCATGAAGCTGTTTTGCTGGTGCGCTTCGAACGCCACGCCATACATCAGGTAGATGCCCAGCAGCGCCGGCACGGCAATCGACAGGTAATCATCGAAGAACGCCAGCATGGCCTCGCTGTCATCACGACCCTGAGCCAGTTGGACCCAATCGCGCAGTAGCGGTTGTTCGAATTCGTTGACGGCGAACAGGCTGCCGACCGGTACCGCCAACTCGCCTGCTTGCAGCAACGTCAGAGGGTTGTCGCGGTACAACACGCCGGCATGCCGGGAGCGATCCTCGTCTACCGGTTGTGCGGCGTAGTGCACGCCGATGCGCTCCGGCACGATGTTCAGCAGGCGCTGAATCTGTGGCTCCTGGTCGAGAATCTGCAGCATCAACTGGCTGATGCGCGGGCCCATCCGGGCCGAGCGTGGTGACACCGTGCGTTGCACGCTGGTCAGGCGCAATGCCACGGGCAGCTTGACCATCGGCGCAACACGGCTGGCCTGGGGTAAAACCGTGCGCAAGGACATGGTTGGGTGACCGGTGAAGGCGACGATGTCAGTGATGATCAGCAGGTTGTCCGCGATCTCGTTGGCGAACGAATGTGGCAGTTCCTCATGGGCTTGCCAGGGGTGCGATGGCAGCGGTAGGTAGTCCGCTGCGTCCAGGCCCCGCTGGTGCAAGTGGCGCTGCAATTGTTCGGCGGCCTGGGGGAAGTGGCCTTGCCACCAGTCCCAGTAATCTGCGGTGCCGGCCAGTGCTTCGACGTGGGCGTACTGGCGGTGCAGGGCACACAACACGATCGGAAAACTCGCTTCGAACTCGGGCGAGAACGCGATGACCTGAGCGGCACTCAAGCCCAGCTTGGTCTTGTAGTTCGGGTGCCATGGATGGCCGAGCGTGCCCCACTGTTCCAGCAGCGATGTCGGGTTCGGGTGCCCGGGACTGGCGTGGAGCCAAGCCAGCAGGTTGTTGTCGTACTCGGCGCCGATTTGCTCCCTCAGGCGCTCGGTCCAGCCATGGTGGAACGCCAGGCACAGTGTGTCGTTGCTGAAGCTGTCATCCAGCTCCAGTGCCAGACGTTCCAGGACCTGTGCAGAAGCCGGTGGGTTGAGCAACGTGCTGAGGTGCTCGAGCAGCTCGCTGGGCAACTGGATCTTGTGCGGTTGGCGGTCGGGGGTGTGCAGGACGATGCTGCCACGTACATCCCAACTGTTCATCCGCGTGCCGCAGAGGTGATCGAAGTGGAGTTGCGCTCCGTCGCCAAGTGTTAGCCAGCAGTGGTTGTTGCCGTCGAACGTGCAAGCGTCGGGGGTAATCAGGCCTTCGCGAAACAGCGCCTGGATCAGGCGCTGGAAACTGCGTTGGGCCGCGGGAGCCAGGGCATTGCATAAGTGATCGAGGGTGATGCGGTGGGACTGGAACGCCTCGGTGCTGAGGGCTTCGCTCCAGCGAGAGAGCAACAGCTGTTGTTTTTGCGTATAGGCGCGCATCAGGCCCTGTTCCTTGAGGCTGAGGTTGACTGAAAGCGCGCTGAGAATACCAATTAAAAAGACTAATGCAAATGATATGGATTGCTATTTGAGTACCTGTTCGTTCAGACCCTGTCCAACGGTTTGCTCAGCACCATGTACTGCTCGCCTACTTGCTGTGCATAGCGCTCCACCACGTGCTGGCACAAGGTCACGATTTCTTCGACCCATTCGGCCCCCACTCGCCACGACACCACCACCTGCAGGTTGGGTGGGCGCTGGTCGATGGCCAGCAGGGTCAACTCGCCGCGCGCCAGTTCTTCGCTCACCAGCACCGGCGGCAGGGCGCCAATACCGAAGCCGTCACGCAGCAGGCGGGTGATCGCCGACACCGAGTTCACGCAGTTCAGGCGCGGCGCGAGCACACCGTTGGCCTGCATCAGGCTGAGCACTTCCTGGTGCGGGTGGGAGTTTTTCGAGTAGGTGATGATCCGTTCGCGGGCCAGTTCGGCGAGGCTCGCGTACTCGCGGTTGTAGATCGAGTTGCTGGCGACGATCCAGCCGATCGGGTGGCTGGCCAGCTCCAGGCTGCGCACGCTTTCCTGGCGCAGCAGGTCGGTTTGCAGGATCAGATCGAGAAAGCCTTTTTGCAGTTGATCGCAGAGGTTGAGCGAGGTATCGGCGACCAGCTCGATTTCCAGCAACGGATAGTGATCGGTGATCTGCGCCACCAACGGGCTGAGCCAGGTGTGGATCACCGTGTCCATCACCCCGATGCGCACCCGTCCGGCCTTGCTCGAACGGGTTTCCAGGGACTGCTTGAGCGCCTGCATGGTGTCGATCATCTGCTCGGCATAGTCGAGCACTTTCAAGCCCTCGGGCGTCAGCTTCACACCCCGTGAATCGCGCAGGAACAGCTTCACCCCCAGCTCGCCTTCGAGCACGGCGATGCGGCTGGAAATCGAGGCCTGGGTGGTGAACAGCTTGTCGGCGGTGAGGCGAAAACTTTTCAGCCGGGCGACCCAGACGAAGGTTTCGAGGAACTTGAGGTTCATGAGATCAACTTTTTCTTATGTCTTGGCAGGGGTTTTATTAGTTGGACGGGCAGGGCGCCGTCGTCGAAAAATGCGCCAGAGCCCACGATATGCGTCGTAGCGGCTCAGAACAATACCAATAAAAATTACGCGGAGATTCGCCATGAGTGCGCCCGACACGACCGACGCCGTCCAGACCCCGGTCGGCAGCCGCCCCGGTCCCTTTGACTGGTATCGCAACATCAACCAGCAAGAGCGCCGGACCTTCTGGAGCTGCAAGATTGGTTATGGCCTGGATGGCATGGACACCCAGATGCTCAGCTTCGTGGTGCCGACGCTCATCGCGATGTGGGGCATCACCACGGGCGAAGCGGGCTTGATCCACACCAGCACCCTGATCGCCTCGGCCATCGGTGGCTGGGTCGCGGGGATCCTCTCCGACCGCATCGGTCGGGTGCGCACCCTGCAACTCACCGTACTGTGGTTCGCCTTCTTCACTTTCCTCTGCGGCTTCGCGCAAAACTACGAACAACTGCTGATCGCCCGGACCCTGATGGGCTTTGGTTTCGGTGGTGAATGGACCGCTGGCGCGGTGCTGATCGGCGAAGTGATTCGCGCCAAGGACCGTGGCAAGGCAGTGGGCATGGTGCAATCCGGCTGGGCCCTGGGTTGGGGCCTGACGGCGATTCTCTACGCGATTCTGTTTTCCCTGCTGCCGCCTGAAGACGCCTGGCGCGCACTGTTCCTGCTGGGCATCGTGCCCGCCGTGTTCGTGATCTTCGTCCGTCGTCTGGTCAAGGACCCGGAAATCTACCGTGAAGCCAAGGCCCGCCAGGAGCCGAGCAACCCGTCGAAGTTCTACGAGATCTTCGCCCCCGGCATGCTCAGCACCACGATTCGCGCCTCGTTGCTGACCACCGGTGCCCTCGGCGGGTACTACGCAATCACGTCCTGGTTGCCGACCTTCCTGAAGAACGAACGTGGCTTGAGCGTGCTCGGCACCGGCGGGTACCTGGCCATGGTGATTGTCGGCTCCTACGTCGGCTACGTGATCAGCGCCTACCTGACCGATATTCTGGGGCGCAAGAAAAACTTCATTCTGTTCGCGGTCGGTTCGTTCACCATTGTCCTGCTCTACACCCAGTTGCCGGTCAGCAATGGCGTGATGTTGTGGCTGGGCTTTCCCCTGGGATTCTTTGCCTCGGGCATCTTCAGTGGCATGGGGGCCTTTCTCACCGAGCTGTTCCCGACCCGCATCCGGGGTTCGGGCCAGGGCTTTTGCTACAACGTGGGCCGTGCGCTGGCGGCGTTGTTCCCGCTGCTGATCGGCCTGCTCAGCCAGACCGTGCCGCTGAGTGTGGGGATCGGTGCGTTCGCGGCCGTGTCCTACGGTGTGGTAATCCTGGCGGCCCTGAGCCTGCCGGAAACCCGTGGCAAGCAACTTGACGCGCAGTAACTGCTAATCTGCGGGGCTGCTCGAAGCCCCGTGGTCAAAACGATAAAAATTCACAGGAGCACTGACCGTGAGCCGCCTGTTACTGAACTGCGATATCGGCGAAAGCTTTGGCAACTGGACGATGGGTCTGGATGCCGAGGTGATGCCGTTCATTGATTGCGCCAACATCGCCTGCGGTTTCCATGCCGGTGACCCCAGCATCATGCGCAAGACCGTCAGCCTGGCCCTGAGCCATGGCGTGCGGATCGGCGCCCATCCGGCCTATCAGGACCTGCAAGGGTTTGGCCGCCGGTCCATGGCCTACAGCGCCCAGGAAATCCAGGACCTGTTGCACTATCAGATCGGCGCGCTGGACGGCATCTGCCGTGCCCAGGGCGGGCGCGTGAGTTACGTCAAACCCCACGGGGCGATGTACAACGACATGATGGCCAACCCGGCGCAGTTGCGCGCAGTGATCCAGGCCGTCGCGGCCTACGACCGGCAACTGCCGCTGATGCTGATGGCCACCCGTGACAACCGCGCTGCCCAGGCGTTGGGCGATGAATACGGGGTGACGCTGTGGTTCGAAGCCTTCGCCGACCGTGCCTATGACAGCGCCGGGCACCTGGTGTCGCGGCAGTTGCCGGGGGCGGTGCATCACGATGCCGAAAAAATCATCGAGCAGGCGTTGATCATTGCCCGTGGCGGCGAATTGCTCGCCAGCGACGGCAGCCCTTTGGTGCTACAGGCCAACACCCTGTGCGTGCACGGTGACAACGCCAGTTCGGTGGCGGCCGTGCAGCGTATCCGCGAGGCCTTGAATCAGCAGAGCCCATCATGAAGCCACGGGTTGAAGTGGTGGCGATCGATTGCCTGATGGTCCGTCTGTTCGATGAGATCGCCGAAAGCAACATGCCGTGGATGCTCGCTGCCTGCGTGCGGCTGCGGGAAAACTTTGGCGTTCACCTGATTGACCTGGTGCCGTCCTATACCACCTTGATGGTGCATTACGACCTGCTCGCCCTGAACCCGGCCCAGGCTCGGGAGCTGATTGCCCAGGCCTTGAACGGTCTGACGCCGGATGCCCAGGCCAGTGGTCAGTGTCATGTGCTGCCGGTCTGGTACCACCCCAGTGTCGGCCCGGAGCTGAGCCTGCTGGCGCAACGCAGTGGCTTGGCAGTGGATGAGGTGATCCGTCGGCACAGTGAGCGCGAGTATCAGGTGTTCGCCCTCGGGTTTGCCCCGGGTTTTGCCTTCATGGGCCTGGTGGAAGAAGTGCTGGCCGCGCCGCGTCTCAATACCCCACGCAAGCGGGTGGCGGCCGGCAGCGTCGGGATTGCCGAGCGCCAGACGGCGGCCTACCCGGTGGTGTCGCCGGGGGGCTGGAACCTGATTGGCCGCACCCCGGCCAGACTGTTCGACCGTGGGCGCGATGGCTACAGCCTGATGCAGCCGGGCGATACCGTGCGCTTCGCCGCGGTCAGCCACGCCGAGTTCGTCAACCTGGGTGGCGATGACACCCCGCTGGAGGTATCGGCATGAGCCGCTTGAGCATTGAGGCCAGCACCGCGCTGTGCCTGTTGCAGGACGCCGGGCGCTTCGGCGTGCTCCACCTGGGCGTGACCCAGGGCGGGGCGGCGGACTGGCTGTCGATGTCCTGGGCCAACAGCCTGCTGGGCAACCCGCTGGACGCGGCGGTGATCGAGGTCACCCTCGGCGGCTTGACCCTGCAGGCCCAGGACGATTGTTGCCTGGCGCTGGCGGGTGCCGATCTCGGCGCGTTGCTGGACGGCCAGCCCCTAGCCCCGTGGCGCAGTTTTACCCTGCGCAAGGGCCAGCGCTTGCAGTTCACGCAACCGTTGCTGGGGGCGCGGGCCTATCTGGCGGCGCCCGGCGGCTTCACTGCGCCGCAGGTGTTGGGCAGTTGCGCCACCGTGGTGCGCGAGGAACTGGGGGGGCTGGACGGCTTCGGTCAGCCATTGGCCAAAGGTGCGGAACTGAGTTACGCCGGGCCGGCAACGACGTTGCGCGAAGTACCGGGCGAGCAGCGCCCCGACTTCCGTCGCGCGCCTGTGCTGGATCTGGTGCTGGGGGCGCAACATGGCGAGTTCAGTGGGCAAAGCCTGTTCGATGCCTTCAACAGCACCTGGACCCTGGACACCCGCGCCGACCGCATGGGCATGCGCTTGCTGGGCCCGGCCTTGCAGTATCAGGGCCGACCGATGATCTCCGAAGGCATTCCGCTGGGAGCGGTGCAGGTGCCGCCAGACGGGCAGCCGATCGTGTTGCTCAATGACCGGCAGACCATTGGCGGTTATCCACGGTTGGGGGCGCTGACGCCACTGGCCCTGGCCCGCCTGGCGCAGTGCCTGCCGGGGCAGACAGTGCGACTGGCCCCGGTGGTGCAAGAGACCGCGCATCGCCAGCACCGGGAATTGCTGCAGCGGTTCAGGTGATCGCAGGCTTGCCCGCGATGAGGCCAGAACATTCAATATCGCGGGTGCCTGACCCCCCGCCATCGTCGGAACGGCGCCCCGGAGCAGGCTGCGATCTGTCCGGGTGTTAAACGGTCATTTGGAGAGAAACCGCATCCCTTCTTCCAGCCCACGCAAGGTCAGGGGATACATCTGGTCCTCGATCAAGTCGCGCACGATCTTGGTCGAGGAGGTATAGCCCCACGTGTCTTTCGGGTAGGGGTTGATCCAGATGAGCTTCTTGTACTTCTCCATGAAGCGCTGCATCCACACGTAGCCCGGCTCTTCGTTCCAGTGTTCGACACTGCCGCCGGCCTGGGTGATTTCATACGGCGCCATGGCGGCGTCGCCGATGAAGATCACTTTGTAGTCGGCGCCGTACTTGTGCAGCAGGTCCTGGGTCGAGGTGCGCTCGGAGGTGCGGCGCATGTTGTTCTTCCACACCGACTCATAAACGAAGTTGTGGAAGTAGTAGTACTCCAGGTGCTTGAACTCGGTCTTGCAGGCTGAGAACAGCTCCTCGCAAGTCTTCACGTGGGCGTCCATCGAGCCGCCGATGTCGAACAGCAGCAACAGCTTGACCGTGTTGCGTCGCTCCGGCCGCATCTGAATGTTCAGCAGCCCGGCATCGCGGGCGGTGTGGTCGATGGTGCCATCGATGTCCAGCTCTTCCGCGGCACCCTGGCGCGCAAATTTACGCAGCCGGCGCAGGGCGACCTTGATGTTGCGGGTGCCCAGCTCCACCGAGTCGTCGAGGTTCTTGTACTCGCGTTGATCCCAGACTTTTACCGCCTTGCCCTGGCGCTTGCCGGCATCACCGACCCGGATGCCTTCCGGGTTGAAGCCGCCGGAGCCGAACGGGCTGGTGCCACCGGTGCCGATCCATTTGTTGCCGCCGGCGTGGCGTTCCTTCTGTTCTTCAAGGCGCTTCTTGAACTCTTCGATCAGCTTGTCCAGGCCACCCAGGGACTGGATCTGCGCGCGCTCCTCATCGCTGAGGGAACGCTCGAATTCCTTGCGCAACCAGTCTTCGGGAATCAGCGCCTGAAGGTGGTCGTCGAGTTTTTCCAGGCCATTGAAGTAGGCACCGAACGCCCGGTCGAACTTGTCGAAATGCCGTTCATCCTTGACCAGGATGGCCCGCGCCAGGTAGTAGAACTCGTCCATGTCGGCGAAGGTCACGCGCTGTTTCAGCGCGTTGATCAGGTCCAGCAGTTCGCGCACCGAGACCGGAACCTTGGCCGCGCGCATTTCATTGAACAGGTTGAGCAGCATGGCAGCAGCCTCTTAGCGGGTGCCGCGACGGCTCATGAACGCCAGGCGCTCGAGCAACTGCACGTCCTGCTCGTTCTTCACCAGGGCCCCGGCCAATGGCGGGATGGCCTTGGTCGGATCGCGCTCGCGCAGCACCGCTTCGCCGATGTTGTCGGCCATCAGCAGCTTGAGCCAGTCCACCAGTTCCGAGGTCGACGGCTTTTTCTTCAGCCCTGGCACTTTGCGCACATCGAAGAACACGTCCAGCGCTTCGCTGACCAGGTCTTTCTTGATGTCCGGGTAGTGCACGTCGACGATCTTCTGCAGGGTGGTGCGGTCCGGGAAGGCGATGTAGTGGAAGAAGCAGCGGCGCAGGAAGGCGTCCGGCAGCTCTTTCTCGTTGTTGGAGGTAATGATGATGATCGGACGTTGCTTGGCCTTGATGGTCTCGTCGATTTCGTAGACGTAGAACTCCATCTTGTCGAGTTCTTGCAGCAGGTCGTTGGGGAACTCGATGTCGGCCTTGTCGATTTCGTCGATCAGCAGGATCACCCGTTCCTCCGACTCGAAGGCCTCCCACAGCTTGCCCTTTTTCAGGTAGTTGCGGATGTCGTGGACCTTGTCCACGCCCAGTTGCGAATCGCGCAGGCGGCTGACCGCGTCGTACTCGTACAGGCCCTGGTGCGCCTTGGTGGTGGACTTGATGTGCCAGGTGATCAGGCGCGCGCCGAAGGATTCGGCCAGTTGCTCGGCAAGCATGGTCTTGCCGGTGCCCGGCTCACCCTTGACCAGCAGTGGCCGCTCCAGGGTGATGGCGGCGTTGACCGCCAGCTTCAGGTCATCGGTGGCGACGTATGCGCGGGTGCCTTCGAACTTCATCGGTAATTCCTCGAACAGTAGCGCCGACCTGCGCCGGGCAGGGCGGGGGAAAGAGATCACATGCCCGACTATAACGCGGCGCCCGGTCGACTGTGAACGCAGACGGCTTATTCAGTCTCTGAATGGGGCGTCACATGGTGACTCAGTCAGCTGACGGCTTGGGCTGCTCGTATCGTGCATTAAAAGCCTGGATGAAGCCGTTGCGCAGAATCTGCAGGAAAGCCTGGAAAGCACTGATGTCCTGTTTATGCACGCTGCCACTGAGTTCGACCCGGGTGGCGAACTGGTTTTTCGGCTGGTTCTTGAGCACGGTTTCAGTGGTGCCCACCAAGGCCTCCCAGACCGAACGCAGGATGCCTTTCTTTTCATTGGCCACATCCTGCTGCCAGTTGAACACATCGACATCGCGCAACAGCGGCTTGATGTAGCCCTTGAGCTGGCCTTTGTTGGCCTGGGCTTCGATGACCACGTCGCCGTGGCCGGCATTGAAGTCGAACTTGCCATAGGCCGCGGCGAAGTCATTCATGCGCTTGAGTTCGATGTCCTTGACCCGCAGGCGGAACTCTAACTCCTCGAAATTGCTCAAGGGGTCGAAGGTGGCACTGGCTTCCAGCGGTGCGTGCCCCAGCAGCAGGGCCTTGCCCTCGAAGCGCGCGTCGCGCCGGCCCTTGACGTCCACCACGTTGGTCAGGTTGAACACACTGGCATCGACCTGGGTGGCTTGCATGTCGACCGGCGGTTTGGAATTGAAGTTGTGAAAGGTGATGCGCCCGTTATCGATGCGCACTTCGTCCAGGGTGATGGGCAGCAGTTTGCCCAGCTGTTCCCGCCAATCGGTGCCACGACCGGTCTGGGAGGCCTGCTGGTTGCCGCCGTCGACGAAGTTCAGCTCGGGTTTGACGAACAGCACCTTGGCCACCACGGCGTGGTCGTACCACAGTGAGTGCCAACTGACGGACAGGTCGATCAGTGGCGCCTTGACGAACGGTACCGGGACCTTGCCCTGGACCTTGACGATCTGCAGCCCGTTGATCCGGTAGGCGCCGCGCCACAACGCCAGGTCGACATCGCTGATCTGCCCGCGGTAGTCGCCCATCTCCGCCAGCTTGTCGTTCAGGTAGTCGCGCACCAGGTAGGGCAGGGCGACGTGCAGGGCCACCAGCAGCAACGTTATGCCGGCCAGCGACCAGAGGGGCCAACGGTATCGACGTTTCATGGCGTCTCGCTCAGGGGGTATAAGACGATGGACTGCGTGGGCGCGCAGACGTTCGTCTCGACTGGACGCCCAAGGGTGCGAGGCATACCCTTGAAGGCTTCTTCAACGCTGTACAAGGACCCAGCCATGAGCCGTATTTTTGCTGACAACGCCCACTCCATCGGCAATACGCCGTTGGTGCAGATCAACCGTATCGCGCCACGTGGTGTCACCATCCTGGCCAAGATCGAAGGGCGAAACCCGGGTTATTCGGTCAAATGCCGGATCGGCGCGAACATGATCTGGGACGCTGAAAGCACCGGCAAGCTCAAGCCGGGCATGACCATCGTCGAGCCGACCTCGGGCAATACCGGCATCGGCCTGGCCTTCGTCGCGGCCGCGCGTGGCTACAAGCTGATGCTGACCATGCCGGCCTCGATGAGCATCGAGCGGCGCAAGGTGCTCAAGGCCCTGGGCGCCGAACTGGTCCTGACCGAGCCGGCCAAGGGCATGAAGGGCGCGATCGAGAAGGCCGCAGAAATCCTTGCCAGCGATCCAACCCAATACTTCATGCCGCAGCAGTTCGATAACCCGGCCAACCCGGCCATTCACGAAAAGACCACCGGTCCGGAAATCTGGAACGACACCGACGGTGCGGTGGATGTGCTGGTGGCCGGCGTAGGCACTGGCGGCACCATTACCGGCATCTCGCGCTATATCAAGCACACCCAGGGCAAGCCGATTCTTTCAGTGGCGGTGGAACCTGTGGTCTCGCCCGTGATCACTCAATTGATGGCCGGTGAAGAAATCAAGCCAAGCCCGCACAAGATCCAGGGCATTGGTGCCGGTTTTGTGCCGAAGAACCTTGATCTGTCGATCGTCGACCGGGTCGAGCTGGTCAGTGACGAGGAGTCCAAGGCCATGGCCCTGCGCTTGATGCAGGAGGAGGGGATTCTCTGCGGGATTTCCTGTGGTGCGGCGATGGCAGTGGCCGTGCGCCTGGCCGAGACCCCGGAAATGCAGGGCAAGACCATCGTGGTGATCCTGCCTGACTCCGGTGAGCGTTATCTGTCGAGCATGCTGTTCAGTGATCTGTTCACCGAGCAGGAGAATCAGCAGTAAGGCATGCGGGTCGGGG
>Ga0067045_1030439_pt1 | contig 15285 bp, 12 predicted proteins | sample TerdegcTABiofilm_FD_59184 | JGI IMG/M metagenome (GOLD analysis project Ga0067045, IMG submission 59184) | Combined Assembly of (Gp0054472, Gp0054536) Wastewater bioreactor microbial communities from Singapore -Terephthalate degrading...
CCCCAGGTCGAGCCCCGCCACAGCGGGCCCGGCCGCGGCGCACGCCTACTCGCTGGCTCGGCCACCAGGAAACAGACTCAGGAGTGCTCCATGGACGCGAGAGAAGCCGTCTGCTGCGCCATCGCGCACCAACCCGCCAATCGAGTGCCGTACCTGATCGGATTCACCGCAGAAGGCCGCGCCGCCTTCCAGCGCTGGCTGGGGGCCGATACCGACGTCGAAACCTACGTCGACGACGACGTCATCCGCATCTATCCACCCTGGTGGAATTGGCACGACCTCGAAGCCGATTGGCGAGCAGCAGCCACCCCACGCTCGCCGGCCCACGGGCGCGGCACCGGCAGCTACGAGAGCTTCTTCGACCAAGCCAAGCAGCTGCGCGAACACACCGACAAGTACCTCCTGTGCACCATCTATGGCTCGCACTTCGAAAAGGCCAACTTCGCCCGCGGAATCGAGAACTTCCTGGCCGACCTAGCCGCCGACCCACCGTTCGCGCGCCGGCTGCTGCGCCGCATCATCGACAAGAACCTCGTGATGCTGGAGAATGTGCTGCACTGCGCCGAGATAGATGGCGTCCTGCTCGGCAGCGACTGGGGCACTCAGGTCGACCTCATCATGTCGCCGGCCACGTGGGAGGAGATGATCCGGCCAGGCGAGCAGGAGGAGTACGACCTCATCCACGCGTACGGCAAGCACGTGTGGATCCACTCGTGTGGCAACGTCACCAAGATCATCCCGGCCTTGATCGACATGGGCGTGGAAGTCCTCAACCCCGTCCAACCCGAGGCCATGGATCTGGGTCACATCAAGCGCCAGTTCGGGGCCCGCCTGGCATTCTGGGGAGGCATCAGCACCCAGCGCACCCTGCCGTACGGCACGCCCGAAGAAGTTCGCCACGAGGCGCGCCAGGTGCGTGCACTGCTAGCCGCGGGCGGCGGGTACGTATTCGCTCCCGCCCAGGAGATCCAGGCCGACGTGCCGCCCGCCAACATGGCGGCCCTGATCGAGGTGGCCAAGGAAACCCGCTGACAAGGTCAGGCTGCTCGACCGCGCTGGCGTGGCTTGGCCAGTATTTCGCGCACCTCCAGGTCGAAAAAGCTGTTCTGATGCGCCGCGCGCAGCACGATGGCCGTGTCCCAGCCGCCACCGGTGCCCCCCACTGCCAACACGGAGCGGTCCGTAGGGATCAGCCCGGCATCTGCGGCCATCACCGCGACCTCGACCGCGACCTTCAGGCCATCCCCGCCGAAGCGACGCAGCGTGTGCGCGATGATCTCCACGTGGCTGACCCCACCGAAGCGATTGCTCACCGAGCGCTCCACGCCGCTGAGGGCATGCGCGCCGACGAAGATGGTGGCACCGCCGGATTCCAGTTCGGCGCGGATCCCAGGGTCCAGCCGCTGCACGTCGCCGCCGCTGAAGCCCGCGTGCTCGCTGACGACGATCAGCCGCACCAAGCTGCCAGCCAGCGCCTGCTGCAGCGACCGTGCACTCCGGCCCGTCGTCGAGGCGACCACCGCGTGCCCCAGATCCCCCACGGCCAGCCGCGTGCACACGCACCTGACGACTGCCTCCGTGTTGGCCGGGCCCGCCTGATCGAAGTACAGGATGCTGTCCATGTTCGCCCCTCTCCCCGCCGGCTGCCCACGCGCCCGGGACGACGACGCACCGCTCGTCTCGAGCCGCGCGTCAGCGCCTCTCACCCGGGCCGCGCGCTCCGCTGGCACGCCAGCCACGGCCAGGCCTTGCCGGAGCTGGCGGACACGCTGCTCAGGAACCGCGCTTGCCGCCCTGTCCCCGGTTGGTGTGCCCGCCGCGCGCGCCGTGCTCCCAGCCGCCGCGCAGATGCTGGCGCACCCCGTGCTGCCAGCGACCGCCCTCCTGCTGGCGGCCCCCCGGCCCGAAGCCGTCCCTCTCCTCGCGCGGGCGGGCCTCGTTGACGCGGAGCTTCTGGCCCTTGAACTCGCTCTCGTGGAGAGCCGCGATCGCCCGCTCCCCCTCGCTCCTGCTGCTCATCTCCACGAAGGCGAACCCGCGCGACTCGCCACTCTTCTTGTCGCGCGCAATGGCCGCGGACACCACCTTACCGTGCGCAGCGAACAGCCGCTCCAGCTCGCTCTTCTTGGTGCTGGGCGGCAGATTCCCCACGTAGATGACCATTGTGCACTCTCCTTGGCGGAAGACGCGATGGATCCACGGCGGGCATCCGGCCTGCGGCCGGACCGCCCTCGGCGCGGCCTAGCCGAATACCTTCCGCATGCGCGCACAGTAGTAGCGCACGTTGTCCCATTCGGCATCTGCCGCGATCCGATGGTCGACGCACGGTATGAATCCCCCGAGATCCACCAGCCGGCGCAGCCTGTCGATCTCGGCGTCGATGGCCGCGAAATCGTACGCGAAGACCTTCTTGTTCATGCCGCCAACTCCCAGGATGCCCCGGCCGTATCGTCGGCGCCACGGCTCGAGGCTCGCGTTCCAGGTGCCCACTTCGATGGGGAACATGACGTTGATGCCGTTGTCCAGCCACACTGGCACCAGCGCGTCGATCATGCCGTCGCAGTCCAGGGAGATCAGGTCGATGCCGTGGCCGTGCAGCAGCTCGGCGATGCGGCGGTACTGCGGGCCGACCTTGGCCCGGTAGACCTGGGGGTTCACCAGCGGTCCGTTCTTGAACGCGATGTCCTCCCAGAAATGCCCCAGATCGAACCGCACGCCGCTATCCAGGGCCGTCTGCGCACAGCGATAGCACAGCTCCCCGACCACCTCGATCATCTCGTCGAGCAGCGGCTCGTCGTCCGCCAAGAGGTAGCACAGGTTCTCCATGCCCATCATGTTGCGGAGAAAGCCGTACAGGCTGCCGCAGTGGAGCAGGATATGGGTCGGCCGGTCCGACCGCAGCAGGTACTCGCGGCCCCCAGCGTCGAAGCGGCACATCTGCCCGTCGCAGTTCACCTGGGCGCCACGCACCCGCTCGGGGTCGAATTGCAGGCGGCCGCGGAAATCCCGCTCCCAGTCGGCCCGGGTCTTCAGCAGGTGGTCCACGTGCGGCGCGATGCTCTGGTTGTCGTCGCTCTCCAGCACGATGGCTCCATCGCCGGTGAGGACTTTCCGGAATCCCTCGGGAGTGATCTCCAGCACCCGCCTCGCGAACCCGGGCGCCAGGCCGCAGTTGGGGGCGAACACGCGGTGGTAGTTGGCATCGAACCCGAGCATGGCCGTGAGCTGCTCTTCGCCCGGACTGGCGTCGCCGATGGGGCCCAGAGCGGCCAGGTCGATATGCCCCTGGGCGGCCCACTTCTCCAGGGTTGCCTCCAGGAAGCCGAAGTGCAGCACCGGCAGGCGGTCGTAGCGCTGGTACCGCAGCACGGCCAGGATGCGCTCGCGATTGGTCATGGCTGCCCCCCCTCAGGTGCCATCGGCCGTCGTGCCTACCCGGTCGGCGCCCAGCGTCCGGTGGGTGCCGTCGCAGAATGGGGGCGTGTGGGTCTGCTTGCACACGCACAGCCAGGCCTGTCGATCCTCCGGCACGGTGAACGCCTTCGGGGTGATGCCGGTCCCCTGGTGCGACCCATCACAGAACGGCTGCTTGGCCGAGCGGCCGCACGCGCACCAGAAATACCGAGTCCCGCTGCTCAACGCCACCTGCTTCGGCTTGTTGTCCGCAATCACCGATTTCGCCATGCTCGCTCGTCTCCTTGCACGTGAATCTTTTCCCTCTGGCGCATCGTTGGCCCGGCAGCGCGCAGACGCTCTCGCCTCCTCCCTCGGCCGCCGCCCGCCCGCCTGCTGCTGGGGGCTCAGCCGCCGCAGCCCACCGTCACGTCACTGAACTCCACGTACCCCCACATCTCGGGGATGTGCATGTCGATGGCGCCCTGGGGCGACCACACCCAGTTCTCGCAGCGCGCCTGCTCTTTCTTGCGGTAACCGCCCTGCACTCTCTCGAAGGGCCACTCCACCCGCGAGAAGTTCACCCGCCAGACATCGCCCGGCCGCGGCGGGCAGGCGACCCCGGCATGCTCGGCCATCGCCGTCCACGGGATGGCGACCTCCACGGTCCAGCCTCGGTCGACATCGTCGGCGCAGTTCAGCGTGCCCGCTACCTGCACGGCATGCTTGATGCCCACGAAATCCCATGCCTCGTCTGCCTGGCCCCCCCTGCTGTAGGGCCGGGGCAGGAACAGGTCCCAGACGGTGTTGAGCGGGTTGATCTCGAACTCCATGTAGTTCGCGGCGTCGCCGTCGGGATCGATGAAGATCTCGAAGTCGTTGTCCTGGCAGATCACCGAGTCCCGCTGGGTGAGGGTGCCCCAGACATCGGTCTCCTCGAGATCAGCGCCGAAGTAGAAGTAGGTGTCATCCCAGACCATCATGGCGCGCGTGCCGAACCAAGGCAGCGGCCGCCGGTCGCCCTCGATGTCGACGAAGAGGTCGGTCCACGGAGCACGCTTCCACGATGGCTCGTCGAGGTGCCCATCGATGGTCAGCGGCGCCGTAGCGCGGTAGCAGGTGTAGCGCTTCGGCACGATCACGCTCATCGCCAGTCCTCCGTTGTGGGGGCCGGCCCGCGTAGGTGCACCCTCGATCCCCGGCCCGACCCCGCCACACCGGAGAACACCGGCCAAATCTCAGCAATCGCTCGCTGCACGCAACGGTTCCACCGCGCCAGCGATCCAGCGCCGCCCGAGCGCGCGGGCGCTGTCGGCCGCGTGCTCGGGTCCTCCGCCACGGTCGCCGTCCGGCGCGTGCGCGCCGGCGCTGGTCTGCGCCCTAATCTGCTGCGCCGCCGACCGGCTCGAGGCTGATGGGAACCGGTCTCACGTGCCAGATCTCGGCGGCGTACTCGCGCACCGGCCGGTCCGAGGAGAACTTCCCCATGCGAGCGCAGTTGAGGATGGACATCCTGGTCCATCGCTCCCGGTCGCGGTACGCTTCGCTGACAACCTGCTGGCAATCGACGTACGCCTGGTAGTCAGCCAGCACCATGAAGGGGTCGCCACCCTCGAGCAGCCGGTGCACCAGGCTGCTGAAGACGCTGGGCCGCGCTGCCGAGAAGAAGCCGCTGTCGAGCTGATCCAGGGCACGGCGCAACTCGGGATTGGCGTTGTAGATCTCCCAGGGGTTGTACCCGCCGGCTCGGAGCTGGCGAATCGCCGCCACGTCCAGCCCGAAGATGAAGATGTTCTCCGGGCCGACCTCCTCGCGGATCTCGATGTTGGCGCCGTCCTGTGTGCCGATGGTGAGCGCGCCGTTCAGCGCCATCTTCATGTTCCCGGTGCCGGAGGCTTCCGTGCCGGCGGTGGAGATCTGCTCGGACAGCTCCGTGGCCGGCATCACCTTCTCGGCCAGCGACACCCCGTAGTTGGCCAGAAAAGCCACCCGCAAGCGCCCGGTCACTGCCGGATCGCCGTTGATTTTGGCGGCGACGCTGTTGATCAGCTTGATCAGCAGCTTGGCGGCTTCATACCCGGGGGCTGCCTTGCCGCCGAAGATCACGGTGCGCGGGACCGTGTCGAGCTGCGGGTTGTCCTTGAGGCGGTTGTACAGGGTGATCACGTGCAGGACGTTGAGCAGTTGGCGCTTGTACTCGTGCATGCGCTTCACCTGCACGTCGAAGAGCGAATCTGTGGGGACCTCCAGTTGGTCGTGCTCCCGGAAGTAGCGTGCCAGCCGCTCCTTGTTGGCCTGCTTGGCCGCGCGCCATGCCTCCTGGAAGCCGCGGTCGGTGGCCAACGGAACGAGGCGCTCCAGCTGCGTCAGGTCGGTGACCCACCCGGGGCCGATGGCTTCGTCCAGCAACTGCGCCAGAGGCCGATTGCACTTCTTCAGCCAGCGCCGCGGCGTGATGCCGTTGGTCTTGCTGACGAATCTCTCCGGCCAGAACTCGGCGAAATCCCGGAAGATCTCGGTCTTGAGGATGTGCGTGTGCAGGCGGGAGACCCCGTTCACCGTATGCGAGCCGATGATCGCCAAGTGGGCCATGCGCACCCGACGCTCCCCGTCCTCGGCGATCACGGACATCCTCCGCACTCTCTCCTCGTCGCCAGGATAGCGGCGCCGCACCTCGTCCAGGAAGCGCTGGTTGATCTCGTAGATGATCTGCAAATGGCGGGGCAGCACCGTCTGGACCAGGCTGACCGGCCACTCCTCCAGGGCCTCGGGCAGGATGGTGTGGTTCGTGTACGAGAAGGTGTCGACGGTGATCTCCCAGGCCTGGTCCCAGCCCATGCCGTCCACATCCATGAGGATGCGCATGAGCTCTGGAATGGCCAGCGATGGATGGGTGTCGTTCAGTTGGATGGCGGTCTTGGCGGCGAATCCCTCCAGCGTCGCGTGCGTATGCCGATAGCGCCGCAGGATGTCCTGCAGAGTCGCGGCAACGAAGAAGTACTGCTGCTTGAGGCGCAGCTCGCGGCCAACGAAGAAAGTGTCGTTGGGATACAGCACCCGCGTCAGGGTCTCGCTGCGGCTCTTGTCCTCCACCGCCTTCTCGTAGGCCCCCATGTTGAACGGCTCCAAGTCGAACTCGCGGGTCGCCTTGGCGCTCCACAACCGCAGCGTGTTCACCGTGTTGTTCTGGTACCCGGGGACCGGCATGTCGTACGCCATGGCCATCACTTTCTGCGTATCGCGCCACTCCCAGGCACCGCGGCCTCGGCCATCGGTGTGGTAGTCGACTCGGCCGTAGAACTCCACCTGGTACAGGAACTCCGGACGCGGGATCTCCCACGGATTGCCGTACCGCAGCCAGGTGTCCGGAGCTTCGCACTGATAGCCGTCGACGATCCGCTGGGTGAAGATGCCGTACTCGTAGCGCAGGCCATACCCATAGGCCGGCAGCTCCAGCGTGGCCATGGAGTCGAGGAAGCAGGCAGCCAGCCGCCCCAGGCCGCCGTTGCCCAGGCCGGCGTCGGCTTCCATGCCGCGCAGCTCTTCCAGATCCAGCCCGAGCTCCTCCATCGCCTGGCGCGCCTGCTCGAAGATGCCCAGGTTGATCAGGCTGTTGCCGAGGCTCCGCCCGATGAGGAACTCCAGGGACAGGTAGTACACGCGCTTGACGTCCTGTCGGTAGTAAGTCTGCTGCGTGGCGATCCAGCGCTCGATCAGCCGGTCGCGCGCGACCAAGGCCAGGGCCACGAACCGATCGTGGGCGGTGGCCGAGTACTCGTCCTTGGCCAACGAGAACTCCAGATGATCCACGAAGGACTCCTGCAGCGCCCTGACCTCCATGCCGCGCAGGCGGTTGGTCGAGGGGGAGAGCTTCACTCGGGGAACAGGCGAGTCGGGCATGGCGCGCGATCCTGTGGGGCCTGTCGGCCGGCGACAGCGGCGGCCGCGATGGCCGCTTCGCCGGTGGCATGCTGGCTACCAAGGTACCCCGGCCGCTGGGCAGCGGCAACCACGCCGGGCCGCGGCTGGCTGCGCCGCAGATCGGTGCCTATACTCTTGGCTCCCCAGCAGACGGCGCGATCGCCTGGAGGCCCACCCGCACGGCTTCGGCGGACGGCTGCTCTGCCGCCCCATTCACCATCTGTCCGCGATTGGCTGGCCGGCCAGCTCTCGCCGGGCCTGCCGCTGCGGCCGGCCGGCTGGGGGCCGGGCGCTGGGCCGTGGCGCCGGCGATCGCGATGCAACCCACCAAGGAGATGCCTCGGATGACCGTACCGCCTCCCGAGCCGAAAGCCCCGGTCCGGGGTCTCGAGAATGTCGTCGCGGGTGAGACCCGCGTCAGCCACGTCGACGGCGTGAATGGCCTGCTGGTGTACAGCGGCTACGATGTCCACGAACTGGCCACCTCCACGACGTACGACGAGGTGGTCCATCTACTCTGGTACAACAAGCTGCCCAACCGCCGGGAGCTGGAGACGCTGCGGGCACGCCTGATCGGCGAGATGCGCCTGCCCTCGCAGGTCATCGACATGATCCGCCTGGCCCCGGCCGGGGCCCATCCGATGGACGTGTTGCGCACCGCCGTGTCCGCCCTGGCCATGTTCGACCCGGATGCCGGGAACCTCTCGGCCGAAGCCAACGAGCGCAAGATGGCTCGCCTGTTGGCGCAGGTGATGACGATCATCGCCGACATGCATCGAGTCTGGAGCGGCAAGAGCGTGGTCTCGCCCGACCCGCAGCTCGACACCAGTGACAACTTCCTGTACATGTTTCGCGGCCAGCCCCCGGACGAAGAGGAGGCGGCCGCCTTCGACCACCTGCTGCTGCTCCACCTGGACCACGGCTTCAATGCGTCCACGTTCTCCGCGCGCGTCACGGCGTCGACCCTCTCCGACATGCACGCCGCCCTGACCAGCGCCATCGGCACACTCAAGGGCTCGCTCCACGGAGGCGCCAACGAGCGCGTCCTGCTCATGCTCCAGAAGATCGACAACGTCAGCGAGGTCGAATCGTACATCGACGGGATGCTGAACGACAAGAAGCGCATCATGGGCTTTGGCCACCGAGTGTACAAAGTCGAGGACCCTCGGGCCCGACTGCTGCGCACGTGGTCGGAGAGGCTGTGCCGGCGAGCCAACATGTCGGAGCTGTACGAGATCTCCCACCGCATCGAACAGGTCGTGCTGGCCAAGAAGGGGATCTATCCCAACGTCGACTTCTACTCGGCCACGGTGCAGCACGCGTTGGGTATCCCGCACCAGTACTTCACAGCCATCTTCGCGGCCGCGCGCACCGCCGGCTGGCTGGCCCACATCATGGAACAGTACGCGGACAACCGCCTGATCCGGCCGACCTCCAACTACATCGGCGGCTGGAACAAGCACGTGGTGCCCATCGATCAGCGACCGTGAGCTCGCTCGGGCCCAGACGCAGCGAACACGGCCGCCCAGCGCCATCCAGCAGGTCGGCCGACCTTCACCACCGAGGCAGCGATGAGCCGACAGACCGCTCTGGACAATATCTGGCTGCGGCCCTGTGACCGCTGGGGCCACACCGAGTACAGCATGGGCTACCACCGGGCGTACATGGAGCGCATGGCCGGCGTTCCCGTCGACCACCCGGAGCACCATATCCGCGCCCACGATGCCTTGCAGTTCGATTTCCATTGGAGCACCAACGACGGGCTGATCGATTGGGGGGCCGCCGGCCGCGTCACGGACATGGGACACGCGGAGTACGCCGCGGATGGCAGCGATCGGCGCGAGGTGGGAGCCTGCCCGTTCGCGTCTCCCGAGGAGGTCTGGGCCTTCGATGCCGTGGCGGAGTACGGTCTGCCTGGCCTCCAGGAGCAGATCGCTGCGTACGAGAGCCAGGTAGCCGCCAGCCGACAGCACAGCCCGCACCAGCTCACCACAGGAGGGTACTACAAGACCATCGTCTCGGGCGCCATCCAGGCCTTCGGCTGGGAGATGCTCCTGCTGGCCACCGCGGATTCCCGGCGCATGGAGCGCGTCTTCGACAGCTTCTTCCGCCGGACGCTGTTCCACATGGAAGCCTGGGCGCAGACCAGCGTCGAAGTCATCATCCAGCACGACGACTTCGTCTGGTCGGCAGGGCCCTTCATGCATCCGGAGATCTACCGGACGGTGATCATCCCCAGGTACGCCGAGCTCTGGCGGCCTCTGCACGCCGCCGGCAAGAAGGTCCTGTTCTGCTCCGACGGGGACTTCACGCTCTTCGTCGACGATCTGGCCGCCGCCGGCGCCGACGGCTTCATCTTCGAGCCGGTCGTCGATTTCGGCATGATGGCCGAACGGTTCGGCACGAGCCACTGTCTGGTCGGCAGCTGCGTCGACTGCCGCGACCTGACGTTTCGCCACCGCGCCCGGGTCTTGGCGGCGATCGAGCGGACCTTCAAGGCGCTCGAGAAATGCCGCGGCGCCATCCTGGCGGTAGGCAACCACCTGCCGCCCAACATCCCGGCCGAAATGCTCGACCTGTACTTCGGGGCCCTGCTGCCGCGTCTGGTCCGCTCCGCCTGAACGGCCAGCTCGCCGACCGGGGAGCACGGCGACGCACGCGATGCTGCCCGCCCGAGCGCGGAGCGCAGGTTCTCCGAGGCCGCCTGCCTCCGCGCCGGGAAGAGGCTGGCTGGCCGATCAGCCGCGCTTCGCCTGCACGGTCCTCTCGTACTGGCGCACCACTTCCAGCCACTGCCGGCCCCCAGGCACTCCTTCCCGCCGGCAGTACTCGTCCCATACCGCTCCGTACGGCAGCGTCTTGCATTCCTCCTGCAAGGCCAGGCGAGCGGTGAAGTCTCCCGCCGCCTCGGCCTGCCGCAGCGTCTCGGTGGGCTCCAGCAGCGCGATCAGCAGCCCCTTCAGCATGTTGCGCGTCCCGATCACCCAGGCCGCGACGCGGTTGATGCTGGCGTCGAAGAAGTCCAGGCCGATGTGCGTCCGGTCCAGGTAGTCACCGCGCACCAGCTCCTGCGCGATCGCCTGCAGCTCGTCGGTCAGGATGACCACGTGGTCGCTGTCCCAGCGCACCCCTCGGCTGACGTGCAGCAGGACCCGATCGACGAATGCGAAGACCGCCGAGAGCTTGTCCGAGATCACCTCGGTCGGGTGGAAGTGCCCGGCATCCAGGCACAGAAGCTTCCGGTTGCGGATCGCGTAGCCCAGATAGAACTCGTGCGAGCCGACCACGTAGCTTTCGGAGCCGATGCCGAACAGCTTGGCCTCGACGGCGTCCAGGTGCACGGCAGGGTCGAAGGGCTCGGCGAAGACCTGGTCGAGCGCTTCCTGCAGGCGCATGCGGGGACCTTTGCGGTCGACGGGTATGTCCTTGAACCCGTCCGGGATCCACACGTTGGTGACGCACGGCGTGCCGAGCGCCCGGCCCATGGCCGCGCCGATGCGGCGGCACACCTGACCGTGCTCGATCCAGAACCGGCGGACGACCGGATCCGCGCTGCTCAGCGTGAAGCCGCTGGCGGCCAGCGGATGGGAGAAGAAGGTCCCGTTGAAGTCGATGCCCATCTTCTTGTTCCTGGCCCAGTCGATCCAGCGCTGGAAGTGTTCCGGCTCGAGCTCGTTGCGCTCGACCCGCCGGCCGCCGGTCTCCGCATAGATGGCGTGCAGGTTCAGGCGGTGGCGCCCTGGAATCAGCGCCAGCGCCTGGTCCAGATCGGCGCGCAGCTCGTCCGCGTTGCGCGCCTTGCCAGGGTAGTTCCCGGTGGCCTGGATGCCACCTCCGGACAGCTCCGCATCGGGCGTCTCGAAGCCGCCGACGTCGTCTCCCTGCCAGCAGTGCAGCGATACGGGGATCGCGCGCAGCCGCCGCATCGCTGCCTCGACATCCACACCCAGCTCTGCGTACCGTTCGCTGGCCTGCGCGAAGGCCTGCTCGATGGCGTCTGCCATGTGTCCTCCTCCTTGCGGGGGCAGCGTCAACGTGACCGGCAGCAGTCGGTCGGCTGGCGCTGTCAGATGGCCCTAATTGGCCGCATGGGTCCACTCGGCGCGCACCGGCGGCCGCCCAGGCGACCGACGGCACGGCGGGTACACAGATCACTGCGGTCACCGCCGTCAAGACAGCAGCGCCGCCGCTCGCGGCGCTGACCGATCTGCCGGTTGTGCCGCACCGGCCGGGTACCTAGATTCGCGCCGTCAGGCGGGCCCCCCGCCGGAATCCGCCCGCAAGATGTCCATCGCGAACTCATCCTGGGCCGCGGAGAGGAGTCCATGAGCAAGGCTGTGTTGCCCTCGCTGCGCATCGGTGACCTGGAGATCAATCCCCCCATCGTCCAAGGCGGTATGGGCGTGCGCGTCTCGCGCGCCGGCCTGGCTGCGGCCGTGGCCAACGAAGGCTGCGCGGGCGTGATCGCGACCGTGGGACTGGGCCGCTTCGAAGACTACCCGGGGTCGGAGTACGTGCGCGTCAACGAGGAGGGGCTGCGCGCCGAGATCCGCAAGGCGCGAACGCTGACCAGCGGGGTGCTCGGCGTCAACCTGATGGTCGCTCTGACCGACTACGCCCACCTGGCCGCCGTGGCCGCGGCGGAGGCGGTGGATTTCATCGTCTCCGGCGCGGGCTTGCCGTTGGACCTGCCTGGATTCGTGCAGGGCACCTCGATCAAGCTCGTGCCCATCGTGTCGTCAGCCCGGGCCCTGAGCCTGATCTGCCGCAAGTGGCAGCGCACCTACCACCGCCTCCCCGACGCCGTGGTGGTCGAAGGCGTGCTGGCCGGCGGCCACCTAGGGTTCAGCTTCGAGGAGGCCAGCCGGGGCACGGCGCCCGACCTGGACACCATTCTCGCGGACGTGATCGCGTTGGCCAATCAGTTCGACCCGCCGATACCCGTGATCGCCGCGGGCGGCATCTTCGATGGCGCCGACATCGCCCGCGTGCTGCGCCTGGGAGCCTCCGGCGTGCAGATGGCCACCCGCTTCGTGTGTACGGAGGAGTGCGATGTCCACCCGCGGTTCAAGCAGGCGTACCTCGATGCGCGCCAGGAGGACATCACGATCATCCGCAGCCCCGTCGGCATGCCCGGGCGCGTGCTGAACAACGCCTTCGTGGAGCGCGTCAAGCGCGGCGAGACGGTGCCCTTCCGGTGCACGTACAAGTGCCTGAAGACGTGCAGTCCCAAGACCGTTCCCTACTGCATCGCCAAGGTCCTGGTGAATGCGGCCGAAGGGAACTTCGAAGAAGCCTTCGCCTTCTGCGGGGCCAATGCCTACCGCATCGAACGCATCGTCCCGGTCAAGGAACTGATCGCCGAGCTGGCCACCGACGCTGCGCGTCACCTGCAGGAGAGCGGCCGATGAGCCAGCGTCTCGCCCCGGACGTCATCGTCGTCACCGGCATCGGGGTCTTCACGGCCATCGGCTGCACGCGGCACCAGTTCTGGCAGAACCTGGTCGCTGGCGTCTCCGGGGTCCGGCGCATCCAGGCCTTCGACCCGACCGGGCACACCAGCCAGATCGCGGCCGAAATCCCGGACTTCCAGCCAGAGCGGTACCTCCCCTACAAGCAGGCGCGGCGCATGGCGCGGGTGTCGCAGTTGGCCTCGGCCGCTGCCGTCGAGGCGGTGCGCGACGCAGGCCTGGAACTGGCTGCCGAGGATCGCAGCCGCATCGGGTGCGTGATCGGTTCGGCCGCTGGCGACTACACCTTCTTGGAGGAGCAGCACCGGCGCTTCCTGGAGAGCGGCCCGGGTTCGGTCAACCCGTTGTCCGTGCCCAAGATCATCCCCAACATGCCGGCGGCCAACGCGGCCCTGGTGCTGGGTCTGAACGGCCCGAGTTTCGGTCCGTGCGCGGCCTGCGCGACAGGGGCGTACGCCCTGGGTGCCGCCCTGGATCTGCTGCGTGCGGGCCGAGCCGATGTCGTGTTGGCCGGCGGCGCGGAGTCGACCATCACGCCGCTGGTGCTGGATGGGTACGGCTGCATGGGCGTGCTCTCGCGGCGCAATGCCGAGCCCGCACGCGCCAGCCGTCCGTTCGACGCCGACCGCGACGGGTTCGTCATCGGCGAAGGCGCGGGAGTGCTCGTGCTGGAGACCATGGAGCATGCCCGGCGCCGAGGCGCGACCGCACTGGCCATCCTGGCGGGCTGCGGCATGACCGCGGATGCGTACAGCATCGCCTTGCCCGAACCGGAAGGACGCTGGGCGGCGGCTGCCATGCGGCAGGCCTTGGCGGAAGCGCGGCTGGCGCCGGACGACGTGGGCTACATCAATGCGCACGGGACCTCCACGCCGGCGAACGATCGCATCGAGAGCATCGCCATCCACCAGGTCTTCGGCGACCGCAGGATTCCGGTCAGCTCCAGCAAGTCGATGCTCGGGCACACCCTCGGCGCTGCCGGAGCCATCGAATCCGCGGTGGCCGTGCTGGCTGTGCACCACGGAGTGCTGCCGCCCACGATCAACTACGAGACGCCCGACCCGGAGTGCGACCTGGATGTGGTACCCAACCAGGCGCGCCAGGCCGATGTCCGGGCAGCCATGTCCAATGCCTTCGGGTTCGGGGGACAGAACGCCGTCACCGTGTTCCGCAAGCTCTGAGTCCTGCCGGAGCTGGCGCTCGCGACCGCCGGGTCCGCCGCCCCTGCGTCATCACGAGCCGCCATCGCCGGCGGCGGCCGGCACCCGTCGAAGGCAGAGCCAACAAGGGGAGGTCGCCTATGGGCCGCGCCGTGGGAAGCCGCTCGTCGAGGTTCCTGCTGGGCGCCTGGGGCTGCGCGCTGGCTGCCGCGCTGATCCCCGGGTCGCTGTTCGCCACCGACCGCATGCGTCTGGAGCGGGATCTGCGGGTCATGGAGGACGTGCTCGTCAGCCTCTGCAGGCACGGGTCTGCCTGTGGCTCGCGGCCCATGCCGGCGCCGGCTGCGTGGGGCACGTATCTCGCCGGGTACGGAGTCGTCTTCGTGCTGGAGAACTGCCTGGACGAGGCCGCCGCCCGTCGGGTGCAGCCTACGGCCGCGCTCGCGGACACCGGCGCAGGGGTGCCGCCCGACCGAGGGGAACCGGCCAGCGCCGAGGCCGCCGACCTGGCGGACACGCGCGCTCTGGTGCGCGAATTCCTCGGCAGGTACGCTGCCGCCATCGACCAGCTCGCTCTCGACGAGCGCGTCGCAGTGGCCGTGTACCCGCGCCCGTCTCCGCCCTCGCCAGCGCTCGCGCCGCGGCCGGAGCGAGGCCCGGCGACGCTGCCCGGGGATGTGCCGAGGCCCGACGCGCAGTCGGGAACGGCGCCTTGGCGGCGCGACAGCCAGCGCCCCGACCTAGGGTATGACCTCGCCATGGTGCTGTGGCGACTGCTGCGCGCCCCCGTTCCAGGCGATTCGCTCGCCGTGCCGCGCCTGCAGGCACCCGAGGAGTCTGGCGCCCCGCCGCCCTGGGCGCCGCCGGCCCCTCTAGCCGCAGCGACGCCGACCGCCGTCCCCGTAGTGACCGCCAGCGTCACCCGCGCGGCTCTGGAGCTGCACCAGCGTGGCCAGCTCGATGCGCCTGGATGGGCAGCCCGGGTGCGCCTGGACACGCAGGATCCGACCAGTCCCGAGCTGCGCTCCATCGACATCATGGCGGCCATCCTCCAACGAGGTCTCGCCGTCCCTCCGCGAGCCGACCGTAGCGCCGTGGTGGGCGTGTACGCAGCCGGTCTGGGAGCCCTGTTCATCGTCGATCTGGAGCACACCCAACCAGCGTTTCTCCCCGTCGAGCGCTGGCCTGGCGGGTCTGGTCCCATGCCCGCCGTGGGGCCTGCCGAACGGACGCCGGCACGCATGGAGGAGGAGCTGCGGACCCTGCTGGCCGTGTACGGTCCGACCCTGCTGGGCGTGCAGGACGACGAAGCGGTGACCGTCGAGGTGCGGCTGGGCCCC
>Ga0067045_1003874_pt1 | contig 15282 bp, 10 predicted proteins | sample TerdegcTABiofilm_FD_59184 | JGI IMG/M metagenome (GOLD analysis project Ga0067045, IMG submission 59184) | Combined Assembly of (Gp0054472, Gp0054536) Wastewater bioreactor microbial communities from Singapore -Terephthalate degrading...
GAGGGAAAAAATCCCGACGCTTTCAAAGCGGGACTGACGACGGAAGCGACGCAACGGCGTTTCGGAGCGTCCGGTCCCGTGGCGGGTGTTCTTTTCCCCGAGGGACGCAAGGATTTCCTCCCCGAGGAGCCCGAACCCGAGATCTCTCTGGGGGATTTTGGGAAGCTCATGCTGGAGACGGAGGTTGCTTTCATTCTCGGGGAACCCGTAACGGAACCGCTGAAGGATGAGGCGGAATTCCGGAAAAAAGTGGTTTTTCTTGCTCCGGCGATCGAGCTTCCCGATCTGGCGTTCGCGGACATGAAGGCCATGAAGGTGACGGACATCATCGCCTCCAGCGTTTCCGCGAAGGCCTATCTTCTGGGCAAACCCGTGCCTTCGGACGCGGTGGATCCGAATTCGGTGGAAGTCGTCCTCGCGAAGGAGGGCAGGGAGGTAAACCGCGGAAGAGGGAGCGACGCTCTTGGGGACCAGTGGCGGGCAGGGTTGTGGCTGGTGAACGAGCTGCTCCGTCTGGGGTGGATTTTCGACGCGGGGGACGCTCTCCTCACGGGTGCGCTGGGAAACATGATCCCCGGCGAGGAAGGCCGTTACAGTGCCGACTTCGGTCCTCTGGGGAGTCTTTCCTTCCGGATCGTTCCGTAATTTTCCGCAGAGTGTGTTTTGCGGCGCGCATTCCTTGAGAGCAGTGTTGCATCGCCATCAAGGAATGCGCGCCACAAAGTCCCGGGTCGCCTTCTCAGGNTCCGCCGNGGCCACCACGGCGGCGATGACCGCGACGCCGCAGGNGCCGGCGTCAAGGACGCAGCGTACCCGNTCCGGAGTGATGCCACCTATGGCGATGGCGGGAAGGGCGATCCGGGAAGTCACATGCCTGATTCCCTCCGGACCGAGGAGTGTCGTGATGGTCTTGCTTGACGTGGGAAATGCGGCACCGATGCCGAGATAGTCCGCGCCGTCCTGTTCCGCCTGGAGGGCTTCCTCGACGGAATGAGCCGTGGCTCCCACGAGAAACCCCGGCGGTGCGAGACGTCGCGCTTCCGGAACGGGGAGGTCCGATTGTCCCAGGTGCACTCCGTCCGCGGCGGCGGCGAGAGCCACGTCGATGCGGTCGTTCACGATCAGGAGTGCCCCGCGGTCGTTGCAGAGGTGTCGCAATGCCACCGCGGTTTCGTAAAGCTCCCGGGTGGACGCGTTCTTGTCCCGGAGCTGAATGGCCGTGGCACCTCCCCGCAGGGCACACAGCGCCTGTTCTTCCAGGGAGCGTGGCGCCCCAAGGATGCGATCGGGAATGACGCAGAGTCGCAGGCGTTTGCGAAGCGTCATGGTCATGCCTCCTTCACCTGAAGAAGAGTACAGCGGCGGAGTTCTTCCGCAAAATCCGACGGCTGGAGCAGGAACAGTTCGTCAAGAAGGGCCGCCCGAAATGTTCCTGGACCGGAGCTCTTCCTTTCCGCTCTTTCTGCACAGCGCTTCATCGCCACGACTCCGGCGAGCCCTCCTGCGACATGTCCTCCTCCGCAGGCTCCGGCGAGCATGAGGGAGCCGAGGACGCAGCCGCTTCCGGAGATGGCGGGCAAGAGGAAGGATCCTCCCCGGACGGCGGCGACGCAGGAGCCGTCACTGAGCAGGTCCGTTTCTCCCGTGGCGCAGACGAGGGCGCCCGTGCGCCGGGCCAGAGAGACGACCGCCTCGGGAACGGCGCTCGCCGAGAGTGTGTCCACGCCGCGGAGGCTGCCCTCGTGTCCGGCGAGAAGGGAGATTTCGCCCCTGTTTCCCTTGATGATGCGGATCGCCGGGTTTTGCAGCAGATCGTCCACGATGCGCCTGCGGTAGGGCGTGGCGCCGTAGCCCACGGGATCGAGGAGTGCAAGCCGCGTCTCCGCAAGGGCGTTTTGTACCGCCGGCAGGTCCCGCCTTTCCAGGGCACCCACGTTGTAGAGCACTCCGTCGGCCATGGCGGCGAGGTTCGCCGCCTCTTCCGCCTCCCGGGACATGATCGGGGAGGCGCCTACGGCGCACACCGCATCCGCCTGGAACGACGCGGAGATCCAGTTCGTCAGGTGATACAGAAGCGGCCGCTTCACCTTCATACCGGCCCAGGCCTCGGCCAAGGCCGCTCCCTCCGCTTTTTGGAGAAGGGTTCTCAGCGTCCGGGGCATTCCGCTTTCCCCGCCCGGGCGTGTCCCAGGGTGCCCCAGCCCTTTCCGGGGCGGAAGCCGTATTCCAGGGCGCGCCGGAGATAGCGCCGTCCTTCCTCCACCGCAAGAATGAGGGGGCTCCCGGACGCGAGTTCCGCCGTGATGGCCGCGCTCAACGTACACCCCGTGCCATGGGTGTTTCTCGTCTCCAGACGGCTGTCCCGGAAGGTCACGAGCGTGCCCTCCACGAAGAGCACATCCACGATCTCGTTTTCCTGGGGAAGATGGCCGCCCTTGACGAGAACATTGGGAACGCCCAGGGCGGCGATGCGTTCCGCGGCGCGCCGCATGTCCTCCACCGAGGAGATCGGCTGTTGCGCCAGGCGCTCCGCCTCGGGAACATTGGGTGTTACCAGAAGCGCCAGGGGAAGCAGTTCGTTCCGAAGAACCTCCACCGCCTCGTCGGCGATCAGGGGTGCGCCGCTCTGCGCCACCATGACGGGATCCACCACGAGAGAAGTGATGTTCCGGCGGCGCACGCCCGCGGTGACTTCCCGGATCGTTTCAGGGCGGGAGAGCATGCCCGTTTTTGCGGCACCGATGGGGAAGTCGGACCAGATGGCGTCGATCTGTGCCCGGATCATCGAGGGCGGGATGTCGAAGATTGCCTCCACGCCCAGGCTGTTCTGGGCCGTGAGTGCCGTGATGACCGTCGTTCCGAAGACGTCGAGGGCGGCGAAGGTCTTGAGGTCCGCCTGAATGCCCGCGCCGCCGCCGGAGTCACTGCCCGCGATGGTTGCCGCGAGTCCGCGGTAGGATGTCATCCCTGTCTGCCTCCTTTTGTGTACCGGTTTCTGTCGAGCGGTCAAATGGCAGGTCTCTCGTGCGACAGGAGATCTACAAGGTTGCCGCCATCTTTCGAAATGCCTGATTTTGCCGCAAAAAATGGAGCAGCAGGAATGCCACGGTCGCTCCGGGAATGCTGCTCGCCAGAAACGCCAGGTTGAGCGAGACGAGCCCTACGGATCTTCCCATGGCGGGTCCGAGAAGGAGCGCCGCGAGAGATGCCCCCACCGGGCCGGTGCCGAGAGGTTCGGCGAAGACGGCCCAGTCGTTTTTCCACCACCGGAAGGCGAATCCCGCCGCCAGAGCGCCGGGAATACTTCCGGGAAAGGCGAAGAGGGTTCCCGTTCCCGTGAAGAGCCTCAGGAGGCTCGTCACGGCGGCAATGCCCGCTGCCCACCAGGGGCCGAGAAGCGCTCCGGCAAGGGCGTTGACCGTGTGCTGGAAGGGAAAGCATTTTGTGGGTCCCAGGGGAATGTGAATGCCCGAGAGGAGCAATGCCGCGGCCACGAAAAGCCCCGCTGCGGTAAGGCGTTTGAGGGGAAAGGGAGTCATGAAGGAACACCTCCCCTCCTGTATGGCTGCGACAGGCGAGGAACGCGTCGAAAATGGGGAAAAGGGTGTGGTGTGTACATGAAAAAACTCCCGGTAAGGAGATGCCGGGAGCGAAGTCTTTCGTGCCGTGGAAAACACACAGAACTTCCCTTCGCCGGCATGACCCGGATCAGGTTCCAAGGGTCGAGGCGAAGAAGCCCCCTCTCAGCCGGTTCGCCGGCCCCCCCAGTTGCTGTCGCCGTTACGATACGGACAAGGTGCGTCTTTGTCAATGGGGATGTCGTGTTTTCGTCGTGGAAAAAGGGGAGCCGGCCTATCCGGCTTTCCGCGCTCCGGAACCATGGAAGGCCGGACCGGATGAAGGCTCCCCGAGAACGTCACGCTCCTCCGGGAGTGAGCGTCCAGAGGTCCTCCTGGGGAGGCGTGAGGAAGGCGCATCCGTTCGAGGTGACCACCACCATGTCCTCCTGACCCAGATAGCCGCAGGATGTCTGCACGCCGAATTCGAGGGTGAAAACCTGTCCTTCCTCCACGGGGAGTTCCACCAGCTTGCCGTAGCGCTCCCATCGGGGGCCCAGGAGTGCGCCGCCGTCGTGGGCGAAGGCACCCACCTGATGCCCCAAGGAATGGGCGTATTCGGGGTAGCCCGCTTCGGTAACAATGCGCCGTGCCACGGCATCCACCTCACAGCCGCGCACGCCGGGACGAAGAAACGCCGCCGCTTCTTCGATGCCGCGCCGAACGACACCGAAGGCGTTCCGCACGTCCCCGGGTGGTTCGGGCGCCTCCCGAGAGGGGCGGTACCAGACGCGCTGGAGGTCCGAACTGTAGCCGTCCTTGCGGATGCCGAAATCCATGTTGAGCACGTGCCCGGGAAGGACGGGAAGATCAGGGGGCGTTCCATGGCCGGGGATCATGTCGGGTCCGCTCGTGATGCCCGGATCGCCGGAGAGGCTCCACGAGCCTTCAAGGTTCCGGCGGTGCATTTCTTCGTGAAGAAAATCCGCGATGCCGCGCAGCGTCCACCCTTCCCGGAAGTTCCGAGACCAGAGGTCGAAGAGTTCCAGCGTCTCCGCGATGGCCGCCCGAATGCGCCGCAGTTCCTCCGGCGTTTTGATGCTCCGCACTCTGGAGAAGAGCCCTTCCGCGGAGACGAGCCGTTCCGCATAGGGCGTTCCTTCGAGAAGCGAGCGCAAGCGTCGATACATGCCATAGGAGAGCCCGTCCACGGCGTAATTCTCCTCGGAGAAGTTGAGCCCGATGGTTTTGGGATCGAGAAGGGCCAGCGCTTCCAGAAGGGGTTCCCGGATGGACTGCACATAAGGAAAGATGCGATAGGTTGCGAGAGCCTCCACATCGCTTTTGTCCAGGGCCGCGAGAACGGCGAAGGCCCTGCCGTCCCGGGCGAGCAGAAACGCCGCTTCACCCACCACGTCTGCTCCCACGAGGTACCGCATCGCGGGATCGCACATCTCTGATGTCTCCCGGACGAACGTGCACCAACAATCTATCCCCGTCTCGCCGAGAAGGGCCATGGCCTGCTCGATTTTTCCCCGAACGAGGGTTTGCATGGATGACATCATCTCGTTTCCGTCCGTTTTTTCTCGCCGGGCCTCATTCGTCGGCGAAATCCGCGGTAAGGGCTGTTCTCCGCTCCTGCAGGTACGTCCGAACCTCCGCCGCCGTGCCGAAGGCGAGCGCCTTCCGGGCGATGTCCCGGCAGGCTTCGATGGAGAGCGCCCGCACGAGCCGTTTCGCCCAGGGGATCTGGGAGGGGGTCATGGAGAGTTCCTGGAATCCCAGTCCCAGAAGAAGCGGAATGGCGTCGAGATCGCCTGCCATCTCACCGCACATGCCGAGTTCGATATTCCGTTCCCCGGCCCCTTCGGCGGTGAGACGGAGGAGCTGGAGCACACCGGGGTGAAAAGAGTCGTACCATCTGGTTACCCTGGCGTTCATGCGGTCCGCTGCGAGCGTGTACTGCGTAAGGTCATTGGTGCCGACAGAAAAGAAATCCGCCTCTGCCGCGAGGAGTGGCGCCATGGCTGCGGCTGCGGGGATTTCGATCATGATTCCCACCTTCACCGGCGGTACCGCGGTACCTTCCGCTTCAAGCTCGCTTCGGGCCTGATCGAGGGCCTTCCTTGCGCCCCGAAGATCCTCCAGTCCTGCCACCATAGGGAACATGATCCGCAGATCTCCCGAGGGTGCGGCCCGGAGAAGTGCCCGGAGCTGGGTGCGGAAGAGATCCTTCTCGTCGAGGCAGATGCGCAGTGCCCGATAACCGAGGAAGGGGTTCATCTCCGGCTTGTCGCCCAGGATGCCCCGCAGGGAGGGCACTTCCTTGTCGCCCCCGGCATCGAGGGTGCGGATGACCGTGGGCATGCCCTTCATGCCTTCCAGGGCTTTGACGTAGGCCGCGAGCTGTTCCTCTTCCCCGGGAGGCGTGTCACTGCTCATATAGAGGAATTCCGTGCGGAAGAGTCCGACTCCGGTGCCCCCGTAGCTCAGAACTTTTTCCGTTCCCTCCGGTTTGGCGATGTTTCCCCAAAGGCCGATCTCCACCCCGTCCCGGGTGACTGCCGGAAGATCCCGAAGCGTCGCCAACTGCCGCACCGTGTGCAGCCGCTTTTCCCTGAGTGCGGCGAACCGTGCCGTCTCTTCCTTCGAGGGGGCGAGGACCACATCGCCCCGTTCACCGTCGATGGCCACGGGAAGTCCTTCTTCAATCAGGTCGAAGAGGTTCCCGATGCCCGACACTGCGGGGATTTCCAGAGCCTTGGCGATGATGGCGGTATGGCTTGTGGGGCCTCCCCGTTCGGTGAGGATGCCCGCCACGGTTTTGGACGAGAGCGTGGCCGTGTCCGAGGGGGTCAGATCCTCCGCCACGAGTATTACGGGCTCGCCGACGTCCTCCAGATCGAGCGTTCCCACGCCGAGAAGGTTTCGGAAAATGCGTCGTCCCACGTCTTCCACATCGGCGGCGCGCTCCCGGAGATACGGGTCCGGCAGGGATTCGAAGAGCGCCTTGATTTCTCTGGTCTTGAGGACCACCGCATCTTCCGGCGAGGTTCCCTTGCGGAGCAGTTCCTCTACGCCGCCGGAGAGCATGGGATCATCGAGCATGAGACTTTGGGCGGCGAAGACCGCGGCTTTTTCCTGTCCGAGTGTGGCGGCGCTTTTCGCCTGGAGGTGCAGAAGTTGTTCCCGGGACATCTCCAGAGCCTTACGGAAACGGATGTCCGCCGTTTCGGGCGATTCATCCCTGGACGGCGCGGTCATCTCGGTCTCCGAGGCGAGCGCGAAGGAGACGGTGCGGTAGATTCGTGCGGGACCCACGCCGTATCCCGGAGACAGAGAAATGCCGTGGAGTGTTCTGGAAGCGGTGGAGCAGGAAGGGGTTTTCTGCAAATCCATGGGTTCCTCCTCAGAAAATCTTGAGCCCCGGCCGATAGACGAGAACCGAGCAGTGAGCGTAACGGACCACGTTGGTGGCGGTGCTGCCGACGATGAGATGCTCCAGCGCGCTCTGTCCCTTGTGTCCCACCACGATGAGATTGTAGCCGCTGTCCTTGGCCTTGGAGATGACCAGATCGGCGGGGTTTCCTTCTTCCACGAAGACCTGGTGCTCATGGCAGTGTTCGCAGGGGATTTCCTCCTCAGCTCTGCGGATCCAGTAGGCGATCTTCTTCTGAGCGATTTCCCTGACCTGCATGTCCAGCTCGGGGGGAACCCACGGTTCGTAGCCTCGCCAGAGGGAGGTATGGGGCAGGGCGTGGAGAAAATCCACCTGTACGTCCAGGCGATGGGCGAGCGAATGTCCGTAAAGCACGAGTTCCTCGGAGATCTTGCTCAGGTCGAGAGCGACGAGAATCTTGCGGGGCATGGAACATCCCTCCTGTCTGATGGAGTGAAAGTGTGTATCCGGCACTGTTCGTCTTTTCCGCCATTCCTGTAAGTATACCCGTTCTTTTTGGATGTGGTAGTATGTTCCTGTCAATATCACGCTGCAGGAGGTGCATGACGTATGAGTTCCTATCACGAACCGGTGGAGGAATTGTCCCAGGCGGACCGGGATATTCACCGTGCGTTGAACAGCCTGAAAGAGGAAGTCGAGGCGGTGGACTGGTACCACCAGAGAGCTGCTGCATCCCAGGATGAGACGATCAGGAGCATCATTCTGCACAACCGGGACGAGGAGATCGAGCACGCGTGCATGATGCTCGAGTGGCTTCGGAGAACCATGCCCGAGTGGGATGCGGCGCTGCGGACCTACCTGTTCACCACCGCGCCGATCACCGAAGTCGAGGAAGCCGCCACGGGAGGCGAGGGCGCCGGTGACGCGGCGCCCGCCTCCTCGGGGAGCGGCATCGGCATCGGGAGCATGAAGAACAGATAGTGTAGAAGGAGACGGAAGGGAGGAGCACGGAATGGACATTCTCAAGAGATCGTTGTCCCCGGTTACGGATGGGGCGTGGAAGGAAATCGACGCGCAGGCGCGCACGGTGCTCGAAGCGCACCTCTCCGCACGGAGATTTGTCGATGTGGAGGGACCTCGCGGCTGGGATTACGCGGCCCTGACCCTGGGGCGGCTCGACGTCCCCAAGGGACAGAAGCCCGAGGGCGTTGCCTACGGCGTGCACCAGGTGCAACCCCTCGTCGAGACCAGGGTTTCCTTCGAACTCGACAGGTGGGAGTTGGACAACGTGGAACGAGGTGCCAAGGACATCGATTTTTCGGCCCTCGACGAAGCGGCGAAGAAAGCGGCGCTCTTTGAGGAGAAGGCCGTCTACGAGGGACTCAAGGCGGCGGGTATCGTCGGTCTGGCGGAGGCTGGAAAGGGGAACGCCGTTTCCCTCGACATGAAGAGCAAGGAAACGATTCTCGGCGCCCTGATCAAGGGGCTCGGAAAATTCCAGGATGCCGCGGTGGGCGGTCCCTATGCCCTGGTGGCGGGACCTTCCCTCTGGAACGCCATTCATTCCTTCGGGGACTACCCGCTGCACCTGCGGATCAAGGACCTTCTGGGGGGAAAGATCATCCTGCTGCCCCACACTGATGCGGCCTATCTCGTCTCCCTCCGGGGTGGCGACATGGAACTGGTGCTCGGGCAGGATTTCGCCGTGGGATTCGAGGATGTGGCGGCGAAAAAGGTGCAGCTCTTCCTCACGGAATCCTTCACGTTCCGCGTCATCGTTCCCGAGGCTGTGGTGCCTCTGACGAAGTGACGCGTCCTGTGGTGACTCCGCCGAAAACAGATCGGAGGTGGACGGAGAGGTCTTCGGGAGATTGACGTCTCTTCCGGGAGCGCTTCTTCAAACATTTCTGATCGACAGGTGGAAAAAACGACCCCGGAGAGCGGCTACGGTCATTCTCCGGGGTCGTTCGGCATTGAGGCGAAAGGATGCCGTGGAAATTCCGCAAAAGACACAAGGGGAGGGATGGGAAATGCGTTTGACGGTGCGCCTGCTTGTCCTGGTTTTGTTGGCGGTGTCTACACTGGGCGGTGTCGCCCACGCCGCGCAGGAAAAGGCGGCAGAATTCGTCGTCGTCTCGTTTTCTCCCGAGGGGGAAGTGAAGGGATCCCCCAAGGTGACGGCGGTTTTCTCCGCTCCTGTAGTGCAGAAGAGTGCCGTGAGGAAGCCTCTGGACGAAAAGAACGCGCCGTTTTTCCTCGTGCCGAGGATTAAGGGCGAATGGACATGGAAGGATGAACAAACCTGTGTCTTCACGCCTGCGGTCCCGTTCGCCTTGGCAACGCGCTACACTGCCACGTTCCGGGATGATCTTCGGGATCAGAACGGCCGTCTTCTCGCGGGGCGGCACGTCTTCGCCTTCCACACCGCACCTCTCGCGTTTCTCGACGCCACGCAGGTCGATTTTGATCCGGGAGGGGCACTGACCCTCGATCTGCGTTTCTCTCTTCCCGTTTCTCCCTTGCGGCTTCGGGGGTATCTCGCGTTTCGCGACGAAGCCGGACAGGAGATTCCCTACGATCTTCCCGCTGGCCCTCCATCGAAAAAGGTTTCGGTTCGCCTTTCTTCGTTTTCCGGAAAAAAAATCACCCTTGAGATCGCTGCGGACTTTCCTCCTGCGACGGGAGATCTCGGGCTCGTCAAGGATGTACGCCAGGAGATCGTTCCCGCCTTTGTTCTCGCCATTCAGAGCGGGTATGCGGAGTCCGAGGCGGAGGACCGAGGGCGTATCTGGATAAGTACGTCCGCTCCCGTCGATGTCGGACGCGCGGCCGCTTTTATATCCCTTTCTCCTGCGGTTCCTTTTACCGTGGAACCCTCTGACGGGGGTTTTGCCGTCGTGGGTGCTTTCCGCCCCAGAGACCGGGTTGTGCTCACCGTCAAGAAAGGGCTTCCGGGTGTTCAGGGAGGGCGCTTGGAGGAAGAATATCAGAAAGCGTTCATTTTCCCCGACGTGGTGCCACTTGTGCGCTTTCCCGCGGCGGGGACTTATATCTCGCCTGCGGGGGACCTGCGGATTCCACTGGAAACGGTGAATGTGGACGAAGTGGAGATCACGGCTTGGCGTGTGTACGACAACAATGTCCCTCTCGCCATGGGGCTCGGTGAAGAAGGGCTTTCCCAGAGCCTTTCCCGCCTCGTTGCCCGGGAGCGCTTTCTTTCGGAAGGAAGAGTGAACGAGCTCACTCGGCGGGCGGTGGATCTGCGTACTCTCGTGAGTCCGGACAAAGGCATTTTCCTTCTCACCGCTCAGGATGTACAGTGGGGTGCCTGGGAACAGGGGCGTCTCGTCGTGTCCGTCTCAGATCTCGGAGTCTCCGCAAAGGTCTTTCCTCGGGGTGTTCTGGTGTGGGTGAACTCCATCACCTCTCTTGCTCCCGTGGAGAAGGCAGTGGTAAGGGTGTATTCTGCGTCGAACCAACTCCTCGCGGAGGGGAGCACCGACGGAGAAGGAGTGGCCCTTCTGGAAAGGGAGATCCCGTGGGACGAGCAGCTCTTTCCTCGGGTGATCACCGTTTCTTCCGGAGAGGACGCGACCTATCTCGTTCTGCAGCGGGATCTGGTAGCCCTTGCGGGGTACGAGACCGGGGGGCGCCCCTATCTGCGCAAGGGATACGACGCGTTTCTCTTTCTTCCCAGAGGGGTCTTCCGTCCCGGGGAGACGGCGGATGTCACGGCGCTTCTCCGGGATTCGGAACACCGTCCTCCCGAGTCCTTTCCGCTCCAGTTTTCCGTGATGTCCCCCACGGGACGGGAACTTCTCCGGGAATCGGCCCTGCTCACGCCCCAGGGGTTCGCCCACGTCGCCATTCCCCTCGCGGACAGCGTCCCCACGGGAACGTACACCGTAAGGATCTTTCTCCCCGGAGAGAAAACGCCTCTGGAGTCGCTGCAGTTCCTGGTGGAGGAATTCGCTCCGCCTCGCATCGAGGTGGAGGCGGAGGCGGACAGAAAGGAACTCTTTCCGGGGGATTCTCTGGAGTTCGCCGTGACGGGGCGCTATCTCTTCGGTGCTCCCGCCGCGGGCCTTCCCTGCGAGGTGGAGGTCCGCCTGGTTCCCAAGCCCTTCTCGCCTCCGGGATGGGAGGGGTTTGTCTTTGCCGATGGGGAAAAGAAACCTGTCCCCTATCAGGAATTCCTCGGAAGCATCGTTCTTGATGACGAGGGGAAGGGGCTCTTCACCTACGAGGGACCCTTCGCCGATTCGGGAACGCTTCTTTTTCGGGCGGGCGTCATGGAGGAGGGAGGGCGTTTCGCCTATAAAACCCTCTCCCTCCCCTACCATCCCGTGGGGACCTATCTGGGCATCCGTGCTCCCCGGGATGAAGTCCGCACAGGGGCAAGCGTTTCCTTCCGCATCGGCGCGGCACTTCCCGACGGCAGTCCCGCGTCTCTCGGCGCGGCTACGGCGGAAATCTCCAGGGTGCTCTGGCACAGTGTGCTTGTGGAAGAAGACGGACGCTACCGTTTCCAGGGACGGGAGGAGTTCGTCTCCCTGGAGCGGTCGGGTGTTCCCCTCTCGGGAGGCGAGGGTTCCTTCGCCTTTACGCCCAGGGAGGACGGGCAGTATCTTCTCCGCGTCACGGACGAAGAGGGGGGTGCCGTAGCGTCGGTGCGCTTCTACGCTTTCGGCGACGGAGGGGCGGGGGGAGGATCGCTCCTTGATCAGGTGCGTCTCTCCCCGTCGAAGACGCTCTATGCGGAGGGGGATGAGGCTCGGGTCAAAGTGGAGGCTCCCTTTACCGGGAAACTGCTCTTCACCGTGGAGACCGACCGCGTTCTCGAACGTTGCGTCCTGGATCTCGCGACAAAAGAGACGGAAATCCGTTTCCCCGTGACCGCGGCTATGGCACCAAACGCCTATTGCACTGTCTGGGTCGTCCGGGAGGTCTCGGAGACCGTGGAAAATTGGGGTAGTCACAGGGCGTTTGGAACGGTGCGGATTGCCGTGGATCAGGACGCGCTTCGCCTGCGCACGCTGGTGGAAGCGCCTTCCCGGGTTCGTCCGGGCCGTTCCTTCTCCGTCTCGGTCCGTCTTGAGGATGCCCAGGGCAACGCCGTGCCGGGCGAGGCCGCTCTGGCCTTCGTGGACGAGGGAATCCTCGGTCTCACGGATTTCACCACTCCGGATCCCTGGTCCTTCTTTACGGCTCTTCGGGCTCTCGGCGTGCAAACCTTCGACCTTTACGACGACCTGCTTCCCGTCGAGGGCAAGGGAACTGCGCTGCTTCGCCCCGGCGGAGGCGACGGCGAGGAGGCGATGATGCGGGCGAGTCTTTCTCCCGTACGGGCCCGGCGCTTCGTGCCTCTCTCCTTCTTCCTTCCGCCCCAGGCAACGGACGCGGAGGGACGTGTTACGATGGAACTGGACATTCCGGAGTTCAGCGGGCGGGGGCGCGTTATGGTCGTCGCCGCGGCGGGAGCACTTTCCGGAATGGGCGAGGCTCCCGTCGAGATCGCCCGGGACGTGGTGGCGGAACTTTCCCTGCCTCGGGCCGTCGCGCCGGGGGATACCTTTCTGGTTCCGGTGACACTCTTCTCCAAGGCGGAACGTCCTCTGGACGTACAGGTCGAGCTGCGGCTCGAAGGACCGATTTCCTCGGACGCGACGCTTTCCGCCGCGCACTCCCTCGATCCCGGCGGAAAAAGCGAGGCGCTTCTCGTCCCGCTTCGTGCCGTTTCCGAAGGCGGCGTGGCGCGGGTCACCGTCGCCGCTTCCTGGGATGGCGACCTGGCCGAGGAGACGGTTTCCCTTCCGATCCGGCCCGCGAGCCCCAGGATTTCCCTTTCCGGCGGAGGCAGTGTGTCTGCCGGCTCTGTGGGATCCCTGGAGCTGCCGCGGTCCTGGTTCCCCGGAACGGTTCGGAGCAGACTGGTTCTCTCCGGCGCTCCCGGAGTGGATCTCGCCGGTGTGCTGCGCTATCTTGATACCTATCCCTACGGATGTCTGGAACAGACCGTCTCCAGCGCATGGCCCCTGTTGGCACTCCCCTCCATCGTCGCCGAAGTGGATCCTCTTTTGGCGAACGAAGCGGAACGGAGGCGCCTTCTCGACGAACGGGTGCGGCGAATCATGTCCCTGCAGCGGTGGGATGGCGGATTCAGTCTGTGGCCGGGGAGCGCCGAGGGAACGGACTGGTCCGGCGTGTACGCGGTGCATTTCCTCGTCGCCGCGAAAAAACAAGGAGTTCCTCTTTCCGAAGAATCCCTCGGCTTTGCGCTCGCCTTCGTGCGGCGGCTTCTTCCGGCACTGCCGGGAGGAACGGACGAGGATGTGCTGAACGCCTATACCGCCAAGGCCTACGGTGCATATGTGCTTGCCCTGGCGGGGGAGCCCCCCCTGGCGTGGATGGAACATCTCCGGGAACGCACGGAGCAGCTCCGTGCTGCGGGCCGCCTTTTCCTGGCCGGTGCCTATGCACTCTCCGGCCAGAAGGAGACCGCCCGGAACCTGCTCGGTCAGACCGCCGTCTCCGTGGAGACACCACCAAGCGGCACGGAAACGCTTGATTCGGGCGTCCGGGACAGCGCGCTCGCGCTGTTGATGTGGCTCCAGATCGACACCACCGCGCCGGAGATTCCTCTTCTTGCGGAAAAACTGCTCGCGGCCCGCACGGGGGGAACCTGGTACGGAACCCAGGAAAACGCCTTTGCGGTCCTCGCTCTGGGGGCCTATCTTGAGGGCACCGGACGGGCGAGGCGCCCCTTCACGGCCCGACTTCAGAACGAGGAGGGGCGCCTCCTCGGCGAAGTGCGACAGGGAGAGCGCCTGGTGCTCTCCGAGGAGGACGGGCTCGACCTTCCGCTGCGTCTTTCCTGCAGCGGCGAGGGAACCGTGTACTACGCCTGGGTCGTGGACGGAGTTCCCCTGGAGATGCCGAAGCCCGTTTCCCAAGGGATTTCGATCAAGCGAACGTTCCTCGACAGGAACGGAACTCCCCTTGCGAAGGACGCGAAAATACGGCAGGGGGATCTGCTGCAGGTACAGCTGGAAATACTGCCCGAACGAGCCGTGACCGATCTGGTGGTGGCGGACCTCCTGCCGGGATGCTTCGAGATCGAGAATCCCCGCCTTACCGCAGGTGCCGAAGGCGAACAGGACGCCAGGGTCAGGGAGGAAGTTCGGGACGACCGCCTTCTCCTCTTCGTGAACCGGATTGCGGAGAAAAAAGCCTTTCGTTACGTCTATCAGGTGCGTGCCGTGAGCAGAGGGGGCTTTGTCCTTCCTCCCGCCGCCGTGGAGGCCATGTACGATCCGTCGGTACGGGCCATCGGTCCCGCAGGGATGGTTCGTGTGGAGTGAACGCAGGCGGTCGACTCAGGTCTGACCGAAAGAAAAGGCGGATACCATGAACGAAGAGAGAGCCTCCCGAACACGGTGGAGGTCCGTTGGGGTTTTCCTTGCCGCCCTGCTGCTGACGCTTGCAGGAGGAATCGTCTTCCTGTGGAAGGCGGTTCCTCCTGCCGATCCGGAGGCGCTGCGTGAATGTCCCGCGTCTCCTGTGGTCTTCGACAGGGAAGGACGTATGCTTCGGGCCTACCTTGCCCCGGACGGTGCCTGGAGTTTTCCCGTCTCTCTGGATGCCATGGGGACGTGGTTGCCCAAGGTGGCTGTCCAGGTGGAGGACCGGCGTTTCTTTTCCCATCCCGGGGTGGACCTGGTCGCGATTTTCCGGGCTCTCGCGGGGAATATCCACGAGGGGCGGGTCATCTCCGGTGCGTCCACCATCACGAGCCAACTGGTGCGGCTCACCGTGCCGAGGCCGAGGACCATGCGCGCCAAGGCGGAGGAGTTTTTTCAGGCGCTTCGTCTCGAACGGCGCTTTTCCAAGGAAGAGATTCTCGAACTGTACCTGAACAAGGCACCCTTCGGAGGGAACATCCGGGGTGTGGAGGCCGCGTCCCTGCTTTATTTCGGCAAGAGTTCCCGTCATCTCTCCGTGGGAGAAGCGGCTCTCCTGGTGGGACTCCTGAAAAGCCCCAGCGCGCTCCGTCCGGACAAAAACCCGCAGGGAGCGAGGAAAAGAAGAGATCTCCTTCTCACGCTTCTTGCCGAACGGGGAGTGCTCACCTCCACGGAACTTTCCGTCGCCCTGGCGGAGCCGGTGATGGGGCGGTTTCACCCCTTCCTTCCCGTGGCCGCCCATGCGGCGGACCGGATACGGGCGCTCGCCGCACCGGACACGACGGTATTTCGGTCGACTCTTGATCTGGGTCTCCAGCGTCACATGGAACGTCTCCTGCACGAGGCCCTGGGTGCGTTTCCT
>Ga0067045_1030441_pt1 | contig 15278 bp, 16 predicted proteins | sample TerdegcTABiofilm_FD_59184 | JGI IMG/M metagenome (GOLD analysis project Ga0067045, IMG submission 59184) | Combined Assembly of (Gp0054472, Gp0054536) Wastewater bioreactor microbial communities from Singapore -Terephthalate degrading...
GGCGCGTGAAACGCGCCTGGGGCCTCGCTGGTTATTGGAGGGGGACAGAGGGGGGGCTAGTCCTCGTTGCGGTCGTCGATGAGCCGCTTGGTCTTGCCGAACGAGCGCGGCAACTCGCCGGGGGCCACGATCTCCACCCAGCCCCGGGCCAGAAGGTGCTTGCGCAGTTCCACCGACACCGCCTCGGACAGGTTCTGGTCGAGATCGGCCGAAACATCGTGCTTGCGCTCGATCTTGACCAGCATCCGGTCCCGGCCGTCCTTGCGTGTCAGGCGGATCTGGAATTCCGAGCCGAGTTCCGGGAAGTGCTCCAGGACGGCCGCGATCTGGCCCGGATAGACGTTGACCCCCCGGAAAATGAACATGTCGTCGGACCGGCCCAGGATGCGGTCGTGGCGCGGCATGCCCAGGCCGCAGGGACAGTCGCCGGGGATGAGCCGGGTCAGGTCGCGGGTGCGGTAACGGATCAGCGGCGAGGCCTCCTTGCGCAGAGTGGTCACCACCATCTCCCCCACCTCGCCCGGGGCCACGGGCATAAGCGTCTCGGGGTCGAGGACCTCCAGGATGTACAGGTCGGCCCAGTAGTGGATGCCCTGATGCGCCGCGCATTCCAGGCCCGCGCCCGGGCCGTAGAGCTCGGTCATGCCCGAGATGTCGAAGCTGTCGGTTAGCCCCAGCCAGTCCACGAACCGGGCGCGCATCTTGGGCGTGTGGGTTTCGGCCCCGAAGATGGCCTTTTTCAGGGCGATCTTTTTCCTGAGATCGTGCTTGGCCACCTCCTCGGCCAGAAGCAGGGCCATGGAGGCCGTGGAACACAGGCAGGTGGTCCGCAGGTCCTCCAGAAGCTGGAGATGGATTTCCATGTTCCCAGGGCCGATGGGCACGCTCATGGCCCCGAAGCGCTCGCATCCGAGCTGGAATCCCGCCCCGGCCGTCCACAGGCCGTAGCCCACGGCGATCTGCACCCGGTCGGCCGTGGTCAGGCCGGCCAGTTCGTAGCAGCGGGCGAACATGTCCTTCCAGGTGTCGATGTCGTTTTGGGTGTAGGCCAGGATCTTGCGCTTGCCGGTCGTGCCGCTCGAGGCGTGGATGCGCACCACGTCGGTCTCGGGCACGGACAGAAGGGGCAGGGGATAGCCCCGGCGCAGTTCGTCCACGGTGGTCACCGGGATGCGCGCAAGATCGTCCAGGCCGAGGGTGTCGGCCGGGTCGTAGCCGGCCTGGGCCAGGCGTTCGCGGTAGCGGGGGTTGCCGGCATAGGCGTGGCGCAGGGTCCAGTTGAGGCCCTGGGTCTGGATGGCGGCGATCTTCTCCGGGGTGAGGTTCGGGAGGAAACGGTACGTCGCGGACATGTCACTCCTCGCGTTCAGGACGGTTGCGGCGGTTGCCGCACAAGGGTCTCGGCCTGCATAAACAGTCTTTCGGCGGCGGTGAGGCATGTCCGACAGATATCCGCATCCGGAATGAAATCGGGCAAAACCGAGAAGACTGGATATTTTGACGGGATGTAAATGGAATCAAGGAGATCGCATTCCGTATCCGAGACATCGAGGGCGACGAACCGCTTCGCCTTTCGGGCCAGCGTGCCGATGCCGTGCGTGCGTTCCAGTTCGACGTCGTGATGCGCAAGGACGGCCTTGAGCGCTTTTTCAGCGGCCTGCTGGGCATTTTGCAGACAGGGGTTGAAAAGGCCGTGGTCCAGAAGGAGACGGGCCGCCCGAAGATTGTCTTCGGCGTACCGCAGCCAGACGAGGACGTCATCGCTCATAAACGGTGTTTCCCCGCTCGATTTCCCTGAGAAAGGAGGTCCGGGGCGCGTCGGGGCGGATGGGGATGATGTCCAGGGCGATGTCGTCCGCAATGCGCCGGGTCTTTTCCCGGTATTTCATGGCCAGGGGCAGGTAACCGTCCGGGCTGTCCTGGAAAACGGCCACGTCCAGGTCGCGCGGGGCGTCGGTTTGGAGGAAGGACCCGAAAACCACGATGCGAACGATCTCCTTTTCGCGCCGCAGGCAGTCGACGAGTTCGTCGACGATTTTTTGTTTTTCGGCCGCGGTCATCCTGGCCATGCCGGTCCCTCCGTTGTTCACGGCCCACAAGCCTACCCCAAAAGCGCGATAAAAAAAACTCCCGCCACCATGAGCGCCGCGCCGGCCAGACGTTCGGACAAGCCCTTCTCCCGGAAGACCACCGCGCCGATGAGCACCCCGAACACGGCGCTTAAGCGCTTGACCGCGATCACATAGGGCACGAGCGTCATGGTCAGGGCGAACATCTGGAAGGCCAGGGACACGGCCTCGCAGGCGCCGGCGGCCGCGATGGCCCGGGGCGACTTCCCGATCAGGGCCAGGGTCCCGGAGGAACGCCGCAGGGCCAGGGGGGCCAGAAAGACCGTGGTCGCCGCGTAGGCGCAAAAGACCCAGGCCAGGGGCGAGGAGGCGGTAAGGCCCATGCGGTCGATGTTGGCGCACAGGCTCCACGAAAAGGCCACCAGGAGCATGAGGCGCGGTCCCTTGTGCACCAGGAGGGCCTTAAACGGGGCGAAGACGCCGTGGACCAGGAGCCGTACGTTGAGCACGTAGGATCCGGCCACGATGAGAAAAATGCCCGCGATCCCGGCCGCGTCCGGGAATTCGCCGATCATGAGCGGACTTGTGACCAGCATGAAAAGCGGCGACAGGGTGAGCATGGGCAGGGTCAGGGACAGGTCCGAGGCGTGTATGGCCGTGGAATACAGAAGCAGGTTCACGGCCCCGAATAGTCCGCTGACGGCCACGAGCCACCAGAACCCGGGGCCGATCACGGGAAACCCGTCAAAGAAAAGCATGATCCCCAGAAGCGCCGTGGTGGCCAGGCAATAGCTCCAGGTGGCCGCCACCACGTCCACGTCGGCCATGGCCCTTTTGAGGAAGGCGTCCTTGGCGGCCTGGAGAAAGGCGGCCATAAGCATGAGAGCGACCCAGATCATGGGGGAGTTGTGGCCGCAAACCGGGTAAAAGGAAAGGGGCTGTTGCCGTCCGGGAGCGATGCGGCGTACAGATGCGCCGGACCCCGCTGCGGCGGGGGACCGGGGGAGGCCCGGATAAAGGAGGACGGCCATGGGCGGGGAGCAGATTTTCCAGGTGGTTCCGGCGGAGGTGAGGACGTGGTGGATCAACGTCCTGTTCGTGGTACTGGCGGTGTCTCTCCTGGCGGTGATGGTCTTCGTGCGCCATATGGTGGAAAACGTGTCCAAGGCCAGTTTCGCCGTGGACGGCCGGACCCTGGAGATACGGGCCTGGCCCTATGGCCGGCGCGTGGCCCTGTCCGATCTGGACCTTGGCGGGGCGCGGGTCGTGGATCTGACCAGGGAAAGGGAGATCGGGCTGAAATGGAAGACCAACGGGGTGAACATGTCCGGACTGCGGGGCGGCTGGTGGCGGCTGCGCAACGGCCAGAAGGCCCTGGTCTTCGTGACGGACATGACCCGGGCCGTCTATCTGCCCACCCGCGAGGGCTACGCCCTGGTCATGAGCGTGGCCGATCCGGACCGGTTCCTGGCGGCCCTGGGAGCCCGCCCGGGGGCGTGACGGACGGGACCGGCCGCCCGGATGTCGAGGACGCGGGGCGTCCGGATCAGGCCTCAACCGGCAGGTCCGCGCTGCCCCAGGCCATGATGCCGCCGGCCAGGGAGGCCACCCGGGTGAAGCCCTTTTTGGCCAGAAGGCCGGCCGCGATGTTGGAACGGTATCCCGAGGCGCACAGCATCACCAGTTCCGCGTCCCTGGGCGCGTCCGGGGTCTTGCCCTCGATCAGGTCCGTGAGCGGCAGGTGCATGGCCCCGGCGACGTGTCCCTGGGCCCATTCGGCCGGGGTGCGCACGTCCAGGACCCGGGCCTGCCCGGCATCCAGGTGCTCCGCCAGCCGGCGGGGCGCGATCAGCCGCAGCTGGTCCACGGGCCGTCCGGACAGAAGCCAGCCCATGATCCCGTCGCGCAGGTAGCCCATGATCCGGTCGTAGCCGATGCGGTGCAGTTCCAGGGTCATGCGCTCGTAGTCCCGGCGGTCCGGGGTGACCAGGAGGATGTCCGCGTCCGGGTCCACGACCATGCCCACCCAGTTGGCGAGCTGCTTCTCGAAGCCGATGTTCAGGCTTCCCGGGATGTGCATGCCGCCGAAGGCCGCGCCCTCGCGCACGTCGATGACCACCGCGCCGCGTTGCATCTCCTCCTCGAACTGTTCCGGGGTCAGGGCCCTGTCCAGGGGACAGGCGTCGAGCAGATTCGCGCCCTTCATGTTGGTGGCGATGATGTGGCTGAAGCTTTTCGGGCGCACGGGGAAGGCGGACAGGACCTCTTTCTTGAAGGATTCGAAGTCGTTGAAGCGCAGCATGGGATTGGCCCGGCGCTCGTAGCCCAGCGTGGAACTCTGCTTGGCGCTCATGCCCCGGCCGCACAGGGAACCCTGGCCGTGGGCCGGGTAGACCTCCATGTGATCGGGATATGTGGCCAGCTTGACGTACAGGCTGTCGTAGAGGTTCTTGACCTGGCCTTCGAGGATCTGGTTGCCGGGCAGGTCGGGACGACCGATGTCGCCCACGAAGAGCAGGTCGCCGGTCAGGATCATCTCCGGTTCGGCCGAGCGGACCAGGTCCGTGACCACCAGCGAGATGGACTGGGGGGTGTGGCCGGGGGTGAAGAGCACCTCCAGGCGCGCCGCGCCGATCTCGATGACGTCGCCCTCGCTGAGGCCCTTGTGGGCGTAGGTGACGGGCGAGTCCTTATGCACGAAAATATCCGCTCCGGTGGCGGCGCGAAGCTCCTGGTCGCCGCTTATGTGGTCGGCGTGGACGTGGGTGTTGATCACGCGGGTGATGCGCATGCCCTCGTCGCGGGCGATGTCCAGGTAGTCCTGGATGTCCCGCTTGGGGTCGACCACGGCCACGGATTTGGCCCGGGGACAGCCGATCATGTAGGAGAAACAGCCCAGGCCCGGGGTGACGATCTGCTTGAAGAACATGGCGATCCGTCCTCTCTGGTGCGGTTTGGCGAGGCGTCCGCCCCGGCCGGCGGCCGTCCGTCGTCCGGGGAATGGCGTGTCCGGTGACGTATCTCAGGGCATACCGGGGGAAATCCGGTTCTCGAGGATCATATCCATATTATCCCGGGAGGCAACCCGTGTCGTGGGCATTTGAGCCCCGTCGCGGGATTCCAAAGGGCGAAGCCCTTTGGCCGCCGGAGGCATTCTTCCCTGACGCCCGCCCGGGATGCGCGGGCCTCCCCGGCGCGGGAGGAGGAGGTGAGCGGTCCGCGCCGGGAAGGGCTAGGGATCATCCCCGTGCTACAGGGGCTTGTGGCAGAACCACCAGTCGAAGCATTCGTATTCCTGGGGCCGCTTTTTGGCGGTGGCCACGTCCTTGGCCGGGGGCACGATGACCCGGTCCTTGATCAGTTCGTTGTCCGGCCAGCCGGCGGGGATGGCCACGCCGAGCCTGTCCGAGGTCTGCATGCCCTTCACGGCGCGCAGGATCTCGTCCATGTTGCGGCCCAGTTCCTGGGGATAGTAGAAGATGATGCGCACGATGCCGTCGGGGTCGACGATGAACACGGCGCGCACGGTGTTGGTGCCCTTGGCCGGGTGGATCATGCCCAGGGCCTCGGCGACCTTGCCGCAATCGTCGGCGATGATCGGGAATTCGATCTCCACGCCGAGTTTCTCCTTGATCCATTCCACCCATTTGATGTGCGAGAAGACCTGGTCGATGGACAGGCCGATGAGTTCGCAATTGAGCTTCTTGAACTCGGCCAGGCGCTTCTGGAAGGCCACGAATTCGGTGGTGCACACGGGGGTGTAGTCGGCGGGGTGGCTGAAGAGCACGAACCATTTGCCCTTCATGTCCTTTGGCAGCTTCATGGGGCCGTGGGTGGTGACGACGTCGAGTTCGGGAAGGGGGCTACCGATAGGGAACATGGTGATCCTCCTTAAGGATGGTTTGGGGTTTGGGTCTTTGCTCCCGGGCCGGTTTCGCCGCCAGCGGGGCGGTCGGTTCGATGATCCGGGAGCGTCTTGAAATTTCTTTTCAATCAGAATTAAGAACAATTCCTATTTAAACTCGGAGGGCCGGGCCGTCAAGAAAAAACTGAAGACTTTTTGTCTTTCTTTTTTCCGGTGTTATTTCAGCGTGATGGACGGCGAGAGGAGGACGTCCCGGAGGCCTGGGGCGTGGCCCGGGTCTGGGTTATGTTCTGTGAATGGGGAAGACTGCGTGGGCCGGGGCCATAATCGGGGGATGCGGATCGGGCTGGTGGAACGGGGAGATAATCAGCCGTGATGAGGCGATTCAGGAGGTGCGTGCGGCCATGACCAGGGCCTGCCGGCCGCCGTCGCCCTCGGTGATGCAGCCGGACAGGTGCGGGAAGGTGACGGTGAAGCCGTCTGATCTGACCCGATGGGGGCTGCACTGTCAGGCGATAACCATCTCAGCACAAAAAAGGGCATCCCGACCAACCATGCCGGGACGCCCTTCCCTGTATGCTATGCCGCGACGCGGCGTCAGGCCCAGCGGGCCATGAACGAGGCGGAATCGCCGCCGGCGCGGAGATGGTCGATCAGCGCGCTGCCGAACACCGCCGCATCGATGAGGTCCCCGAACTGCTCAAGCTGGTCCGGCGTCTTGATCCCAAACCCAAGCGCCACAGGCAGATCGAACACCTTTTTCACGTCCGCAAGCCGGGTCTTGATCCGCTCCGGCAGGCTCTCCCGAACCCCCGTGGTGCCCAGCACGGACACGAAATACACAAACCCCCTGGCCACCTTGGCGTATTCCCGCATCCGTTCGACCGGCGTATTGAGCCCCACCAGACAGATCAGGTCCACGCCGTGGGCCGCAAGCGCCCGGCGCATGGGGCCGGATTCCTCGAGCGGCAGGTCCGGCACGATGCAGCCGGCCACCCCGGCGTCGGCCATGTCCTCGCCGAGCTTGTCCAGGTCGTACTGCAAAAACGGGTTGTAATAGCCCATGAGCACCAGCGCGGCCTTGTACTTCCCCTTGCGTTTGGCCAGTTCCCACAGGATCCAGGACAGGCAGGTGCCGTTTATCAGGCAGTCGAGCGAGGCCTGCTCCACGGTCGGGCCGTCGGCCACGGGATCGGAAAACGGCACGCCGATCTCGATGATGTCCGCGCCGCCTGCGTCAAGCTGGTCAAGTTCCTGAAAAAACCGCTCCTTGTCCGGGAAACCGCCGGGCAGAAACGGGATGAGCGCCTTCCTGCCCCGGGCGTTGGCCTCCCGGATGCGCGTGGTCAAAACCGACTGGCTCACAGGGTCCCCCCTTTCTCCAGATATTCTTCAATGATTCCAAGGTCCTTATCCCCTCGGCCGGACAGGCACACGGCCACGTGGCTGCCCGGGGGCAGTTCGTGGGCGTGTTCCAGCACCCAGCCCACGGCGTGGCAGCTTTCCAGGGCCGGGATGATGCCCTCCTCGCGGCAAAGCGCCGTGAAGGCCCGCAACGCCCCGGCGTCGTTGACCGTGTCGTAGCGCGCCCGGCCGGACTTCTGGAGGTGGGCGTGTTCCGGCCCGACGCCCGGATAGTCCAGGCCCGGGGCGATGGAGTGGGAGGGCATGATCTGGCCGTCCTCGGTCTGGAGCAGCATGCTGACGGTGCCGTGCAACACGCCGGGCCTGCCCAGGGACAGGGGCGCGGAATGGTAGCAGCCGGGTTCGCCGGTGCCGGCGGCCTCCACGCCGACGATTTTGACCTCGGGGTGCGGCACGAACTCGTGGAACATGCCGATGGCGTTGGAGCCGCCGCCCACGCAGGCCACCACGTAGTCGGGCAGACGTCCGATCTTTTCGGCAAACTGGGCCTTGGCCTCGCGGCCGATGACCGACTGGAAGAGCCGCACCAGGGTGGGGAAGGGGTGGGGGCCGGCGGCCGTGCCGAAGCAGTAGTGGGTGGTCTCCTGCTCCGCGATCCAGACGCGAAGCGCGGCGTTGATGGCGTCCTTGAGCGTCTTCGTTCCGGACTCCACAGGCACCACAGTGGCGCCCAAAAGGTGCATGCGGCGCACGTTGTGGGCCTGTCGGCGCACGTCTTCCGCGCCCATGTACACGGTGCATGTGAGGCCCAGCATGGCCGCGGCCGTGGCCGTGGCCACGCCGTGCTGTCCGGCTCCGGTCTCGGCCAGGAGCACAGACTTGCCCATGTATTTGGTCAGAAGGCCCTGACCCATGGTGTTATTGATCTTGTGCGCGCCGGTGTGGTTTAAGTCCTCCCTCTTCAACCACAGATTGATCCCCAATCTTTTCGACAGATTGGGGCATAAATACAGCGGCGAGGGCCGGCCCACGTAGTCGGCCAGAAGCGCGTTCAGCTCCTGCTGGAAGGCCGGGGTGGGAATGATCCGCTCCATGGCCTCCTCGATTTCAAGCAGCGGCGGCATGAGCAGTTCCGGGACGAACTGGCCGCCGAATTCACCAAAGTAGCTCTTGTTCATATCGTGTTGGCACCTTGTTGCGTTTGTGTCGCCTTCATGTTGTCTTCGTGTCGCCTTCCCGTCGCCCTGACGCATCGCAGGGCAACCCCTGCAAAAGTTTTTGAGGGAGGGTCCAGGGAGGGAACTTTTTGAAAAAAGTTCCCTCCCTGGATTTCTCCTCCTCCCTCTTTTCCTCTCTTCATCCTTGGCCGCCGGGCGGCCATCGACCGGCCAGGATGTCCGCGACGCGGGCGATGGCGGCGTGGTCCTTGACCCCCGGGGCGGTTTCCAGGCCGGAATTGAGGTCCACTCCGTCGGGCGCGGCCGCATTCAGGGCCGCCTCCAGGTTTGCCGGCCCGAGTCCGCCGGCCAGAAGCCAGGGACGGGGACTTTTCAGCCCGGCCGCAAGCGAGAAATCCATGGCCCGGCCGTGGCCGCCGCCGGAGGCGCCGGCGTCGAGGAGAAAGAAGCGGCACACCGGGGCGAAGCGGTTCATTTCTTCCTCGACGGCCCGGGGCGAGCCGAGCTTTTCCGGCCACAGGGCCTTTATCACCCGTTCAGGACCCACGGCGCGGCAGAAGACGGCGTCCTGGCCGCCGTGGAGCTGGGCCAGGTCCAGGCCGGCCGCGTCCATGATCCGCAGCACCTCGTCCGGGGTCTGTTCCACGAACACGCCGACGCGCAGGGCGTCGCCGGCCGGCAGGGTGCGGGCGGCCTCGGGGGATATGCGGCGCGGGCTTTTGGCCGCGAAGATGAACCCGGTCATGGCCGCGCCGGCGTCGAGGCAGGCGGTCACGTCCTCGGCCCTGGTCAGGCCGCAGACCTTGAAGAAGGGCGTGCGGTGGATCATGGCCGGTCTCCGGCATGCGCCGCGACCAGGGCGGCCAGGGCCGCGCCGGGGTCGGGGGTGGACATGATGGAGGTGCCGACGAGCACGGCGTCGTAGCCGAGCTTCGCCATATGGGCGGCCTCGGCGGGCGTGGAGATGCCGCTGGCGGAGATCCAGACGCGGCCGGGGCGTTTGCGGGCGGCCAGGCGTTCGGACACGGACAGGTTCACGGCGAGCGTGTCCAGATCGCGGTTATTGACCTGGATGATGTGCGCGGCGTGGGCCTCGGCCCGGTCCAGGTCTCTTTCGTCGAAGACCTCGACCACGGCCTCGAGGCCGAGATCGTAGGTCACGCGGAGCATGTCGGCCAGATCGGCGTCGCTGAGCATGCGCACGATCAGAAGCAGGGCCGAGGCCGGATGGGCCGCGGTCTGGGCCGCCTGGAGGGGGTGGAACAGGAAGTCCTTGCGCAGAAGCGGCACGTTCGGCGCGGCTTCGGCGATCTCGTCCAGGTAGTCGAGGCTGCCCTTGAAATAGGCCTCCTCGGTCAGCACCGAGACGCAGGCGGCTCCGTTTGCGGCGTACGTGCGGGCCACGTCGGCCGGGGCCAGGCCCAGGTTGATGTCCCCTTTGGAGGGCGAGGCCCGCTTGTATTCGGCGATGACCGCCGCGCGTTTTCCCGGGACGGCCTTGTCCAGGATGGCCCCGGAAAAGGACGGCCGGGGGCCGGGAAGGGGCGGCGGCAGGCCGCCGGATTCGGCCAGGGCCGTCAGGCGTTCGATCTCGGCCCGCTTGGCGGCGCGGAATTTCTCAAGCATCGGCGGCTCCGAAGGCCCTGGCCGCGACGCCCGAGGCCACGGCGTCCCGGGCCTTGTCCATGGCCGGCCGCAGTTCCAGGTCTTCGAGCAGGTGCAGGGCCGCGCCGAGGTTCATGGCCAGCATGTCCAGCATGGCCGCCGGACCCTTGCCGGCCAGAAGCCCGCGCAGGACGGAGACGGCCTCGTCGCGGCCGGAGACCACCACGTCGGCGGGCTTGTGGGCCGGGAATCCCAGGGCGGCCGGGTCGATGCGGTCCTTCTTGAGCCAGCCGTCGCGCACGTAGCAGACGTCGGCCGGACCGAACGGGGTCAGCTCGTCGAAGCCGCCCGCGCCGTGCACCACCACGCCGTGCTTGAGGCCCGTAAGCGCCAGGACCTCGGCCATGAGCGGCACGTGGCGCGAGGTGGGCACGCCCAGAATCTGGTGCGTGGGCCGGGCGGGGTTCAGAAGCGGCCCCATGAGGTTGAACAGGGTCCGCGCGCCGAGTTCCTTGCGGATGGGGCCGATGCGCTTGAAGGCCGGGTGGTAGCTGGGGGCGAAGAGGAACACGAAGTTGGTGGCGTCGAGGGAGGCCTTGACCGCCGTGGGTTCGACCACGAGGTCCAGGCCCAGGGCCTCCACGGCGTCGGCCGAGCCGCAGGCGCTGGACACGGCGCGGTTGCCGTGCTTGACCACCTTGTGCCCCATGGCGGCCAGAAACAGGGCCACGGCCGTGGAGCAGTTGAACGAGCAGGTGTTGTCGCCGCCCGTGCCGCAGGTGTCGATGCGGTCGCCGGAGAGGTCCGGCACGAGGCGGGCCTCCTCCAGGGCGGCCTTGACCCCGGCGGCGATCTCCACGGCGGATTCGCCCTTGGTTTTAAGTCCCATGAGGAACGCGCCCACGCAGGAGTTGGGCATCTCGCCGCCGTACATGGAGCGGAAGCAGGTCATGGCCAGGTCCTCGGGGAGGCTTTTGCCCACGGCCAGAAGCTCCAGGGCGTCAACGAAGCTGTTCATCGCGTGTCTCCTTTTTCCGGCCGTTAGCGGCCCGCTCCCTGGGGGAGGATTTTTTCGGGGAAATTGGCCAGAAGCGCCATGCCGTCCGGGGTCAGGACCGACTCGGGATGGAACTGCACCCCGACCCACGGCCGGTCGCGCCAGGAAAGCCCCATGACCTCGTTCTCCTCGGTCCAGGCCGTGACCTCGATCCGCTCCGGGGCCCTGGCCGCCCTGACCAGGAGCGAATGGTACCGGCAGCACTCGAAGGGGTTGGGCAGGCCGGTGAAAAGCCCGGTCTCCCGGTGATAGACCATGGAGGTCTTGCCGTGCATGATCCGGTCGGCCACCACCACCGGCGCGCCCGCGAAATACCCGAGGATCTGATGCCCCAGGCAGATGCCCAGAAGCGGGGTCTTCCTGGGCAAAAGCGCCAGGAACTGCAGGCACAGGCCGGCGTTCTCGGGCTTGCTGGGGCCCGGCGAGATGCAGACCATCTCGAGCTCGCCGGATGCGGCCAGTTCCAGGATCGACGGGTCGTCGTTCTTTCTGACCTCGGGGTTTTTCCCGAGCATCTGGAAGGCCTGCACCACGTTGAAGGTGAAGGAGTCGAAGTTATCAATAAGTAAAAACATCGCCGCCCTCCTTGGAAGCCAGGACCTCGGCCAGAACCCGGGCCTTGTTTTGACATTCCCTCCATTCCTTGGCCGGGTCCGAGTCGTAGACGATGCCCGCGCCGGCCTGCCAGGAGAGCATGCCGTCCCTGATCCACAGGCTGCGGATGGTGATGCCCGTGTCCAGGTCCACCCGGCCCGGGTCCAGGCCGATCCAGCCGATGGACCCGGCGTAGGGGCCACGCGGCTGCTTTTCCATCTCCGCGATCATCTGCATGGCCCGGACCTTGGGCGCGCCGGACACGGTGCCGGCCGGGAAGGTGGAGGCCAGGACGTCCAGGCCGTCCAGGCCGTCTCGTAATTTCGCGGTCACGTAGGACACGATGTGCATGACGTGGGAAAACCGCTCCACCTCCATGAACTTCTCCACTTTGACCGTGCCCGGGGCGGCGATGCGGCCCAGGTCGTTTCTCCCCAGGTCCACCAGCATGACGTGCTCGGCCCGCTCCTTGGGATCGGCCAGAAGCTCGGCGGCAAGGGCGTCGTCCTCGGCCGGATCGGCCCCGCGCGGCCGGGTGCCGGCGATGGGGCAGGTGGTCAGCCGGCCGTCCTGGCAGCGCACCAGGAGTTCCGGCGAGGACCCGAGCAGCGTCACCCGGGGCAGGCGCATGAAGAACATGTACGGCGAGGGGTTGACCTGCCGCAGGCGGCGGTAGACCACGAAGGGGTTTCCGGAAAACGGCGCGGCAAAGCGGGTGGACAGCACCACCTGGATGCATTCGCCGGCCCGGATCATGTCCTTGGCCCTGGCCACGGCGGCCATGTAGGCCGCTTCGCCCGGCTTCGAGGTCACCGCGCCCAGGACAGGCCGTTCCATGGCCTGGTAGATGTGGGTGTGGTCGATCTCTAGCCTGCCCCGGCCGCCGTCGTCCAGGCACAGCGAGGTGCAGCAGTGCCTGAGGTGGTCGAAGACCACCACCTTGCCCGGCAGGACCAGACAGGATTCGGCCTTGTCCGGCGGCAGGTCCGGTGCGAGCTTGGGCTCGAAGACGCCGGCCATGCCGTAGCCGAAATAGCCGCACAGGGACCGGGACAGGGGCGGCAGGTCGGAAAATTCCGGCGGCGGCAGGATCGTCAGCCGCCTCGTCAGCTCCCGCAGGCCGTCCACGTAGGGCGCTCCGGAAAGCTCCTCCAGGGGCGCAAGCCGCTTGTCCTTGGCGTGCACCCGGAGCCGGCCGCCCTTGATGTCCACCCGCAGCCGGAAGTCCCAGGCGATGACGCTGAAGCGGCCGAGCCGGCCGTCCACCTCGGCGCTCTCAAGCAGAATCCCCGGTTTCTCTCCCACAAGGCCCAGGAACAGGCTGATGGGCGTCTGGACGTCGGCAGGGAGCCTCTGGCCCCGCTGCGTCAGCGTGATCGCGTTCATGATGCGTCCTTTGCGGCGGTTTCCCGGTTCCACCAGGCCGCGGCGCGTTTGGCCAGCAGATCCACATCCCCGCCGGCGGCCACGTTCAGATAGTTGCGATAGGTGCGCACGGCCTCCTGGCTGTGCGGGTTGGCCTCGAACAGCACCCCGAAAAGCCCGGCGTCCTCCAGGATCAGCTTCCTGGCCGCCTCCAGACGCCTCGTGAACGACGGGGTGATGAATTTCTCGATCTCGCCGGCGTTCTGCTGGGCCGCCAGATAGGCCACCGTGGTCACGAAGTTCAGGCCCTGCACGAAGGCCATGGCCCGGTCGTGCTCATGCGGATCGGTGCGGAAGGTCGTGAACCCGAGCCGCTCCATGAGCCGCTCCACAGCCACAAGGGCTGCCTCGTCCCGGCCCGGGCAGCCGGCCATCACCGCCACCCTCAGGGATTGCCCCTCGCCCTCCGGCCCGGTCCTCTCCCCGGCGGCCGGGTTCGGACCGAAGAGCGGATGCGTGCCCACCACCGGACCGCCGTACGCCGACAGCATGTCCTGCACCGGCATGACCTTGACCGACCCCACGTCGGCCAGGATCGCGCCTTTTTTCATGTGCGGGGCCACGCACCGGGCCACATCGCCCGTGGCCGTCACCGGCACGGACAGAAGGACCATATCCGCGCCCGCCACGGCCTCGGCGACCTTTTCCGGCGTCAGCGGCCGCCCCATCTCGCGGACCGCCAGGCCCGCCGCCCGGCACCGGGCCGCGAACAGCCGGCCCATGCCGCCGCGCGCGCCCACGATGGCGATGGAGGAAATGGAGGGGCTGTTCATGACGTCACTTTGCTCCATTCGTCGAAGAAGCGCGGGAACGACTTGGCCACGCAGCCGGGGTTGTCGAAGCGGGTGTCGATGCCGGCCAGGCCGAACAGGGCCATGCTCATGGCCATGCGGTGGTCGTCGTAGGTAGCGAAGGACACGGCGTCGTGGGGCGGGATCAGGTACGGTTCGATGCGCAGCCCGTCGGGAAGGACCTCGGCCCGCGCTCCGGCCCGGCCCAGGTTGTCGGCCAGGGCCGCCAGCCGGTCCGACTCCTTGATGCGCAGATGGGCCACGTTTTCGATGGTCGTCGGCCCCACGGCCAGGGCCGCGCAGGCGGCCACCGTGGGCACCAGGTCCGGGCAGTGGCCCATGTCGACGGCGATGCCCGAAAGGGGCGACGGGAAAACCGTGACCGATGTGGCGTCCTGGGTCAGGCGCGCGCCCATGCGGCGCAGGATGTCCACCATGGCCGTGTCCCCCTGGGCCGAGTCCCGGCGCAGGTTCTCCACGCGCACCGGGCGTGTGCCCAGGGCCCCGGCGGCCAGGAAATAGGAGGCGTTGGACCAGTCGCCCTCGACCCGGAAACTTCCGGCGGCGTATGAGGCGGGCCGGCACAGGAAGCGGATGCGGCCGGGCTCGGCCCGGGTCACGGCGGCCGGATCGGTGGCCGCCCAGGTCCCGTCGCGTTTGGTCTCGACGGCGACGGCCACCCCGGCGTCGGCCATGGCCGCAAGGGTCACGGCCACATAGGGCCAGGACACGGCCTTTTCGCCCGTGACGCGTATCTCCAGGGGACCGGCGGCCATGGGCGAGGCCAGGAGCAGCCCGGACAGGTACTGGCTGCTTTCCTCCAGGGTGATTTCGGCCGTTCCGCCCGACAGGCCCCGGGCCTGGATGCGCAGCGGCGGGCAATCCGGCCGGCCGAGAAATTCCACCCCGGCCCCCAGGCCTTCCAGGACCCTGGTCAGTTCCCCGATGGGCCGTTCGTGCATGCGGCCCCGGCCCCGGACCTCGAAGAGCCCGTGTCCGGCGGCGGCTACGGCCACGATCAGGCGGCAGGTGGTGCCGGATTCGCCCACGTCCAGCACCACGGGCTCCGCGTCCCCGCCGCGCGGCCGGCCGGCCACGCCCGCGACCTCGTATTCGCCGCCTTGGCCCGTAATCTTTGCGCCCATGGCCGCAAGGCAGGCCCGGGTGCGCTCCAGGTCCTGGCTTTCGAGCACGCCCGAGACCCGGGACACGCCGTCGGCCAGCGCGGCCCGGATGAGCGCCCGGTGGGACACGGACTTGGACGGCGGGGCGGTGACGACCACGGGAGCGGCTCGATTCATGATGGCCTCCGGCGGCCAGGGAGGAAAC
>Ga0067045_1030440_pt1 | contig 15273 bp, 15 predicted proteins | sample TerdegcTABiofilm_FD_59184 | JGI IMG/M metagenome (GOLD analysis project Ga0067045, IMG submission 59184) | Combined Assembly of (Gp0054472, Gp0054536) Wastewater bioreactor microbial communities from Singapore -Terephthalate degrading...
TCTAAGTATCGTCTCGCCTGTGGCGGTAAACGTAAACGGAGTTGTTATTATCTCGTCTGCACTCTCAAATCTCTCCCTCTTCGTCCTCAGATAAGAAAGTGCCCTGAGCCCTATAACCAACGCATCCGTACCAGAATTGACTCCTATTGCAAATCTGCTCCCGAGATATCTTGCCGACTCCTCTTCAAATCTCTTCACCTCTGGACCATTTATCCACTGCTGATGCCCCATTACATCCCTTATCGCCTCCTCTATCTCTCCCCTTAACAATTCATACTCCTTCTTCAAATCAAGCATCGGTATCATATTGCTACTCTCCTTTATAAACAAGGTTTTTGTTTTTCAGTTCAAACTTCTTGCCGCAGTATTTGCAGACCGCCTTGTTCTTTACAAACTTTAAGGTCGTCCCGCAATGACAGACCCAACCTATCTGTCTGGCCGGCACTCCTACCATAAGTGCGTGCGGCTTCACATCTGACTTTACAACGGCACCTGCACCAATGAATGCATACTCCCCTATCGTATTCCCGCATACTATCGTCGCATTTGCACCTACCGAACAACCCTTTTTGAGCACTGTCGGTAAAAACTCGCTCTTACGCTCTATAAACGCCCTCGGATTATAAACATTCGTAAAGACCATCGACGGTCCCATAAAGACATCGTCTTCAACAGTTACACCTTTATAAACCGATACATTATTCTGAATCTTGCAATTGTTCCCTATCTTTACATCCGGACCTACCACCACATTCTGCCCGAGTACACACCTCTCCCCTATCTCACTCCCTGATAATATATGCGAAAAATGCCATATCTTCGTTCCCTTCCCTATCTTCACATTACTATCTATTACCGCCGACGGATGAACAAAATATTCCTGCTTCTCCCCCGGTCTATCTGTACAACTCACTGTATTACCACTCTTTAGTGAGCGCTGAGCAGCATCCAGCACCCTGAGCACACGCAACCCCTCTTCCCCGGATGTGATGATATCTCCACCCTCATCGATGCTCTTTATAAAAGCCCTGCACTCTTCCCTTAATGGCTCTGCTTCTTCTATCCCTATTACCTCCTTATCCGCTTTCTTTGCGACAGGTAACCTCCCCTTTTCCCACTCTATATTATGACGATACAGGGCAAGCTTTTCCTCTCTCAATGTGTCATCAAATACAAGCATCCCCCTGCTCCCAACTACTACAAACTTCTGCTCCTTAAACGGATTTAACCAGCTCACAAATATATGCGCATTTATCCCATTTCTGAATTTCAAATATGTTACCGTTACATCCTCCACATCATTCTGAAGATAATTATTCCCCCTCGACATCACCTCAACCGGCTCATCCTGTACTATCGACAATACTAGGGATATATCGTGTGGTGCAAACGACCATAGAATATTCTCCTCCGTCCTTATCTTACCGATATTCAGTCTGTTCGAAAAGAGATAATATATCCTGCCGACCTCCCCGCTGAAAACCATATCCTTTATCTTTCTCACTGCCGGATGATAATGCAATATGTGTCCGACCATCAGCTTCAGGTGTCTCTTCCTCGCCAACCCGACCAGCTCCTCCGCCTCCACAACATCCGTTGCCAACGGCTTCTCTACAAATACATTCCTGTCTGCAAGCAGTGCCTCTTTTGCGAGTCCGTAATGTGTAACCGCAGGTGTTGCTATCATTATGCCTTTAACATCTTTATCATTAAGAACTTTTCTGTAATCTGTCACAACCTCAATATCAGGATACTTTGCCTTTATCTCCTTTAATAGTTCAGAATTGCTGTCACATACATATCTGAGCCTTCCGAGTTCATACATATTTCTGACAATATTCTTCCCCCAGTAACCTGAACCAATAACGGCTATGTCTCTGTTCATATATCTCCTTATGTGAAATAACTTTTAATTTTATACGAAATAACTCTAAACAAGAATTTAGGACTAGTTATAAAATTTCTATAAAATAATCTTTTTGGTTCTTGTAAAAACCTAAAAAGCCACTCAAATCCGTTATTTCTTATCCACTTTGGAGCCAAAACAACATTTCCCACGTAATAATCAAATACGGCTCCGACAGGAGCTATCAATTTTACATTCAGTTTATCTTTATTCAGGAATGCCCATTTCTCTTGTTTTGGTGCTGTCATTCCTATCCACAACACGTCAGCTTTAGATTCATTTATTCTATCTAACATAATTTCTATTTCATTATAATTAAATTCATCTTTAAAAGGTGGCGCAAACACACCAGCGACTTTTATATTAGGAAAATCATATGACATTTTTGTAATAATTTTATTCAAAGTATTTTCGTTACTTCCCAAAAAAAAATATGAAAATTTTTGTTCTTTATATGTATTCAAATAATGACTTAAGTTAATAAATATATCATAACCGCTTATTCGTCTAATAATTTTTCCACTTAATATTCTAGACGCTAAAACAATTCCGATACCATCAGGAAACACAAAATCAGCGTTTTTTACTGCATTATAAAAAATTTCATCCTTAAGAGAAACCTCGAAAGAATGAGGATTTAATTGAACAAAATATAATGCTCTGGATGTATTATTTAGTATATACTTGTTAACTAACTCAGTAATCCACCTATTAAGATCACCATCAAAAACATTAAAATTTAATATCTTCTCACTCATATTATTAATCTAATTTATGAAGACAGCTTATAATAGTTTCAATATCCATATCTGTCAACTCTGGATAGTTACCACAATAAAAACCACAATAATGAATAAAATCTGTACTTGGTAAATCAACATTTATGTTAATGTATTTTTTAAAAAATGGCTGTCTTTGGATATTTCCGGCAATCACTGGTCTAATTTCTATTCCTGCTCCGGAAAATCGATATAAATATTTATCCCTAAGTTCTTTACTTTTGCAAACAATTACAGTTGCAAAAGGGGAAAGCTTAGATATATGTTCGTGAGAAATAAGTATTAGATCGCTGTTTTTCTCTATTACCGCTTCTATTAATTGATAATTTTGATTCCTCTTCTCAATATTCTGCGATAAATATTTTAATTGCGTTAAGCCTAAAAATCCTGTTATTTCGGTTGGTCTCATATTAAAAGCTAAATCGTAAAATGTATATTTAGCTTCAAACTCACTTAAAATATTATGTGCTTTTCTTAATCTGATTTGTTTATCATGTCTTAGATTACGATCCCAGCCATTAGCTCTTACAATAATTAACATATCATACAACTCTTCATCATCAGTTGATACCATTCCCCCTTCAATAGTGGACATATGGTGAGCAACAAAAAACGAAAACGTTGAAGCTAATCCAAAATTACCGGTTTTAGTCCCATACAACTCTGTACCTAATGACTCACAATTATCCTCGATCAGTATTATTCCCCTCTCATTGCAAATTTCTTTAATATTTAACAAATCGCCAGCAAAACCAAGGGCATTTGTTATAAACAAAACTCTTAGTTTATACTTTTCCAATGTCGCTAGTAAATTATTACTCATTACATTTAATGTATTTACAGAACAATCAACAGGTATTGGATTCAAACCAATTTGTATAATAGGCATAACGTTTGTAGCCCAAGTAAGTGCAGAAAACCCTACATTATCTCCTTCCTTTATCCTTCCTAAATTTTTTAACGATTGAAGCAGAGCAAGATTTGCACTAGCTCCACTATTGAATAAGACTGAATACCTTCTACCTTGAAATCTTGAAAACCCCTGTTCAAACTCTAAACACTTTTCTCCCATACTAAACTTACTCGTTTTTCTAATAAATTCAATTAGTTCTTCTTTGGTTTCATACTCATTGATAAAAGTAAATTTCATTAATGGAATCATATATTAACTCCTAAATAAATTTCTTAATTCTAGCTGAAGATTATAAGGCAATAAAGAAAAAACTATTGATCTTACTATATAAAGTTCATACAAGAATTGTTCCCTTACAGAAAAAATAGGCCGGCTAATACAATAATTAATATTATTCTTATCAAAATATCTAATGATCTTTCTATTCCACTTACCTCTTATCACACCATTAACAACAGGAATTAAATCCTCATCTACTGAAAAAAATCCGTTATACTTATTTGACCTTAAAGAGCCTTTAATTTCGAAATCCCACGCCGTTTCTCCCTCTTTTAAAAGATTGATTAAGACCTCCTTTTTAAATAAACTTGAAACAGTAGAAACTCTATATATTGTATTAGGTGGTATCATACCAATATTCTTATAGAATAACTTTTTAGGTCTTGGATATCTATACAAGTGCAAATAGTCTATATCATTTTTAACAGCCCATGTAAATACTTGATTGACATCATTATCTCTTACCTTATCTACTATAAAAAAATCATCAAGAAGAATAAACACATATTTACTATTAATAATTCTAACCGCCTTTAACAAATTATCCGACCAAGATAAATCTTCACCAATATCAATAACATTTACATTTCTAAATATGGGTTTTAAAAAATTTGTCATAAGAAACACATCATACTTCGGTTTTTGCCAAAATCTATTAAACAAAATAAAATAAGGTTCCCACATATCTTTATATTTATCGCAAGAAACAACTAAAAAAGAAATATCCTTATAAAACCCTGTCATTATTAAAGCATCTATATCTTTCTCTGCAAATTTTTATATGAAGAGCTTTATCAGTATCAGAAAACCTTTCTCCTATTTTTTTTGCCGGTACTCCTGCCACTATTGAAAATGCCTCTATATCCTTAGTTACAACACTTCCTGCGGCAATGATAGCACCATTTCCAATTTTAACCCCTGATAATACAATACTACCATATCCTATCCATACATCATCACCAATTATAATTTCATCCTTTTCAGGTTGATAACTATCATTTCTAATCATTGGAGCTATTCTAATAGGAAGATCAACTTTTTTAAAGTCATGGTCATATCTACCAATAAAACCAACATTATTAGCAATTAACACATAATTACCAATTATTGCGTTACACTCTAAATTACAATATCTCCCTATATAAACATAATCTCCAATAATAAATCTTCTTTTTGCATAAAAGATAGTTCCTCTTCCACATGAAAATTCTTTACCAACCCGAAGAAATCTTCGGTATCTAAACTTAATCAATTCTATTCTTAAAAGCTTTAATATTTTAATTAGAATATTCATTTAGATTATAGAACAATATATATTAAATATTTTCTTTGCGTTATTTTCCCAACTAAGTTGCTCAGCTCTCTTTAAAGCTCCGTTACTTAGTCTTAATAAAATGGTCCTATCATCAAATAATCTTACCAGTTCCTGGGAAAACAAATTAATACTTGTTTGACTATTTACTACCGGAATTTTAATCCCACATGAATCATTCACCATATCTGCCATTCCATATATATCATGGCAAATAACAGGTATGCCAAAAGATAATGCTTCTACCACAATAGTAGGAGATCCTTCTTGAAGACTCGTAAACAATAAAATATCACATTTTTTCAATATATCCATAGCATCAGAATGTCCAAGCTTGCCATATTGTAACACATTATTATTATTAGCATAAACACCAATCATTTTATCAACAAGATTTCGATACTTATCTTCTATTCCAATTAAGTGCAGAAACATCCTATTCTTAATTTTATTAGCTTGACCAAAAGCCTTAATTGCAATGCTAAGAGCTTTTCTTGAAACAAATTTACCAACCCATGCAATATTTATTATATCCTTATTATAAATATTACTGATCTTCGACACATCAGCCAAATTTAAATTACTTCCTGTCGCACTTATCACAGAAGATTCTATTCCGTATACATTTTTGATAATGTTCTTATCAAAAGAATTTGCAGCAATTACTGCATCAGCTCTTCTAATTGCATTAATGAATCTTATATTAGTATATCTTTGAATATAGTTGATAATATTTCTTGTAATTTCATATGAAATATCTTTAAATGATAGTTCGCTAAGATAGCTTAAAGGGAATTGCTCAAATCCACCAACAGGACCATGTACATATGGAAAGCCTAGAATTTTCCACAGATATCCTGGCTCTCTATATCCTATCATATTTAGATGATGTATAATATCAATTCTAGGCTTACTGTTTTTTAGCAAATCAATAACATATTTATAGCACTTTTCCTGCCAAATTCTATAGTAGTAATAAAAACGCCAATTCCCCTGTGCCCAAAATAGTTTTCTACCGGTATCACCAATATCAATAAAATGAAATCTACAATTATGAAAATTATTATTCTGCAAATATTCATCAATATAAGTCTTAAATCCCTTCTCCGTTATAACATCCAACTCACAATAATTCCTTAAATGATTTACATAATTCCAGCCCACACCAATCTCAGAGCCCCAGTGAGGACTGCATGCAAAGGCTGAAATTAATATTCTCATAATCTATTATAAAATAGTTTCACAAAATGTTTTTAAAAAACACTGCTCATCATATTTATTTACAATCTCATCCCTGATGTCCATATAATCATTTATTTTTGTTGCCTTAAACATATATTCTGAAAATATATTAGGATCTCTACTTTCTACCAAATATCCATTAAATCCAGGTCTAATCATATCTTTTGCACCACTTACAATTGTTGATACAACAGGTTTACCACAAGAGAGACATTCCAACATTGCAACCGACCAACCCTCTTTATATGAGCCAAAAACACAAACATCGGACGAGTTAATATATTCTTTAACCTTTACTGAGTCTTGTTGCCCAACAAGTTTTACGCAATTAAACGCATTATTAAATCTTATCCTTCGCATAATTTCCGACTTATATTCTCCATCTCCGATAATAATTAAAATACCATTACCATATCTATGATTATACTTTACTATGCTATCTATAAGCAATTCTATACCTTTCACCTTTGCTAACCTTCCAATAAATAAGAATAGTTTTTTATCCAGAGGTAAAGATAGTTTTTTTCTGGCTATAAACCTATCTTCATAATAAAAAAAAGATGTATCTACTGGTGCCGGTAATTGAATGATACGTTTATTAAATCCATATTTACTTAAAATACTAATATGTCTTTTTATGTCATCTTTTGAAGCTGCAGCAAAGACATAATCAACATAATTTAATAGTTTGCTTTGAAATAAATAATAAACTGATTCAAATTTTTTCCCGATCCAAGGATAACGACCAATAGCAAAAGGATTCTCTATTCCAGGATAATAAAATATAATTTTAGGAATGTTATTATTTTTCCTTAAAAAAACCAAATACCACATCACAAAGCTACATTCAGTAAACACATAATCATAATCTTTTATATGGTTGTAATTTAGATACTTTGATAAATAAAATGTAAAAACCATATTAAAAGATAACAACTTGTTTTTATATACATCTAAATATCTTGCAACTGGCAAAAAATCAAAAATCTTTCCGTATAGAAAAGTTTCATTAAAACATCCTAAATCATCTTTACCATCCGTAATTCCGATCAAAGCAATATCCAAACAGCTTGACTTTTTTATTAATGATCTTATTACTGATATACCTCCTGACCCAAACAGTTCCTTTGAAAACAACATCGGTTCAATTATAGCCATTCTTCTTTTCAAAATTTACTCCTTTAATATATCCCATTAACATAAATGTTGAACTAAATGTTGAATCAAAATATCCGCCCGCAAAAAGCATAAAAGAGATAGATATAACTATAATCATTATTAAAACCAATTTAAATTTACTTTTGAACATTTCCCTTATTAACAGATATAAATAAATAAGTATTATTATTAATCCAATCCATCCAAAATCAAGCCATATCTCTATAAAATCATTATGAGCCATAGTATATGTTCCCATGCTCTTATACATAATTATTCTTGAAAATTCATAACCTTCACCAAAAAATATTTCAATAAAAGAATCTCTACTCAAGATATGGCTTATACTTTCTTCCCAAAACAGAGTTCTTCCAGAGCCCGTTCCTCCTTTTCTTATGTCAGCTTCTTCAAACCTCATCTCAATTGCTTGATCGAAAGAATATTTTTTTATAAAATACCACCCGACAATAACAATTACAATAATTAAAAAAAGTAATATTAGTTTCTTCAAAACATCTTTAACCTTACTAAGAGACAAAATAATAACAAATAAGCTTGAAAGAGATATAGCTATTATGCCTGTTCTTCTCATCATAGCTAAAGATAAGATAATACAAAATAGTAAATTTATTATTTTCCAATTGCTGATATTCTGCAAATTCCCAATAAATATTATAGGGAAAATTGATGCAATATTTGCGGATGGTCCAGCTGGTTGTCCGGTTATTCCAGCTAAAGCAAAATCTATGCCTTCGTAAGAAGGAACATCCATATAATATCCGACAATTAGCGAAATAAAAACAGTCAATGCAATCATATAATAAGCAGATTTAACAAACTTATCTCCAATTATATTACTTGAAAACAAAACTTTTGAATTTATATAAACCACAGTAATAAAAAGCACCTTTAGTCCAAAAACAAAATCTTTATAAGGAGATATATGAACCCAAGAGAAAAGAAATATATAGGCACTAAAAATCAACAATAGTTTTGACATCGAGTCTAACTTAATCTTATGTCTTAAATATAAACCAGATAATAGCATAAGTATAATAAGCACGCCCCTAATGATTTGACTAAATCCCAATCTTGCGTAATCATCACTTCCTATTTCAAAAATGTGATTAATAATATCAATCAATGGACCAAGATGTACTGAAATAAACAGAGGTAAAACGAGTAATAATTTACTGATTATTTTCCACATATATCTAAAAGATATTGATTTAAGCTGCTCCCAATGGAATCCCACTCATATTTTTTGATTAAATTATAATCAATAATTCTCTCTCTATTATTCATATAAAATTTAATTCTATTATTAATTTGTAAGATTTCATTACCAGGGATTGCCTTTTCATAACCAATTTCTTCCAAAATTTTGTTTGAATCAGAACTTTTAGGAGCTATAACAAGTACATTTCTATTCAAAGCAATACATTCGAATATTTTTCCGGTAATAATGGTATCCTGAAAGAGATTACTTTCCTTATTTGAATTAATTATTACAACAACTCCCATTGCCTCAAATAATGCTCGTAAAACTTCATTCCTATGTCTATTTCCAAAACACCTAATATTACCAGAAATTCCGTAAATTATTCCTTTGTTTTTTACATATTCTACCTGACTACCATAGAAATCAAAAATGATATCTATTCCTTCTTCTTTTAGTAATTTTATAGAACGAAACAGAGGATCAATAGTTCCTAGATCTTTATAAAATGTCCCAGCATATACTAGATTATTGGTGATTTCAGATCTCTTCTCTGTAATAATATTCTCTATATCTTTTTTATTAAAACCATTTGTTATTAAATAACATTTATCATTATATCTACTTAATATTTGCACCATAGATGGTGATACAGCAAATATACCAGATGCATTCTTCAATATTTTTGATTCAATATGACTAAAAAGCGTATATCTATTATGTGGATTCCCATTCCATAGATCTCTGTAATCCAGCATATATTTAAATTCAGGGTTAATATATTTTTTTATCAGATAAGCTGCTATAAAAGATACAAACGGGCCACCAGAACAGATTGCAAAATTTATATTCATTGCATATTTTTTATAGTAATTCAAAATATCATACAACCATCCTGTTTCCGGCTCAAAACCTATTGTTCTCGACAATTTTGATAAACCTCTTGACAAATATTCAAGTGCTTTATTTTCTTTCTCAATACCAGATAACAATTTCGTAATAAAACTTGTTCTTATTATATTCAAATTCTCAATATTTATTTTATCATCTATATTATGAAAATATTTTTCATCAGGAGAAAGAAGAGTTACATTCCAGTTATGTTTTATCAATTGCCTTATCATATTCTCAATTCTTATCGACGCCACAGTTCTAATAAAAGGAGAATAATATGAGATAAACAATATTTCTCTTTTCATTTATTACCCTTTAAATATTTTATTAAACAAGCAATATGTTACTATCTTACATAATAATTCTGATTTTTTTGTCACAAAATAATTATATCTTCTTTCAATTAAATTCATTTCTTTATTATCAAAGATATCCCCATATCCGTAAATTATATCAATAATATTGCTCTTATTGTTTATAAAAAACGAATAATCACCAACTCTGAAATTAATTTTATTTTTCCTTTTGAACACATCAGAGTTATATTTTTTATATAGCATATTTTTCAATAAATATTTTGTCTCTCCATCACTACTAATTCCATATTTTGAAAAATCATATAAATACTCTTCAAACATATTTCTACTCAGATAAGGAACCCTGCTTTCTACGGAATTTGCCATGGAATTCCTATCCTCATAATGCAACAATACCGGTAGCTGAGCATAAGTAAACTGATCAATTATCAAATCATTTATTGAATCATAATTAAGTTTCATTCTCGACATATCTAATGGATTTTTATACTCATTTTTTATTATTTTAAGCTTTTTATTAAAATAAATATTCCAGAAGTATCTCGGTATTTTACTTTTTATTAGTCCTGAAATAATTTCTCTTTTATTCCCTACTAGTAGACTTTTTGGGAAATATTTATAATAATAAAAATACCTATATATATCGTAACCACAAAATAATTCATCCGCTCCCTGACCATCAAGTAATACCTTAACTCCCATTTCACTTGCTTTTTCAAATAATCTATATTGAGCAAGTATACTCAGTGAATTGAATGGGCTTTCCTGAAAACATATTACTTTTTCTAATAAATCTACACTAATGTTGGTAAGATAAATCTTATTATTGTGCGTATGTGTTGATTTAACTACATTCTCAATATATTTTTCTTCTGAAATCTCCTTATTTAAATCAATATAACTAAACGACTCAACCGGACCTGATCTGGAAAGTTCAAAAACTATACCGGAAGAATCAATTCCGCCAGAAAGACATGTCCCTACCTTCACATCTGATCTCTTTTGTAATGATATTACCCTTGAAAAATTTTCACTTAATATATTTACAGATTCATCAAACGACAAATTATGATCTCTTTTGAAACATTCTCTAATATCCCAATATTTGTTGTTTTTTATGTGGAAATTGGAAAGATTAATGTTAATAAAAGTGCCCTGTTCTACTTGATAGATATCCTGTAAAAATGTTTTCTCTCCATATCTGGATAGCGACAGCGCAAAAAACTCAACAATGCTCTTATAATTATATTCTATCTTTTCTATAAACATCAATATCGGCTTTATTTCCGATGCAAAAATAAAATAATCATTACCATTATAGTAATATAACGGCTTTATCCCCGCATGGTCTCTGCAAAGATAAAGCAGCCTATTCTTAGTATCCAATAAACTAAACGCATACATCCCATCGAACTTTTTTAAACAATCAATTCCCCATTTTTCATAAGCTGCAAGAATTACTTCTGTATCACTATTTGATTTAAAATTGAAACCATAACTTTTCAATTCATCCTTAATTTCGACATAATTGTATATTTCTCCATTATATATTAAAACATTATCATTCCTTACCATCGGCTGATGCCCATCAACTGATAAATCGATAATTGAAAGCCGTCGATGTGCAAAAATAATATCGCTATTTGTTTTAGCATACTTTCTAACATCCGGCAGATATTCTAAATTTTTATCTGTATCTTTCCCTTTAAAAGATAATAATGTATTATTACCAGTATCAAAAAACATATATCCTTCATCATCGGGTCCCCTATGTCTGATCAATTCTGTACAAGCTATAATTTTATCTATGTTAATCTCTTTTTTGTTTTTATTTATTAAACCAAAAATACCACACATATCAGTAACTTCTCTTAAGAAAATTAAATGTTCCTATTGTAAACAAGTAGAATATTAAAGAGTATGCCACTAAATGTGCTATATATAATCCTGACGCTCCATATTCTCTTAATATATATGTCAGAATGACCATTACAACACCCCAAATAATGTTGTATAATAAAGATATATTTGTCTTCCCACTTGCAATGTAAAATGAAGCAGGTGCTACCTGTATACAATATAGCAATGAAGTAATTAACATAAGATAAAACACACAATTAGAATTTGCAAATTCTTTACCATATAGATACATTATACCATTGGGGAATAATCCCAATACCAATATTAGCGGCAAAACAAGAATTAAAATACTAATAATTCCTGCCTTAATTATCTTTTTAACATCATTTATATTTTTTTCAGCCAATTTATTGGATATTACCGGGATCATTACCTGACTTATAACCGTAGGAATAAAAAAGATTATATTCCTCACTTGTGTTATTGCATTATATAAACCTATCTCACTATATCCATTCTGAGTATTTGCAACAATCACCATACACACCCATGTGATTCCTCCACTAAATAAATACGATATCAGCATTGGTAAACTAAACGATAATAGTGCTTTATAATAATTATTAAAATTTGAAAATGTAATTTTAATATTCTCTTTCTTACACCTTGAAGTAATAATACCAAAGATAAATAATGAGTTTATTAATATTGATAGTGAAAAGCCAGATATTGCTCCATATAATTTAAAATATTTGCTGAAGATAAATATTACAGGCAATGAAATTACCGAAACAATCATATTTACGATCGATAATTTCTTGAAATCCTCAAATCCTGATAAAATGCCAGTCAAAACACCCAGAAAAATATTTGCCATAAGTAAAAATACGCTTAATAAAAGAGCTTTTTCCAAATGAGGTGCACCAAGCAGATGATAGGAAATTGTTCTTCTAAAAATTATCAGTATTAAACTAATCACAATAGTGCAAGTAGCTGACAACATTAATATTATTCCAATAAAAGAACCTGCCTTTAATTTATCTTTCTCTCTGTATTCAGAAATAAACTTTGAACCCGCTACACCCATACCCATCCCCCCGAATATTCCTAATGTGCCAATTGTACTATTAATCATACCTAATTCACCAAATCCTACCCTACCCAATAAATTTGAAATAATAACAAATGAAAAAAAATTACTCATTCTGCTTACAAAATTAGCAACTGAATTCCAAATTGAACCAAATATTAGATTTTTATTTGTTTTATCATTAAAATAGTAATTCTTAACATAAAAGATAAATCTACTTAGCATAAAATCATTTTAACACTTTAATAACCTTTGCAGGCGCACCGGCAATAATTACATTACCTTCCTCAAAACTTTCAGTTACTATACTTCCTGCCCCTACTATAGTGTGATCCCCTAATACTATACCTGGTAAAATTACACAATTCATTCCAATCCAACAATTTTTTCCAATTACAACATCTTTTGCTGGTAGATGAATGTCCAAATTATCTATACTATGTTCACTTGTTATAATACCTGTATTTGGACCTATATAAGTACCTTTACCTATATATATTTTTCCTTCATTACACTGAAAATAACACCCGGGTGATTGAAAATTATTTAAATCATCCACATCAAAAATTATGCTATCCGGATTAACAATAGTTGTAGTAAAATTCACCGGCCAGGGGATATGAGAATTAATACGAAGAACTTTTTGGAACAAAATACCCCTAAATACCCATCTCCACCCAACTAATGTCTCTCTAAAGTGTCTACTCTTAAAGATTTATTTATTAAAAAATATTGAAAACAATATTGAAAGAAGAGGCGTTAAATAAATTATTAATCTTTTTAAATACTTTTTAACTCTTAAAAACATATCAAATAAAAATCATTAAATGCTATCGAAAATACCCTTGACTCGGGCCAGAAACCACTGGAGGGGTCAAAATCATCAAGTGTAAAATGCAAAAACTGTCCTGACTTAAATTTTGGTAAACTTGAAAGGGGAGATAAATATACAGAAGACACACTCTCGCTGTGATATCTTACATCTCCAACTCTGCACTTTACTCTCTTCGGATTAGGCATATTTTATTCTACCATTTGTCAAGCAGTAATTAACAATTGGTTCTACCAGATGTAAAATAGTATTTTACAAATAGTCTCAAACCCTTTTTGTTCTTAATCGCATACTCAAAGGATTCTCTCAATGAGTCTATTGACCTTATAAGTTGTTCTTTTATTTCTCTGCTCCTATCCATATTTCTCCTTTCTCGATTATCTTCCGGGCAAATTCATCCGGAATATCCTTCGCATCGACAAGGTTTCTTTTAGCAAATTTTAATATCTCTTCTTTACCATAGAGCCCTTCGGCATATCTTATGTGTTCCATCCTTCCCTTCCCGAGCACCTGATATAAAATACTCTCTCTGTCTCTTAAAACATCAATCTTATCAAAATCCATAAACCAGAGCAGTCCCCTGAAAAAAGACGGGAGTTTACGAACAAATTCAGTGCATTTTTCTTTTGAGCGACTCATAGATACTTTCAAAACACCTTTTTAAGACTAATTCTCTAAATCTTTTAATCGCTCCCTCAGCTCGTTCTGAATCTTCTCTGCTATCATAGTGCCTTAACATAAGCCTCGTCTATATCCGTCTCAACAGCCATTCCAAGTATGTGTATCTTTATCACCAGTTTTGTCCTATTCTTTCGTTTTACAAATTCACCTTCTATACCTTCAAGAGGTCCGCCGACGACTCTGACCCTTCTGCCCGGGGTCTCGAAATCGGCTTTCTCGAAGAATTCACCGGAGTCAAGTGCACGGCTGATATTCTCGAGCTCTCTTTTTAGCTGCACTTTGTCTTTAGCCTCGATTATACCAGCCACTTTATGAGTCCTGTAAATAAGCGTCTTCGAGATCGAGTCGAAATCATAAAAGAGATACCCCGGGAAGAGCGGCAGCATCGATTCCCTGATATGTTTTCCATATCTCCGCCTCTTCTTATAGAGCGGGAGATAGTACCTGACATTCTTCTCGGAGAGAAAATCAGCCACCACCTTCTCGCACCTTGAGTGTGTATGAATTACTGCCCAGTTATCTACCTCCGGAAGCATATGCCAATACTTACACTCCGTCCCCGTCGGGTTCACCGAAAAACCAAAAAATATAGCACAATATCAACAAGTTAGCCCTAACACGGGGATACTTTATCGGAGGCAAATCTTAATATACCGATTAATCTTAGTCAAGGGAATTTCTGTAATTTCTGGAAATACCCCAAAATTTTTCATAAATCCTCCGCAAAACTAAATCTTAGCTGGTTTTTATTCACTTTTTTCTCTTTACTAAGCATCTGCTTTATCCAGATC
>Ga0067045_1030442_pt1 | contig 15268 bp, 16 predicted proteins | sample TerdegcTABiofilm_FD_59184 | JGI IMG/M metagenome (GOLD analysis project Ga0067045, IMG submission 59184) | Combined Assembly of (Gp0054472, Gp0054536) Wastewater bioreactor microbial communities from Singapore -Terephthalate degrading...
TATCCAGAGGGTTAACTTTACCGATATTGCTATCAGCGTGATGGAGATGATGGCGGTCAAAAACAAGCCCCCCAGATGGATCTTGGAGGGAATCAAGGCAATGAGAAAGAGATTACCCTTTCCCATCTGGGTCTTTGATCTTAGATAAGGGTAGTGAATTCAACCAATAAAGAAAATTTAGAGAAGAGATATTATTAAAATTAATAAGAAAAATAACGTAACTGGTATCTAATGAATTATAAAGGTAATGAGATACTTTAAGGCTTCTAAATATAATAAAGTAAAATAAATCCTAAGGGGAAGTAAGTACTTATCCCCAATCCCGTCGCTATTAGGCAAATTATAAATTTATATTATTTTTATACCTGGCTGATCTTATTTTCTTAATACTTCAATTCCCAGGAGTTTTCGACCTGCAACGTATTCCAAGGATGCTCCCCCTCCTGTGGAAATATGTGAAAACTTATCTTCAAGACCGAGCTTTTTTATAGCAGCAATTGAATCTCCCCCTCCTACAACTGAGAACACATTTCCATATAAGCTGGCAATTTGTTTAGCAATTTCGTTGGTACCAGAAGCAAATTTATCAATCTCAAAAACACCTAAAGGTCCATTCCAAAAAATTGTTTTAGCCTTATTAATTATTTTCTTAAATGAATTAATAGTATTAACTCCTATATCCATACCAAACATATTTGGGCTAATTTTATCTGCAGAAACATTATAACTTTCTGAATCAGCGCTAAAATTGTCAGCTACATGGACATCTTCAGGTATTACTAAATCCTTTCCCTTTTCCTGGGCTTTGAGCATTAATTTTTTTACATAGTCAATTTGATTATCTTCTAAGATTGATTTCCCAACCTCATGTCCTTCAGCAGCAATAAAGGCGTATGCCATTCCTCCGCCTATCAATATGGCATCACTTAATTCAGTTAATCTATCCAATACTTCTATTTTATCCGACACTTTTGCTCCCCCTATAATGGAAATAAAGGGTCTATCTGGATGTAATAGCAGTTTATCCAGGGCTTTAATTTCTTTGGTCATTAAATATCCAGCATAGGATGGGAGATAGGAAGCAACACCGACTGTGGAAGCATGAGCTCTATGAGCAGTACCAAAGGCATCATTAATAAAAATATCAGCCAGGGAAGCAAGTTGTTTGGCAAATAAAGGATCATTATTCTCTTCTTCTTTGTAAAAACGAATATTTTCTAATAATACAATGCTTCCCGATTTTAAGGTGGCAATATCATTTTGAACTTGCTTACCAATGCAATCATTTAATTTAATTACTTTTCTGTGTAAAATTTTTTCAAGAGAAGTAGCTACCGGATTCATTCTCATTTTTTCTACAATGTTCCCTTTTGGTCTACCCAAGTGACTCATTAAAATTACGATACAGTTATATTTTAATAGATATTCTATGGTAGGTACGGCTGCTCTAATTCTGGTATCATCTTTGACTTGTAAATCTTCACTTAGAGGCACATTAAAATCTACTCTTACTAGTACTCTTTTATTCTGTAATTCTTCTCTTGTTAAATCTTCTAATAAAGATAAAGTTTGATCTTTTCTTATCATATTAATTTCTCCTTATATAAGTATGAATAACTATTTTATAGAATTTATCCTTCTCTTGTTATAATACTTTAAAATACTAAAGATAATTTTAAATATCTCTTTACAAGTACGATTTTTTTAGAGCAGTTAATAGAATAATTATTAATAGGGAAGGTAATAAATTAGCTGTTTTAATCTTTTTTAGTTCCAATATATTTAAAGATAATCCAATAATAAGTATTCCACCAACAGCAGTCATTTCGTTAATAATATCAGCAGTAATCCAATTTTTTACAAAAAAAGCAACTTTGGTAATTGTTCCCTGATATAAAAAAACAGGTATTGCTGAAAATAAAACACCAATCCCCAATGATGAAGCAAAAATAATTGAAGAGATACCATCCAATGCCGATTTAGCTAATAAAATACCAGGATTTCCATTAATACCCTCTTCTATTGCTCCCATCACTGCCATTGAACCTACACAGTATAATAAACTAGCAGTAATAAATCCTTCAGTAAATCTCTCTTTTCCCTTCTGTTGTTTAAAAAGTAATTTGATTTTATTACCTACATTATCCAATCTCTTTTCGATATCTATCATCTCACCTATAATACCACCCATAAGCAAGGAAAGTATAATTAATAAAATATCTTTAGCTAAAATAGCCATCTGAACACCCAGCGTTAAGGTAATTAATCCTATCCCTTGAAAAAGAATGATACTAATTCTTTCTGGAAAATATCCTTTTAAAAGTAATCCCACAAAACAACCTAAAATTATTGCTATACTGTTAATAATTGTACCTATCATGTGTTTATTATTATCTTTCAGCTATTAGTTATATGATTTCATCATCTTGGGTGATTACTTTTTTCTTTCCTTTTCCTAACACCTGAGTTGACTTAACTAGATAAGACTCAGGTCTTCTTAACAACTGATCAAATCCCAAGGCAATTATGATTATTGGCCAAAACTTACTTATCGACTCAGACCATTGGAATAATTCTAGATTTTTTAGCAAAAAAATTATTCCAATAGTTAATAGGACAAGTCCAAAAAAAATGGACCTCTTCTGAAATATTTCCATAAGACTCCAAAGTATAAATATAACTGGCCAAAAAATCCATACTCTGTCCCACATCTCAATTCCGAATATATTTTCTATTAAAAAAATAATACCAATTATCAGTATGATAAATCCAATTAACCAATGACCAGTGCTTCTTCTTAGCGTACTCATCATTTATCCCTCCAATTTTCTAAATAAAATAAAAAATATTTTTATCTTTTTTCCTATTTCCAGGATGTAATTCTTTTAGCTTCTTGCCAAAGATGCTCTAAATGATAGTAATTTCTTTTTTCTTCAGAAAATAAATGAATTATAATATCACCACAATCAAGTATTACCCAACCGGTATTTTCATCACCTTCATAATTTACATTTCTTTTAATATTGCTCTCTTTAATTTTTTTTATAACAGTATTAATAAGTGTTTTCAAATGTATAGTAGATTGAGCAGTAGAGATAATAAAATAATCAGCAATAATTGATAACTTCTTAATATCTAATATAACAATATCTTTTGCTTTCTTTTCTTCCAGTACCTGAGCAAAAAAAACAGCAATTTTTCTATTGTTTTTAATCAAATACCCCTTCCTCTCTTAATATTAGTTGATAACTTTCTGAAATAAACAAGATGAACTATAGTGTTAGCTATTATTTTATTTAAATCTAATATTGATAGGGAAAATTATTTTTCTAAAATAACTCCACCTAGATCTAATATTTGCAGCCTTATTCCCTTATCATTTTTTGCGTTAATATTCTATATATAAAGAAAAAATATCATAAATAATATTTTTACTATCTATATCATAAACCTAACTATTTTTTATGAGTATAATAATAAAATATTATCTAATATTATCTAAATGGTAAATTATTTTTTTATAAAGTTTATGACCTAAGCAGAGTAACTGTACTCTTTTAGTGATTCTGACCAAACCAATACATATTATAAATATGGCACCAAATTAATATTCCCTGGTATTAAGAAGCGATTTTTAATTAGAAAGTTACATATTGTTAAAAAATTATGATAAAAATACTGTCTCATTTACCTCTTAATTGTTAAACAAAATATTGAAAATTATAGAATTTTAGCCTTTTTAGTATATCATATTTTTACCAACTATTATAGTCATATCTATTCCAGCAGACACTTGCTCTTTGCGAATAATTTCTACATCATTCCAGAATTGAGTTATATAATCTTCTAATTTTACATTTTTAGAATAGATAATAACGACTGTTTTTTGATAATCGAAGTGATCAGCATTATCTATATTCACTACATTAAAACCTAATTCTTCCATTTTATTAGCAACTCTATGGGCAATGCCTGGAATACGGTTCCCATTTAAAACTTCAATATTCAGCCCTCTAAATCTATTTTCTATTAAACCTTGCACACGTTTTTGTACTTCAGTAAAATCAACAATGAGATAGCTTATACCATTTATATATTGGGGTTCACCTCTAATTGTTTCAATCCATATTTTCGTTCTATCTACATCTTTCATTAATCTTGCTAAAGTAATTATTTCGTTTGGACTCATATCAGTTTTAATATAATCGGTTAAGCTGTTGATAATGACAGGGATCTTGGTAATATTTTCCAAATTTAGCACTTTATCAATTACGGCATTGATCAATTTTTGTTGTCTTTGAATTCTTCCTAAATCACCTAAGGCATCAGATCGAAATCGAACATATTCCAATGCTTTTTCACCATTTAACATCTGTTGCCCCTTTTGTAAATTAATCTTCAAAGAACCTGCTCGATCTACATAATACATGTCTTTCTCTACATAGATATCTATCCCCCCTATAGCATCTATAATATACCTAAACCCCTCAAAATCAACTACTCCATAATAATGAATTGGTATCCCCATAAATTCTTCGACAGTTTTTTCTAATAAATCTATTCCGCCATAGGCAAAAGCATGGTTAATCTTATCCATTCCCCGATTGGGAATCAGGACTCTAGTATCTCTGGGAATAGAGAATAATATAGTATCCTTAGTTTTTGGAGCTACACTTAAAATTAAAATAGTGTCAGCTCTCCCTTTGTTTTCCACACTATCAGTACCAACAGCTAATATATTCAACCTATCATGTGCTAAAATATCTGAATTAAAGGGAAATATATTAAAAAAATACAATAAAACAAATGATAAGATTAATAAAAAAACAAAAAATAACACTTGGATTAATCTTTGCTTACCTCTTTTTTTCATATGTAGTGCTTTATATCTTTCGGCTCTTCCCATTATCAAAAATCCTTCTATCTATCATAATTTTATTCCTGGCTTCAATTGTAGCAGGATGAACAACTAACTTTTTGGAAATTAAGTATTTCAGTTCTTGATCAAGTAATGCTAGCAAAGTTAAATCAATATCTTTCCAAATCATCTGCCACAAATTTTTCATTTTAGCTGATCTTCTATTTGGTTCAATTTTATCAGCTATATAAACAACTTTCCCCAGCAAGCTTAGTTTACTGGAAGCAGTACTATGATATCTAATTGCCTCCAATATTTCAAAATCATCAATTTGAAAAATCTCTTTCGCCATTTCAGCTCCTACATAAGCATGCCAGATTTTGGGAATATTTTCTTCTACTTCATTAAGTTTAATCTGATATTTATTTATTAAACTTCTCAAAACATCTAAAGAATAATCTTTGGCACAATCGTGAATTAATGCAGAAATTTTAATCTTTTCCACCGGTAAACTATAATATTGAGCAATTTTTTCCGCAACTATACTAACTCGACAGACATGTTGATATCTAGCTTTTTTCATCATTACTTTTAATTTATTATCAATCTGCTTCCATTTCATTGTACTATTTTTATCTCTTCTCATCCCTTACTGCTTTACCTTATATTTAACAATTCTATAGTATTGATGGTTTATAAATACAACTTATTTTTATAGATATACTCTCTCACTGCATCTAAAACAATATATCTTATACTCAAACTATTTCTTACTCGATATCTTATATCAGTTGAAGAAATTGCCAATGCCGGTATTTCCATAATTTTTAAAACCTTTTTAAAATTATTATGTAATTTATTCAAATCATATCCGGGTCTAGTGGCTGCTACAAACTGACATAATTGCAATAATTCGTCTTTTTTAAACCAGGTATCAATTTCCAAAAAAGCATCAGCACCAGTAATAAAATATATTGGAGTCTGCCAACCATAAATTCTGCGAAATTCTTTGATAGTATCTATAGTATAAGAGGGACCTGGTCGATTTACCTCAATTTCCGATACTTCAAAATAGGGATTATTTTCCACTGCTAAATAAGTCATCTTTAATCGGTGTTTTATATCAGTTACCAGACCGTTTCTTTTATGAGTTGGTTGTAGGCAGGGAACAAATATTACTCTATCTAATTTCAATTTTATTCTTGCTTCTTCAGCAGTAAATAAATGCCCAATATGAATAGGATCAAAAACTCCCCCCATAATTCCTAATCTTAAATTTCTTTCTTTTGGTTCAGTTGTAATATTATTTTTACTAATATTGTTCACCCTTACTTTCCTGATTTCCTTAATCCCCAAGGTACAATTTTTTAAAATAAATAAATGTAATTAAAGCTAAGGCTTCTCCTCACCAATTACCTTCTTGTTAATCACTCTAAAAGTTTTACCTTTACTTTCGTACCTCCAAAGCTCAACAATTTCTTCAAAATTCGTACTTACAATTACTATAGAATCTGGAGAACCATAATCGCGATATCCGGCATCATTGAGAGCTATTTCATAGGGACGAGATTTGGCCTGCTGTAATTGATTTAATAAACTTTCTTTTCTTTCCTTTATACCTAGATTTTGGAATATTTGTATTAATTCCTGATAAGCAAACCAATATTCAGAAGGTCTTTGGAAAAGAGATAGATTTTTTTCTTCTACAATAGCAATAACTTGTTCAAAACTATTAATGGCCAAAGAAGTATACTGCCAGGTAATCTTTTTAGATAAGGCAAGATAAATTTGCGCCAACCAATAATGAGCACTTATCAAGCTACTTTCTAATTGAATGGATTTTTTTAAATAAGGAATAGATGATAATAAAGTATAGGAACTTATTCTATTTTCATTTAAAAATACATCTCCTGATCTAATTTCCAATATTTTTAAACTTTCTTGTAAATAATCACCAGCAACTCCACTAGTTACTCGAGAAGTATCACGGAAACTTTCATTTAAATATCGGAAAGCATAAGGATTTCTAGGATTTATCTTTAATACTTCCATCCATTGTGTAATCGCTTTATCATGTTGTCCAATTTGTCTATAAACTTTTCCTAACCAATAATGTGCGTTTTCAAAATCTGGACTTAGCTCAATTGCTTTTTTATAGTTTTCTTCAGCTTTCTGATAATTTCCTTGTGAAAAATATTGGTATCCGTTCTGATAATAAGATTGGGCATCCTGGCAATAACTAAAGCTAAAATAAATAAGAAAAAAAATCAGCAGAATTATTCCTATATCTATTGACTTTTTTAAAACTTTACTATTTCTCAAAAATTCATAATTGCTCACTATTCTTTCACCTCCTATTCACTTATTTCTTCTAATTATATAACTAACTTATTTTACTCCATATATAAATCTAAATATCTTTTTTACTTTCCTTAATTTTTTCCACATAATTTATTTGCAAATTAGCTAACAAATCTTCTATCTGTCTCCTATCCTCAGTCTGAAGTTCATTCTTAATTTGTTTCAATAAATACTCTATACAATCAATCGAAATCTTAGCTTTTACCAAATCCTCTTTTACTTCTTTTGTTTCAGGATTCATTATTAATCCCAAATATTCCCACGCCTTGCCATTTAATATTCCAATAAACCAAACTAATAAAGTAGATAGAGGAAGCATGTGGGGATATATTTTTTGGTTAACATCATTACTATTAATGTTTTCATTCTTATCATCATTCATCTTCTAATCCTCCTTTCCGATTCAGGATGACCCTTGATCCAATAATGTAACACAAAAGGCAGCAATTCCTTCTCCTTTTCCAATAAAGCCAATTCCTTCATTTTTAGTTGCTTTTATATTAATCATATCATCATTAATTTTTAATATCTTGGCAATATTATGTTTCATTTCTGAGAAGAAATTCGATATGGTAGGTCTTTCTAGAACGATGGTAATATCAATATTATTAATTCTATAATTTTTTCTGGCTATTATTTTTGCTACATTTTTTAGTAGAACCATGCTCGATATGTCCTTCCATCTTTGTTCCTGATCCGGAAAATGCATACCAATATCCCCTTGTCCGGAAGCACCTAATAAAGCATCAATAAGGGCATGTGTAACTACATCAGCATCAGAATGTCCCACTAATCCTCTCTCAGAACTTATTTTCACTCCACCTAAGATTAAAGTTCTGCCTTTCTGCAAAGGATGTATATCATAACCAAATCCGATTCTCATATTTCTTCTCATCCTTTTAAGTTAGTTTTTTTAATTTGATAAAAATCTAATTTTTAAAATATAACTGAAAAAATTAATAAAAAATATCTTGGGCAGCTATGGTACTAGTACTATAGACGAATGGATATTCATCCTTAATTTTCGAATAAACATAACTATTTTCTTCCATGCTATTAAAAATTCCGTAAACAGTCGCTCCACTTCCTGATACACATGTCATTATCGCACCTAGATGTTTTAATTTATCTATTATCTGTTCTATAACTGAAAATTCTTGGCATAGTACATTCTGGAAACTATTATAAATAATGGGATAAATTTCATAAGGTGCAATTACTTCTTTTTTATTAATAAATTGTTCAATATTTAAAGTCTTCTCGGTTTTATAGTGTACTAGTTTATCAAAAAGTTGGTAAGCCCATTTAGTTGAAATCTTGATTCCGGGATTGACTAGTATCAAGGGCAAGGGAGGGAATATGGGCTTCAGTGGCAAAATTACCTCCCCTCTACCACAAACCAATACCGTTCCTCTTACTAAAAAAAAGGGGATATCCATCCCAAAATATTTCGCAATATTTATAAGTTGAGATAAATCTAAATTTAGATCAAAAAGCTTACAAATACCAATTAAAATAGTAGCTACATTCGATGAGCCTCCCCCTAAACCAGAGGCAAGTGGTATACTTTTTTTAATAAAAATACTTACTCCTTTGTTTACATTTCTCATTAATAGTTGTACAGCTTTATATACTATACTATCATTACCAATTGGCACTTCTGGATTATTGCATTCAATAAAAATTTCAGGAAAATCAATTTTCTTAAGGTCAATTTCATCACATAAATCTATGGTTTGCATAATACTTTCAATATTATGGTAACCATCATCAAATTTTTCACCAATATTTAAATACAAATTTATCTTGGCATAACTCTTTAATTTTAAAGCATTTTTTCCCATACTATTTTTAACAATTCTTCTTCAGTAAAGACTCTACCAGAATCAAATCTACTTTTGTAGTAACCTTAATATTGTCTTCAGAACCACGTAAAATACCAACTCTTCCCCCATAATAATCTACCAGGGCTGAATCATCAGTAACTTGAATATTTTCTCTCTTTGCTCGTTCATGGTATTCTTTAATTTCTTTCAATTTGAAGGTCTGGGGAGTTTGTGCAATCCAAAACTCTCTTCTGTCAACCGTTTTTTCTACAAGCATTTTTGATAAGTTTATCCTTTTTATAGTTTCTACAGCAGGAATAGCCAGAATAACTCCATCAAAAAATCTCATCATTTCTATAGTTTTGTCAATCATCCATTTCTTTACCAGAGGACGGGCACCGTCATGAATACATACAATTCCCTCATTTTCCTTAATAACCTGTAATCCGTTATAAACAGAATCTTGTCTGGTTAATCCACCTAGAATAATTGACCTAATTTTACCATATTTATTTTTCCTTATTATTTCTTGCTCAATATTTTTCTTATCTTGAGATCTAACTACCAGTACAACCTCATCAATCTTTTCAGATTCTTCAAAAATATCTAAACTATAAGAAAGAAGTGGTTTTCCCAAGATAGGTTCTAGCATTTTACTATGAGAGCTACCCAGCCGTTCCCCATTTCCGGCCGCAGCAATAACGGCATATCCTTTCATATATTTTTATCACTCCGCTTCGTCATTCTTTTCATGCTCAATGTTCAAAAAAATCTCATGGTATCCTTCTATAACAAACTCGGTATCAATTATTAATTTCAAATTATTTTCCGTATTTTGTTCTCCTGTGACACTTCCGCTTTTTGTCTCCCAATTCTCACTTTCATTAATGAGCATAAGTTCAACAACTATTTGGTTATTTTTTTCTATCTCATTTAAATATTTCTCAATTCCAACCCAACCATTCAATAGATATTGTTTATTGTCTTGCTCAAGTGGCTTTTCACCAATTCTTCCTTTCGATGAACCCCCTCTGATTATTAATACTGCATTATGGGCTGTTATAGTATCAGGCAGTTTTATCTGAACTTCTTTTTGTACATCAGGCTTTCGAAATGGAGTAATTATAATCTGGGTTTTAACGCTATCTCCTGGATGATAATCCTTAGTGTCTAATTTTACTTCTTTTATAATAGCTTTATGATTTTCATCTTTTATAGTAACATCCATAACGATTTCATTTAAATCAATCTTTTCATAAAAGTTTTGATACAATAAAGTAAATAAATTGTTTAAATCTTTACTTATTTCAACTGCTATATCACTTTCACTAAAAAAAATATTATTATAATAAATTATTTCTCCAGCTGTAGCCTTTCTAAAGCCATACTTAATAGACGCTGTTCCTTGACCTATTCTATCAATGGCACTATCCACGGACTGTATTAAAAGAGATGGTACAATACTTTGGACTATTTCTTTTTGTGGTACAATTTTTGCACCACTGGTGGTAATCAAGTTACGTTTGAGATCAGATACTTTGATTTTGCAGGAAACAATATTGGGGAATTTATTCAACTTTGCTAAAATCCCAGAATTTCTATCTTGAATTACTTCCCCTAATAGCAGGTAGGATGATCCTACTTTAAAAGGCATAACAATACTGGGAAAACTATGATATATATATACAGAAGTAAATAGATAGGAAACATCACCTCGATGCAAAAAAGGATGCCCTAAAGCCAACACATAATTATCCTTACTGTAAGTGGCAGTACCTATTCCCATCATACTTACATCTCCAGTAGAAAGCTGAATGCCGATTGCTGAACCTGGCATTATGTTAATAGTTCCAGTACTAATTTCTAGCTCTGTACTAACTCCTTGATAGTCAGAAATATTTTGCACCATAGTAATACCTTGTTCTTGGAAACTACTTTTTACAAAATCAAGGGCTCTTCCACTAAATCCCTTAATTAATAGTGGTGATTGAATATAGGAAAAATTTATATCTCCTGTTACATTGTGAGATTGGTTATGGTTTAAGGTATCCAATACTGGTATTAATTTTTTTAATTTATTTACTAGATTTTCATCTAAAGGAATAGAAACAATTTTATCGTAGTTCAAATTATTAAAATAAAAAGATTCTTCTTCCTTATCTATATAATTAAACAGATTTAACATAATATCAATAGGTGTGATAAGACATAAATTGTGTTCACTCATTTCCCAAGCATGAGATATACCACCTGCCAATTTCCCATTAAAGAATACCGGGCTTCCACTCATACCAGCAGAAATGCCTACATTGGTATTGCTTATTTTATCTCCACTTAATTTCACCAAGATATAAGGAAAAGTAATTCCAGTACCCTGGATAATATCTATAACTTCAACTTCAAATTCTTCTATTTTGGTACCAGTAAATACAGTTTTCCCTATTCCTTTCATACCAGGATGAATATCTTCAATGGACAGGAATTCATTCTCTTTCTCTGCACTTACCTGGAAAGAAATATAAAAAAGGACTATTATAATGACTAAAAAAATATTAAAAATATTCTTAACTAACTTTTTTATTAATTGTTTCATTTTTACAAAAATATTATCAATAATATAATTATTTTGGTAGAAGATTCTAACGATGGCTGCTGCTGATTAAACCCTGTTTCAGTAAATGAATTTGATCTAGAACTTTACCCGCTCCCAAAGCAACACAAGAAATTGGGTTTTCTGCAACGTAAGCCGGTATCTTATTAATCTTGGTAAGTAAAACATCAAAATTTCTTAATAAAGAACCTCCACCGGTAAGCACCATTCCTTTATCAGCAATATCAGCAGCTAATTCAGGAGGTGTTCTTTCTAAAACCACTCTAATGGCATCTAATATTGATTCCAAACTTTTTGATATTGCCTCTAAAACTTCTGATGAACCCACTTTTATAGTTTTTGGTAATCCAGTAATAAGGTCCCTTCCTCTTATTTCAGCATACATTTCTTTTTCGGGCTCCATTGCTGTACCGATTTCTATTTTTAAATTTTCTGCAGTTTTTTCACCAATCATTAAATTATATTTATTTTTAATATATTTGATAATATCATCATCAAAATTATTGCCCGCAATTCTTAAAGATTCGCTTTCTACAATACCCCCTAAAGAGATAACAGCAATATCTGTTGTACCACCACCTACATCTACTACCATGTTACCATAAGGTTCGCTGATATCTAAACCGGCACCAATTGCCGCAGCAATAGATTCTTCAACTAAATAAGCCTTCTTAGCGCCAGCTTGAATTGCTTCTTCCAATGCTGCTCTTTTCTCTACTTCCGTACCACCAGCCGGAACGCATATTACCACTTGTGGTCGAAATAATCTAGAATTAGATGATACTTTTTTGATAAAATAGGTTAGCATTTTTTCAGTTACATCATAATCAGCTATAACCCCAGCCTTCAATGGTTCTAAAGCAATTATATTACCTGGTGTTTTTCCTAACATTTCTTTGGCCTCTTTACCTACTGCAAAAACTTTTCCAGTATCACGATATATAGATACAACAGAGGGTTCTTGTAGGACTATTCCTTTACCTTTTTGATATATTAATACACTTACTGTGCCTAAATCAATTCCTAAGCTTTTATCCATTCCTAGCATATTAATAGCTACCTCCTCAAATAACAATGATCAATTTAAGAGTATTATGTAAAAATCTATTAATTATACATCATTTTATTTTATCATAAAAGAAATATTTAAAATGACGATTTATTCTTTATTCTCTTTTTATCTTTGCCCCCAGCATTCTTAGCTTATCCTCCATCTTAACATAACCTCTGTCAATATGATATATTCTGCTTATTTCTGTGGTACCTTCTGCAACCAAACCAGCTAAAACCAATGCCGCACCACCTCTTAAATCAGAAGCCATAACTGGAGCAGCACTAAGCTTTTTTACTCCCTTAATAATACTATTTCGGCCCTCAATTTTTATATCAGCTCCCATTCTTCTTAAATCTCCAGCATGAGCAAAACGATTTTCAAAAACATTTTCAGTAATAACACTTGTGCCATTAGCGATAGTCATTAAGGCCATAAATTGAGCTTGCATATCTGTAGGAAAACCAGGAAAGGGCATTGTCTTTATATCAACTGATTTGATTACCTCTGAATTAGAAACAATCACACAATCATTTTCTCTAATATCCACCTTTATACCAGCTTCTTCTAATTTAACAATACATGATTTTAAATAATATGGGTTGACATTCTTAATTTCTACATTCCCCCCAGTAATTGCTGCTGCTACCATATATGTACCAGCCTCAATTCTATCGGGAATAATTCGATAACGTACACCTGTTAACTTCTTTACTCCACGAATAGTAATAATATCAGTCCCTAAGCCAGTCACCTTTGCTCCCATTTTATTTAAAAAAGTACCTAACTCAATAACTTCTGGATCTTTTGCCGCATTTTCAATAATAGTTATTCCCTCGGCCAATGCTGCAGCCATCATTATGTTTTCTGTTGCCCCTAAACTGGGGAAATCAAAATAGATATCATTTCCTCTCAATTTATTAACTTCGGCTTTTATGTATCCCTTTTCAGTGATAATTTCTGCTCCCAGAGCTCGAAATCCTTTTAAATGAAAGTCGACTGGCCTAGCTCCAATAGCACAACCTCCTGGGAGAGATATTTTGGCTTTCTTTAATCTAGCCAATAATGGACCCATTACCAAAAAAGATGCCCTCATCGTTTTAACTAATTCATATGGTGCCTCATAATTATTAAAATCATCAGGTTCGATATAAAGAGTACTATTATCTTTCCATTCAACCCTTACTCCTAGAATCTTAATCACTTCAATCATACTATAGATATCTTTTAGTTGTGGTATATTTTCCAATATACTTGCTTCATTAGATAAAAGGCATGCTGCGATTATTGAAAGAGCAGAATTTTTGGCTCCATCAATCAATACCGTGCCTTTTAGTGGAATTCCACCGGTAATAAAAAATCTTTCTGGATTTTGCACATCTTTCACCAATCCTTTTACTTCTTATTTTTTGATAAAAAAGTATTTATCGATTTTTCATAGGGGGGTTTAATTAGACCATATTCAGTAATAACTGCACTGATATTTTTACCTGGAGTAATATCGAAAGCCGGGTTATATACATCAATATCATCTGGAGTAATCTTTTTACCCAAAATTTTAGTAACTTCCTTAGAATCCCTCTCTTCAATAGGTATGTCTTTGCCTTTTTTTATATTAAGATCAATAGTAGAAGTAGGAGCAGCTACATAAAATGGTATATTATGCTTTTTTGCTAAAACTGATATGCTATAAGTACCAATTTTATTAGCTACATCGCCATTAGCAGCAATACGATCTGCTCCAACAAGAACTTTGTTAATCTTCCTCTGATACATTAAAAATCCTGCTACAGAATCACAGATAAGGGTAAAAGGTATTGTTTCATGTTTCAGTTCCCATGCTGTTAAGCGAGCTCCCTGGAGAACAGGGCGAGTTTCATCTACATAGACCTTAATGTTTTTCTTTCTTTGATAAACTGTACGAATTACACCAAGTGCAGTACCATAAAAAACAGTAGCTAATGACCCCGCATTACAATGAGTCAAAATGCTATCCCCATCTTGAAACAGTTGAGAACCCACCTCCCCAATGAGATAATTTATGTGAATATCCTGTTCAGCCAATTCTTCCGCTTTAAGTAGTATTCTTTTCTTCAAAACCTCAATTGAGTCATTTGAATGAACTACTAAATTCCATATTATTTCTAAAGACCAAAATAAATTAATAGCAGTAGGTCGAGAATGAGATAGAGCTGCCTTAGCTTTTTTCAACTCATTAAGAAAGGTAGGTTTTCTTTTTGCTTTTATATTCATTGCTGCCAGTGCCATTCCATAAGCAGCAGCAATACCAATAGCAGGAGCACCCCTAATAGCCATATTTTTAATAGCTTTTATCACTTCATGATAGGTGTTACAGGTAATAATTTCATATTTATGTGGTAATTTTCTTTGATCAATCATCAATACTCGGTTATTCTTCCACTCAATAGTTTTTGCTATCATATTATTTTATAACCCTTATGGTAAAAAACATCTTTTATTATAATATCTATATTTTAACTTAAAATACTAATTAATCCCAAATTGGCCAGAGTAACAATAATTCCGGCACTAGCCACCCC
>Ga0067045_1030438_pt1 | contig 15264 bp, 16 predicted proteins | sample TerdegcTABiofilm_FD_59184 | JGI IMG/M metagenome (GOLD analysis project Ga0067045, IMG submission 59184) | Combined Assembly of (Gp0054472, Gp0054536) Wastewater bioreactor microbial communities from Singapore -Terephthalate degrading...
TAGCGACTGCTATTGCAAGCCCTACAGCAACCTCAGCCGCTGCCACAACCATTACAAAAAGTACGAATATCTGGCCCTCGATAGATCCCAGATAACGTGAAATGGCCACAAAAGAGAGATTTACAGCGTTGAGCATAAGCTCCAACGACATTAGGATCACAATGAGATTACGACGAAACATGACCCCTATCACGCCCAAACAAAAAAGCGCTGCTGAAACTACCAAGTAATGCTGAACATCAACCATTTTTCTTATCCCTGATTATCCATTACTGGATTCAAAAATATTGGTAACCATTTATGACTGTCGCTTCCTATTTCGTAGACCTCTTGCCGATTATCACAGTCCCAACAATTGCAGCTAACAACAGTATGGATGCTATTTCGAAGGGTAGTAGATAAGTTGTAAATAATTCCCTGGCTATTATTTCCGTATTAGTCAGAGTCGCTGAGTCAGTAGCGACGACTTGCGCCGTAGGGCTGGAAATGATTGAACGCGACGTGGGAATCAGAAAAACCACAAGCATCATTGCTAAAACTATTCCAATTCCGTACCGAACCCGTCGGTGTTCGGGAGACATCACAAATTCGTCCAGATTTAGCAACATTATCACGAACAGGAACAAGACCATGATCGCACCCGCGTAAACAATGATCTGGACCATCGCCAAAAATTCCGCATGAAGCAGAATGAACAGGCAGGCCAGACCTATCATGGTCAAGATCATGAAAAGCACGTTATGAATGGGTCTACGCAAAAATACTACAAAGACCCCTGAAATTAGCGTTACAGCGGCTAGCGCATAAAATAGAACGGCTTCCATGGATGTGAATATACCTCCGAATCAAGCACCGCAACTGAAAGCATGTTTTTCGCTTACCTAAAACAATGTAGCCTACCTGGCTGCTCTCGGTTACTACTCCACCAAAAAGTTTTTCCTTGAAACATCTTGTTTAACCCAGTCGGCATACAAATGACCACTGGACAGAATTTCGAACAACAAACGTCATCCAGCCTTTTTCTTCTTTTCATACCTAGGCTGAGGAGGCTGTAAAAGCGCTTCTTTATCCAGATAGAGATCCTTTCGGCTATAACCAGAAATTTCATAAGCAGTCGACATTTCAATCGCTTCTTTGGGACAAACCTCAACACAATAACCACAAAAAATACATCGGGTAAGGTCTATCTCATAACGTTCTGGATATCTTCTGTTGTCTGGTTCCGAGGCTCCTTCAATATAAATACATTCAGCAGGGCAAACTGTTGCGCACAGCATGCAAGCCACACAACGGATTTTTCCGGATGGGTGTACAGTCAGGACGTGCCGCCCTCGCCACCTCTTGGCCACATCCCATTTCTCGTCTGGATATTGAAGAGTAATCTTTTTCTTGAACACATGTGCTAGTGTAAGTTTAAGACCTTGAAGTAACGGGATAATCATTTCTCAAATCCCTCTCATGTAAGCGGGGCTTACTAGAAACTGGAGTTTTTTAACAATTTTTATCAAGCTCCCCAATACTGGAGGTAGATTGCGTAAATAAAGGCAGTGGCCATGACATTGAATAGCCCTACCGGAACCAATGTCTTCCATCCAAAAGCCATGACCCTGTCATATCTAAGGCGTGGATAAGTGCCCCTTATCCAAACAAACACAAAGACAAAGAAGAACATCTTCGCCAGGAACCAAATTATCGGGGGCAAAAAGGGACCTTGCCATCCACCGAAAAATAGGGTGGTAGTCAGTGCGCTCAAAAATAACAGGTGCGCATATTCCCCGAGATAGAATAACCCAAACTTCATGGAGCTGTATTCCGTCTGATACCCAGCCACCAGCTCGTTTTCGCATTCCATGAGGTCAAACGGGGTTCTTGCAATTTCTGCGCTTCCTGCTATCAGAAACAGCAGAAAGCCAAGTGGCTGTCGGAATACATACCATTTCCATATTGAATCCTGGTTCTCCACTATTTGGACGAGGTTGAGTGTTCCCGCCAGCAAAAGCACCCCTATGACAGAAAGGCTCAGTCCAAGTTCGTAACTGATCATTTGAGCGGCTGCCCTTATCGAGCCTAACAGCGAATATTTGCTGTTCGAAGCCCACCCACCCAGAATGACGCCGTATACGCCAAGGGAAGAAATTCCAAAAATAAAAAGTATACCTACATTTAAATCCGCGATGACACCAGTGTTAAGATCATATTGACTCACTGTGGGCCCGAGCAGGGTTTCAAGACCGAGTCCCTTAGCAAATGGGATAACGGCAAAAGGCACAATGGCGCAAACAACCACGATCAGCGGAGCGAGTATATAGACCGCCTTATTGGCGCCGGCTACTGTAATCTCTTCTTTCAATAACAGTTTGGCTCCATCTGCCAGCGGCTGTAACAGACCCCAGGGCCCCACCCTGTTGGGCCCAATCCTAACCTGGATCCAACCCAGAACCTTGCGTTCTATAAGGGTGAGATAGGCGACAAACGTTAGGATCGCCACTATGACCAACAAGACCTTAACGACCACCATTATTATAGGCATGGCGGATTCCATGTTATAAACCTCACTGATCTATTATGCCTTTTCAACCTTGACCTCAGCCAAGGGTTCATTCCATTTTACAAACTTGTTCAACTTTGAACCCGGGAAGTGGTAGGGAACCACAATTTGCTTCTCCAGAGGTCTCCTGGACCATTTGACCTTCAGCTTCATGGAATCGCCTAAGTCGTTGGTCACCTTTATTGTATCTCCGTCTTCCAAACCAAGCGCCGACATGTCGGAAGAACACATCTGAGCCATTGGCTCTGGGCAGACTTCCAGGAGTGATTTCCCCCAAATGGACATGGAACCAGAATGAAATTTTGTGATTCCAGGCACAAGTAAAAACTGGTTGCTCTCCTGCTTCGGTAGATTCAATTCTGGTGCCGGACCCAGTTTAACCCGGCCATGGGGATAACCATTTCCATATAGAAATAAGAATCCGTCGTCACTGGAATCCTTAACTGGCCACATCAACCCTTGCAGTCCAAGCCGGTCATAGGACACTCCAGCGTAAAATTCCACTGATTTGGAAATTTCTGTCATCACATCGGCAGGAGAATCATAAGCAAATGAAGCGTTTCCCATAAGTATTGATAAATCATTGAATATCTCGAGGTCACTGCGACCTAATTTTTCTTTGGTAGACGGCCGGACTCTCTGAATCCTCCGTTCAGAGCTAGTAAAAGACCCCTCCTTTTCCAAGGCGGAACAAGCTGGAAGAACAACATCAGCCATCTTTGCAGTGGAATTAAAAAACATATCTTGAACCACGACAAATTCTGCAGCATTAAGGGCTTTTTCTGTGAGAACCCTGTCCGGATAGGTATCAACAGGGTTTTCTCCCACCAAGTAAATTCCTTTGATAGCTCCAGATTCGGCTCCTTCCAATATTTCCCGTGAGTTCATGCCAGCCGACGACGGAAGTTTTGTCTTCCACAGTGACTCAAATTTCTTGCGGGCCTCCTCATCTTCCAAAAGACCAAAACCAGGAAGATGTTTCGGTGTCAAGCCCATGTCCAAAGCGCCTTGTGAGTTGGATTTCTCTCCAAAAACCATTACTCCGCAGGATTCCTTACCAACATGACCCGAAATTACCGCCAGGGCGGCCGCCGCTCTACCATTTTCCGCATTGGACATTGCCCTATTAGATCCCTCTGAAATCAGAATCATTGCAGATGGAGCTTTGGCGTAAATTTCGGCTGCTTGATGTATAAGTTCGGGGGCGATTCCCATCAATGTTGCGACGTTTTCGGGATCATAATCTTTTAAAGACTCCAAAAATTTCTCAAAGCCGTCAATCTTCGATGCTATAGCAGTTTTATCCACAATTTCTTGGTCAAGAATGTGTTTTAACATCGAGAAAACTACTGCAGATTCATGTCCGAACGGTGTTTTGATGAAAACGCCATCTCTCTCGGAAAGTTTTGTTTTGATCGAATCTATAACAATTACCTTGGCCTTGTTTCTTCCTGAAGCCATAATGACTTCATTCTTGGCGATCGGATGAGTCTCCGTGAGATCGGCCCCCACTAGCAAGATTACCTTGGCGTTCCTGATTTCTCTTATGGAGTTGGTAGAGGCCGGATATCCAAGTGTTGGGGCCAGTCCATCAACCAGGGCGCCGTATGAACTTGCGCCATGATCCAAATTTGCAGTGCCTAGGACTGTTCTGACGAACCGGTTGAAAGCGAACGCCTCTTCGTTAGTCATTCTAGCTGAACCTAGAGCGCCGATTGCCTGAGGTCCATGGTCTTTCTTAATCTTTGAGAATCCACTAGCCACAGCTGAAAGGGCTTCTTCCCAGGTAGTCTCGGTGAGGACTCCGTTCTTCTTGACCAAAGGTGTCGCCAAACGCCCCCCAGAGTATGCGTAAGTCCATCCGTAACGTCCTTTCACACAAAGGCTACCTTCATTCGGACTATCAGGAGAAGAATTGACGTATACGGTTTGTTGATCTTTTTCTTCCAGGGTCAAGCTGCATCCCAAACCGCAAAAAGAACATGTGGTGGTAACATGCGATAGTTCAAATCGTCGACCTGTTCCTACAAGCCACTTTGACGCGATAGCTCCAACCGGGCAAATATCGGCGCATTGACCGCAAAATTCACATTCTAGTGGTCTCATGAAGTCCGTGGAAACTTCCATGTTCATGCCACGATTTATGAAACTTATTTCGCTCTGCCCCTGCACTTCCTCACAGATCCTGACACACATCCCACATCTGATGCATAGATTCATGTTGAATCTAATAAAGCTGGAGTCATTGTCGAGGTGAAAATACCTCGATTGCCGGGCAAACGGTAAGTCACCAACTTCGTATTCAAAGACGAGGTTCTGGAGCTCACAATCTCCTGCGGCGTCGCATGACGGACAGAGTAAAGGATGCGATCGTAACAGCAACATGAGTTGAACCCGTCGGGACGAACGTAACGCTGGCGAGTCTGAGGTGACCTCCATACCGTCTCTGGCCGGATTAAAACATGCAGGCATAGTGCGTGTTTTGCCTCGCGATGTGACTTCTACCATACAAAGACGGCAGGCCCCGTACGGAATGAGGCGTTTGTCGTGACATAGGGTAGGAATGCGCACGCCGGCGACTTGAGCCGCTTCCAGTATGGAACTTCCCTTTTTTACTGAAACCTTAATGCCATCAACGGTCAAAGTAACCATAGATTTCTACTCGCAAGATGGATTGTGACTCAGTTAATGAGCTCCCTCGGTTAGGTAACAATCAAACCATACCAACATGAGTTCTCAAGCTGGTGTTTTACAAAATTTACGTGTACCAGGCGAGCTGCTCCGCTCGCAATGCCAAAGCTAACGTATCGCGCCGAATTTACAGGTCTGAATACATGTTCGGCATTTGGTGCATTTTTCCCGGTCGATCCAGGCCACCTTTTTCTTTTCCCAAACAATGGCGTTGGACGGACACGCCTTGAAACAGGCGCCACACATCTTGCATTTGTCAGCCATGACCTCGAAGTCTATGAGTTCCGGACAGACCAAGGCTGGACAATGCTTGTCCCTGATGTGAGCATCATATTCATCCCTGAAATATCTAATTGTTGAGAGAACTGGATTTGCCGCGCTCTTTCCCAAACCACAATGCGAAGTGTTGTTGACATGATTGCCAAGCTCGATCAGAAACTCTACATCCCCTTCCTGACCTCGTCCTTCGCATATGTCGGTGAGTTTGTCATACATGGCTTTGAGGCCTTCCCTACATGGAGTGCACTTACCACAAGACTCATCAACACTGAAATTTGTGAAGAATTTTGCTGTGTCCACCATGCAGGTCATGTCGTCCATCACGACGACCCCTCCTGACCCCATCATGGCTCCTACTCCCTGCAAGGATTCGTAGTCAATCTCTACGTCTTCCATGCCGTTGGGAATGCAACCTCCGGAAGGACCGCCGATCTGCGCGGCCTTGAATTTCCTTTTCTTGGGAATTCCCCCACCGATGTCAAAAATAAGGGTCTTCAGGCTAGTCCCCATTGGCACTTCAACTAAACCGACATTATTTATTGCTCCGGTAAGAGCAAACACCTTTGTTCCTTTGCTACCCTCAGTGCCTATTGATGCGAACCAATCTCCACCATTGAGAATTATCGGGTTGAGGTTTGCAAATGTTTCGACATTATTAAGGTTGGTCGGTTGATTCCACAAACCTGCTTCAGCGCTTCTTGGGGGTTTGATACGAGGCATTCCTCGTTTGCCCTCAATTGAGTACATGAGCGCAGTTGATTCACCGCATACAAACGCTCCAGCTCCCGGAGCTATGCCAATGTCAAAATCGAAGCCGGAGTTGAAGATATTTTTCCCTAAAACTCCATATTCTCTTGCGTCATGGATGGCTTTTTCGAGCCTCTGAATAGCCAGAGGATATTCAGCTCTCACGTAAATGTATCCTTGGTTCGCTCCAATGGCGTAACCCGAAATTGCCATGCCTTCCAGGACAGAATGTGGATCTCCTTCCATTACCGAACGGTCCATGAAAGCTCCCGGGTCTCCTTCATCTCCGTTACAAATGGTGAATTTGGGAAAGCTGTCGTACCTCCTGCATTCCTCCCATTTGAGGCCTGTAGGAAAACCTCCACCTCCACGACCACGTAAACCTGCCTTCTTGACTTCTTCTATGACCTGTTCCGGTGTCATTTCCTGGAGGCACTTGGCCAAAGCGGCATATCCATCTCTAGCTATGTATTCGTCGATACTCTCTGCGTCTATTAGTCCTCGGTTTCTGAGAACAATGAGCCGTTGGAGCCCAAAAAAACCGATATCCTTCATCAGGGGAACACGAGTCTTAGTCGCTTCTTCCTTGAACAGCAAATCTTGGACAACGCGCCCTTTAAGAACATGTTCTTCAACGATCAAAGGCGCATGTTCTGGCTTGACCTGATTGTAAAATATTCCATCAGGGTAGACGACAACCAACGGCCCCATAGCGCAGAAGCCGTTGCAACCAGTCATGATTATCTGGACTTCGTCCTGAAGGTTTCTCTTTTGCAACTCTCTCTCAAGAGCGTCTCTAACATCTAGTGAGCCGCTGGCGATGCATCCGGTTCCAGCGCACATCATTAGCTGCATTCTGTAAAATGGGCTCGCACACATAGCCTAAACTCCGAAAAAGCCAAGTGTTGACTGACAACTAGAAATCTAGCTAACTGCAGCGGATTCTCAAGTAGCCATAGTTTCGCTGCCGATGGCCAAAGCATAATCCTCTACAACTTTTCCTTCCATGACATGCTCATCAAAAATACGTTTGGCCTTGGTTTTGTCGAGCAAGACGTATTTCACCGGGGCTGAACCCTCCAGTTCGACGGTAATCATGGGCTCTTTGGCGCAAAGGCCTGCACAACCAGAATTGGTCAGAATAATGTCTGCAATATCCTTCTCGCCAATGATGTCACGGAATAAAGTCATGATCTCCCTAGCGCCAGCCGCTATACCGCATGTTCCCATGTGAACCGTGATCTTTGCCCTATGATGTCCGGCGCGAACGCTCATCTTATTGAGCTGCTGCTCTTTAATTTTCCTGAGATCCTCTATCGAGATTTTGGGCATAAAGGCCTCCGATAACTGAAACCGTTGGTCACTATTCAAACATGTTTCGACACGAATTCCACCAACTTGCGCAAAACAGATCTATTGGTAACCATCTAGAATACTTATTGTCTTAGGTGGATGAATGTTACCGTGGGTGTCTTCTCCAATCATCATGACCGGGGCCAAACCGCAGGCGCCCAAGCACCTAACTGCCTCGAGGGTGAAGCGCCCGTCTTCCGAGGTTTCACCTACATTGATGCCAACATCTTTAATAATGTTTTCAAGTATTTCTTTAGATCCTTTAACGTAGCACGCTGTGCCCAGACATAAGCGTATAGTGTGTCTTCCGCGAGGAGTAATTGTAAAGAAGGAATAAAAAGTGACTACTCCATATATATGAGGCGCAGGAATATTCATGCCTATAGAGAGTTTCCGCTGAACTTCCATCGGAAGATAGCCAAACAACTCCTGAGCCTCTTTCAGGGCAGGGATCAGGTTCTGAGTAGAGCCTGCATATTTATCTATGATCTCGTCCAGCAACTTGAGTCTCTCGGGCGGGATGACTTCAACTGATGGCACCACTTTCTTTTTGAGTAATGCGTCTCGCTCTTGCACTTTCTTGAATCTCCCTGAATCAGGCCTATAAGGTCTGTTTAGTCTCTTTTATGCCAGTTACCAAATTTTCTCTGATCAGTTGAACAACGTTAGGGTGGTTAAGCGGAATAAGGTCCAATTCTGCTCTGATCTCTCGAGTGTCCAGAGAATAAGCCCTCTCATCAACCTTGTATCGAAATACGAAGTCCACGTCTGAATTTCCTTCGATTAAACACAGGATCGTTCCGGCGAGATCACCAATTGGTTTTCTATCGATGTGAGAGTGTTTCATGGATGCGACCAACTTTGTGCCGACCCCTAACTGTGATGTCAAAAACATTTCTCCGTCAGCTTCCTGAACCGATTGCTGGAATAGTGACAGCCCCAATCCAACCCTGCGTGTAGTCCTAGTAGTTACGAAAGGATCCAGTGCCTTATTCAGAAATTCAGGGCTCATACCTTTTCCGTTGTCCTCTATCTCAATAATGACTTTGTCCTCTATGGTATCCTCTGTAACATTTATTTTGATCAAGCTCGCCCCGGCTCCAATGCCGTTTTCGGCAAGATCGAGTATGTGCAGAGAAAAGTCCTCCATGGCTTAAATGATCGATTTACCAAAGCCTTCCAAACTACAAGGCTTTTCTTCCGTCAACAGAAATAATCCGAGCATGCCCAAGAATACGCCTTTTTGACTCACCCCTTATTGCCATACAAATCTCATGAAAATTCAAATCAAGCATTAGCGCCTCTGTAAAAATCGACCCTATTTCTTCAAGGCGATGAGCGTCAGAAGAGGATATTAGGGCATAGTCACGAGCTTGTTTAAACTTGTTTCTCACCGACTCAAAATCAGACCGGGATGAAACTTCCAAGGCATCGAGATCAAGATCAGACGGAATAAAACCTAACTGACTGAATATGCCAAACCCTGATCTGTCTACATGAGACGCTACGGCCAATCCTCCAAGAGAATGTATTAAAGTTGTTACTCTTGACGAATCAAGCGTGCTCGCGCCTATCAACAGTCGCTCGTCCAAATCCTCCACTTCATCGAATTCGTTAACCACGGCCTGAACACCGATTGCACCTTCATCGTTAACTCCATAGAGTCTAGCGTAAATTTCTTCCTGGGCCTGTTCAGCATGCTCAACCTTTTCAAACAACCCGAGAATATGAACCTCCTCAGAGGTTGTTATCTCAAGCCCGGGAATCACCAACAGCCGTGTGTTGCTTGCAGCCCTTATGCAAGCTCCCGCATTTCTTGCTGAGTTATGGTCACATATAGCTATTGCGTCTAATCCAACACTCGAGGCCCGTTCTACTATTGCCCTCGGCGTCATCTCAGCTATCTCAGTGCACGGGGACAAAACTGTGTGAATATGCAAATCCAGCTTGTAGATTCCGAGGTTAACCGCTTCTCCCCCTTGTCCTGAACTATCGCCTGGCCGTCAACCGAACCTTGGGCTTTTCATCACTTTGCTAACAGTGATCCTAATTTATTCGGATCTTTTCACACCCATCGAGTAAAGCTGCCCTACCAAATCGTAAGTGGACATTTCACTGGCTAGGACGACAACGCCCTGCTCTTCAGCTTTACTAAGAGTCTCTGCATCGGGATTTCGACCTCCAACAATTATTATCCCTGCAAGGTTGTTTAGAAATGCTACAGCCACTATGTTCTGATGGATCTGCAGAGTGATCCATATGTCCCCTTCCTTGGCATTAGCAATCACATCGCTGAGCAAGTCACTGGCATAGCCACCCTTCACTTCTCTATCGAGTCCTGACTGGCAGGTTTTAACTTCAAGGTTTAACAACTCAACAATTTCGTTTAGCTTCATGTGATGGTCAAACGCTCCGTTTATTATCGGTCAACTTCGGCCAGAACAATGTCAACACTGGACAAGATTGCAATCAAGTCGGCAAATAGCGACCCGTTGGCCATTTTTTGTAGAGCTTGAAGATTTACAAAGGCTGGGGCTCGCCATTTTAATCTATAGGGGTTTGGAGTCCCGTCGCTTATGATATAACAACCCAGCTCTCCGCGAGGTGACTCTATACACTGGTAATACTCACCGGATGGCACAGAAACACCTCTTACGACCAGCATGAAGTGATGGATAAGGGCCTCCATTTTAGTGTAGATCTCCTGCTGATCTGGAAAAATCTTGCCCGGAACATTCGCTCTAATTGGTCCACCAGGCAGTTTCTTCAAAGTCTGTCTGAGAATCTTGTTGCTTTCGCGCATTTCTTGAACACGGACTAGGTAGCGGGAGTAAATATCGCATCCATGTTGGACCGGAATGTCAAAATCATAACTTTCATAGCCACAGTACGGATTGGACTTACGAATATCCCATTTGAGCCCACTGGCTCGGATCATGGGACCAGAAATTCCCAGATCCAGCGCATCTTTCAATGAGAGATATCCCACGTCCTTGGTTCTATCGATGTAAATTACATTCTTAGTCAGAAGTGTCTCATATTCGTCTACTCGCTGGTCAAAATGATCGCAGAACGCCTTTAACTTATCGAGAAAACCTTCCTCTAGTTCCTGAGAGATTCCTCCTAGCCTTATATAGTTGGGCATCAGACGTCCACCTGCAGTGAGTTCAAAAAGATTCATGATCTCTTCTCGTTCACGCAGCATATAAAACAGGGGAGTCATTGCGCCGACATCATGCCCATGAGTTCCTAACCAGAAAAGATGGCTAAATATTCTGGATAATTCCGCCATCATAACTCTGACAACTTGAGCTCTCTCCGGAACAGTAACCCCCAACAACTTTTCCACGCACATCGCATAAACAAGCGAATTGGAGGAAGCGCCCATGTAATCACAGCGCTCTGTAAGAGGAATCACTTGATGATATTGCTTATTTTCACATGTTTTCTCAAATCCACGATGGAGATAACCTAAATACGGAACAACATTTACGACGATCTCACCATCAAGCTCGACGATGGCTCTAAAAACACCGTGGGTGCTTGGATGATGCGGACCGAGGTTGAGCTCCATTAATTCGCTTCTTCCGTCAGGAATTTTATTGGTAACTTGCGACATAGCCGGCAGATTCCTCACTCAACCTTTTATTTTGATAAGTCAGGAGTATCCTGTTCTGTTCCCATTATAGGAAAGTCTTTTCTCAAGGGATGCGCATTCCACTCATCAGGCAGTAGCAGTTTCCTGGGATCTGGATGGTTTTCAAAAACAATCCCGAACATTTCGGCAGTTTCACGCTCATGCCAATTGGAGGAAGCCCAAACACCATAAACGGAATCTATTGAAGCCTCCCCAGATTCATTCTCGATAGCCCTAGTCTTGATTCTCAACCTTTCAGATGATGATGTTGAATAGAGCTGATAAATTAACTCAAATCTTGGAGACTCTGGCATGCGATCTACTGCGCCTACAAACGACAGGAAATCGAATTTGAGATCCGGATCATCCCTGACAAATTCACAAATGGGCACGATCAGCTGCCCGGGAACATTTACCACGACCTGATCTAGGATAGTTTGGACACTTATTGATTCATCACCAAACCTGGAGGCTAACTTTTCCTTAACCATTTCAGGATTCATTTACCGACCACCTTGATTCCATGAAATTGCGGATTCTTTATCGACTGTTCTTTCATGACCTTGGCATGCAGTTGCAAGATGCCGTCAAGAAGAGCTTCTGGTCTTGGTGGACATCCAGGAACGTATACGTCTACGGGTAAATATTTATCTATTCCTTGAACCACGGCATAATTCTTGTAAATTCCACCGGAACATGCGCACGCGCCCATTGCTATTACCCATTTGGGTTCAGCCATTTGTTCATAGATCCGCAGTACGGCAGGCAGCATCTTTTTTGACGCTGTCCCTGAGACAATCATTAGATCGGCGTGACGAGGCGACGGTCTGGCTACTTCCATACCAAACCTGGAAAGATCGTATCTACTGACAAATGCAGCGATCATTTCGAGAGCGCAACAGGCTAATCCGAAACCCAAAGGCCACATGGATGACTTCCTGGCCCAATTAACAAACCACTCTAAGTTGGTGACGTGTACGGTATTGTCCAGATGATTCTCTATTCCCATTGAAGCGCACCTTTTTTCCAAACATAGATTAAGCCTGCCAGCAATATAACCACGAACAGGAGCATTTCTACGAAGCCGAAGAACATCAACTTGTCATATATTTTGGCCCATGGAAAAAGAAATATAAGCTCTATGTCAAAAACAATAAACAACATACCAATGATAAAGAACTTAACGGAAAATCGCCGTCTTGCGCCTCCGATAGGATCCATACCACATTCGTAGGGCATGAGTTTAATAGCGGTCGGAAATCTTTTCCCGAGAATGGTGGACAGAACAATGATTGCAGAGCCTATAAATATGGAAACGAGAAGGATCACTAGCACTGGGAGGTAACTATCTAGCATCTAACCACTCCGTATCTCGCCACGGCCCCCCGTGAGTTAAGACAAATATTATGGAGCCATTTTTGTGAAGAATTTTTGCCTATTTCGTCCGTTCGGTAACACATCGAGAATAGAATAACGCAAAAAACTAGTCAACATTTTTCTCGGTGAGCTTCTGGTTTCAACTATTTTTTAGGTCAAAAACTAAATCCAATCGAGTTCCTCCTCCAGGCTCGGAAATCAGCTTCATCATGTCAGAAACCCTCTTGATATTAGCTAATCCCATACCTGCTCCGAATCCCATGTCGCGTATCCATTCAGGAGCGGTAGAAAATCCTGGTTGCAATACTTGCTTAAGATCTGCAATACCCGGCCCGTGATCAACAGCCGAAACATTGAGTTTGTCTTTTCTGATATCGACTATGATTTCTCCACCGACATCGGTATGTATTACGAGGTTCATTTCTGCTTCGTAGACTGCGACCGCGACGCGTCTGACAATTTGCGGATTGACTACAAGGCGTTGTAAAGCTTTCTTGATCATGCTTGAGGCCTTGCCCGCGTTTGAGAAATCTTTGTCATCGACAACGAACCTTAGTACCACGCTGGTATCATCTGATACTATATCCTGAAATATGTGGCTGGCGCGATACGCCTGAAGTCTCTCCTGTTCATTCTTTTGAAAACTCTGATCCAATCGTCTCAGGAGATATTTGGTGACCGTGCCCGTTGTAACGATTCCTACGAGTTTTCCATTTCGATCTACTACAGGCAACCTGCTCGAACCCTTGAGCCCTAAAATGTTGCCAACTTCTGCAACAACCGAATCTCGTACGACAGTTTTCACCTTGGTAGACATGGACATAGTCACCGGTTCATGAAGCCTCCCCTCCTCCATGGCTGCCAGGATATCAGTCATGGTAACTATGCCTATTATATTTTCATCCTGGACCACTGGAGCCCCAGAAATGTGTTTTTCTTTCATCAAGGATTTGACTTCAGCGACGGTCATGGATGGATCAACAACTATAACATCAGTCGCCATGACATCCTCTACTCGGGTCGTGTAGATCAGTTCCTGAACTTTCGTAATTTCTTGAACCGCCATTTTACCAAGTGTCGTTTCTAATTTTAACAACCCCAAGTCCAGGAAGCCCCGCATGATAGAGCCTCCCACAAGCTTCATACATAGTATAGCTTGTCCTGATGAGGGTTATACCTAATTCACGCGCGAGTTCGACCGTCTCTGGGGGAGCCTTTTTGTCCCTGACCAGAATTATTGCATTGATACCGGCCATTTCCGCTGTGCGGACAACCTGTGGATTGGTTAATCCGGTCAACAGAGCCATTCCTGGACTACCAAACGCAAGCACATCGCTCATAAGATCAGCCGCGCCACCCGCCGGAATTTCTTCATCTGATCCGTGATTATCTAAAATGATCTCAGCGTCCAAGACTTCGATCAATTCTTTGAGTTTCATGTAACACCCGGAGCCGAATGTTTTAAGTAGTTGATATGAACACCCTTGTTCGATGATGTCAATAGAGATGAGTTTGTAATTTCACATTCCAAGAGATTATCAGTTAATACAGGTGAATGAAGCCTCAACACCAACTGCTTCATACATTTTTGTACTTTTCCAGAATTCTTACTACCATTATGTAAGGTTGACGATGGCCATGGCTATGTTTGATGTCTACTTTTACACATAATATCAATGCCTTGAACTTAACATCTCATTGGCTCATCCTTTGCATCTAGATGGATCAGACAATGCCGCGCGGACTAATAGGTGGATGAATAAACCTTATGAAAGCGAAAATCAATGATTTGAAGTCAAAAGTTCTCGACAACCTGAGCAAAATAATGGGCCACGCCCTAAATCTGGAAGAAACCTTAAATAAGATCCTAGAAATACTTTCAGCAGACCTTTCGATGAACAGAGCCGTAATCACAGTGGTTGATTCCCACACTGAACAACTTCCTACGGTAGTCTCGTATGGCTTGAGCTCCCAACAGAGCGAACAATCAATATATGGACTTGACCATGGTGGTCTGGAAAGAATGTTCAGAGAATGCAAACCTTTTCTGCTACAGGAAATTGGCTCCAAGCCCCTCTTTGTAAACAAGAAAGCAAATCAAGATATCAATAAGCACGAACTCTGGCTTATGGGAACTCCCATCACACTTAATGGATCGGCCGTAGGAATTGTGAGTGTGGATCGCGTATTTGGAGAAGAAGTTCCGTTTGAAGAGGATATACGGTTTTTGTCTATTATCGCGACTTTGATTGGTCAATTGGTGAGCATTAAACGGCAGTTGGAGCAACGAGAATTGGGTTTACTAAAAGCCAATGAAATCCTGAAAGAGCAATTTTCTGCCAAGATGGAAAACTTTTTCTTCACTGCCAAGAGCCAAAAAATCCTTGAAGCGCAACAATTAATCAAGAAGGTTGCTCCAACACAGGCTACGGTATTACTGTTTGGTCCCGCAGGAACTGGAAAAACTCTTGTAGCCCAAATTATTCACGAGCTAAGCCCCAGAAAAAGATACCCCTTCATAAAAATTAACACCGAAGCTTGTCCTGAGGACCTCCTCGAAACAGAGCTTTTTGGTCAGGAAACGGGATCTTTTTCCAGAACTATTCAGACAAAACTCGGAAGAGTTGAGGAG
>Ga0067045_1030443_pt1 | contig 15264 bp, 14 predicted proteins | sample TerdegcTABiofilm_FD_59184 | JGI IMG/M metagenome (GOLD analysis project Ga0067045, IMG submission 59184) | Combined Assembly of (Gp0054472, Gp0054536) Wastewater bioreactor microbial communities from Singapore -Terephthalate degrading...
CCCGGCCTATGTCTGGCGCACGCCCGTCTATCTGGGCGGCCCGGTGGTCGATGGTGCCCTGCGCGGCAACCTCTACATCCAGGGCCAGGGCGACCCCAAGCTGGTGCTGGAGCGCCTGTGGCTGATGCTGCGCCGCCTGCAAGGCATGGGCATCAAGGTCATCGTGGGCGATATCGTGCTGGACCGCAGCGCCTTTCAGCTGCCCGCGCATGATGCGGCGGTCTTCGACAACGAGCCCTGGCGGCCCTACAACGCCTCGCCCGATGCGCTGCTGATCAACTACAAGGCCGTGGCGCTGAATATTGCTCCTGATGCAGGAGCTGGTATCGCCCGTATTCAATACGATCCGCCAATGTTTGGCATGGAAAACCAGCAGACAGTTGCGCTGGCTGCTCCTACTTCTGATTGCGGCGATTGGCGCAGCAAGATGCAGCTGGACATGAACAATCCGCAGCGCATCGCCTTCAACGGCAGCTATCCGGCAAGCTGCGGCGACAAGAGCTGGTCCATCGCACCGGCGCAGCCCGAACGCTTTGCCGCCAAGGCGATAGAAGGCATGTGGCGCGAGCTGGGCGGCAAGCTCACCGGCGCCGTGCGCGACGGCGGCGTGCCCCAGGGCCTGCAGCCGGCGTTCCAGCTGGAGTCTCCGGCATTGTCAGAAGTGGTGCGCGACATCAACAAATACAGCAACAACATCATGGCCCAGCATGTGCTGCTCACCCTGGGCATGCAGCGCACCGGCGTGGCCAGCTTCGACTCCGCCAGGCAGTCGCTGGCCCAGTGGTGGGCCGCGCGCTGGGGCAATGCCGAGCAGCCCGTGGTGGACAACGGCGCAGGCCTGAGCCGCAATGCCAGCATCACGGCCAGCGGACTGGGGCAGATGCTGCAGAACGCCTGGGTCTCGCCCGTGATGCCCGAGTTCATCTCCTCCATGCCCATCGTCGGCGTGGACGGTACGCTGCGCCGCAGCAAGAGCCGGTTTGCGGGCGCGGCCCACCTCAAGACCGGCAGCCTGCGCGACTCGGCGGCGCTGGCCGGCTATGTCGACGGCGCCAGCGGCCAGCGCTATGTGCTGGTGGCCATGGCCAACCATGCCAATGCGGCCGCGGCGCGCACGGCCTGGGATGCACTGGTGGACTGGACGGCGGCCCAGTAGCCGCTCTGGTAGCCGCCTGCTCTATGGCTGCCCTTTGCGTCTCGACAAACCGGACCCAGGTCCGGTTTTTTGTTGCGTGACAGCCTGATGACCAGGTTCTTGAGCGTTGGATTTTTGTCCGACCATCGGTAATTGCCCGATAACAACGCGGGGATGAGTGTCGCTAGGATGACGCTGAGGAAAAAAGCACGATCGTGCGATTCACAACACCTCAGGAGAACATCATCTTGGCAAGCAAACTCAAACTCTTGGCGGCGGCAATGGCAACGGTGGGCCTGCTGGCGGCCTGCGGCGGCGGAGGCGGAGCCGATACCACCCCCAAGGCCAAGGTCACTTCGGTCAAGGTCATGGGCGACAGCCTCTCGGACAGCGGCACCTTCGGCTACAAGTTCACCGTGCAGGGCAACGATCCGACGACCGGCAAGCCCTATCTGGTCTGGCCTGAGCGCATTGCCGATCTCTACAGCACCTCGCTGTGCCCGCATTACAAGCCCACCAGCCAGACCACGTTTGTGACCGCCAATGCCGGCTGCACCAACTACGCCATCGGCGGCGCGCAGATCAACTATGTCGATGCCTCCGGCCAGGTGGTGAACTCGCCCATCTCCGTGCTGCAGCAGATCAAGGATGCGGGCGCGGCCGGTGTGTCCTCCAACGACCTGATCCTCATCGATGGCGGCGCCAATGACGCAGCCGCGCTGATCACGGCCGTGCTGACCTATCAGTCGGCGGCTGCAACCTATGCCGTGACGGGTTCGCCTGCCGATGGCGCCAAGGCGCTGGCGGCGCAGAAGTACCTGCAGGCCTTCCTGGCTTCCAAGATCGATACGGCAACGCTGACGGCCCTGCTGTCCCAGGGCTCGGACGGCATCGTCAAGGCCGGCGGCCTGTACATGCAGACGCTGGCCCAGAACCTGGCGACCAGCATGCAGACGGATCTGCTGGCCAAGGGCGCCACGCGCATCGCCGTGCTGAACATCCCGGCCATCCAGATGACCCCCAAGTTCACCACCGTGCTGGCCCAGATCGCCCAGGCCCAGGGCACGGCTGCCTCCAAGCAGGCCGAAGCCCTGCTGGACGGCTGGGTGAGTGCGTTCAACGCCACCCTGAAGACCGCCGCAGGCAATGACAGCCGCATTGCTGTGGTGGATTTCTATACCGAGTTCAAGAGCCAGATCTCCAACCCTGCGGCCTACAACTTCACCAATGCCACGGTGGCAGTCTGCTCCAAGATCGGTACCGATGAGCTGTCCACCTGCAGTGCCGACAAGCTGGCCGCCAACATTCCTCAGGGCGAAACCAGCCCCGACTGGTGGAAGAGCTATGTCTTCGCCAACAGCTTCCACCCCACCCCTTACGGCTACCAGCAGATGGGTCAGCTGGTGTCGCGTTCGCTGGCACAGGCCGGCTGGCTCTAAGCCCATCCGCAGCAAGAATCAGGAGAGACAACAATGAAGAAACCTATGCGGATTTCTGCCGCCGTTCTGGCCCTGACGGCCTGCGGCCTGGCCGGCGCCCAATCTGCGGGCACCTGGTCGGCACGTGTGGGCATCACCCATCTATCGCCCGATGTGAGCAGCGGCAATCTGTCGGCACCATCCTTTCCCAACACCAAGGTCGACGCAGGCAGCAACACCCAGCTGGGTGGCGGCATCACCTATATGGTGACCGACAATCTGGCGCTGGACGTGCCTCTGGCCACGCCCTTCAAGCATGACCTGACGGGAGCCGGCGCGATTGCCGGCGTGGGCAAGCTGGGCAGCACCAAGGCGATACCGGCGACGCTGATGCTGCAGTACCGCTTCAACGAGGCCAAGGCGGCGTTTCGCCCCTATGTGGGAGCCGGCGTGACCTATGCCCATTTCTATGGCGAAAAGACCACGGCCACGCTCAACGGTCTGAGCGGCGGCACGCTGGCCAATCCGACCACGGCCGAGCTCGACGACAAGTTCGGTGCGCTGGCGCAGCTGGGCTTTGTCTACCAGTTCAACGAGCGCTGGTTTGTGGATGCGTCCTACTCCAAGAGCTTTCTGAAGACCAAGATCCACCTGTCTTCGGGCCAGAGCATCAGCGTCAGGCTCAATCCCGATGTGTTTTCCATGGCCATAGGCTACCGCTTCTGAGGCTGCGCGGCCGATACGAAAAATCCGGGCTGGTCCCGGATTTTTCTTTTTGGCTGCGGCTTCAGTTGTAGTGCTGGGCCGAAGGCTCCTCGCCATGCACGGCCCAGCGGCCCAGGGCCTGGAGCTTGTAGTCCAGCGGATCGTGCAGGGTATGGGTGCGCACATTGCGCCAGAAGCGGTCGAAGCCGAGGTCGGCATGGGTGCCGCGTGAGCCCACCACATCGAACATTTCCTGGGTGGCGAACAGGGTGCAGCGATGCGCCATGACCTTGGCTTCGAAGACGGCGATGGCCACCTCGGCACGTTCCGCCGCGCTCAGCCCAGGGCCGCGCTCCCAGGCTTTTTGCAGCAGCGCTGCGCCGTGGTCGGCCATCAGGGCAGCCCCCGAAATCTGGGCCTGCATCTCGCCCATGCGGCGCAGCAGATAGGGATCGTCGGTGGCGCGCTCCACCGCCGAGCCCAGCCAGGGCCGGCCATGTTCGCGCGCGTAGTCGCGTGCCTGCCGGCGCGCGCCCTGGGCCACGCCGACAAACAGATTCACCAGCACCAGCTGCGCCAGGCAGTTGCGCAGCGTATGAAAGGCCGTGACTTCGGCATTCTCGTCGCGCATGACGGCGCTGGCGGGAAGCTGGACGCGATTGAACTGCACCGAGCCGCTGTCGGTCTGACGCTGGCCCATGGGGTTCCAGTCGTCCTTGACGGCAATGCCGGGCGAAGCGGTCTCAAGCAGGCCCAGAACGGGCTGCGCATGGCCTGCCACGCTGGCCGATACCGTCAGGTAGTGAGAGCCGCGTGTGCCCGAGCAAAAACCTTTCAGACCGTCGAGCACATAACCGCCGGCCAGCTCCGAGCTGCGGGGCAGAGCCTGCAGACGCGTGTCGCGCGGGTTCAGCGCATTGCCCCACCAGCCGTTCTCATCGATGGTGCGGCGCAGCCAGAGGCGCTGCTGCTGGCGCGAGCCATAGATCAGCACGGTGGCGACCTGGAGCTGGTGAAACGCCAGCACATGGGCCAGGGCGCTGTCGACTGCGGCCAGGGCCCGGACATGGCGGTAGATGTCGGGCCAGCTCAGCGCATCGCCGCCATGTTCCCGGGGGATCGCCAGGCGCAGCAGGCCGGCATCGCGCAGCAAGGCTTTTTCCGCTGCCGCATGGCCGCCCTGGCGGTCGCGTGCGACGGCAGTTTTTTCCAGGGTGCCGAGTACATCGTTGAAGTGGCTGGAGAACATGGTGAAAAAGGTGGAGAGCGGAAAAGAGGCGGGTGGTCAGTGGCAGATGGCTCCGTCTTCCAGCAAGGAAGCTTCCAGAGCAATCGTGCTGACACGGTTATCCTGCGCACGTTGCTGCAGACCGCTGCGCTGCCATTGCTGGATGGCGTGCTGCAGCCAGCGGGTGGACTGCGCATCGGCCTTGGTCAGACGGACATGGGCCTGATCCGTGGTGCGAAAGCGGTTACCGAGACGGGTGTAGAAGCGCCAGTTGTCCTGTTGCAGCAGGCGCGCGATGACCTCTGGAGACTCGGCCAGAACATGGCATTTGCCGGCCAGGAAATCGCTGACTGCATGAATGCTGGATGGCGCGAAAAGAGGCTGCAGGCCCTGGGCCTGCAAGGTGCTGGCAGAGGCCTGGCCCGTGGCGACGCAGGCCGTGGGTCTGGGGGCGGCCTTCTGCCCCACATGCGGCAGCCAGGAGCTCCAGTGACCGGGGGCATGGCGGCTCCAGAGGGAGGCCTGCTGCTTGAGCACCAGCAGTTGCAGGCTCTGCGGCATATAGCTGCCGCCGGTCTGTCGATCAGCAGCGACCGGGCCGTCCTGCAGCGCCACGCCTTCGAGCACCAGGTCGGCATCGCTTGCGGGGGTGATTTTGACACTGGTGCCCAGTTGCCGGGCCAGCCAGTCCGCCAGGGCCTGGTCGTAGACATCCGGCTCTGGCGGCAGGGGTTCGCCGGGCAGGGAAGGGCGCGCATAGCTGCGCAGGGCCACATGGAGCACGCCATGGCGCTGCACCTGCTGCAGCACCGGGCCTGCAGCCTGCGTGCCGCCGAGATCCGGCAGTGCCGGCCACAGCACGCCGGCTCCCGCGGCAGCGGCTGCCAGCGCGGTGCCGGCCAGGACCAAACGCCGCCAGGATTGCGCGGCGCTACTCATGAAATTCCAGTCCGCTGCGCCAGCGCGTCAGGCGCTTTTCCAGCAAGGCCAGCCCATAGTTGAGGGCCAGGCCCAGAACGGCCAGCAGCACGATGCCGGCATACATGCTGGGGATCTGGAAGATCTCCTGAGAGTTCAGCGTGAGAAAGCCCAGGCCCGCATGCGAGCCGATCATCTCGGCGGCGACCAGCGCGGTGATCGAATAGGCACCCGCCAGTCGGATGCCGGTGAAGATGGACGGTGCCGCCGCCGGCAGGATGACTTTGAAGAAGATGAAGCCGCGCGAGGCCCCCATGGACAGCGCCGAATGAATCAGCAGCTTTTCCACCTGCTTGACGCCGCTGATGGTGTTGAGCAGCACCGGCCAGAAGGCGGCCCAGAAGATGATGGCGATCTTGGAGGCTTCACCGATGCCGAAGAACAGCAGAAAGACCGGAAACAGCGCCAGGGCCGAGACCTGACGGAACAGCTGCAGCAAGGGATCGACAAAGGCTTCGAAGCGGCGCACCACGCCCATCAGCAGCCCCAGCGCCACGCCTGCCACGACGGCCAGAATCAGGCCTGCCAGCGAGCGTTGCAGGCTGGCCGCCATATGCTTGCCCAGCTGGCCGGTCTGCGCCAGCTGGACGATGGCCGCCAGAACCGCGGATGGCGGGCTGAGAAAGGCCGAATTGACCAGACCCGCGCGCGGCAGCAATTCCCAGATGGCAAAGAACAGCAGCACGCAGGCTGAGCGCTCCAGCCATTGCAGCCCGAGTTGCCGGGAGGAAAGCAGCGACACCGGCTTGGCGGGGCGCCGGGATGGGGATGCGGCCAGTTGGCTCATATGGCAAATCCTCGCAAGGCCAGGCTGAAATCAGGGGCGGTGGGCAGCAGCGGTGCCAGCGGTTGCTGGCGGTGGCCGCTGGCAAAGGCGACTTCGTCGCGCAGCACATCCCAGGCCTGTTCGCGCAGCTGCACAAAGGCCGGGGCATGGCGTATCCCGGCTGGGCGCGGACGCGGCAGCGCTATGTCCAGAACGGATTTGATGCGACCGGGCCGGTGCGTCATGACGGCGATGCGATCCGACAGATAGATGGCTTCATCGAGGCTGTGGGTGATGAAGACGATGGTGGTCTTGTGCTGCTCCCAGATGCGCAGCAGCTCGGACTGCAGGATTTCTCGTGTCTGGGCATCCAGGGCGGCAAACGGTTCGTCCATCAGCAGCAGGCTGGGCGAATAGGCCAGGGAGCGGGCGATGGCCACGCGCTGACGCATCCCGCCCGAGAGTTCGTGCGGGTAGCGCTGGCCGAAGCCGGCCAGGCCCACCAGGTGCAGAAACTGCTCGGCAGTCTCCCGGCGCTCGCGTTTGGGAATCTTGCGGATCTCCAGCCCGACCTCGATGTTCTCCAGCACGGTGCGCCACGGAAACAGCGCATAGCCCTGGAACACCACGCCCTGCTCGCGGTTGATGCCGCTGGCCGGCTGGCCGTCGATGCTGATGCTGCCACCTGTCTTGCGCGCCAGCCCGGCCAGCACATTGAGAAACGTGGACTTGCCGCAGCCCGAGGGCCCGAGGAGGGTGAAGAACTCGCCTTCTCGGATATCGAGATTGAAGTCATGCAGGGCGGCGATCTGCTGCTTGCGGCCGCGCTCGTCGGCAATGGCGAAATCCATGCGGACATCGCGTGCCCGGATCTTGATGGCGGAGCCAGAGTCGTCGAGGGCCGTGCTCATGTCGCCGCTCCCTTGGCAAAGAGGTTGAATTCGTTGGTGTACACATCCTTGACTGCCACCTTGCCCGGCTGCAGCTTGCCTTCACGCTCCAGCACGTCGATGTAGTACTGGATGGGCGGCTCAGTGATGATCTGGTCGTCCACATAGGCATAGCGCTCCACATGCTTGAGCTCCATGCCCAGACGCTCGGCCGTGTAGCGGCGCGCCTCGTCGGTGTTGGCGTTGACCCAGTTGCCGGCCTTGGCGATGGCCGTGACCACATCGCGCACGGCCTGCGGGTTCTCGCGCGCAAACTTGCCGTTGACGCTGTAGGGCGCCATGCCGCCCAGGCCGCGGTCCAGGTCGTAGTCGGTCCACAGGCGCTGCAGCTCGGGGTTGGCCTCGGCGCCGCCGGAATGGGGTGGGTGGATGATGGCCAGATCCACATTGCGGCCGATCACGGCCTGCTCGCCCTGGTTGTCGGGAACGACCAGGAAGTTGATCTTGTTGACATCGGCGCCGTGCTCGCGGAAATAGGTCTTGGAGACAAACTCGGCGCAGGCGCCGAAGCTGTTGAAGCCTATGGTCTTGCCTTCCAGATCCCTGGGCGTGCGGATGCCCGAATCCTTGCGCACGAAGTACTTCATATGCGGTGCCTCCTGCAGCGTCTTGCTGCCGGCGGCAATCACCTTCATGTCGGCCCCGGCCGCAATGGCCGAAATCACCAGCGGCACCATGCGCGAGCCGAAATGGATGTCGCCCGTGCCGACCAGCGGAATGATCTGGGGGGCGGCAATCTTGCCCACGTAGTTGGGGCGGGTGGAGGTCCCGTCGAAGTAGCCCAGTCTGTCGGCCAGATAGATCAGGTCGAAAGAGGGGTTGTCGGGGTAGTTGAAGGGAACGACCTTGCCATTTTGTGCCGTGGGGCTCGTTTCGCTGCTGGCCTGGTTGTCGGAGCGCGAGCAAGCCGCCAAGCCCAGGGATGCAGCACTGATGGACAGAAGCTTGCCAAGCGCGTCGCGACGGGTTCCCATGGTTCTAACCTTTGAAGTTGCTGTTGAAGCAAGCAAGGTTAGAGAAGGCGTTTAATAAAGAAAACGAATAAAAATTTGTATCTTTACTTGAAAATCAGCTAAGGGGTCGCTCAGCCCGCAGCCGCCGCACGCTGCAGGCGGTCGCGCACGCCTTCCCAGTCGGCGGTGTCGGGCGGGGTCTCGATCCAGATCAGCTTGGCGCCCCAGTCGTCGAAATTGCGCAGCATGCCGAACAGCTCACGGGCCACGTCGCGCGGCTCGTCGGACATGCGGCGCAGCAGCAGCTGGGCTGTGGTGACATTGAGGGGACCGCGGTGATAGATGGCAATATTCCTGCCATCCTTGCCCAGGATGTCCAGCGCCGATTGCAGCTGTCCGGCATCCATGAGCCGCACCTTGGCGTTGGGCGCGTAATGCGCCAAAAGCGTTCCCGATGCACGCGGGGTATCAGCAGTCAGCTCTTCTTTCGAGAGCGGTCGCAGGCCGCAGGCACGCTCGATATCGTCACGCGTGATGGCGCCGGGGCGCAGCAGCACGGGCACGCCCCGCGTGCAGTCGACTATTGTCGATTCAATGCCCACTTCGCAGGCACCGCCATCGAGCACCAGCAGTGCTTCGCCAAACTCGGTGGCCACATGCTCGGCCGTGGTGGGGCTGACGCGGCCGAACTTGTTGGCGCTGGGGGCCGAGACGCCCCAGACCGGCGGATCGAGCTGCTGGCAGGCCTGCAGCACCGCATGGGCCACGGGGTGGGACGGGCAGCGCAGGCCCACGCTGTCCTGGCCCCCGGTCGATGCCTTGGCAGCATGCGGCAGGCGCGGCAGGATCAGGGTCAGCGGGCCGGGCCAGAACGCATCGATCAGCTGCTGGGCAAAGACCGGGACTTCCTTGGCATAGCGGGTGATGGCGGCGGCATCGGCCACATGCACGATCAGCGGATGGTTGGCCGGGCGCCCCTTGGCTGCAAAGATCTGCGCCACGGCGGCATCGTTGTCGCTGTCTGCGGCCAGACCGTAGACCGTCTCGGTGGGCAGGCCCAGCAGCCGGCCTTGCTGCAGGGCGAGCGCAGCGGCTTGCACCGAGGCTTCCAGCGTTCCATCCAAGATCATTTCAATTCCTCTTTCATGCACTGCGTCGCCGTATGTGCGGTGCTTTTGCGCTTGCAGAGCATCAGCGAAGGACGCCGAGCAAGGGCCGCCCCGCAGCGAGGGCGTCGTCCCCCTCCCGCGTAGCGAGAGAGGGGCGCCCGGCTAGGGGGAAGCGGCGGGGCCGCCTAGGCAAAGCCGCTCAGGGGGTGTTATCAGAACGCGTCAATGCCCAGGATCTCGGCCGCCTTCAAAGCGGTTTCACGCGCTTTTTCGGGGCTGGCCGCAGTGATGTTCAAGTGGCCCATCTTGCGGGCTGGCTTGGCATCGACCTTGCCGTACAGATGCAGGTGGGCGCCTGGCAGGGCCAGGATCTGATCCCAGGCCGGGGCCTTGGCGGTTTCGCCGTCCTTGAACCACAGATCGCCCAGCAGGTTGAGCATGACGGTGGCGCTGTGCTGGCGCGGCTGCACCAGGGGCAGATTGGTCATGCAGCGCACTTGCAGCTCGAACTGCGACACATCCATCGCGTTCTGGCTGTAGTGGCCGCTGTTGTGCGGGCGCGGTGCGATCTCGTTGACCACCAGCTGGCCGTTGTCCAGCACAAAGAATTCCACGCAGAGCACGCCCACGTAGTCGAGGCCGATAGCTACGGACTTCGCAGCGGCTACCGCTTGCTCGGCCTGTGCTGCGGGCACGTTGCCTTCGTAGACCTCGGTCACGGCCAGAATGCCGTCGCGGTGCAGATTGCGCTGCACGGGCAGGTTGACGATGTCGCCATTGCGGCCACGCGCCACGATGACCGAGCATTCATGCGCCAGCGGCAGCATTTTTTCGAGCACGCAGGCCACCTGCTTGAGCTCGCTCCAGGCCTTGATCAGCTCGTCGCGGGTCTTGACGCGGATCTGCCCCTTGCCGTCATAGCCCATGCGTGCGGTCTTGAGGATGCCGGGCAGCAGCGCGTCGTTGACGGCCGCCAGCTGCTCGGCCGTCTCGATCACGGCATAGGGGGCGCAGGGCACGCCGCATTTCACGAAGTGGGCTTTTTCGGCTGCGCGGTCCTGGGCGATCGCCACGGCCGAACCGGCGGGCGATACGGGCAGGCTCTCGGCCAGCTTGTTCAGCGAGCCGGCGGGCACGTTTTCGAATTCGGTGGTCACGGCCGCGCAGAGTCCGGCCAGCTCGGCCAGGCCCTCGGCGTCTTCGTAGCCGGTGCGCACATGCTGGTGGCTGACCAGACCGGCGGGGCTGGTCTCGTCCTTGTCCAGCACGGCGGTGAAATAGCCCATGGCCTGAGCGGCATGGGCAAACATGCGGCCCAGCTGACCGCCGCCCAGCACGCCGAGGGTCGCACCCGGCAGTATCACTTGCATGTCGCGGGCGCTCATGCGTTCACCGGCAGGGTCATGTTGCGGGCCGCCTCGGTCTGCTCGGCACGGAAGGCTTCGAGCTTTTTGCGCAGCTCGGCGTCTTCGCTGGCCAGCAGGGCCACGGCAAACAGGGCCGCATTCGCCGCACCGGCATTGCCGATGGCAAAGGTGGCCACGGGCACGCCCTTGGGCATCTGCACGATGGAGTGCAGCGAGTCCACGCCTTGCAGGTGGCGGCTGGCCACGGGCACGCCGAGCACGGGCACGGTGGTCTTGGCGGCAATCATGCCGGGCAGGTGGGCAGCACCGCCGGCGCCGGCGATGATGGCCTTGAGGCCACGGTCGGCTGCGGCTTCGGCAAAGCGGAACATGTCGTCCGGCATGCGGTGGGCCGATACGACCTGGGCTTCAAAAGCGATACCGAATTGCTGGAGGATGGCAACTGCGTGTTGCATGGTGTCCCAGTCGCTGCTGGAACCCATGACCACGCCAACTTGGATGGGGTTCATGTTCTTCAGGGCGCTGCCGCCCGGCCTAGTGGAACCCCTGATTTTACGTTTTCGCTGCATTGCCGGGCAGCTGTGGGGCAAAGCCACCCGGTCAAAGCATCTATGACCCCCGGATGCGGGCGGCCGCGTTGTCGCGTGCAAAGCCCAGCACGCGGTCCCTGAAGACATGGACGACCCAGGCCAGCGCAGCCAGGGTCTGCAGGCTCAGAGAGGCCCAGGGCAGATAGCTCAGCCAGGAACCGGCCTGCGTTGCCGCATCCGAAGGAGCCATCCACATGGCCACGACCGGCTGGACCAGCATGGCGCCCCTATGGCCGCCTGCGCCATAGGCCAGCAGCGGCGCGGCGATGTTGAGGATCAGCCAGGCGACGACAAACGAGGCCAGCGGGGACTTGAGCTTGCCTGCCAGCAGGGCGAAGCCGGTCAGCAGCAGGCAGTCGCGCAGCAGATGCAGGCACAGATAGAGGGTGAAGCTGTTGAGTTCGCCGCTGATGGCCGCCTCCAGGCTTTGGGGGGCGAACAGCAGCAGCAGGGCCATGGCAAAGCCCAGCAGCAGGCTGACCGGCCACAGCGGCAGCGCCTCGAGTGCCTCACGCCAGCGCTGGCGGCTGACCGACCATTGCACCTGGCGCCAGGCGCGCAGATGCTGGTCCATGTGCTGCAGGGCGACATAGGCGGTGCCGATCAGCGCGATCCAGGCGGTGCTGCTGAAAAATGCGGCAATGCCCAGGTTGAGCGTGCCGGCCGCGAAAAATCCCGTCAGTGCCAGGCCCAGCGGCCAGGCCCAGGGCAAGGTATGTACATCGAGTCGGGTGCAGAGCTGGCGCCACAGGGCCAGCAGGCCCAGGCCCAGTATCAGCGCACCGGCCAGATAGGCCAGGCCCAGGCCACCCACGTCCAGGCCCCACCAGAACACCGGCGCGGCATCGCTGTCCACCATGCCTTTGTAGACATGGTCGATAAAGGGGCCGGGGGCGAAGAACAGCAGCAGCAGGGGCAGCAGGGCCGCACGCCGGCGATTGACGGGCCTGTCCCTCAGTCCCCAGCTCATGAGCACGGAGTTCATGGCCCAGGTCTGCAGGCCCAGGCCCCAGAGCACGGCCAGGCCAATCGTGTGCTGCAGCTTCAGGGGCTCCAGTGCCCAGAAGTGGGTCACGCCCACCACGGCCAGCGCAAACCACAGCACATACAGCCAGGCCGGCAAGGTGGCGCCCAGCAGCTTGCCCCAGGCCATCTGCCAGGGCGTGAGCACGGACAGGCGTTGCCAGTCCCAGGTGTTCTGGCTGGCTTCCTCGGCCAGGCTGCGCCCGGCCAGCACGCTGCCGTAGATGATGGCCGCCAGGTACAGGCCGGCGATGGCGGTCATGCTCAGCGTGCCGGGCAGACCCTTGGCAGAGGACAGGGCGAAGGGCAGGGCCAGGATGAGCAGGCTCAGGCCCAGGCTCCAGGCCAGCAGCGACGGGCGCCAGTTCAGCCAGAGCTGGCGCTGGAATTCGGGATTGCGTTGGCTCATGCTTGCTCCTGACTTTCGGTATCGCGGGACTGGGCCGTGCGCGCATAGCGGTCCTGCAGCCGCTCGCGCACCGGGTACAGCGCGGCGACCGGAATGCCGGCTTGCACCAGCTGGGCCAGCCATTGGGCGCGTGCACCGGCGGCTGCAGGCAGCCACAGCTGAATCGGACGGCGGCCCGTGGTGTCGAAGTCCTGCACCGAGGTGCTCAGCAAGGCCTGACGCAGGCGCGTCTCCAGCCCTTCGCCTGGCTCCATGGCCACTTCCAGCGCATAGAGCTGGGGCTGCTGGCCGGCGACGGCGGGCTGGCCCTCGCCATGGGCGTTCTGCAGCGCCTCGTGGCTTTCGATGCGGCCGTCGCGGATGCTCAGGATGTGGGTGCAGTACTCGTCCAGCTCGCTGAGGATGTGGCTGGAGACGATCAGCGTCATGCCCTGGGCCTGCAGCTGGCGGAACAGCGTCGAGAGGCTGCTGCGCGCATCGGGGTCGAGGCCGCTGGCCGGCTCGTCAAGCAGCAGCACGCTGGGCTGGTGGACGATGGCCTGGCCGATCGCCACGCGCTGGCGCTGGCCGCGCGAGAGTTCGGTCGGGTGGCGGTGCAACAGCTGCGTCAGGCCCAGTTGCTGGGCCACCTGCTGCACGCGGGCCTCCACGCCGTCGGGCGCCACGCCCATGGACAGGGCCGAGTACTGCAGGCAGCGCGTCACGCTGAGCCGGTCGTACAGGCCGTAGAAATCCGAGAGATAGCCCAGGTGGCGATGCACCTCGCGCGGCTGCTGCTCGACCGACAGGCCCTTGACGCGCACCTGGCCCGACAGCGGCTGCTCGAGTCCGGCGATGCAGCGCATCAGCGTGGACTTGCCGGCGCCGTTGGGCCCGACGAGTGCCGTCACGCTGCCCGCAGCGATGGACAGGCTCACGCCGTCGAGGGCGCGGTGGCCCGGATATTCAAACACCAGTTGTGAAACTTCAATCAAGTCTGCGCTCCTTGGTTCGCAAGCAATATAGCCCAGGGGCGAGCACGGCTGCGGTGCGGTTACTCTTGAAACCGTAGCTGCTTGCGCATGCATCCCATTGGTTTTCGGCATAAAACACCTCGAATCGACCTTGAAACATGCGCAAGCTGCTCCCATCTGAGTAGCAAAGACCCGGTTCGACCTGGTCTATGGCTTGCGCTCGCGCATTTGCGTGGAGAATCGCAGCATCGCGCGGTGGGCACTCTGCTGGAGTGGCCGGCTCGCAGACTTTTCAGCGCCGCTGCCCGCGTGGCAGCGCACAAGCAGCATTGGGAATCACATGATTGACGTCACCCTCGAGAATTTTGAAGCCGAAGTCGTAGCCGCCTCCATGGCTGTGCCCGTGCTGGTGGACTTCTGGGCGCCCTGGTGCGGCCCCTGCAAGACGCTGGGTCCGGTGCTGGAGAAGCTGGAAGTCGCCTATGAAGGCCGCTTCAAGCTGGTCAAGATCGACTCCGATCAGGAGCAGCAACTGGCCAGCATGTTCGGCATCCGCTCCATCCCGACCTGCGTGCTGATGATCGGCGGCAAGCCCGTGGACGGTTTCATGGGTGCCCAGCCCGAGGGCAAGCTGCGCGAGTTCCTGGACAAGCATCTGCCCTCGGAGGGCGAGCTGGCGGCCGAGGCTGACGCCGACGAAGCCCAGGCCCTGCTGGAGTCCGGTGACACCCAGGCGGCGCTGCAGAAGCTGGCCGATGCGCTGGCGGCCGATCCGGCCAACGACGATGCGCGCTTTGACTATGTGCGCCTGCTGATCGCCACCGGCAGCTTCGAGGAAGCTGCGGCCCTGCTGGCCGAACCCATCAAGCGCATTCCCCAGCCGCTGCGCTTCGAAGCGCTGAACCAGTGGCTCAAGGCGCTGGAATTTGCCGTGCAGGACGACAATGCTGATGTGGCCAAGTACGACGCCGCCATCGCTGCCAACAAGCGCGACTTCGACGCCCGCTTTGGCCGTGCGCGCGCGCTGCTGGCCCACAGCCAGTGGACCGACGCCATGGACGAATTGCTGGAAATCATCATGCGCGACAAGACCTGGAACGATCATGCCGCGCGCAAGCTGATCGTCGGCGTGCTGGAGCTGTTGACCCCGCCCAAGCCCAAGAAGCAGGACGCCGTGCCCGGCAAGACCGGCGGCGGCATCGAGCTGCTGGGCAAGAACAGCGCCGAGCAGGATGAGGCCACCGCCATGGTCAATAGCTACCGTCGTCGTTTGAGCATGGCGTTGAATTGAGGCTCCCCCTGAGGCGCTTTGCGCCTTCCCCCTCTCTCTACGCGCTGCGCGCTATGGGAGGGGGACGACAGCTTCGCTGCGCGGCGGCGCTTGCTCGCTGTCCATCGGTTTGAGTCGCGCCAGTTTTTGACATGCTGGGATCAATGAATCAGATTCTTTCCACGGCCTTTCATGGGCTGTTTTTGTATCTGGGGCTGGCGCTGGCATTCGCGGTGCTGGCGGCTGTGCTGCGCTCGCCACGCTTCAAGGGCTGGCGTGGCGAGCGGGCCGTGCAGGCGGCGATTCGCCGGCAGCTCAATCCGCTGATCTATGTGGACATGCACAACGTCACCCTTCCCACGGCGGATGGCGGCAGCACGCAGATCGACCATCTGATCTTTTCGCCCTAT
>Ga0067045_1030444_pt1 | contig 15262 bp, 18 predicted proteins | sample TerdegcTABiofilm_FD_59184 | JGI IMG/M metagenome (GOLD analysis project Ga0067045, IMG submission 59184) | Combined Assembly of (Gp0054472, Gp0054536) Wastewater bioreactor microbial communities from Singapore -Terephthalate degrading...
TGGCCCAGCGGGTTTACCACCCGCCCGATCAGGGCATCACCAACGGGCACAGACACAATCCGGCCGGTACGCTTGACCGTGTCGCCCTCCTTGATATGCTTATACGGTCCGAGAATAACACACCCGATGTTGTCCTCCTCCAGGTTGAGGGCCATCCCCAGCACGCCGCCGGGGAATTCCAGCAACTCCATGGACATGCAGTCCATCAAGCCGTAGACCCTGGCAATCCCGTCACCAACCTGAATAACGGTACCGACATCGGTCATTTCGATCTGTGCCTGGTACTTATCTATTTGCTGCCGGATAATCGAACTGATTTCTTCAGGTCGCAAATTCATTCTACTGGTTCACCCCTATCTATGGTTAACTGATTTGTTTGAGACGATCCCCCATGGCAGCCAGCCTGGCCTTGATCGTGCCGTCTATTACCTTGTCGCCTATACGTACCAATACCCCTCCAATCAGGGACGGGTCAACATCGTAAGTAACGCGCACTTTTTTACCGGTTAGCCCGGCCAACAGACGGTCAACCGCACCCTTTTCCTCATCGTTCAGCTTTACTACCGTAGTGACATGGGCCGTCACAATATTACGGCCCGCGTTGGCCTGGGCAACAAACTCATCCACAATATCCCCAAAAAAGGTCTCCCGGCGGCGATCTACCAGCAAGGCAAGAAAGTTAAGAGTCAAATCAGAAACCTTGCCCTTAAACAACTTGTCAAGCAGCGCTTTCTTTTCGGATGCAATAATCTGGGGGTGGTAGAGAACTTTTTGCAGTCCAATGTTCTCGTTAAGGATTGCACGGACCGCTTTCAGCTCTTCTTCAGTCTGATCCACCACATTCTTCTCTAGGGCGATTTCATATAAAGCCGCTGAGTAGCGCCCTGCTACAGCTCCTTTCAGCATAGCAGTTCCTCCGCCTCTTTAACAAAGTCCTGAACCATCTGGTGCTGGATCTGGTCGTCCAGCTTCTGTTCAATAATTTTGCCTGCCACAAGAATCGCCAGCGTTGCAGCCTGCTCCCGCAACTCGGCAACAGCTTTGTCTCTTTCGCGCTGAATATCGACAAGCGCCGCATCTTTAATCCTTTTAGCCTCATTCTTGGCGTTTTCAATGATCGCAGCAGCCTGTTCCTCACCGGCCTTAGCGGCCTTCTGGATAATATCCTGAGCCTGTTCGCGGGCACGGCGCAACTCAGCCTCAAGCTCCGCTCTCAGCTGCTCGGCCTGCTGCCTTTCCTGCTCGGCAGCCGAAATGCTGTCGGCAATATGTTTCTGACGTTCGGACAATACTTTCGTCAGCGGCTTGTAGGCAACTACTCTAAGGAAAATCAGCAAGATTATAAAGTCAAAGACCTGCGCCAGCAGGGTTGCATTTGGAAAATGTTCCAAAAATTATTCCCCTCCATTCCAACGTCGGACATCACACGTCAAACGTCGCAAATTCATCATCAGGGGCATGTGCTCAGTGGAACCGGATGCCGGCCGCCGCCTGGCCAGGCGTTATATAATGGCCGGCGCCAGACTCCCGGTAGCTGATGCCTTCTCTCAACCACCAACTTTGCCCCACAGCATGAAGGCAATAACAATAGCGATAACCGGCAGGGCCTCAATCAGACCAAGAGAAATAAACAGCAGTGTCATTGTTGACCCTCTGGCCTCAGGCTGACGGGCAATAGCCTCAATTGCTTTACCGGTCATAACTCCGTCACCGATAGCAGCGCCGCATGCGCCCAGGCCGATAGCGATAGCAGTTCCGATAGCGGCTCCAGCTTGTAACATTTGGTTTTCCATTTAAGAATTCCCATCCTTTCATTAAATGGTATACTCAACCTTTGTGTAAAGATATGTTAACCAAGTCTAAAACATCTTTAGTGCTCCGAGGTAGCAATTGAAATATAAACGATAGAAAGCATGGTAAAGATAAACGCCTGAATACATCCCACAAAAATACTGAAGGCCAGCCACACCACCGAAGCGATAAAGCCTCCTAAAAAGTGGACCCACACACCGAACAGCCCCAGCAATACAGCCAGCATGACCTCACCGCCGTAAATATTTCCAAAAAGACGGAAGGCCAGCGTCACCGGCTTGGAGAACTCTTCAATTATGTTAATGGGAAGGAAAAAGATATAAGGCTGGAAAAAATGCTTAAAATAGCCGCCAACGCCTTTGTACTTTATCCCAAAAAAATACATGAGCGCAAAAGTAGTCAGAGATAGAGCAAAAGTAGTATTGGGATTGGCCGTCGGGGAACTAAGCGTCGGTACAAGGCCAAGCATGTTGGAAAACAGGATGAAAATAAAAAATGTTACCACCACGCTTATTATATTTGCTCCTTTTTCCGGGTCCATGTTCTGGTTGACCAGGTTCCTGATCCCTTCAAACATCATCTCCAACACGTTTTGAGCCCCGCGCGGCCGCCGCATGTCCATGTTCCGTGTAGCAATAATAACAAAAACCGCTACCAAGATCATCGTCAGCCAGGTCATAATCATCACTTTCGGGAGAAACTGCAGGTGAACATTGCCGATGTTTAAATTCCACAGGATTTCATGGCCTTGCTCATCTTTCCCCCAGAGATGAAAGACGTGCCCCCAGACATCCACCCTGCTTTCGACTTCTTCCAGGCTCAGCATGTTTTTATCTCACCTCCTTTTTTCTAATTTTTTGACTTATATTTCAAAAAGCCGGCAAGTCCGGCCTCCTCCAGCAAAGTACCCGCAATGCCGAAGGTAAAGATGGAAGGGACCACAAATATGCCGGCTGCCGTTGCATAAAGGCTTATCCAGCCAGTACTGGCAACAAAAAACATAACCGCAATAATAACAGCAAGCCGCAAAGCCAGCCCGGCCATCACCTGCGCCTTGGCGCGGAGCAGGTTTACCCGGGAAACTGCATGCAGCCTTTTGCTCAGAAAAAAAGCATTCCACATACCCGTGGCAGTGCCGGCGAGCAAACCCCATACGACAGGGTCCCCCGGCCGCAACAACAGCACCAGGCAATAGAATACCAAGAGCAAGCCGGATATACGTAATGTCCTGACTAACTGACCAGCAAAATCCCAGTCCCGCATTAAAACTTACTTCCTCTCCGTAAAAAACCTCTGCAGGGCTTTATATATACCGGCAATTCCCACTGCGATACCGGCAATCACCCCTGCCAGCATAAGCCACGGCCCGGTGCCAAACTGGCGGTCCAAAAACTGCCCGCAATAGTAGCCGGCCAGTACCGTAACAGCAATCTCCGTGCTGATGGCTGAAGCAAACCCCACCGCCTGAAGTGCCGGCCCCCGGTTCCGTTTATTCGGCTCTTTATCTCTCTCTTTTTTCTCTGCCATGTTTGCACAGGTATACTTGCCCAGGTAAGCAGGTACATCACATGCCCCCACCCGGCACGTCTACCTAAAATCACCCACAAAATATTATGTTCTACATAAAAAACGCTATTCCTCCAAAGCTGCCCTAAATTTTTTACAAAATAGAGAGCTTTTTTTAAGGGTGAAATTCTTCGGCCGGCTCCTGAGAAATCCCAAAGCTGTACTTGATTGCCTGCACGATCCTTTTCGAAGCATGCCCGTCACCGTAAGGGTTGACAGCATTGGCCATTCTTCGGTAGAAGTCATGATCGTCCAGCAGCCGCCTGGTTTCAGAAACCACGGCTTCCCGTCCGGTACCCACCAGCCGCACAGTACCGGCAGTCACCGCCTCAGGCCGCTCAGTCGTATTGCGCAGCACCAACACAGGCTTGCCCAGTGCAGGTGCTTCTTCCTGGAGCCCGCCGGAATCGCTTAAAACGAGGTAACTGCGGTTAATCAGGTTGACAAAGGGCTCGTATTCCAGAGGCTCGATCAGGTGTACCCGGTCAAGCCCGCCCAGTTCTTCATTCACCACATTCCTGACCAGTGGGTTTTTATGGACGGGGAAAACCACTTCTACGTCGCGGTACCTCTCCACCACTTCCCTGAGGGCCCGGTAGATTTCACGCATCGGCTCGCCCAGATTTTCCCTGCGGTGGGTCGTAACCAGCAGAACCCTGCTTCTGCTGTAATCAATCCGGCTCAACACCGGACAGGTAAAAACATAGCCCGGTCGCACTGTGGCCAGCAGGGCGTCAATTACTGTGTTTCCAGTTACAAAGATGCTTTTGCCCGGTACGCCCTCACTGAGGAGATTTTGCCTGGCATTGGCAGTGGGGGCAAAGTGCAGGTCAGCCAGGACCCCGGTCAAATGACGGTTGATCTCTTCAGGAAAGGGGGAAAACTTATCGCGCGTCCGCAAGCCTGCCTCAACATGCCCCACCGGGATCCGGAGGTAATAAGCAGCCAGCGCAGCTACAAAAGTAGTGGTCGTATCACCATGCACCAGGACCAGGCCGGGCTCCGCCGCGCAAAAAACATCCCGCAGGCCGGTCAGCGCCCGGCTGGTGATATCGAAAAGGCTTTGCTGCGCGCGCATGATATCAAGATCGTAATCAGGAACAATACCAAACAGCTCCAGCACCTGGTCCAGCATCTCCCTGTGCTGGGCCGTTACGGCCACTTTGCAGTCGATCTCTCCTGGATGCCCGGCCAGTTCCTTCACAAGAGGGGCCATTTTGATCGCCTCGGGCCTTGTCCCGAACACTGCGATTATTTTTAACAAAAGCCACAACTGCCTTTCTTTTCAGTAGTCGGTAGTCTGTAGTCGGTAGTCTGTAATCGGTAGTCTGTAGTCGGTAGTCGGAATGAGATAATAGATTATTCTGGCTACTGATTATTGACATAACGCACCAGCTCCACGCCGGCTTCTTCAAACATTCCCTGGGCCAGGGAATCGGGGTAATCGCCCCTGTATACTATCTTTTTCACGCCTGCGTTAATCAGGATTTTCGCGCAGAGCAGGCAGGGCTGGTGGGTAACGTAACAAACAGCATCTTTGATGGCAATACCGTACACGGCAGCTTGAATCACGGCGTTCTGCTCAGCGTGCAGCCCCCGGCAAAGCTCGTGGCGCTCGCCGGAAGGCACGCCCATTTGCTGGCGCAGGCAACCGCTTTCCAGGCAGTGAGCCAGCCCTGCTGGAGCACCGTTATAGCCGCTGGCCAGGATCCGCCTGTCTTTGACAATCAGCGCCCCTACCTGCCGCCGCAGGCAGGTGGAACGGCTGGCCACAACAACGGCAATATCCATAAAATACTGGTCCCAGCCCGGCCGGTTCATTTATATCAACACCTTATAAAAAAGTACTCAGAATTCAGTAGTCAGAACTCCAGAATATTTCAAGACAGACTCCCATGCCGCTTGTGCGGCACCAACAGAGGATGAAAATAGCTGGTGGGAAGGGTTGTTGTCCCGAGTGAACGACTTGCGTAGCGCCGGTAACAGCACCTGGCGAAGCGAGGAAGCGAAATTGGGGGCGCGGAAGACCCTGAGCCTAATACAGCGGGTACCTGTCGCACAACTCGCTCACCTTTGCGCGGGCGCTGTCCAGCCTGGACCTGTCATGGCGGTTGGCAATGGAGTAATCGATAATCTCGGCAATTTGAACCATATCTTCTTCATCTAAACCACGGGTCGTAACCGCGGGTGTGCCGATCCTGATGCCGCTGGAGGTATTGGGCGGCAGCGGGTCAAACGGAATGGGATTTTTATTCACTGTCACGCCCACGGTGTCCATCAGCTCCTGAGCCTCTTTGCCGGTAATATTCTTGCTGCGCAGGTCAACCAGGATCAGGTGGTTGTCAGTACCCCCGGAAATAACTTCAAAGCCACGCTCCAGCAGCGCGGCGGCCAGCGCGCGCGCGTTGTTGACAACCCTTTGCTGGTAGTCCTTGAAACCAGGCTCCATCGCTTCCTTGAAGGCCACCGCCTTGGAGGCAATCACATGCATCAGCGGCCCGCCCTGAATACCCGGGAAGACCGACTTGTTGATTTGAGCTCCGTACTTCTCCTTGCACAGGATCAAGCCGCCCCGCGGGCCGCGCAGGGTTTTATGGGTGGTAGTGGTAACCACGTCTGAATACGGGACCGGGCTCATGTGCAGCCCGGCTGCAACCAGGCCGGCAATGTGGGCCATATCGACCATCAGGTAGGCCCCGACTTCCCGGGCAATCTCACCAAATCTGGCAAAGTCGATAGCGCGGGGATAAGAACTGGCACCGGCAACAATCATCTTCGGTTTGTGCTCATTGGCAATTGCCCGAACTTTTTCGTAATTAATCATGCCGGTTTCCTTTTCTACCCCATAGAAAACAAAGTTAAAATACTTGCCGGATATGTTAATGGGGCTACCGTGAGTAAGATGACCTCCGTGGGCCAGGTCCATGCCAAGAATGGTATCCCCCGGATTTAACAAAGCATAGTAAACGGCAGTGTTTGCCTGCGCCCCAGAATGGGGCTGGACATTGGCAAACTCAGCCCCGAACAGCTCTTTGGCGCGGGAAATGGCCAAGCTTTCTGCCATATCGACAAATTCGCAACCACCATAATACCGCCGGCCCGGGTATCCCTCAGCATACTTGTTGGTCAGCACTGAGCCCTGTGCCTCCATTACCGCGCGGCTGGCTGCGTTTTCCGAAGCGATCAGCTCGAGGGTGCGGCGCTGCCGCTGGGTCTCGAGCTCTATGACACGGAATATTTCCGGATCGACTTCAGAAAGCGGGCGCATCAAACTCATAAAGCAATCCTCCCCATTGCCGGCAGTACTTGCCTACCGGCTACATCGATTATATTTTTTTTCAATAGCTTCTATCTTTTCAATCCGGCGGGCATGCCGCCCTCCCTGGAACTCCGCCTGAAGCCAGGTCGAAACGATTTCCCGCGCGAGGCCGGGCCCAATCACCCGCTGTCCCATGGTCAGGATGTTGGCGCAGTTATGCTCCCGGGCTGCCCTGGCAGAAAATGTGTCGTGGCACAATGCCGCCCTTATTCCAGGCACTTTATTAGCGCATATGGCCACACCAATGCCCGTTCCACAGCACAGCACGCCCCGGTCAAAATCACCGCTGCGCACCGCCTCCGCAACCACCAGCGCCAGGTCGGGGTAGTCCACCGCCTCCTCAGAAAAAGTGCCGAAATCCCTGTATTCAATACCGGTTTCGCGCAGCAGCGCGGCAACTTCTTCCTTGAGCCTGAACCCTGCATGATCACTTGCTATGGCCACTTTCACCTTTACAACCTTCTTTAATAAATAAACTTAAAAACCAGAGTTCGACAGAGATAGAATAATTCCTCTAAATTTTACTCCAAAAATCCCTGCTGTTTCTCCCTCAGCCTGTCTAAAGCCCTGGTAATCAAATCTTTCAGCCTTTCGGCACATAAGCGGTAGGCATCAACAGGCTGCCCGATCGGGTCAGGCACATCACCGTCAGCCCTCGCGTATTCAGCTAGGGTAAAAACTTTTCCGGCAGCAGATGGAAAAGTTTCCAGGATATACTCTCGGTGGGCGCGGGTCATGGTCAGGATCAGGCCGGCTTCGCTGACTATATCGGGAGTCAAGCAGGTGGCCCGGTGATCTCTGAGGTCCACCCCCATCCCGGCCAGCGCTTCCACCGCCTCCCGAGAAGCCGGGGCGCCGGTCAAAGCCGCCACACCGGCAGAAGAAAACTCCAGCTTGCCTTCCTCTTCCGGGCGCTCTGCTAAAATTTTGCGCGCCAGCGCTTCAGCCATGCTGCTGCGGCAGGTGTTGCCGGTACATACAAAAAGTATCTTCAAACCCTTCTCACCAACCTCCTAAATAAAACAGGGCGCAACTATTCAACAGCCCGGTGGAGACACTGTGTTACCGGTAACTGTTCAGTAAGCCCGCTGTAGTCATGGCGTTATCCTGAGAGAATGACTTGCGGAACGCCGGTAACAGCACTCAGCGAAGCGAGGATGCGAAATTGGGGGCGCGGACAAGGATGTACGCGCCAGCCTTCACCGAGCCAGGACGGCGAGTTGAAGGCGGCCCAATTTCGCCCGAAACGAGCTGTAGTGCTGTCGGCGTGGAGCACTGGAATAAGCGGGGATAACGCCATGACTTAGTAGCGGTTTCGCTGAACATGTTAGTGAACGACTTGTGTAGCTTACACACGGACGATCCTGCCGCCGGCCGCCTTCCGCAGCCGGTTCATGACCGCCATACCCACACCACGGTCCTCCAGGCCTTCTGCCAGGATCAGGTCTACTTCCATTTCGTCAAACCGCCGCAGGGCGGCGTATAACTTTGCTGCCACTGTTTCCGGTTTAGCCCGGTATCCCGCCAGGATAACCTCTCCCACAGCTGAAAAATCCACACTGTCACCGTACGCCAGGATGCCCACCCGCCTGCCTTTTGACCGGTGCTCCCGGGCCAGCTCGATAATTTTTGCAGCAGCAGCTTCCCTGCTGCCTTCAACCACCAGCAGCGGGGCACGGGGCGCATAGTGTTTATATTTCATGCCCGGGGAGCGCGGCCGGCCTTCCTTAAACCCTAACCGTACCGCCGGGTCAACTTCTACAGCACCCAGGATTTTGCGCAAGTCCTCCGGAGTAACTCCGCCCGGCCTCAGCACCAGCGGTACCGGCGCGGTAAGGTCGAGGACAGTGGATTCCACTCCCACGCCGGCCGGGCCGCCGTCCATGATCATATCGATGCGCCCGTCGAGGTCTTCTAAAACGTGATGGGCGGTCGTCGGGCTAGGCCGCCCGGAGGTATTGGCGCTGGGCGCGGCAACAGGAACGCCTGCCGCCCGGATCAGCCCAAGCGCCACCGGGTGGGCAGGCATGCGCACCGCCACGGTATCCAGGCCGGCGGTAACCCGGGCAGGCACCCTTTCGCCTGCCGGCAAGATAATGGTAAGCGGCCCCGGCCAGAAAGCTTCCATCAAGTCCCTGGCCGCGCTGGGAACCCATTTAACCAGACTGCCAACTACTTCCTGACTAGCAACATGGACAATCAGAGGGTTGTCCGGCGGGCGGCCTTTTGCTTCAAATATCCCGGCCACCGCCCCCCCGTCCAGAGCATTAGCCCCGAGGCCATATACGGTCTCGGTGGGGAAGGCCACTAGCCCACCCCGGCGCAAGATCAGGCCTCCCTCTTCCAGCAGGTCGGCTTCGGGACAAATTGGATTGACTTTAACGTACTTTGTATTAATTCTATTTTCCCACATAGCAATTACTTCATGCCTTTTCTCATGCTCAGGTAAACACCAGGCGGCCGACCGCCAACCTGTCCCTTCCAGCCAGATCATCGATAACCGCTACTTCCCACTGCGGCGGCCGCAGGAGGCCGCATATAGCTTCCCGCTGTCCGCATCCAATCTCCGCCAGCAGCCAGCCGCCCGGTTTTAGCATACCCGCCGCAGCAGGGATTAAACGCCGGTACAGATCCAGGCCGTCCTCCCCCCCGTCCAGGGCGGATACCGGTTCAAACAGCCGAACTTCCCGCGGCAGGGCGGTAATTTCACCCGTGGGAATATAAGGCAGGTTGGCTGCAATCAGATCCACCCGGCCGGCTAAATCCAGGCCGGTCAGCGGCTCAAGCAGATCGCCCTGGAAAAACTTCACCCGCCCTCCTACACCGTGCACAGCAGCGTTAACCCGGGCTACCTCAATGGCCGCCTGGGACTGATCGGTAGCGTAAACTTCGGCACCGGGCATTAAGACGGCCAGGCTTACGGCAATCGCACCGCTGCCGGTGCCGACATCAACAATCAGCGGGGTGTGCGGTAAAAGTCGAAGTGCCGTTTCCACCAGCAGTTCGGTTTCCGGCCTGGGAATCAGAACAGACCGGTTGACCACAAAGTCAAGGCCCATAAATTCTTTGTGCCCGGTAAGATAGGCAACCGGCTCCCCCGCCTCCCGCCTGGCAACCAGTGATAAATAACGCTCTTCCTCAGCGGGTGTAAGGACACTCTCCCAGTCCCGGTAAAGCCCGGCCAGGTCACGGCCGGTCACGTATGACAGGAGCACCCCGGCATCCAGGGCGGGAGAGCCGGCACCGCTTTCCTTCAGCCGGTGCCTGGCCCTGCTGAGAGCTTCTTTAATGGTTAAAGGCATCTGCATATGCTCTCCATATGGAGTATAATATTTAATGTTTTGTTACTCAGGCACGACGTTATCGTTAGCGAACGACTTGTGGAGCGCCGGTAACAGCACCAGGCGAAGCTGAGGAAGCTAAACCGGGGGTGCGGACAGGACGTCCGCGCCAGCCTTCACCGAGCCAGGACGGCGAGTTGAAGGCGGCCCGGTTTCGCCCGAAGCGAGCCGCAGGTGCTGTCGGTGCGGAGCACAGGAGTGAGCGGCGATAACGCCGTGCCTCCACCGGTGCTCATTAAACAGCAATCCTTTTGATTACTGGTCCACCTGCCTCAACCGCTCAGCCTGGTCGGTGGTGACCAGGGCGTCGATAATCTCCATAAGGTCGCCTTCCAGTATTCCATCCAGGCGGTGGAGGGTGAGGCCGATCCTGTGGTCAGTAACCCGGTTTTGAGGAAAATTGTAAGTCCGGATCCGCTCGCTGCGGTCGCCGGTCCCGACCATTGACCTGCGGGTGCTGGCAATCTTTTGCTGGTGTTCGGCCTGGGCGCGGTCAAGCAGGCGCGCCATCAGCACTTTCATCGCCTTATCCTTGTTTTTATGCTGTGACTTCTCGTCCTGCATCGAAACAACTATTCCCGTGGGGATGTGGGTAATCCGCACGGCAGATTGCGTCGTATTGACCGACTGGCCGCCGTGGCCTGAGGCGCAAAACACGTCGATACGCAAGTCGTTCGGGTCTATTTCGACATCCACCTCTTCGGCCTCGGGCAGCACCGCCACCGTAGCCGCCGAGGTGTGGATCCGCCCTCCCGATTCGGTAGTCGGGATACGCTGCACCCGGTGTGTGCCGCTCTCAAACTTCAACCGGCTGTAAGCGCCGCGCCCTTCAATAAGAAAGACAACTTCTTTAAAACCGCCTATATCAGTATAATTGGCGCTCAGTATCTCAGTTTTCCAACCCTGACTCTCTGCAAAGCGGGAATACATCCGGAACAGGTCAGCCGCAAACAGCGCCGCTTCTTCTCCGCCGGTACCGGCACGTATTTCCATGATCACGTTTTTTTCATCGTTAGGATCTTTAGGCAGCAAGAGCAGCTTGAGCTTCCTCTCCAGCTCAGACTTTTTTTTGAGCAGCTCATCCAGTTCCGCCTGGGCCATTTCGCGCATTTCCCCGTCCGATTCCTCATCCAGGAGCATTCTTGCCTCCTGAATTTCTCTGACGGTCTTCTTGTATTCCCGGTATGCCGTTACCACGTCCGCCAGGTCGGAATGCGCCTTCACATATTGCTGCCAGCGGCTGAGGTCGGCAATTACCTCCGGGTCCGCAATCAGCCTGCCCAGTTCATCATACTTTTCCTCCAGGGTAGCCAGTTTATCCAACATTTCTACTCACCTACCTTCAGAACCGCCCCAAAGGCAGTAATAGCCACTTCCACCTGCCCGTCGTCCGGAGGGCAGGTCGTCAGTTTTTGAAGCCACAGCCCCGGCGCAATCAACAAGCGGCACCAGAGCACATTGGCGTATTTACCTGATAGTTTAACCAGTTCATAGGATATTCCTGCAACCACAGGCAACAGCAGGATTCTGGAGAGTATCCGCCACCACAGGACCTGCTTGCCCAGCAGGGAAAACAGCAGAATGCTGATAACCAGCACAATCAAAATAAAACTCGTACCGCAGCGGGGGTGAAACGTGGAGTACCGCTGCACCCGCTCCACAGAAAGCTCGTCTCCTGCCTCGTAGGCGTTGATCACCTTATGTTCGGCCCCGTGGTACTGAAAGACTCGTCTGATATCCTCCAGCCGTCCGATGGCAACCACGTAAGCCAAAAAAATGGCAATCCGGAATATTCCCTCAATCAGATTCTGAATAAAACTCCCCGGGGCAATTTTATGCAGCAGGTGGGCAAAGGCGGTGGGAAGCACGGCAAAAAGGAGCACAGCCAGCCCCAGCGCCACGCTGATGGTGATTACGATTTCTTTTGCCGTCAGTTCTTCATCTTCCCCGGCAGCCTGGTTCGCCGAGTAGGTCAGCGCCTCGACCCCCAGGACAAGGGATTCGATCAGGATAACCACCCCGCGCACCATCGGCCATTTTAAAACCGGCACCCGCCTGGTAAGCGATCCCACCGGCTTCCGATCCACCACAATTGTCTGGTCGGGGCGACGCACGGCAATTGCGCGGCTATCCGGCCCGCGCATCATCACCCCTTCGATCACCGCCTGGCCTCCATACTGGTAATTGGAACCCACTATATCTCCATCCTTCAACCATATATATGCTTAATAAAGTGCAACCAGGCGCTGCCACCGCCCGCTTCAGCACCTGTATAAGCAGAAATAGCAGAGCTCCCGCCCTGCTACCTGTCCTACTTTGTCAAACCATATTTTTTACGGAAGCGTTCGGCTCTCCCGCCGGTCTCTATGGTGCGCTGCGATCCTGTATAAAAGGGGTGGCATTTTGAGCAGATTTCCACGCGCAGCTCCTTCTTGGTGGAACCGGTTTCAAAAGTTTCACCGCAAACGCAGGTCACTCTGGCTTTCCCATATTTTGGGTGGATCGCTTCTTTCATCGGGTTCACCTCTTTTCATAAATGAGACAGCTGAGAAACACACTTATTAATTGTAGCATATCACACGGCCGCCTGCAAGAATAACATCTCACCTTACCGGGCGGCTGTAACTTCCTACGCTCAGCCCTGGTACCTCTTTCAGAGCTTCAATCAGACCAGGTATGCCGATCATCTCACCTTCGCCGCCAGGCAAATGTTGCAACAGCAAGTCGGGATCGATATTCAGGTTGCGCAGCTGCACCAGATTCACTCCCGTATCTCTTATAAAGCTTACCAGAGCCTCCACTTCTCCCTCCCGGTCGGTCAGGCCCGGGAAAACCAGCAGGTTTATTGAGGTATAAACTCCCAGTGAAACCGCCGCCATGATTGACCGCCGGACATCAGCCAGGCTGTAGCCCTTTGGGCGGCAATAGGCCTCGTAGGTGTCCTGGCAGGCACTGATCAGGCTTACCCGGACGGCGTCCAGGCCGGCCCGGCAAATATCCGTAAAGCCTGCGGTATACCCGCCGTTGCTGTTCATGTTAATCGTGCCCCGGTCAGTTGACTTGCGGGCCAACTCGATAGCTTTTACAATCGTAGCAGCTGCCAGGGCAGGCTCCCCCTCGCAGCCCTGCCCAAAACTGACAATGGCCCCTTCCCCGCTTCTCAAGTGGGGAACCATCACCTCAGCCACTTCTTCAGCGGTGGGGTTGAACTTGATCCGTGCCTGCGGGGAAGGGCAGCACTCAGCCGGCTGCTGCGATATACAGCCAAGACAGCCGGCATTGCACACTGGGGAAACCGGTATACCCCCTTCCCAGCGGCCGTAAAAAATATTTTGGGCAGTGAAGCAGTGGTACTCCAGGGCACAGCGGGCCAAATGATTGAAAATGCGGTTTTGAGGAAACGAATTTAACTTATCCTGGACCAGCCCGGGCAGGTCTGCGGTATCGTAATGAGCCGGGTCCCAGCGCTCCGGTTCATCGATACGGTGGGCCGCCACATACATCTCGCCGTCCCGGCAAGCCACGGCGGCATACCCCAGCAAAGGCAGCGGCTTCTCCTGCCTGCTTCTTATGTAGGAAGGCAGCAGTGTGCGGGTATAGCCCTGCGGGAGAAGCGCCCCCACCGCCCACGACCGCCCGCAGGTCCAGGGGTTGTATTCAAGCGTGGTAAAATGCCCGGAGCGGTTTACTCCCACCGGCACTCCCCCTGGCACCATCACCAGAGATGCCCCCGCGGGCAGTTTTTCCATATCTTCGTCGGTCAGCTCGACGAAGCGTTCTCCAGTCCGGCCAGTGGCGCGCAGGCTGCGGTGATCGTAAAGCTGCCCGTCATCCCCGGCAAAAAGCAGGTAGTACAATCCACGCATCCCCTCCTCCAGTTCGTAAAAATCATTAATCTAAAATATAACCTGCTGGATAAAAAATGTAAAGATTCAATTGTCAAACAGAGAAAATGGATATTATTGGCAATCAGCATCGCCGGGTTCACTGGCGACGCTCCGTAAAGGAGCAGCTGGTTTCAACACCCATGGATTTTTTAATATTTAGATTTGTCGGCGGCCTTCACATTTTAACCGTAATAGCCTCTCTGCTCCAGGCAGGTCAGCGGGTCGAGCGGGATGCCGTTCCGCAGCACTTCCAGGTGCAGGTGGGGACCCGTGGAGCGGCCAGTGTTGCCGGACAGAGCAATCACCGTGGTGGTATCGACGGCGCTCCCCTCAGAGACAAGCACTTTTGAGCAGTGCGCGTACAGAGTGCACACTCCACCGCCGTGGTCAATGATTACTGCCAGCCCGTATGTCCCCCTGGGGCCGGCAAAGACCACCCTGCCGGGGGCCGCCGCCCGTACCGGTGTATTCTCTTCAGCAGCAATGTCAATACCTTCGTGCGGCTTGCCTTCTCTTAAGCCAAAGGGGGAAGTTATTGCCCCCACCAGCGGCCAGGCCAGCGGCCTTACCAGCAAGCCGCCCGATTGTGCCACCGCCTCATAATCGCGCGGGATCAGCAACTGCTGGCCGGCTATAATGTTATTGACATCAGCCAGCCTGTTCCTGGACGCGATTGCGCTCATATCCACCTGGTATATCCCGGCAATTTCCGACAACGTCTCCCCGGGCTGAACCTGATGGACCGTACAACCCACCGGCAGCTTCAGAAGCTGGCCGGCGAGGATGCAGTCCCTGTCAGCCAGGCCGTTCACCAGGGCCAGTGCATCAAGTGATACCCCATTCTCTCTGGCTATACTCGTAAGAGTGTCGCCTGGTTTTACCTCATATAAATCTTGAGACACATCCACAGCAGCCGGTGTCGCAACACCCGGCGCGCTTTCAGGGATATGTTCGTCAAGGCGGGCAACAGCGGGGCCGACCCACAGAATAAGCAGTGCCGCTGCAATTGCAGCTGCTGTTTTGAATTTCATTAAAAATCACCTCTTCCAGGCAAATCAAAGACTATTTTTGCCGGAAAAGGTGATTTTTATACTTCTATCCAGTTAACTCCCTGCGTTGCACAGGGTCTTGCGCGACGGCTCCGGCCGCCCCGCGGCAGCCTCGGCGCGCCGCAGCTGGCGAAAGGCTTGGAGCATATCCTGGTTAGTTTTGGTCCTTTTTATCTGCTCAAGCAGCATTTCCATAGCTTCCATCGGGCTTGCACCGCTGGTAGCCTTGCGGAACTGCCAGATCATTTCCAGTTCGTCCTTGGAAAGCAGCAGTTCTTCCTTGCGGGT
>Ga0067045_1030446_pt1 | contig 15257 bp, 8 predicted proteins | sample TerdegcTABiofilm_FD_59184 | JGI IMG/M metagenome (GOLD analysis project Ga0067045, IMG submission 59184) | Combined Assembly of (Gp0054472, Gp0054536) Wastewater bioreactor microbial communities from Singapore -Terephthalate degrading...
GACTTATTTTACCAGAAGGAAATGGATTAGGAATAAAACCGGGCAAAAACTTTTTATAAAAATAATTTCATCAGGTCTGGATTATAATTTCTTTTTGCTATTAAATGTAAAATCTTTACGGCAATATTCAAACCGGAAATTTTATTTTTATTTATAAAGAATATATCTTAAGAAAGTAAAAGAAATTAATATAGCTTTATTCAGAACTCCAATTACTATTCATCTGTTTTATTTTATAATAAGTAATTTATTTGTTAAAATATTTTAAAAGCGGAAATGAAAAAAAATATTCTCTTACTATTTATTGTTATTATTCTGTTTTTATTGCCCAATTGCACTGTTAGTTTGAAAGCAGAATCCGAAATTTATTTCAGATTGAATCAGGTTGGCTTCTTACCAAATGAAAATAAGACGGCAATTGTTATATCAGATACAAATCTGAATGGTCTTAAAGTAACTCTTAAGAATACCAAAAGTAATCAAACTACTTCCACAATTAATATTGGTGATAACAAAGGGAAGTATAGTGGTTTTAATTTCACTTACGTTGTCGATTTCACTTCGGTTAATCAACCCGGTGAATATGTTCTGGAAATTGGTAATCGCCAGTCCTATCCATTTTCAATTGATTACAATGTGAATAAAAGTATTGCAGAAAAACTTCTCGATTTTTTCAAAACACAAAGATGCGGTTATACCGATCCGGAAGAACATAAAGTTTGTCATATTGCAGATGCAACCAGCATTGTGGATGGTAATAGAACAATTCAAAAATCAATCGATTTAACAGGTGGATGGCACGATGCTGGCGATTATGTTAAGTTCCTTAATACTACTGCTTATTCTACTTACATACTTTTATTTGCTTACGAATTCGATCCGAATAAGTTTGGTTTCGACAAGAATAAAAATGGCTCGCCGGATATTCTGGAAGAAGCTAAAATTGGTCTGGACTGGATGATGCGCACTGCTTATAATAATAAATTTATAACACAGGTTCAGGATTTACGAGATCATGAAGTTGGCTGGAGAATGCCCGAAGACGATCCGCTTACATATGACAGACCGGCATTTGTAGGAATAGGGAAAAATTTAATCGGTATTTATTCTGCAACAATGGCAATTGCTTCAAGAATATGGCGGGATAAATTTCAGTATAAGGAATTTGCCGATAAATGTTTGACAATGGCTGAGAAGTATTATTCAATTAGAAATAGAGTACCTGACGTTGATAGCAGTGGAACAGGAATGTACTTAGATAATTCCTTCGAAGGTAAATTAGCATTGGGTGCATCGGAACTTTATATTACTACTAACAAATCAAATTATCTTACTGACGCTAAAGTATATGCAGATTCTGCTGGATCGGATTTCTGGTGGAGCTGGGGAAATATTAATTCCATTGCACATTTCCGTCTGGCAAAATTTGATTCAAGGTATAAAGATTTTATTAAAAACAGTCTCGAACATTTTTCTAAAAACATGGATAATAATTTATTCGGACTAGGTACTTCACTTACATGGGGAACAAATCATACAATCCTTGGAATTTCATTCCTAAATATTTTGTGGAAGAGACTAACAAATAATGATTCATTTAATTTTGTTTCAACTATTCAGAAAGATTTTATTTTGGGAAGAAACCCGTGGGGAATAAGTTTTATTTATAATGTTGGTGATAACTACACAAAAAATTTCCATCACCAGATTTCTTTTCTAAAGGGAAAATTGAATGGAGGATTTGCTGCTGGTCCGGCAACAAAAGATTTTTTGAAAAATTATAATATCACTTATGAAAATGTAGATAAATATGCTAAGTTTCAGACTAATGAAATGTTTTACAGGGATGATAGAAATGATTATATTACCAACGAGCCTACAATTTCTGCCAATGCAACAGCGATTTTTGTCTTTGGTAATATGGCAAATTAGGACCTAAATGGTGTATTGTTTTGAAGCATTTTATCATAATTTACAGTTGGATTGTTAAATAAAACCCGTTTTCTGCTTATAATTAAAAGTTTTACTGGCACATAAATTGGCTTTATGCACCTTAGTAAAAGTAAAGAAAAGGTAAGAACATGGTCAGTTCAGTAAGAAGAATACCTTCCGGTTTTTCATTTATTGATAAGAACTGGGGAGGAATTTACAGGGGCGGTAGTTACCTTGTAGTTGGACCAAGAAAATCGGGTAGAACCTTAATTGGATTGCAATGTGCTCTCGAAGCAGCAAAGAATGCAGAGGTCTGTTTATTCTTTACTATTATGCGTCCAAAAGATTTAATGATCCAAGCAGCTTCATTGAACTTTGATATCCAGTCTTACATGAATCAGAATTTAATTATTGTTGTGCGTGTTGCTCCTCCTAATGATATTTACGATATGTATAATCCTGATGATTACTTAGTTGAATACTTTAATGATATTATCACCGTTGTTAATCAGTATAACCCTACGCGTATTGTATTCGATGAACTTACTCCTTTTGTTGGATTTAAAAATCTCGATCATTTACGCGATACATTTTTACATACACTTGAAACAATAGAAGAAAGAGATATTACCAGTATGTTCGTTATAAGCGAACCTGCTACACAAAAAACTCAATCTATTGTTGAAGGACTTTCACAATTTGTTACCGGTGTAATTCAATTACGAAAACAAGTCGGACCCGGGGAAAGAATCCATAGCGGAACCGTAACAATTATTCCTAATGTTGGTCATACCGAAGGTGAATTTACTTCTGAATATCGAATAGAACCGTATAAAGGAGTTACAACAGAATTTTCTAAAGAACCGGTTTATACAACAGAAGAGTCAACCCCTGTTCTACCAAGACCCCGGATGATTAATAGACCAACTAAAATAGATGTTCCAACCGAACCGTATGCATTCTCAAACGTTTATAACTACAACGATTTCTTACTTATTCTGAACAATCAAATTGCATTATACAAGAGCACCGGACAAACTTTCAATATAGTTTCATTAAAGTTGGATCCGGCAGCACAGATAAAAGGCATCTTAACTATTAATCAGTTACAAAATGCTGTTCGCCAGGCTACGAGTAAAAAGGATAAGATTTGTATAATCGAAAACAAAGTGATAGTACTGTTAGTAAGAGGCAACCTCAAAACAGTTGTTGATTTAATGACAAGTGTTCAAAATAATTTACCAAGTCATGATCCTAATTATATTAATGCTGCGCTCGAGTATATTTCTATTTTTAATCTGGAAGTTGATGAAAGAGTAGAGAATGCTGAATCGATGATGGAATTTGTATTAACTGCCGATACATCTTCAACAAATACATACCAGCCATTAAATAAATACATAGGTTAATGAGGTATTGTGTTAAAATACTATTTACATTTTTACTTGTAACCATAACATCCTACGCCCAGGTAAATTCCGATGGCTTAAAACGCCAGGCCGATCTATTAATAAAAGAAGGAAGATATAAAGAAGCTATTGATCAGCTTCATAAATTTATTGCAGCTAATCCGCAGCTTGCAAATGGTTACCACACACGCGGTTTATGTTACGAAAAAACAACCGAATACCAATATTCTGTATTGGATTTAAGACGTGCACGCCGGCTCGATCCTTCTAATAAACAGATTCAAATAGATTTGAACAGAGTTATTTCTATCTGGTATGCTCAATTGTATCGAAAGATTGAAGGACACAAACGCGATATTGCAATCGATCCTAATTATGCATTCAGCTATCTGGAAATTGGCAAAAGTTATCGCTGGTTAGAAGAGTGGGGAAATGCTGAGGTCTGGTACGATGAATATTTGAAACGTGATGATAATGCTTCACCTGATGAAATCATCCGATATACAGAAATACTCGCTAAAACCGGTTCTATTGTAAAAGGGGAAAGAATTCTAAAAAAATACGTCGATCGTTATCCACAAGATTGGCGTCTATGGAGCCGGTACGGATATTTTACGTTGTGGTTAAGTAAAATAAAAATTGCCGAAGATGCTTTCTTAAAAGCTCTTTCATTCAAACCATTCTTCAAAGAAGCAGAAGATGGATTGGATCAGGCGAGAAATCAAGCTTACTTACTTCAGTATCAACCTAGAGCTTACGAAAAAGTTTATCCAATTGATCGTTATAATTCAATTTTGCAGAGAGATCCTGAGAATATAAAAATTCGTTATGATCTTGTTAATGAACTGATAAATGCTAACCGTTACGAAGAAGCATATCAGCAATTACAAATATTACAATCTACTGAGAATGATAAAGAGGAATATAAGAGTTTATTAAAAACTGTCTCTGATTATCGTGATAGTACATTTAACAACGCAGTTAATTACTATACGGCAATTCTTAAAAATGATCCAACTGATAAACAAGCGGTTATAAAATTAGCAGAAGCTTATTCAAATCTATTTTATTTTGATAATGCAATCGAAATATTGAGTGAGTATTTAGAAAATATTCCACAGGATCAGGATCTTGATGCCCGTTTCCTCTATGCAAAATATTGTGCCTGGAATTATGAATGGGAAAGATCTATTACCCAATTGAATAAGTTGCTGGAATATGATCCCGAGAATCTGGATTATCAATTACTACGCGGCCAAATTGCCGTGTGGACTGTGCTCGACTTGGACATAGCAGAAAAATATTTATTGAACGTTGCGGACAAAAGACCTAACGATATACACGCTTACATTTCATTAGCTTCGATGTATTCCTGGAAGAAAAATTTTCATGAAGCTAGAAAATATCTTGATATTGCCAAAAGAATTGCCCCAAATGATCCAGAAGTTGAATCTGCAGAAAGTAATTATGCTCTTCACCTTTCTGCTTACGAAGAGCAATTGGTCTTCCAGATAAAAGCCGAAGCCGGAAAATTAGCTGCTGAGGGAAATTGCGATGAAGCCAGTAAAAAGTACGAAGAATATTTCTCTAAAAGAACCGCTCCCACAAGAGATGAACTTAGAGAATATGCCGATATGGTTGCATGTGCCCAGGATTTTCCAAAGGCAATTGAAATTTATGATAAATTACTTAACGAAGAATTCGATTACCGTTTAGCTTTGCAAAGAGCACGTTTATACTATTATAATAAAGATTCAACATTAGCAGTTACAGAATTAGAGAGTTTGCAGAAGATAAGACCTGATGATGATGAACTGAATCTTTTTCTTGCTGATGCATATGCTGTTGTTGATCAACCCACACGAGCAGAAAATATTTACAGACAATTAATTTCTCAAGAACAAAATGCTGACCAATTAAAAGAACTTAATAAAAGACTCGCTTTTCTTGGTGAATACTATATTCGTAATAAAGATTTGGAGAAAGCCGATGAACTGTACGAAGAATTACTTGAGATGCCCGATAATGATTATATGATCAAAGAAATTAATCAAAGAAGATTATATCTGGCAGATGCTTATTCATTAGATGGTGAATATGGAAGAGCAGAGGACATTTATGAGGAATTATTGGAATCTGCAACAGACACATCGGAAGTAAATACATTAAAACAAAGAATTAGCTGGATTCCTCCTTATGGATTCTCGCGAACAATTAATTCAATTGGAAATTTCTTTATTGGATTTGTACCAACTAATATCGGATTAGCTCCATTCACTAATTATTATGCCGATAATCAGAATCTCAAGCTCTGGAATTATGGATTTAGAATAGATGCCGGTATGTTCGGAATTATTGGTATTGGCGGCCACTGGAGTAGAATGAATATAAGGACAGATTTATTCAAAAGAGATTTTACTACTTTGAAGGGAACTTTATCAATATTTTTCTCACAATTAATTTCACTTTCCGGTAGTTATGGTGTTCTTAATACTTTAGGTGAGTCGAATAAGAATGTAGGTGATATAACTCTCCGATATGAAAAACCTGAATCTTTTTCTTTAGCTGCTTATTATGAAAACAATGATGCAAGATTAATTTTGTACTCACCAACCTTAATAAATATAAGACTGAAATCAGAATTGTATCGTCTAACCGGTTATTATCACTTCAAAGATCTACTCAGGTTTTCCGGATTTTATAGTTACTATAAGCTCTCTGATAATAATGAAGGCAATGATATACAACTAAGAATAGGGAAAGAGTTTTTTAAGTTCGGTTATTTCGGCTATGAATATTTCTTCTCCGACTTTGCCTTTATTTCAAAAAACTATTATTCTCCTCAGGAATTTGATTCTCACAGCATCTGGGGTGAATATAATTGGTTCTACAAAACATTTTTGAAAGGGAAGATCGGTGGTAAAGTTGGTTATGTACCCAAAGCTGATTTCATTATAAGTGAAATTTTTGCAGAAGCAGTTTATACTCCATTGAAGTACTTAAATATTAGTGGGAGGATTGGTTTCTCAAATAGTTTTAGATACGATACAGGTTATAGATCATTTTCCGCCTCGCTGTCGGCTTATTGGAGTTTGTATTAACTCTAATTTTCCATCATATTAATATAATTTCACCTTTAAAAAAATTCGTATATTTATTTAGTTATTCAGAACAGAAAGACAAATTTTTATGATCAAATATTCAGTAATTGCTTCTCTCTTGGTTCTAACGGTTGGTCAAATAAGTTTAATTTCACGACCTATAAATGAAATATCCTTTAAAAACTATTATTCATTAAACGAATTCGGTTTTGAAACCGCTTCCGATGTTTTGTACCAAAAATCCGCACAGTTCGGAAAATTCATTCCATTGAGCGGTAATACCGAACAAATGAAAAAATTTTTCAATGCATTAAAGAATTCAAAAAACCAGATAGTTAAGATTGCTCATTTTGGGGATTCATTAATCCAGGGCGACATTATTAGTGAATATCTAAGAGAGAAATTTCAGGAGAGGTTCGGCGGAAAAGGTGCTGGATTTCTTCAAATTGTTTCTAACGATATAAAAATGCGGCAAACTACAAAACATACTTATTCTGATGATTGGAATTATGCTGCAATTATTACAAGGAATCAGGATCGGCTTCCTTTTGGTATAAGTGGTTCGGTTGCGGTTCCAAAACCTAATAGCTGGGTTAAATATGAATCAACAGAATATTTAACATCAACTAATTCATTTAAAACAATAAAATTCTACTATAGTAATGCTTCCAATTCTTCAACAATTCAATATACAATTAATGAGAAAAATAAAACTACAGTAACATTAAAACCCGGGGATAATGTACAGGAACTAACAATAGATCTTAAAACTCCAGCCAAATCTTTAGAAATAAAATTCTTATCGGGCCAAGCGCCTTATTGTTATGGTGTAAGTTTAGAAACGGGTAATGGTGTTTATCTGGATAATTTCCCTATGCCGGGAAATTCTGGAGTTTCATTAGCTGATATCCCTAAAAATATTATGAAAGATTTTAATGATCTGATAGGATATGATCTAATTATCTTAACGTATGGTGCTAATGTAAACTCGCCGAATAAGAATATTTTTAATCTTTATGAAAATAAAATGACAGGAATAATTGAAGAGTTTAAAAATTTATTTCCTCAGGCAAGCATTCTGATGATTGGAGTTGGTGATAAGACAATGAAAAAAGGGAATAAATTTATAACTAACCCGGATGTTCCTTTATTACTTGATGCGCAGAAAAAAATTGTTGATAAAACTGGAATCGCATTTTGGAATTTATGGGAAGCAATGGGTGGTGAAAACTCTATGGATGCTTGGGTAAATGCAGCTCCGCCATTAGCTCTTAAAGATTATTCTCACTTTACTCAAAGTGGAGGCCATAGAGTTGGGCAACTGATTTTTGACTCAATAATGGATGCATATCAAAAATTTGGTAAATAAATTTTCCTATATGGTTAACGGAGTTAATTAATTCTTCTATACCAAAGTTTTAAGTTTTGCCATTAACTTATTAACTTGCAATAATTTAATTATTCAACTATATTATCAGTAGATTTGTATAGTAATGAGGCATATTTTTCATATTGAGCTTAAAAATTAATTGAATAGCTTGAAATCATTAAAATTCAGCTAAAAATTAAAGGATGTAATGGCATTTATTTTGTTTCTTGCAATTGAATATCAGAAATATTAAATGGCTACAAAACCGAATAAATATCAAATAGCGCTTGATAATAGGGAGGTGCAACCACCTTCACGTAATCTTGCCAGGGAAAAGAAACGCACGATTTTTATTTCCGGATTATTTTCAATTCTCCTATTCATTACAATTCTTATCACAATGCCATTGACAATTTTAACATGGAGTGGATTATTTGTTTACTCTTCAATTGTATCCCTGGTTATTTTCCTCTTCATTCTGTTAATACGCTATTTTGGTATTCTCTTTATGGCATATTTCTATACTACTAAATATACATTACAGAGAAAACCAGGTTACTATCCATTTGTTTCTATAATAGTTCCGGTATATAATGAAGGCAAGATTATTAACTCTTCTATCGAGTCGCTTCTCGATATTGATTATCCTAATTATGAAATAATTATAGTTAATGATGGATCTACTGATGATACCGCTGTTTTAGGTGAATCGCTGGTTGGTTACCATAAAGGTAGGATTGGGATGGTTAAAGTTTCACTAATTAACAAACCTAATGGTGGTAAATCCAAGGCATTGAATGCTGGAATACAATACTCTGATGCGCAATTTGTTCTTTGCATGGATGGAGATTCTCAATTAACACCAAATACACTTAAAATGGCAATGCGTCATTTTGATGATCCTTCTGTTGGAGCAGTAGCTGGAAATGTAAAGGTGCAGAATAGAAGAAAAATATTAACCGATCTGCAAGCTTTAGAATATCTTGAAGGATTAAATTTAGCAAGAAGTGCGCAAGGATTTTTACAAATGGTTAACATTATTCCGGGTCCGATAGGTGTGTTTAGAAAAGTTACATTACGGGATGCTGGATTTTATTCAAGTGATACTTTTGCTGAAGATGCAGATGTTACTTTAAAGATACTTGCCAAAGGTTGGAAAATAGTATACGAGCCGAATGCGGTTGCATATACTGAAGCTCCAGCTTCTATTTATCAATTACTAAAGCAGAGATACCGCTGGACAAGAGGAATTTTGCAAGCAATTAGAAAACATAAACGATACCTTTATAATCCAACTGTTAATTTCAATAACAGTTTTATTATGTGGTCTATGTTTTACGAAGCACTTATCTGGCCGGCTATGAATATTTTTGTTAATCTATACTTCATTCTTGTAGCACTACTTTATGGAATTCACATAACTCTATTTTTATGGTGGGTAGGAATTGCTGTGCTGGATTTAATGTCGGCTGTCTATTGTATTGCAGCTGAAAAAGAAGAATTCAGATTAGTACCTTATGCAATAGTATACCGTTTGGTATTCATTTTATTAATTGATGTAACAAAAGCTATGGCAACTATTGAAGAATTTCTTGGTGTAAGAATGACGTGGGGTAAATTAGAAAGAACCGGAACCAGCGCTTCATCTGTTGGTGCCAAACCTGTTCCGAATGCAGTCAGTTCAACATAAAAATTTTTATTAGAGGTTAATATGGAATTAATTCCGATACTATCATTAATTATTCTTGTTGCTACAATTTCAACTTTTATTCTTGCGGTTGGAGCATATATCCTTTATAAGGTTAGAGAAAGAAAAGGTGTGTTATCGCAAGCACCGCAACCTGCTGCAATACCGGCTGAATTAATTGCACCAGCACCAATTGCAACCGAGCAGCGTGTAGCAACTCCTGAAAGGCGCACTTTTGAAGTCGTTGCACCGCAACCTGAACAGGGTTACGAGTATCAACGTCAACCTACTTATGGTGGTAGAGAAGAGGCTCCAAGAGGCCCAGAGCTTCGTCCGACTTATGTTGGTAATGCACCGGCATATTCAGAGGGAAGCAGATATCAAAGACCAACCGGTGAATCAGTAAGAAAAACAGATGTGGATAAAACTGCTGCAAAAAGGAAATTTATGCGATATACAAACGAAGGTTATGTTGAACCGACTGGTAAGGAGAAAAAACAAGAGGATAATCTCAGGTGGCGGTAAAAGAATTTAAAGGCCTTAGAGTAAATTATTTAATAATATTTCTCAGCGGTCTTGTATTATTAATTACCGGTATTCTAGTATTTTTACTCATAGTCCGTAACATTTACGGAAGTTATGAGATAAAAGAAATATTACCTACCAAAAAGAATCTGCAATTATTATCAAGCGAAGAAAAATCCGGAAGAGCTGCAATCCTTTATTCAAAATATACAGAGAACATGTTGCCATCTGGAAGTACCTGGCTAAAAGATAATGTCGATACATGGAAAAAGTTTGTTAAGGGTGCCAGGATGGAATTTGATGTTATATCTGATCAGGATATAGAATTAGGGCAACATCTAAATTATAAAGTAGTCATTTTACCCGGATCAAAATCTTTAAGTGACCGACAGATGGTTCAACTAAAAAAATATCTGGAAAATGGCGGTAGTATTTTTGTTTCCGGCGGCCCGGCAACTTTTTCTGATGAAGGTAAGTGGCGTGGATGGGAATTTTTTACAGAAGTTTTTGGAATGAAGTTCAATAGGGAAATTAAACCCGAAGAATCATACAAAGTTCATACATTAAGAGGAAATTTACCTATTACTGCTGGAATTCCTACTGGCTATACTCTTAAAATAGCAACATGGGATAGACCAATTTATGCTGAAGTTTTAGAACCCAGAACAACTCAAGTTAGTTTTTGGTATGATTTCAGAAGAGAAGCTGGATTAGTAAGAGAGGAAATTTCTAAAAGTGCCGGAATTGCTTATGGCACTTACGGCAAAGGTAGATTTGTTTGGTATGGATTTGAGTTAAATTCTGTTTTAGGAGTTCAGAAAGATTATATCTTCTTCGAAAAACTTTTCAATAATTCTTTAAACTGGCTTACTTATCAGCCAACCGCATTTATTAAGGACTGGCCTTCACCTTACGATGCAGCTTTACTTTTTGTCCCTACAATAGGGGAAAGTAGTACTAATGTTTACAACTTAATTGGACTGATTAACTCTTCACAATTTCCAGCAACATATTTTATAAATACTGAAGTTGGTGAAAAGAATCCCGGGTTAATTAAATCATTATCAAATAAAGGTGATATTGGAGCTATAATCGATATTGGATTTATAGAATCACCTGAAGATACAGTAAATAAATTATTCAGTAAAGAAACTCAATTTTCGAATATAGGTGTTGCTAAGGATACTCTTACCAAAATTTCAGGAAAAGAAGTTAAAGCTATAATGCCATTAAATGGTTTTTATGACGATAATACGCTTCAAGCAATGGCAGCTAAGAATATCGATTTTCTGGTAACCGATTCATTGACTGACCGATCGGTTCCTGAAGTGAGGATTAGAAACAATAAATCCTTGATGATTATTACAAAAACAGCACGCGACGATATAGAAATTGTTAAGAACTATGGGCTTTCCAATACTGATTTTCAATTATATACTTACGAAGAGGACATCGATAGAATTTTATTTGAGGGCGGATTGTATGTTCTAAAAGTCCACTCAGAATATCAACTTCAACCGCAATATGTTTCGGTCGTTCGCGATATTATGAAATACGCGAAAAATAAAAATATGTGGATCACTTCTTTAAGCCAGCTTAAGGATTGGTGGAATAGAAGACAGGGAGTTGAGGTTAGATACGAAACGAGGAGTAAAAGAAGAATTGCGATTGAATTTACTAATCCGAGTGATAATCCTACACAGGAACTTGTTGTTCAAGTTAACTTAAATAAAAAAGTATATAACGTTAACGTATCGTCGGATATAATAAATACTAAGATTCCAAAATACGAACTGAAAAATGATGGCCAGACAATTTATTTTTATATCGACAAAATGAATCCGCATGAAACTCGTTCCTTGTTAGTCGATTTTGATAACATTCAGTTATAATAAATATTTTTGCATCTTTAGAAAATAATCTTAATGGCAATCAATACTACTAATTCAGTTTACCAGCCGGCAGTTTCTTTTTCAAACAAAGTAAATTTATTTTCATTTGTAAGATTATTATTACTCAAAAGTATTTGTTAAATTATAAATAGAAAAAGAATAAATATTTGATCAAAGAGAATGGTTATCGATTTATGTGGCGTGTATTAATTTCTGTTTTATTAATCGGGTCGTTATTCGGTTTACTTAGTTGTGTTGAGTCCTTAAACGATGCTCAACAATCAACTACTCCGTCAATTGAGATCTATAAACCGATTAGCAACGATTCTGTAATGGTTGGCAAAAACGAAATTAGTTATCAGGCAGCGGAAGGTTCCGGAGGACAGGGTTTAGCTTTTTATGAAATTTACTTAAACACCAAATTTGTAGCACGATATGAACAAAATACAGATGGCACAAATCCGAAATTATATCTTAATGTAGATTCGACTTTACTTGGTTCAAGAATTAAATATTCTGTAAGAGTGTATAACAAAAGCGGCAGATCTAAAGAAAGTAAAGTTCAAGAAAATATTTATGTCAAGGACAAAATTCCCAATACACCTAAAAACCTCTTCTTAGCAAAACTGAATGATTTTACAGTGAGTTTGTTATGGGATGATGCATCATCCAATGAAGCTGGATTTGAATTATGGCGAAAAGATGAAGGCGGTGGAACTTATAGAAGAATTAAAACACTTCCGGCAAATACAATAAGCACAACCGATGGAGGTTTATCGGCATTTGTTGTTTACTACTATAAGATAAGGGCTTATAACAATTCAGGTTATTCGGATTTCAGTAATGAAGTAAGCACGTCAAATATTGCGGGTGGACCGTGGAATCTTTCTGCAGAGGCAATTGGTTCCTCCTTAGTCAACTTAAAATGGATTGATTTTGCAACAAATGAATCCGGATTTATTATCGAAAGAACCGATCCGCTTACAACAGAATTTAGAAGATTAGCAATTGTTCCACCTAATACAGAAGAATATCAGGATAATTCCGTTTCGCCAAGCACCGGTTATAAATATAGGGTAGCCTATTTCACAAACTCCTCCGTAAGCGGTTATTCAAATGAAGTTTCTATTTCCACATACTATACAGATGTACCGGGCCCATCTAACCTGACAGCAACTTTAGGAATTAATGTAGTTAACCTAAAATGGGATGATAATACACCACTGGAAAAAGAAGTTATTATAGAAAGAAAAGTTGGTAATGGTCAATTTCAAGAAATACTAAAACTTGCTGCCGATACTAAAACTGCAACTGATGTTACCGCACAAAAAGGAAACACTTATTTTTATCGAGTTAGACAATCTCTGGGTACAAGGACTTATACCCCTTACTCAAATACTGTTTCTGTTCTAGTGCAATAAGGATTTTTTTTATAATGGATGATTTACAAAACATAAAGACAGGTGTTACTAAATCATTGGATTTACCATGCATCATTATTGATAAATCCGGCCGAATAATTGCTCTTAACAACGAAGTAAAAAAAATAGTCGTAGGCGCACTTCCACAATTAAATTTTTTCGATTTATTTGATGAGCAGAATCTTCTAACACTTCAAAGAATATTTATTGATGCAAGGAAATATGAAATTGCAGTTAAAGACGTAATCGGTTTGAAATCCGGAAACGAATTAAAAAATTACGAAATCATTTTTTCCCCCTTAAAAAGTGAAAACAATATTTATTTTACAGTATGCTTTTCAGGTACTCCAGAATCGAAATCCGAACATGAAACACAAAAATTTATTATTGCTACAAATGAAATAGAAAAGATTGTAAGTGATAAAAGAATTCTATCTGTAGTAAATAAAGTTAAACTTACTTATCCTTTCACATTTATTGAAAAAGCTAAACTTCAAAAAGATATTAACGAATTAGACCTGTTTTTCTGGATTAAGGATCCCAATGGTAAATTCATTTTAGTTAATGATGTATATGCTAAAACACTTGGTTTTACTGCTAACCAATTAGAAGGGAAGAACGAGCAAGACTATTTACCCAAATATCTTGTTACACTCTATAAAACGGTTAATCAGTATATTGTTGATACTTCCAATTCACTTGTCCTCGATAGTTCATCATCACCCATTACAGCAGATTTAAAAAAGGGAATTCAAATTATTCAATTCCCGATCTGTGATCTTGATAATAAAACTGTTGCGATAATCGGTTTCTCTCAGGAATCAGCTAAGACTATTCAAATAGAAACAAAAGAAGATATTAACAAAAGTGTCTTTAAAGATATTCCGATTCCAATTCTAATTATCGATAAGGAATACAAAATAATTTTTAGTAGCTCCGAATTTTTGAAGATTATGCTACTTCCAGATCGACTCGACCTATCCAGGACTGAGTTAAGCAAATATTTTGAAAAAGGTTTTATTACCAAAGTAGAAGAATATTTGAATGATCATTCACAAAAGGAACCTCTGGATTTTACTTATACATTTGAAGAAAAAGGGAATCTTGCTTTAGAAGTAAATATTGAGAAAATATTCGATGAAGAGAATATTTATGATGGTGCAAAAATTATTTTTACTCCTAAGAATGAACTGCAAATTGTAAATGAAAGCAAAGCAAAACTTTACGATTCCCTTTTAAACAATATGCCCGAAGCGATGTTTATCTATGATATTGATAATCTTAAATTCCTGGAAGTCAACGACTCGGCTTTAAAGTTATACGGTTATAAGAGAAATGATTTTCTTAATATGGATCTTACTGATCTCTATGCACCCGAAGATATTCAAACTTTGATTCAATCTTCTGATAGCAAAACACTCAACTCCGGTCCATGGCGTCATAAGAAAAGTGACGGTACATCAATACTTGTAGAACTAACAAGGACAAACGTAGATTATAAAGGGAAAAAAGGTCATTTGAATATAATTAAAAATGTTAGTGACCTTGCTGAAGAAAAAAAGAAAAATCAGTTGCTGCAATCGGTCTATGACCATACGAGTGATTTAATAATTATAACTGACAAAGATGGTTTTATACAAACAGCCAACGAACAAATATCAAGAAAACTTGGTTATTCAAGAAAAGATCTGGAAGCACGTCCTTTCATATCATTGGTTTCGGATGATGATAGAGCAAAAGTAAATAAGAACATTTTTCATTCAGGATTATTAAAAACAACATCTCTTGAACTGGAATTTAAAAAACCTTCAGGCACCTTATTCAAATCGATTGTTATTGCAACACCTATCAAGAATTATAACGGGGAAATAGAAAGTTATTCCATCATACTTAAACCGATAGAAGAAAAGATAGACAATGG
>Ga0067045_1003958_pt1 | contig 15256 bp, 16 predicted proteins | sample TerdegcTABiofilm_FD_59184 | JGI IMG/M metagenome (GOLD analysis project Ga0067045, IMG submission 59184) | Combined Assembly of (Gp0054472, Gp0054536) Wastewater bioreactor microbial communities from Singapore -Terephthalate degrading...
AAACGCCTGCAACTCATGGCCCGGGCCAACAACCTCTTTGACAAAAACTACACCGAGGTCTTCGGCTATTCCTCGCCGCGGTTCAACATCATCGGCGGCCTGCGGCTGGAAATCTGAAAGTGCGCCGCCAGCTGCAAAAGCCGGCTGGCCGCTCCGAAAATAAGCGGCTGCGACCGGTATATCGGGCGCAGCCGTCCATGGTGGCCATCAGCGCGGCATAATCCGAAGGCTTGCCAGAACCTCTATCCTAAAAATTATAGCTTATGATTGCCGCGCCTTTTTCCTGGCAACCCAAGGCAGGCCCAGCAGGAGACCGGAACCGAAAAGCAACAGACCACCCGGCAAGGGGACCGGGCAGACAGTCACCCCTACTAGAGCTCTATGCCAATCGGCATATCCGGCCCGGTCATGGAAATGAATCTGTATGGTGTCCCCAACTTGCGTGAATTCAATGTAATCTCGCCCTGTATAATCAGTGGCCGTTATAGAGAAACAACCGGGCAGGGCCGGATCCAAACCGGAGAATGGATCCGACCAGATATTGACATTGCGGATCTCATCGGGAAGGGGATAACCCGGCCAATTGGGGGTCCAGGCATATTTGTCCATGACCTTGACAGTGGGATAGCTGGTGTAGGTGGTAATATAGGTTGGCTCATTATGGCCGCCCCACCGACCCACGGCCGCATACGGCGCAGGATGGTACCACTTCAGGGTGTTCCCTTTGATGTAAAGGATGTCTTCATGGTCAATGTAAGCCGAGATCTCAAAATAAATTTCATCAGCTTGAGCTACCAGCGGCAAAAGGGCCAGACCCAACAACAAAAGCAAGAGACAAGAAAAACCTTTTTTGAATACGCTCCGTTGCATCGAAAATTTCCCTCCTTTTTTAAAATTTTTACATAATAATTTGCAAAAAATGTGCCGTGTATGGTGTCAAAAATAATAATTTTAAACCTAAATATATTAATCGGTTAAAGATCAATCGCTGCAACCCTCAATTCAGTGTTTTAATTTTTAAACATTATGTTCATTTATCTGAACAAATTTTATCCTTGCCGACATGAGGGTGGCATGGTTCGCAAACCTGTTGGGCCCTTTAATTTACTTTTATGGGGGGGCAAGGTGATGTTCAAGAGACTCTGCCAACCCGTTTGCTTCAGCGTGCGTTTGTTTTGGCTGGTTCTCCAGCCAGTTGTGGTTCTGTCTCCAGTCTCCATCCCCAATGCCGATGGCTGCCCGTTAATCATCAGCCGGCCCTCCTACCAGGTAGTCTCGTTTGTTACTCGAGGGCTCTGTAACCGCGGCTATTTCATCGCCAATCTGGCGGGATATTATACAGTGGCCAACAATTGGGGATATGTGAAACGCCTGCAACTCATGGCCCGGGCCAACAACCTCTTTGACAAAAACTACACCGAGGTCTTCGGCTATTCCTCGCCGCGGTTCAACATCATCGGCGGCCTGCGGCTGGAAATCTGANAGTGCGNCNAGGGATGAGGGATTCGAGGCCAGAAAATTCCTTTAGGGGGGCGGGTCTTATGTGCCCGCCCAAGTTAGCCGATGGCAGGGGCCTTGATTTTCATGGTTCGCGGGTGACTTTTGTAACTAATGGCAATGAGTCAGAATGTGCAATAGGTAGAGCTCAGGGGCTTCTAACCACCCCAACTACCCGCTGCCCCCTGCCAACAGCCCTCTTCTCAGGCTCCCTCTCCCTTCTGCTTGAGTTTTTCGCTATTCTGGGATAAAGAAAAGGTAAATATAGGCATCAGGGGTCTGTTCCTGGGTGGCCGGCTGGGCCGGTCCCATTGACCCTGGGCTGGCGAAGGGAAAGCCATGACGCGGAAATTAACACAAGGTCTGGTGCAGGTTTACACCGGCGAGGGCAAGGGCAAGACCACCGCGGCCCTGGGGCTGGCCTTGCGGGCTTTGGGCCGGGGTTTACGGGTGTTTATGCTTCAGTTTCTCAAGGGTGACGACACCGGCGAACTCCATGCCGGCCGCCTTTTTGGCGATAGATTTATCATCGAACAGACCGGTCTGAAGGGCTTTATCCGCCGTAATCGCATCGCCGAAGCCGATATCCAGCGGGCTCAGGCGGCCTTGGCGCGGGCCCGGGAGGTTCTTACCGGCGGTGACTATGATCTGGTGATCCTGGATGAGATCAACGTGGCCATGTATTTCGAACTCGTCCCCGTCCGGGAGGTCCTCCGCCTGGTCCAGGAACGGGCTCCCCACGTCGAAGTTGTGCTCACCGGCCGCTATGCTCCCCCGGCGATCATTGATGCCGCCGACCTGGTCACCGAGATGAAAAACATTAAACACTATTACGAAGCCGGCATCCACGCCCGCCAGGGCATTGAATCCTGAGTTCGGCCAGAGACTGCCATCCCACCTCTGCTGGGCTGGAAGCGCCACCATATCTGACCATGGCCCTTTTGGAAGTAACTAACCTTTCCCACAGCTTCGGCGGCCTCCAGGCCGTGGCCGATTTTAACCTCAGTCTGGCCCGGGGCGAACTGGTGGGGCTCATCGGTCCCAACGGCGCCGGCAAGACGACGGTATTCAATCTGATTTCGGGGGTATATCGGCCGGACGGCGGACGGATTATCTTTGCCGGACAGGATATCACCTCCTGGCCCAGTTATCGGCGCATGGCCCTGGGAATGAGCCGCACTTTTCAGAATATTAGGCTTTTCAAGGACATGAGCGTCTTGGACAATGTGCGTCTGGGGGCCTTTTCCCAATACTGTTCCACCTTCTGGCAGATTGTCGGGCGGACCGCCGCCTTTCTTGAGGAGGAACGTCGCCGGACCCAGGAGGCCCTGGCCATGTTGGCCCGTTTCGGACTGGAACGGTATGCCCAGACTCCGGCCCGCCATTTACCGTATGGGGAGCAACGCCGTCTGGAGATCGCCCGGGCCCTGATCAGCCGCCCGCAGCTGCTGTTGTTGGACGAACCGGCGGCTGGCATGAACCAGGCCGAGACCCTGGAGCTGGTGGCTCTGCTGCGCCAACTCCAGGAGGAATTTCACCTGACCATCCTCCTCATTGAACACCACATGGGGGTGGTGCTCAATCTCTGCCAGCGGGTCCTGGTGCTGGATTTCGGGTCCACCATCTTTGCCGGGGCCCCCGAGGCCGCCCAGGCCCACCCCCTGGTGTTGGAAGCCTATCTGGGCAAAGAAGTCGAAGATGATCTGGTGTCCGACCATTAACCACCAGGATGACGATGCTGCTGGAAGTTGTTGACCTCGAGGTCACCTATGACCGCATCCAAGCGGTGCGGGGCGTGAGCCTGGAAGTGGCCGAGGGCGAGATCGTCACTCTCATCGGCGCCAACGGCGCCGGCAAGTCCAGTATCCTGCGGGCCATTTCCGGACTGCAGCCCATCAGCGGCGGCAGTCTGCGCTATGCCGGTGCCGACCTGACGCCCTGGCCCTCCCAACTCCGGGCCCAACGAGGGATTGCCCATGTCCCGGAAGGCCGGGGCATCTTCGGCAATCTGACCGTCCTGGAAAATCTGCGCCTGGGTGCCTACGGCAGGCGGGATAACCAGATCCAGGCGGATATAGACCGGGTCCTGGCCCTCTTCCCCCGGCTGGCGGAACGCCGCGACCAATGGGGCAACACCCTTTCCGGCGGCGAACAGCAGATGCTGGCGGTGGGCCGGGCCCTCATGCGCCGGGGTCGTCTGCTCCTCCTGGACGAACCCTCCATGGGGCTGGCCCCTTTTCTGGTCAAAGATATCTTCCGCATCCTTCGGGAGATCAATGAACAGGGCACCACCATCCTGCTGGTGGAGCAGAACGCCAATATGGCACTGAAAATCGCCCACCGGGGTTATGTCCTGGAAACCGGCGCCCTCATCCTGACCGGGACCGGTACCGATCTGCTCCGCCACCCTTTGGTCCAAAAGGCCTATCTGGGACACTGAACCCCAATCACCCCCTTCCCCCGGCCGGGTTCAAAGAATGACGGGGTCTCCCTTGATCTGAGCAAAAAAGTCCTTATATTAGCCTCATCTTCACACTATTTTGCCTAAGTAACAGCAGAGAGGGGACAAACGCATGTATTCACCGACCGTCTTGGATCATTTTAAAAACCCCCGCAATGTGGGAGAGATCGCCGATGCCGACGGCGTGGGGGAAGTGGGCAATCCCGTCTGCGGCGATATGATCAATGTTTACTTAAAGGTCAAGGATGATGTCATTGAGGACATCAAATTCAAGACCTTCGGCTGCGGCGCCGCCATCGCCGTGTCCAGCATGCTCACGGAGTTGGCCAAGGGCAAGACCCTGGACGAGGCCATGAAGATTACCAACAAAGATGTGGCCGAGGCCCTGGAGGGGCTCCCCAAGAACAAGCTGCACTGCTCCAACCTGGGGGCCGACGCCCTGCACGCCGCCATTAAAAACTACCGGGACCGCCAGGCCCAAAAGACCGCAGCCGGTGAGGCCGAACGGGTGCCCCATATTCCTGAGAAAGTAGACGCCTGCTACTGTCCTTACTGCGATATGGAAAACAAAGGCCAGGCCGAGTTCTGCGTCTCCTGCGGCGCCGATCTGCCCCACGAACACTAAACCCTTGGGCTGCTGGAGGATAAGAGTATGAGTGTAGTCTATCTTGACAACTATGCGGCCACCCCCCTCCATCCGAAAGTGAAAGAGGCCATGCACCATATCGTGGACGAGGTGTTCGGCAATCCGTCCAGCGACCATCGCTTCGGCCAGGCTGCGGCCGAGGCATTGGACACGGCCCGCAGGCAGACGGCCAACCTGCTGGGCGCCGAACCGGAGGAGATCGTCTTTACCTCCGGCGGCACCGAGTCGGTCAACCATGCCATCAAGGGGGTGGCCTTCTCCCAGCGTGACAAGGGCCGCCATATCATCACCACCAATATCGAACACAAATCCGTCCTCAACTGCCTGCGCACCCTGCGGCTGCTGGATTACCAGATCACCTCGCTGGACGTGGATGAGTACGGCTTGGTAGATCCAGCCGCCGTGGAAAAGGCCATCACCGACCAGACGGTCCTGATCACCATCCAGCTGGCCAACAACGAGATCGGCACCATCCAACCCATCGCCGACATCGCCAAGATCGCCCGCCGGAAAAAAGTTGTTTTTCACACCGACGCCGTGGCGGCCGCCGGCATCATCCCCATCGACGTCAAGGCTCTGGACGTGGATCTGCTCAGTCTGGCGGCCAACCAGTTCAACGGTCCCAACGGCGTCGGCGCCCTCTACGTGCGGCGGGGTACGCCCATCTGGCCGCTGTTGGAGGGCGGCGTGCAGGAAAACCGCAAACGGGCCGGGACGGAAAATGTCGTGGGCATCGTCGGTTTGGGCATGGCCGCGGAGATGGCCTGGCTGGAAGGCCACGATCGCTTGGAAAAGTTCCGCACCCTGCGCCAAAAGCTCATCGACGGCCTCAAGGCCCGCATCCCCCATTTGAAGTTCAACGGCCACCCCACCCAGGTTCTGCCGCACCTGGTCTCGGTCTCGGTGGAGTTCATCGAAGGCGAGGGGCTCATGCTCCTCCTGGATGAAGAAGGCATCTGTGTGGCCACCCGTTCGGCCTGCGCCTCCGGATCGCTGCGGGCTTCCCACGTCCTCATCGGCACCGGCATGGACTTCGCCCTGGCCCAGGGCACCCTCCTCATCACCTTCGGCCGGGACAACACCGAAGCCGATGTGGACCGTCTCCTGGAGGCCATGCCCCGGGTGGTCCAGACCCTGCGGGACATGTCCCCTATCTATCAAAAGGAGAGGCGGGCCTGACAGCACGAGGGGGGTAAGCCGCAAGCCCTCCTCCCATCCCGGGCACCCATTCGTTAAAAAATATCCTAGGGCCGGCATCCTTGCCGGCCCTAGGCGGTTACCAGGAAAATACCGTGGTCAGTGGTCAGGAAAATCAGTTTCTGGTCCCCGGTCTCCAGTTTCCGGAAGAGCTTTTCTTTTAGTGGGGCGGGCCTGAAGCCCCCGCCCAAGGCAGCCATAGACGATGACCTGTATTTAGTTTGCGGGTGAACCGCAGGTCATGGCCATTACCAATAAGACATGGTAGGCGTTTGCCGGTTTTCTTTAGGGGGGCAGGTTTCAGACCTGCCCGAGCCTGCCGCCAGCCGCAACCCGGATTTCCATAGAATCGCCGGTGAATTAATTGACTCATGGCCAGGGACTAGAAACAGAGGGGAGCCGCGATGCAGTGGAACCTGTTGGTCCAGCGCAGTCAGGAAGTGAACACCGCCGTCCACAGAGCCGCCGGTCCTGCGGCGTTGGCCCACAGCATCGCCCAACAGGCCGACTGCCCCTTGGCGCTGGCCGATCATCCCTGGCTCCGGGCCGCTGCTGGCTATCTCCCCCCGGAGCTGACGGCCTGCCTGCATTTTTTCCGCCAGGAAGAACCCCTTCACCCCACTGAGGTGCATACCGCCGTTTTGGTGGGTCTGGGCGCCGTTCCGGAGACCGGCTCCGTGCTGGTTTCAGCCCTGCTTCCCGCGGCTTGGCGCCTGACCCTCTGTCCCCGCTCCCTCCTGGTGGTCATCCCCGCGGCCCAGGCCGGATTGACGTTGGAGCAGGCTCTGGCGGTAACGGCCCAAGACCCCTCGGGGTTGGTGAGTTGGCTCACCGGTCCCAGCCGCACCGCAGATATCGAAAAAGTCCTGGTCCTGGGGGCACACGGTGCTGCCGCCTTGACAATTATTCTTTACACCGAGGCGGTTTCAGATTCCCTCTCCGCCTGACGGAGCCTGGCGTGCTGCGCGGTCTGCCGCCTGCGCCTCAGCCCGGTGGGACCTGCCAGGCCCTGAAAATCATCCTTGACAGGTCGCTGACTTCGCCATAGAATCTAGTGAAAATAATCACATAATTGGAGGGGCTTCATGTCAAGCCTATCCACCTGGCTCGCGACCATCTCGGCCACCGTCGGCGCCCCCGGGCAGCCTTTTCAGGCATCCTGGTCGTATGTGGCCACGGCGCTGTTGGCCCCCGCCCTTATCGGTCTGGCTGCGGCTCTTATTATCATGGCCTTGGAAAAAATTATGGGAGTCAGGCTGGGAGGCGGCGGTATTTAGGCGCCGCCAATGCCTGGACTTCACCGTCCGGCGGTTCGACTCTGGGAGGCGGTATCATGGACCTGTTTTTACCCATTGCCAGTTATTGGCAGACTGTTCTCGCCCCGGAATTGGCCAAGCTGGCCCAGCCCATCCACGGGTGGTGGTATACTATTGTGCCGCCGGGACAGTTGTTGGTCAATCTCCCGGCCGTGGTCGTGGTCGGGTTGCTGGTGGGTCTCTTGACCGGTTTTTTTGGCGTGGCCGGCGGCTTCCTCCTCACTCCCTGGCTGAACCTCTGTTTTGCCGTACCTTATAATGTGGCGGTGGGGACGGATTTGACCCAGATGGTGGGCACCGCCACCATGGCCCGGGTCCGGCAGGGTGGCGAGGGTTATGTGGATTATACCTTGGGGCTCCTGCTGTTCGGAGGCAGTGTGATAGGGGTGGAGCTGGGGGCCCGCATCTTGGAGCTGCTCAAGTACAGTGGCGGGATACCGGCGGGGAGCGGCCGGCTCAGTTGGCTGCAACTGGTCATGTCCTGCATCTATGGTCTGTTGCTCCTGTGGATCGGCGCCCTGGTCTTCCGGGAGGCGAGAATGTCCCTCAGACAACCTGGTCCGGCCTTGGCTGCGGCCATGGGCACCCCGGGGGCCAACCGATTGCGCACGCTGCATCTGCCGCCCTTTATCTCCCTGCCGGTCTCGGGGGTGGAGTCCATCTCCCTCTGGGTGGTTCTGGGGGTGGGGTTTCTCAGCGGTCTGTTAACGGGCCTGCTGGGGGTCAGTGGCAGTTTTGTGCGGATGCCGGCTTTGATCTATGTCCTGGGGGTGCCCACCGTCGTCTCCATCGGCACCAATCTCTTTGAGCTGCTCCTCACCTCCCTCTATGGCACCCTGACCCATAGTCTGAAAGGCAATGTGGAGCTGAGTCTGGTCATCATCCTGCTCATCACGGGGATGGTGGGCGCTCAGGTCGGGGCGGCCCTGCAACGGCGTCTGGCCCACCCGCTGGGGCAACTCTTCTTTGCCTGCCTCTTTTTCCTCACCATCATCCTCATGGTTCTGCGTCTTTTCTGGTAACAGCTGGCGCCTGCGGGCGTTCCCGAAGATCGGGACTTTTTTTCCAAACCGTCCCTTGGCACCGAATGGCTGCCCCCCTTGTTGCGGCGGTCATGGAAAGGAACGGAGATTATTTCCAGGCAATGCCAGGAGTTCCAGGCCCAGCAGTCAGTCGGCGGCGGCATCGCCGAGATCGGCTTGCCCCTCCTGCCCTCTCCGGCCTTGCCTTAAAATTTCGGCCACTTTGGCCTTCAGGTGGCCGGGGTTTTCGCCTTTTTCCAGGAAGACGGCATTGGGCCAGAGCATGGGAGACAGCGGCGTCTCGGGTGGGAAGGAATGGATAAGGGTGGGCAGCATGGGATAAAAGGTGCGGAGTTGAAGGAGCAGCTCGGTTTCGGAGACAAAGGGCACCTCCAGATCCAGGATGAGGAGATCGGGCCTCTCGCCTATGGCCAGCAGGGACAAGACCTCTTGGGCAGTACTGGCCACCGTCACCCGATGACCTTCTGTTTCCAGTTCCCGCTTGAGGAATTCCCGGACATGCCGGTTGCGGTCAGCAAGCAGGAGTCGCGCCGGCTGCACGTGTGTGGACCTTTCCTGTCTGTATTCATCTGCGCCTTGGTTGCAACAACAGTACCAGTCTTGCCGCCGGGCTCTTCTCTTTTTTTCCCAAGGAATTCGTGTCTGTGGGAAAACTCCCGATAAAATAGGCCGTAGTTAAAAGGTCTTGATAAATCAAGCCACTGGCCTTGGCCTTTTCTGCGCCACATCCTGTTGCAGAGGAATCGGAGAGGAATTTCCGGCCTCCGGGCCGAGGCCGCTGAGGTTGAATCTGTCGGTTTTTTTTACAAGGTGTAAAGGCTGCTGTCCGCCGCTGGCCCCCTCCAGATCAGCCTGACGGGCTCCCGAGGGATGCTGGCGGGGGCACCTGGTTTGGTCTCGGCAAGCCCGACGGTTCCGGAAGTCAGAGCGGCCGGAATCAGGCGTCGTCCGTTTTGATGGAGGTTTGGACCCGGAGGCGATACTTGTCTATCTTGGCTTGCAGGGTAGGACGGGACAGCCCCAGCAATTTAGCAGCCCGGGTCCGGTTGCCGCCGGTCAGTTCCAGGGCTTCGCTCACCAGGATGCTGGCAAAACGGTCCATAAAGTTCTCAAAGGCATTCTCCTCGGGCCCCTGGAGGAGCTCTTGGCGGACCCATTGTTGCAGACAGGAAAGGATGTCTCGGTCGGACAGGCTCTTGGCGGTGCTGCTGAGGAGCTGGGAGACCTCTTCCGGGCGGATGAGATAGCCCCGGCTGAAGATGACCGCTTTCTGAATGGTGTTGGCCAATTCCCGGACATTGCCCGGCCATTGGTATTGCTTGAGGACCTCTTTGGCTTCCGGGGTCATGCCGGGATTATTCAGGCCCATTTCCAGGGCGAAGCGGTTCAGGAAATAATCTGCCAGGATAGGGACGTCCTCCAGGCGTTCCCGCAAAGGGGGCAGCCAGATGGTCACCACTTTTAGACGGTAATAGAGATCCTCCCGGAAACGGCCTGCGGCCAGAGCCTCCTCCAGGTCTCGGTTGGTGGCGGCGATGATCCGCACATCCACGGGAATGGGATCCCGCCCCCCCAACCGTTCGATGCTCTTTTCCTGGAGGAGGCGGAGTATCTTCGCCTGGATACTGAAGGGCATGTCCCCGATTTCGTCGAGGAAAACGGTGCCGCCGTTGGCCTGTTCAATCTTGCCTACCCGCCGGGTCGTGGCCCCGGTGAAGGCCCCCTTTTCAAACCCGAAGAGTTCGCTTTCCAATAAGGTCTCGGGGATGGCCACGCAGTTGATGACCAGGAAGGGTTTGTCGGCCCGGAGGCTGTGTTGGTAGATGGCCCGGGCCACCAGCTCTTTCCCCGTGCCGGACTCGCCCCGGATCAGCACGGTGGCATCGGTGGGGGCCACCCGGCCGATGGCTTTATAGACCTCCTGCATGGCCCGGCTGCGTCCGATGATGGCTTCACCCTGAGCCGTATCCGGCTCCCGATTCACCTCCACCTTGGAGCGCATGATGCGTCCGGCTTCCAGAGCCTGATCTATGGTCGTCAAAATATCGGGTATATCGAAGGGCTTCAGGATATAATCGTATGCCCCCAATTTGGTGGCTTCAATGGCCGTTTCGGTGGTGCCGAAGGCCGTCATGATGATCACCGGCAGTTTGGGCGCCACGGCATGAATGGCCTGGAAGGCCTCCAGACCGCTCATACCGGGCATACGGATATCCATGATCACCAGATCCGGCGTCTGCCGTTGCACCATCTCCAGGGCGGCCTCGCCGTCGGCGGCGGCAGCCACGGTATGCCCTTCTGCGGCCAGGAGTTTGCTGAAGCTCAGCCGGAGCTGGGGATCGTCGTCAACTATCAAGATATTGCCCATTTTTGATCTTTCTCAGGGGGAGCATGATCACAAAGGTGGCGCCCTGTCCCGGACTGGACTGGACCCGGATGCTGCCGCCGTGCTCTTCAATGATTCGGGCGGCAATGCTCAGACCCAGACCGGTGCCCTCTTCTTTGCTGGAGAAAAAAGGTTGAAATATCTTCTCTTGGATAGACAAGGGGATGCCGGGCCCCGAGTCCTGGACCTGGAGGCGGACCACTCGGCCGATCCCGGCAAGGAAATCTTCCTCTTCGGTGATCTGAATCTTGCCGTTTTTCCCCATGGCTTCGCAGGCGTTGACCATGAGATTGATCAATACCTCCTTTAACTGATCCGGGTCGGCCCAGATCTCCGGCAGGGGAGCCCGGCGTTGCACCGTCACCGTCACCTGATATGATTCCAGCCGAGGCCGCAGCAGGGCGATGGCCCAATCCACCACCGTTGACGGACTGACCTTTTGGACCTTCAGTTTGGGCGGCCGGGAGTATTCCAAAAAATTTCGGACAATGGCATCAATGTGGCCGATCTCCTGGGAGATCACCTCCAGATCCTCCTGCTGCTCCGGGGTCAGATTGAGGTGGCGGCGCATGGAGTAAAGCCGCATCTTGACGGAAGTCAAGGGGTTGCGGATACTGTGGGCCACGCCGGCCGCCAATTTACCCACCATGGCCAGCTTTTCCGACTGCAGCAGGGTATGCTGACTACGTTTCAACTGGGTCTGGGCCAGATCCATATCCTCCCGCAAGGTGTGCACCGTCTGGCTCAGGGCCTGGACTTCATTGAAGGAAGATCCGGCCAACTGCTCGGCATCGGAATAAACCAATAGTTGGCGGATCGGTCCCAGAATCTGTTTGACCAGGATATAACCCAACAACAGCCCCAGGGTGGCAATCCCCGGCAGGAGCAGCCAGACGGTATTGGTGATCAACTTGGCCTGAAAGCGGCTCTGCAACTTGGCTTCGGCGATACGCCGTTCATGAATCAATTTGTAGCGGTCGCAGAGAAGGAAAAGATGCTGAAACTTTTGCCGCAACTGACGATGGCGCTCCGCCCCTTCCTGTCCTTGCCCCTGTTGGTAGAGAGCGATCACCTGCTCCCGACCCTGGCGGTAATCCTCATAACCCTCGGCAATCTCTTTCAGGAGATCCTGCAGATAGGGAGTGGCGGCGGAAGCCTGAGCTTGGGCCAGCCCCTCCAGGAAAGCCTGATGATATTCTGAGAGGCTGACCAGCCATTCGGGATCCTGATCCAGAGAAAAATAAGTCACATAACCTTTTTGCCGCAGCAGGGCCAACTCCAATCTGGCGGCAGCCTGATAAGAGGCCACATTCTGATTGATGAGATCGGTCACCAGAGAATCAATGGCATCGGTGTGCCAGACCGTGACCAACCCCCCAGCCAGGGCTGTCAGGATGAGGGCCCCCAAAAGGATAAAAATGCGGCTCTGCAGGCTCAGGCGTTTCCACATGGTCAGGACGCTTTCAGGCTAGCGGGCTTTTCAATCATCATAACCCATGGTGGCCGCTTTCAACAACCGGCGCCACCCATCAGCTTCCTCCCAGCGGGACGATTTCAAGGCGAGTATACCACAGAAAACCGCAGGTTGCTGATTTTTCAGCCTTCCGGTCACCTCATGGCCACAAGCCGGGGTATCAGCAGACAGGGGCAGAATGGGGATCAGTAGTGTCCGGCCAAATTCCGGCAAACAGCAAGAAGCGGGGAAGATTAGCGAAGCGACCGAAGCATCTCAGCTCCGGGGCTTCGCTCCAGATGACCAGGAAGGGGGTCTCCCTTGCCAAGGGAAGATTATGGGGGCGGGCCAGCAGAGCCCGCCCCCGAAATCCGAGGGGCTGACAGGTTCAGATTTTCACCGCTGACCGTCGGCTGAGAGCCGTTTCCACAGGGTGCAAAGGCTGGGGCGGCTATCCCAGACCCAGCAGGGAGCCGATCTTTACCACCACCCAGGCCGCCAGCCAAGCCAGGGTAAGTTGATAAGAAATGGCGAAGAGCATCCATTTCAGGGCGCCGGACTCTCGCCACAGGGTGACGACGGTGGCCAGACAGGGAGTGTAAAGGAGCACAAAGACCATGAAACCCAGGGCCACCGCCGGGGTCAAGCCCGAGTTTTTCAGGGCTTGCTGCAGGCTGTCGGCCGCAGCCTCGGTCACCTCACCCACTTCATAGAGGACACCCAGGGTACTGATGACGATCTCTTTGGCCACAAACCCGGTGAGCAGGCTGACGCTCATGCGCCAATCGAACCCCAGGGGCCGCAGCAACGGTTCCAGCACCCCGCCCAACCGGCCGATGAAGGTCTGGCGCATCTCCTCGGCCTGCTGATGCTGGCGCATCGCGGCCAGGGCCGCTTCCTTCTCTTTTTCCAGGTTGCGGCAGAGGGCGGCGAAATCCTCTCGCCCCTGCCAAGCCTTGGCCTTTTGGACAAATGACGCCTCGAGATTGTCCCGTTCCTGTTGGAATCTGGCCGCCAGCTCCGGATTCTTGGGGAAGGCCCCCAGGACCCAGATGATGACTGAGGCCACCAGGATGACCGTGCCCATGCGTTTCAGATAGACGGTGACCTTGTCCCACATGTGGACCAGCACACCCCGGAGAGCCGGCAACCGGTAGGGCGGCAGCTCCATGACAAACGGCTCCTCCTGGCCCTTCAGTAGGATCTTGTTAAAGACGATCCCCAGGAGCACCGCCATGAAGATGCCCAGGAGGTAGAGGCCGAAGATCACCTGGCCGGCCCGCCGGGGGAAGAAGACCCCGGCAAAAAGGATATACACCGGCAGCCGGGCGCTGCAGCTCATCAGGGGGATGAGCAGCATGGTGAGGATGCGGTCCCGCTGGCTGTTGAGCCCCCGGGTGGCCATGATGGCGGGAACGTTGCAACCGAAGCCCATGAGCATGGGGATGAAGGATTTGCCGTGCAGGCCCAGGGCATGCATGATGCGGTCCATGATAAAGGCGACCCGGGCCATGTAACCGGTGTCATCCAGGAAAGAAATCCCCAGGAACAGCAGGGAGATCTGGGGCAGGAAAACCAGGACGCTCCCCACCCCGCCGATGATGCCGTCGGCCAGTAGATCCCGCAGCAGGCCGTCCGGCAGCCAGGAGCGGACCCCGGTCTTCATGGCCGCCACGCCCGCCTCGATCCAATTCATGGGCAGCTCGCCCAGAGTGAAGGTCATCTGAAACAGCAGCCACATGAAGAACAGAAAGATGGGAAAGCCGAACAGCTGGTGGGTCAGGACCTTATCCACCTGTTCCGAAAGGACGATGCGTTTGGCCAGCTCTTCTTTCTGCACCTCCCGGACCGTGCCGCCCAGGAAGCCATAACGGCGTTCGGCCACCAATACCGTGGCATCTTCCCCCCAGGTCTTTTCCAACTGGCGCCGTCCTTCCTCCACCTGGGCCATGACCGCATCCCGATCCGCAAACCGTTGGATGCGCTGGATGGCATCGGGATCCAGCTCCAGTAGTTTGGTGGCCAGCCACCGGGGGTAGTGCTCGTCGGACCACTGCGGATCGGCGGCCAACACCTTTTCAATCCGTCCTAAGACCGCCTCTACGTCCGGGCCATAGTCTATGTGGATGTGGCGGGCTACCGGATCCCGGGCCTCGGCGGTGCGCACCACGGCGGCCAGCAGCTCTTTGGTGCCCTGATTGCGGTTGGCCACCGTCGGTACCACCGGCACGCCCCACAGCTCCGCCAACCGCTTCTGGTCAATGTGAATACCCCGACTGGCCGCGGTATCCACCATGTTGAGGGCAAAGACCATCTTGGCCCCCAAATCAATGATCTGGGCTGACAGAAACAGATTGCGCTCCAGATTGCTGGCATCAATGACATTGATGACCACATCCGGCTTTTCATCAATAATGAAATTGCGGGAGATGATTTCTTCCAAAGAATAAGGGCTGAGACTGTAGGTCCCCGGCAGATCCACCACGGTGATCTCGTAGTCCTCAAACTGGACGCGACCCTCTTTTTTCTCCACCGTGACTCCGGGCCAATTGGCCACATGCTGCCGGGCGCCGGTCAGATTGTTGAACAGGGCCGTCTTGCCCACATTGGGATTGCCGGCCAGGGCTACCGTTAACTGTTTGGGCATTACCCTGCCACCTCCTCCACCTCCGAAAGGAGAATGAGGTCGGCCTCACCCTGGCGCAAACTGATGTGATAGCCTTTGACCACATATTCCGCCGGATCGCCCAAGGGAGCGGTCTTCTCCATGGCCACTCGCACCCCCCGAGTCAGGCCCATCTCCAAAAGACGCTGGCGAAACGGCCCCGTGCCCACCACCCGTTCCACCACCCCGGCCTCACCTGGTCGGAGTTCACTGAGTTTCTTCTGGGCCATGATCGTTCCTTTTCGCAATTGATTTTCAGTTGCAATAAGATACAGCCTTTCCCCGAGGATGTCAAGAGGTGGGATAAGGGGTCAGGCCCAGAGCGGCCAGGCGTGATGCCAGGGCCGGCAGAGTACCCTGCCAGCGGAAGAAATGGGCCGGGCAGCGGCAGTCGCTGGCTCCCAGCCGGGGACGGGGCACGGTAATCTGGGGAAGGCACAGGAGGCTTCGGGCCAGGTCGCATTCCTCCAGGACCTCGGTGATCCAGACGGCATCAACGGTGAGCCCTGCTTCCGTCAGAAGATAGTCTAGATGCCAGTGCCGCCGTTTCTGGGAACGCTGATGTCGGGCCAGGCGGGCCGCCAAATGGCGG
>Ga0067045_1004077_pt1 | contig 15252 bp, 13 predicted proteins | sample TerdegcTABiofilm_FD_59184 | JGI IMG/M metagenome (GOLD analysis project Ga0067045, IMG submission 59184) | Combined Assembly of (Gp0054472, Gp0054536) Wastewater bioreactor microbial communities from Singapore -Terephthalate degrading...
GGGGTGCATCTCATTCTGGAGGCAAAGGATCGCTGCTGAGGGCGGAGAACGCATAGGAAAGAGATCTGTCGAGAGAGTCCCTGTTCTTCTCCGGGTCCTCTGCGGCTCCGTGGTTTGGGGATCTTGCCGCCATCTTGAGATACGCTCGCGCAACGCAGTTCGTTGACAACAAATGGGCATTTGGTGTATACTGGTTGGTATAGACCAAAGACCAGTTATGATGCCGAGGCTGATGTGGTTATTAGCTCCCGTCCGATTGACAATCACACCCCACTCTATCTCCAGGTCCAGGAGACGCTTAAGGAGATGATTGAGGACGTCGAGTACGGCCCTGGCGAGCAGATTCCGTCTGAGCGGGAACTGAGCGATATGCTGGGTGTCAGTCGGATGACGGTGCGGCGGGCGGTGGAGAATCTGATCCAGATGGGGCTGCTCGAGCGCCGCTCGACCAGCGGCACCTATGTTCGTCAGCCCCAGGTCGTGCGCCATGTTGGCTCGCAGTATCCGGTGGGGCTGACTCAGATGCTGCAACCGCAAGAGGCACAGGTAGGGGCGCGTCTGCTGGCTTTCGACACAATCCGCGCACCACGTAAGGTCGCCAACTATCTTGACCTGCGCTTGGGCGAGTCTGTCATCATGCTGCGCCGACTGCGCACTGTCAACGGCCTGCCCTTCTGCATCGAGACCAGTTACGTGCCAGCCTATTTTCTGTCCGGCCTAACGCGGAGTGACGTTGAGGGCGACATCTCTTTCTACGCTCTTTTGAAGGAGCGCTATGGCATCTCCATGATCAGGAGCGACGGGACTGTCAAAATCTCTCGCTGCTTGCACGAAGAGGCCGAACTGCTTGGACTGAATGTTGGCGATCCGGTGCTGTTCATGCAAGCGGTGGTCTGCGATACGCTCAACCGTAATGTTGAGTACATTCGCTCGGTGAACCACCCTGACCATGTGATATTCCGCACTTACCGGCAGTTAAGCTAACAGCTTCTTTTTTTGACAGAACTGGTATATACCAAATGCCACCTGTGATGTGCGGTTTCCAATCCATTTGCTGAGCGCGTGAGGTGCGCGCCATCAACCGAGGAGACAGGTACCAATGGCTCAAGATTTCGACCGGGAAGGATTCATCCGATCGCTCGAGGTTGCTGTACAGGGGCGACTTCAAGCCGCTCAACTCGGCGAGGAGCTAGGGGGCAAGGGTTTCAAACGGCTGTACTTTGTGGGCTGCGGTGCACCTAATCGCCTGATGGCCATGATGGAGTACTGGGGGCAGCGCGTAGCTGTCAACACCGAGATCCGGCGTTACTTCCCCGCTGAGTTCATCAACCAGAATCCGGCGTCGCTCGACGAGAACACACTGGTTATCCTGGGATCGCATTCCGGCACCACCAAAGAGACTGTGGACGCGGCTCGCTTCCTGCAAGACAAACCATGCACGACTGTCGGCTTCACCCAGAAAGCCGGCGCCCCGCTGGCGCAAGTCGTGGAGTATCCTCTGCCCTACGGCGAGACAAAAGCTGGTTACTACGCCAACTACATCGTGATGCAGGCGCTGGTCAGCGGCTTTCTTAAGGTGACTGAGGCAGGCTGGCAGGTGCACGACAAGCTGCTGGATTCGCTGGGCGCTCTGCCCAATGCCCTGGCCGAGACGGCCCTGCAGAACGATGCGCGGGCCACTGAAGAAGCCCGCATCCACAAAGACGACCGCATCATGTATGTGGTGGCTGGCGGCCCCATGTTCAGCACCGCCTACGTGTTGGGCGTATGCGTCTTGATGGAGATGCAGTGGATGCACGTCCAGCCGGTTGTCGCCGCTGAATTCTTCCATGGGCCTTTTGAGATCGTAGACGAGACTGTGCCGCTGATCCTGCTCGTCGGTGAAGACCCCAGCCGCCCCGAAGCCGAGCGCGTGGTGCGCTTCTGCAAGAGATTCACTGAGCGCCTGATGATCTACGACTCCAAGGACTTCACCATGCCCGGCATCGCCGAAGAGGTTCGCCCCATCGTGGCCCCCATGATTCTCGAAGCTGCACTCAGCCGTTTCCCAGAGCATCTGGCCGTCTGGCACGCTCACCCGCTCAGTACTCGCCGCTACATGTGGAAGATGGAGTATTGACTCAGATGCGCATCGTGGGGGTCGGCGACAACACCGTTGACAAGTATCTGCATCTGAAGATGATGTTCCCCGGCGGCAATGCGGTGAATGTGCCGGTGCTGGCCCACCGCTATGGCCACAAGGCCAGCTACATCGGTTGGCTGGGGAACGATGTCTACGGTCATCTGATCCTGAACGCGCTCGTCGCCGAGGGGCTGGATGTGTCTCGCTGCCGCATGATAGATGGCCCTAGTGCACACGGCGAGGTGTCGGTAATTGATGGTGATCGCGTGTTCGGCCAGGCAGATCACGGCGTGACTAAGCTCATCGCGCTGACCGATGACGATCTGGCCTTCGTCCGTCAGCACGATCTAACCCACACGAGCATCTACAGCCATATCGAGCAAGACCTGGCGAAGCTGAGTCAGGCTTCGCCACTTCTTTCGTTCGATTACTCGCAGGAGGCGACACGGGACTATCTCAGCGCGACCCTTCCTCATGTTGATATTGCCATCCTGTCCTGCCCAGAACAAACGCAGCCAGAAGCTGAAGACTACGTGCGTTGGGTGTGCCGGCAAGGCCCGTCTCTGGTCGTTGCCACACGGGGAAAACTCGGCTCGCTGGTGTTCGACGGCGCTCGCTTCTACGCATATGGCATCGTGGAGACTGAGGTTGTTGACACCCTGGGGGCCGGTGACGCTTTTGTCGCCCGCTTCCTGGTGGAATACCTCTCTGGAACGCCCATTCCTGAGGCAATGGCCAGAGGGGCGCAGTCGGCGGCGGAAACCTGCCGCTACTACGGTGCGTTCGGCTATGGTATGCCCTTCCCATGACTGAGTTGTTGGGAGCGATACAGTGAAAGGAGGCTAAGGTTTATCATCGCACGGTGCTGTTCCAAGACTTGGAAAGCTAACAAGCACGGTTGGAGATCTTTTAGCCAGTACAGGAGACACCCCCATGTTGAGACGCTATGGCCCTAAGTTCGTTGTGCTGATGGTGCTCATCAGCCTGCTGATCGGCGGTGTGGGCATCAGCACGGCCCAAGATCAAGTCACGATCCGCTTCTTCCACAAATGGCCCGAACCAGAGCACATGGATTACTACAACTGGGTCATTGACGAGTTCGAGAAGGCGAACCCTAACATCAAGGTCGAGATGGAAGCGGTTGCCGACGAGCCGTACAAGGACAAGATCCGCGTGGTGATGGCTAGCGGTGACGTGCCCGACATTTTCTTCTCGTGGGCTGGCGAGTTCTCGTGGAAGTTCGCCCGTGCCGGGCGTGCTCTGCCGCTCGATGAGTATGTCTATGGCACCGACTGGGAGAACGACATCATCATGAGCGCGACCGAGCCGTACAAGTGGGAAGGTCACTTGTACGGGCTGCCCATGCGCATCAACGCCAAGTTCATGGTCTACAACAAAGAGTACTTCGAGGAGTACGGGCTTTCCGTCCCCACCACCTGGGATGAGTTCCTGGCCGTCTGCGAGACGCTGAAGCAGAACAAAGTCATCCCGATCGCCTTCGGCAATGAGTTCCCCTGGGCGTCCTCGCACTACGTAGGTGACTTCAATGCCAAGCTCGTGCCGAACGATGTGCGCACCGCCGATTACCTGCTCACCAGCGAGGCCGATACGCTCTTTACTCACCCCGGCTATGTCGAGGCCCTGGCCCGCTTCAAGCTGCTCAACGATAAGGGATACTTCAACGAAGGGGCCAACGCCCTGCAGCACAGCCTGGCTCGCGCGAGCTTCGTGGCGGGACGCACCGGCATGTTCTACATGGAGCTAGAAGAGTTCCAGATGGTCGCGGACCAGATGGGCGCGGACGCCTTCGGTTTCTTCCCCTTCCCCAGCGGCACCGGTGGCGAGGGCGATCAGAATCTACTCACTGGCGCGCCGGATGGATTCATGGTCTCGGCAGAGACGGAGCATCCCGAAGAAGCAATCGCCTTCCTACGCTTCATGCTCTCGCCTGAGCGCGGTGCGGAATACGTCCGCAGGTTGGGCATCCCCAGCGCCGTGGTTGGGGCGGTCAATGAGGAGACTGCCCTGCCAATCGTTGTGGAGGGCGTGGAAGCCATTAACCAGGCCAGCGGCATGGCCTTGTGGCTCGACACAGACATTCACATCAAGATCGTGGAAGTCTATCTGCCTGGCATGCAGGCGCTGTTGACCGGCTCGGAATCCCCGGAAAGCGTCATGGAGAAGGTACACCAGGCGGCGGTTGAGGTTCAGGCCGAGCTTGCCCAGGAGGGCTAATTCCGAATCCACATCGTTACTTGGCGGGGGGTGTCTGGAGGACACCCCCCAGCCAACAGAGTCTTGAGGAGCCAGGTAATGCCAGAGTTTGAGTGGACGCGCTTCAAGCGAAGCCTAACCCCCTACATGTTTCTGCTGCCAGCTCTGGTCTTCATGGTCGTTTTCATTTACCAACCAATCGTCCAAAGTTTCCGCTACAGCCTCTATAAGTGGAGCGCCTTCTCAGTCTCTGAGAGCTGGAAGTACGTCGGCTTCGACAACTACACGCGCGTGTTCAAGGATGACATCTTTTACGGGAGCATCGTCAATAATGTCTGGTATGCGGTGATTTCCGTCGCCGTGCAGGTATGCTTTGGCCTGGTTCTGGCCGCCCTGCTGGAGTCGCACGTTCTCCCGCGCTTGTACAACCTTGTGTTTCGCACAGCATTGTTTCTTCCCTCGGTGCTGGCGGTCACCATTGTTGGCATCACCTGGCAGCTGGTGTACAGTCCGGCTACAGGCCTAATCAATCAGTTGCTTGAGTATGTAGGGCTGGAGGCATTCAAGCACACCTGGCTGGGCGAAGAGGGAACGGCCATCTTCGCCATCATCGGTGTGTCGCAATGGCAGTGGACGGGCTACATCATGATCCTCTTTGTGGTGGCTATCCAGGCGATCCCCCACGAGTTGTACGAGGCGGCCCGCATTGATGGCGCCAACGGCGTCCAGCAGTTTTTCCACATCACGGTGCCCGGCGTGCGCCAGACCTTCTTGGTGATGACTACCATCACCGTGATTGGCGCTTTTCAGGTGTTCGACATTGTGTGGGTGATGACAGCAGGCGGACCCAATCACGCCAGCGAGACATTGGGCAACTACCTGTACCGGGTTGGGTTCCGCAATGACGAGATGGGATATGCGTCAGCGCTGGCAACGGTGATGTTCGTGATCACCTTTGTGCTGTCGTTTGTCCAGCTTCGGCTGGGCGGTGGCATACAGCAGGAGGCCCATTGAGATGACTAAGTCTCAACTCGCGGAGCGCCAAGTTGCGCGCCGACTAATCATGCGGTATCGCGCCAATCGCCTGTTTACGCAGTTGATCGTGTTGAGCTTATTCCTGGTGCTCACTGTGATTGCCATTTATCCCATGATTTGGATTGTCACCAACTCGCTTAAGAGCGACATTGACCTGTTCGAGCAGACCTGGGCGTTTCCTCAGAAGCCTCGCTGGGAGAACTACGAGCGCGCGTGGAAGTTCGGCATCGGCAGGTACATCATCAACAGCATGATTGTGACAGGGGCAAGCGTAGTGGGCACTGTTGCGATCAGCACCATGGCTGCCTATGCCCTGGCACGCTACAGGTTCCGCGGCCAGACCTTTCTGCTCTTCTTCATCTTGGGTGGGCTGATGCTCGCTCCACAGGTCACCTTGATCCCGCTGTTTCGCACTTTGGTGAAACTGGGCATCTACAACACCTACCTGGCGCTGATCCTGCCCTATATCGCGTTTGGCATTCCGTTCTCCACCTTCCTTATCCGCGCCTACGTCATGGGGCTGCCCAGGGAGCTAGAGGAAGCGGCCTTCATTGACGGCGCGGGGCCGTGGAACGTATTCCTGCGCGTGATCGTCCCGCTCAGCCGCCCCGTGATCGCTTCGGCTATGGTCATCGAAGCCATGCGCGCGTGGAATGAGTTCATGTTCGCTCTGACTTTCATCGAGTCGGACAAGCTGCGAACGCTCACCATCGGCATTTCCGCGTTTCAGAGCACACTGCGCGCGGAGTATACGGTGGTGATGGCCGGTCTGGCCATTGCGGCGATCCCCATGATTCTGGTCTTCCTGATCGCACAGGGGCAACTTATCCGTGGTCTGACCGCGGGGAGTCTGAAGGGATAGAAGGTACCATGCCTCGGAATGACTCTGCGCTGGCCTAATTCCTGTACCCGATAGAATGCAGTGGCGTGGTGTAATAGCAGCCGACTGAACGGCCTCGCAGAAGGTCTCCCTGGACGAACGAGAACTGATCTGACCTGACCCCTGACTCTGAGGTCTTTTGTGTTTCCCCCCAAGTCGGTCCTCGTCCGTTCCCCCTTATTTCTTCTTCGCAGGAGCAATTCTCCATGACCAAGCACGTCCCCATCAGAGAAGGCGGTGTCGTGCTCGTCGAAGACGCCGACTATCGCCACCTCACCCAGCACGAGTGGTTCCTATCCAAGACCGGCTACGCTGTTGGCCTCATGCCCAACAGGGACGGCAAGTTATCCCTGCACTATTTGCGCCGCATTATCCTGCAACCCACGCCTAGTGAACAGGGCAACCCCGTCAACGGCGATCCACTGGACAACCGGCGAGCCACCCTGCGCCTGGTCACTTCGCACCAGAACCACCAGAACGGCAGGGCCAAGAGCAATTCGCATATGGGGCTGAAAGGTGTGGGCTGGCACAAGGAGCGCGGCAAGTACTACCCACGCATCCAGCCGCAAGGTCTGCGCTGCCACCTGGGCTACTTCGGAAGCACCGAGACCGGCCCTCGGACCACACCCCGACAGGCGGACTCCGCGATCTGTGGCCCTTCTGGTGGCTCAGAGCTGCGTAGGCGAGGCTTCAAGTTGGATAGTCCGGAGCAGTCCTGAGCGCCGGGACAGTTCCGAGCGGGGGAACGCGCTCTCAGTTCCCCTTACCACTTCGACGTGCAGTTCGCCCACAGCGCAAACGGCGCGCACGACTGCCGCCACTACTGGGCGACGTACTGGGCGCGGAAGGTGGCTGTGCTGCGCTGCAGGAAGCGGGCAGTTGGAGCAGTTTGGCCATGCCGCGGCGCTATGTGGAAGCCAGTGAGGTCGCCAACGAGGGGATGGCGTGACTGGGTGCGCGCCAAAAACAGACACCCCGATGTGCCTACATACGCTGTGGCTTGACCAAGGCCATCATCATCGGCGTCCAACTTGTCCGATCGTCTGTGCCGTCCAGGTGGGACCCTTAACAAATGGCTGGCCGTCATGCCACACCAGCCGGTCAATGCGCATCAGCCGGGCAGACATATCCGGCGACCAGGCGTGGTAGACGATGAACTCCTGCCTGCCGTCCGGGCCGAGCGCGAAGGAGTTGTGACCGGGGCCGATGACATGGCCCGGCACCGATTTGAGCAGCGGTCCTTCGTGATTGGGGCGTCTGTATGGCCCCAAAGGATGGTCGGCCACCACATACGACACCCCATAGTTGTCGTTGTGCCACGCTCCCCCGCTGTAGAAGCAGTAGTAGCGGTTGGCGTGAACGCGCACCGCCGGCCCCTCGATCGTATACCAGTCGTAGACCCTGCCGTAGAGCGCGCGCCGCGCCTCGAACAACTGCCAGTCGCTATGTGGGCGCACGACCACCTGAGGATTCCCCCCCAGCGTGACCATGTCCACCAGGCGATCCACGACGATGCCCGTCCCTACACGGTAATCTCCGTCACAGGTCAGGAAGTCGCGGGCATAGAACAGATACCAGGTTCCATCGCGATCCTGGAAAGGGTGCGCGTCAATGGTGAAGGGATCGTCAGGGATCAGCACGCGCCCTGTATCCTGGAAAGGGCCAGCCGGGCGGAGGCTGGTCGCCACGCGCAACTGGTGATTGTGTCCCTGGCCGTTGGCCGAATAGTACATATAGAAGACGCCTTCAGCGTAAACTACCTCCGGTGCCCAATACTGATCGGCTCCGGGCAGCGGCTGCAACGCCCAACCAACAGCCTCCCAGGTGACCAGGTCGGGCGAAACCAGCACAGGAAACTGCCTGCCATCCGGCCCCGCCGGCCCGGTGCCATAGGCGTAGTACACACGATCGTGGGTGAGCACGAACGGATCGGCCATGTAATGGGGAAAGACCGGGTTGGTGAAGATCAGCGGCATGGACAGGTCCTCTTCGACAGGTTGCCCGGCAGAACGCCAGTCGAGCATCAGACATCAATGAAAGCAAGGTGGTTGACACGCCCTCAAAACAGTTTTACAATGTGTTTAACCATTTCAAAACATAGTATTATGTTTTGAATGATTTGTGAAGCCCCCAAAAAGGCGCATTCGCGCCCAATCTATCGAAGTGAAACATAGAAAACTGGTGCTTAGGAGCAATTCACAGTGACCCCCCATCACGGCGAAGCGGAAGCGAACACTTTTGCGGGGCGTAAACTGGTCATCGCCATTGACGAGCCATCTGCCCATGTCGAACAGTTGCTCAAGGGCATGGCTTCCGGGCCGCGCATCGAGATTTTGCGCTATCTGGGCGGTCACAATGGCAGCGTGAACGAGATCGCCGAGGCGCTAGGGATGCCCGCTTCGACCGCCGCCCTGCACATCAACCAGCTTGAGAAAGCCGGCCTGATCCGCACCGAACTGAAACCGGCCAGCCGCGGTCTGCAGAAAATCTGTGTGCGCCTGTTCGATCAGGTCGTGATCACCCTGCCCGCTGGAGAGCTGCCCCACGAAAACAGCTTCGACATCTCCATGCCCATTGGCGCTTACGTGGACTGTGATGTAGCCCCCACCTGCGGCTTGGCCAGCGAACACGGCATCATCGGCAACTTGGATGACCCAGCCTCATTCTACTACCCTGAGCGGCTGCAAGCCCAATTGCTGTGGTTCAAGGTCGGCTACGTCGAATACCGCTTTCCCAAACGCCTGCCCGCCAACGCCGTGCTCGACAGCCTGCAGATCAGCTTTGAAGTGTGCTCCGAAGCGCCGCTGCACAACGACGACTGGCCGTCGGACATCACCCTGTGGATCAACGGCGTCGAGGCCGGCACGTGGACCAGCCCTGGCGATTTTGGCGGAGAGCGCGGCGCGTTGACGCCGGACTGGTGGGAGGAGTGGAATTCCCAGTTCGGCCTGCTGAAAGTCTGGAAGGTGACGCAGACCGCTTCCTTCGTGGACGGCATCCAGGTCTCCGCAGTGGCTCTCCAGGACCTTGATCTGGACGATCACCCTTGGATCACTGTGCGGATTGGGATCAAAGAGGACGCGGTCAACATTGGCGGAATGAACATCTTCGGCGGCCGGTTTGGCAACTATCCTCAGGATATCTTGATGCGGATGCGCTTCCGGGCCTGAGTGGCTTAGGCAAGCTCCTGATCAGGGAAAGCTAGTGAGTTGGAAAAGGAGGTATCTCATAGAAGACGTGGCGTTCCCGACGACAATTCTCGACATTCCGCAAATGCACGTGAGCGACATTTAGTAAACGGGAGGACGAAGATGAGAAAGATGACGAGAGGTCTCGCGCTGTTCGCTTTGGTTGTCACCATGACGGCAGGTGCGCTTTTCAGCCAAAGCATCACCCTGGCCCAGGAGAAGGTGACCATCACCTTCTGGAATGGGTTCACGGGACCCGACCGGCCGGCAATGGAAGCGCTGATTCAGCAGTTCAACGAGAGCCAGACCGAGGTAGAGGTCCAGTTGAACATCCTCCCCTGGGACAGCCTTTACCAGACCTTACTGGGGGCGCTGTCTTCTGGCGAAGGGCCAGACATCATCGGGGTCAATTTCAACTACGTGCCAGTGTACGCGTCCAGCGGCTATGTCGCTGACCTGACCGGCTATCTCTCAGAAGGAACGAATCTGGATCCGACGTTGTGGCCAGAGTCGCTGGTCGAACGGCTACAATACGACGGCAAGTTCTACGCCGTGCCCATCAACTTCGCCACGCTGCTGATGTACTACAACAAGGACCTGTTTGCTCAAGCCGGCCTAGATCCAGACAATCCACCAAAAACGTGGGATGCGTGGATCGCGGCGCTACGCGCAACCACTGGGGAGGGCATGTATGGCACTGCCTTTGGCGAACGCGAGACCATCCCCAACTGGCCAATTCTGCTGTGGGGCGCCGGGGGTGACATCGTAATGGATGGCAAGTCGGGCCTGAACAGCCCGGAGACTCTGCAGGCGCTCAATACCTGGGGCCCGTTGGTGCGTGACGAAGGTGTCAGCCCGTATGGTCTGACGGGAGCAGAAGCCGACCAGCTCTTCCAGAGCGGGCGTGCAGCCATGGAAATCACCGGGCCATGGATGGTTAATGGCTATCTAGAAGCAGGTGTGAACTTCGACGTTGCGCCAATCCCAGAAGGTCCTGCTGGTCCAGTGACACTGGCCGACTCGGTTGTCTTCATGGTGACGGAAACCAGCCCGTACAAGGAAGCTGCAATTCAGTTCATTGACTTCTGGAACTCGCGCGAGTCACAACTGTACTGGTGTCAGAACACTGGTTTCCCACCAGCACGGTTGGACTTGGCCGACGACCCAGCGTTGTTTGAGGCCAACGAGTGGGCAGCCAAGTTCGCAGCAGTCGTGCCCTACTCGCGCTTTTACCTGGGTGGTCAACCTAAGTACGTTCAGATCGAGAACGATATCTTCGTTCCGATGATCCAGAATATCACCCAGGGTGTCCTCAGTATCGAAGAGGCTGCAAAGAACGCCAACGAGCAACTAAACGCGCTGCTCGCTGGCGAATGACCTTCGTTCAGATGCCCGGGGAACCAGTCCATCGGCTGGTTCCCCGGCCATTTACCGGGGGTGATTTCGGGTACGAACTTGGAGGCAGACAGATGACCCAGCCAAGGCGAAAGAGATTAGCCGCGAAAGCCTTGCCCGGTCTAAGAGCCGAATTCGGTAGGCTTACTCACGTGAAGGTGCGCCGTCAGGCGCGCTATGGGTATACCTTTCTGTTGCCTAGCATGGTGGTGTTGGCTGTCTTTGTCTTTTGGCCGATCCTGCAATCCGTAATTCTCAGTCTGCAAAAATGGCGTTTTGGCGCGAAAAAGACCACTTGGGTTGGTTTGGATAACTACAGACGGCTGCTGGAAGACCCTCGTGTCGAGGGAGCGTTTGCAAATACAATTGAATATACGCTTGTCGTCGTTCCGATCACACTGTTCCTCGCGCTGCTGCTGGCATTGGCGCTTAACGAAAGAATACCGGGACGCTCGATCTACCGTGCCACATTCTTTGTGCCGGTGATTGCTTCGTTTGCAGTGGTAGCCATTGTCTGGCGCTTCTTGCTGAATCCCGATATTGGCCTGCTAGCTTATTGGTCGAGAGAGGCGGGAATACCGACCCGCTCCTGGTTGCGCGATGCGCGCTACGCCATGCCGGCAGTGATGATCGTGAGCATCTGGAAAAACGTCGGCTTCAACATGGTGATTCTGCTGGCAGGCCTGCAAGGTATCCCTGACGTGTATTATGAAGCGGCCAAAGTGGACGGGGCAAACCGGTGGCAGCGCTTTCGACATGTGACCATGCCACTATTGCGGCCTACGTGGACGTTTGTGCTGATTATCTCGATCATCTCTTCATTCCAGGTCTTTGACCAGGTGTGGGTCATGACACCACGTGGAGGGCCGCTTCACAGCACTGAGACTGTGGTCACTTATATTTACTACCAGGGCATCGAGCTGCTGGATATTAGTTACGCAGCCAGTATCGGCGTCGTGCTTTTCGCGGTGGTGTTGGTGCTCACTCTGATCCAGCTCCGCGCGTTCCGCTTCCGCGAACTAGATTGACAGGAGTAGTGGATGATGAGCACACCTCGTTTCCTACTCATCAGGCCAGGGACAGACAGAGGGCAGGCTTTGTTCTATGCCATTCTCATACTTGTGCTCACAGTAGCTGCTCTCGTCGTCGTCTTCCCCTTTGTCTGGATGATCTTTACATCTCTCAAGTTTGAGAAGGATGTCTTTTCTTACCCGCCTGGACTCTTGCCTTCGGAGTGGACGCTCCAGAACTATACTGACATCTGGAACAGATTACCGATGGCTCTCTTCTTCAGGAATAGCCTCATTTTTGCAGGAGGGGTCACGCTTGTCTCGTTGTTCCTCGACTCCCTTGCCGCTTATGCTTTCAGCCGTTTGGATTTTCCGGGGCGCGATACTGTGTTCGTGTTTGTGCTGGTGGCGTTAATGTTACCCTTTCAGGTGACATTCATCCCACTCTATGTCACTGTACAGAGCCTTGGAATGCTCAACAGCTACGCCGGGCTGATCATCCCGCGTGCAACCAATGCGTTTGGCATCTTTATGCTGAGCCAGTTTTTCAAGGGCATCCCCCGTGAGCTTGACGACGCGGCTCGTATTGATGGGGCGGGCGAGTTCTATATCTATAGCCGCATCATCCTGCCACTCTCTGGCCCTGCTCTCGCCACACTAACCATCTTCCATTTTATGTACAACTGGAACGATTTCTTGTGGCCGATACTGATCACCAAGACTACCGATATGCGCACGCTCCCAGCCGGGTTAGCGCTGTTTATGGGCGAGCACGTCACCGAATACGCCCTGTTGATGGCCGGGACAACATTGGCGCTCCTTCCTCTGTTTGTAGCCTTCCTATTCGCTCAGAAGTACTTCGTCCGCAGCATCGTCATGTCTGGGCTGAAAGAGTAAGTGACCCCGAAAGGAGCCGATACACGTGAACCACATCTCGCTCGATCTTCAGCGCACCCTGGGCACCCTCGACCGCAATGTGTTTGGGGGCTTCGCTGAACACCTTGAGCGCTGTGTCTATGGCGGCATTTATGATCCGGGGTCGCCCCACGCCGACGAGCGCGGGCTGCGCACCGACGTGATCGCGGCGCTGCGCCGCCTGCACATGCCGGTCATCCGCTATCCGGGCGGCAATTTCGTGTCGGGCTATCGCTGGGAAGATGGCGTCGGCCCGCGCGAAAAGCGCCCGGTTCGGCTCGATCTGGCCTGGCACACCACCGAGAGCAACCAGTTCGGCACCAACGAATTCATCGAGTTCTGCCGCATCCTGGGCACGGAACCGTATCTGGTGATGAACTGTGGCGATGGCTCCATGCGCGAAGCGCGCGACTGGGTCGAGTACTGCAATGGCACGCAGGACACGGCGCTGGTCAGGCTGCGGCGGCAGCACGGCTACGATGCGCCGCACCGTGTGAAATATTGGGGGATTGGCAACGAAGTGGACGGCCCCTGGCAGATCGGCTTCAAGACGCCCCAGGAATACGCGCGCGCCGTGACCGAGTTCGGCAAGGTGATGAAGTGGGTTGATCCGGACATCAAGCTGATCGCCAACGGTGTCTCCCACTGGGACGCGGCGGATTTTGTCGAGCGCGGGCAGCTTCTGCTGGAACAGGCAGCCCATCTCATTGATTATCTGGCGATCCACTGGTACGTTGACAACGACGTGAGCGATTTCAGTGCCTATATGGCCTTATCCGAATTGTTCGAGGAACGCCTGAGCGCCTATGAGGGTCTCATTCGCGCCTTGAAACTGGAGCGAAAGATCAAGCGCCCGATCTACATTGCTGTTGACGAGTGGAATGTCTGGCACCGCGCCCAAATGGATGTGGGGGGGCACGATGCGGTGGTGTACACCTTGGAAGACGCGCTGGTCGTTGCACTGCAGTTGAATGCCTTCCTGCGCCACGCGCGCATGGTCAGGATGGCCAACCTCGCCCAGATCGTGAACGTCCTCGCCCCTATCGTCACGCGCCGCGAGGGGTTGTTCCTGCAGACGATTTTCTATGTTTTCGAGGCGTATAGCACCCTGGCCGGGCCGCTCGTGCTCGATGTGCATTGGGATGGCGAGACGTTCAGCGCCGGCGATCGCCACGGGTTGCGCATCCTGGATGTGACGGCCACCCTGGACGCCAGCAAGCGCGAACTAGTCGTTTTCGTCGTGAACCGCAGCGAGCGCGAGGCGGAGACCGTCCTGAAGCTGTCCGAGGGGCAGTTCGCCGGGCCGGTGCGGCTGCACACGGCGAATGGCCCGCTCCCGTCGTCCAGCAACTCGTTCGCCAATCCTGAGCAGGTCAAGACACGTGTCACAACGGCCGAGGCAGCGGGCAAGCGCCTGGCGGTCACCTTCGAGCCGCACTCGCTAACAGTGCTCGTCTGCACGCTCGACTAGCGGGGTGTGCGGCAGGATTTGAGCCGTCGGGGGACGTGCGCGCCCACATTGCCGCCACCGCTGGACCGCGTACCGGGCGCGGCAGGTGCATATCTTATGTTTGCAGGAGTCGGGCGGCTGGAGCAGCCTGGCCATGCTGCGCCGCTATGTGGAAGACAGCGAGGTCGCCAACGAGGGGATGGCGTAGCGCTTGCGGAGCGTCTGCGGACGGATGTACATCCCGTCTGGCTCATGGGTAGAAAGAGTGAGAGGCAACCAAATCGGCGATGAAGTATGGTGTGCTCCGCTTGTAATTGCGGCGGATCTCACAGATCGCGATGTAACCAGCCAGGAATTTCTTATGGATGCCTTTGAAGGGATGCAGGAGATTGCGCACACCGGTCCATAAGCCTTCAATGGCATTGCAGTGGACTTCACGAATCCCATCCCCATCGTCAGGACGCTGCAATTCTTGAACGGCACCTCCCGTAGCTGGAAGGATTTCTATCTGGCTAGCTAATAGTTCTAGTGCGGGTGTAAGGCTTGCTATTAGGTACTGTCATCAGGGCCTCGCTGAATTAATCTAGGCAATAGGCGCACGATAATCACAACCGCCTGAAATACAGGATAATCGGTGTGAAGAGCCAAATTGGAGAAAATAAACGGGCGCATTGCACGAAAGTTCACGGTCGGCTGATAGCGCAACGATCCCGTTGCGGCTTGTCGTGTATTGTGAATTCAACTGAAATGCACCCAAAATAAACAGGCGTTCTCAAGCAATGTCTTTGCGACAGATACATGCGCCTTGTGACAAGAAGGGGAGGCCGCTTGTAAGTTCCTGCGCTACGGTTGTATTGCAGGAGAATGGGTGGGAAGCACCATCTTCTGGTGGCAAGGAGCGGTGAGCTATCGGGCAGCCAGGACAAGCGGCCGGGCTTCGAGCGGATGATGCTGGATGCGTAGGCGGGGCTGCTCAGCGCGATCATCGTGCTGCACACGTCGCGGCTGTTCCGCAACATCGCGCTGTCGCGGCGCTACAAGGA
>Ga0067045_1030447_pt1 | contig 15252 bp, 10 predicted proteins | sample TerdegcTABiofilm_FD_59184 | JGI IMG/M metagenome (GOLD analysis project Ga0067045, IMG submission 59184) | Combined Assembly of (Gp0054472, Gp0054536) Wastewater bioreactor microbial communities from Singapore -Terephthalate degrading...
CACGGCCGCGACTGCCGCCACGTCCACGCCGCCAGCAGCGCCAACGCCACCGCCGCAGCCAGCGCCAGCCACGGGGCAGGCTGGCTCCACCACGGCGCTGGCGGCAACGCCGGCGGGGCGGGCGGCGGCAGGATGTCGGCGAGCAACGCGGCGCGGTCCATGCGCCCTCCCTAGCGCGCCAGGCCGCGTAGCGCAGCCAGCAGTTGCGCGTCGCCGTCGTCGCCACGCGTTGGTGCGACCGCCAGTCCACGCGCGCGCCAGCGCGCCAGCCGCGCCGCGCGTTCGGTCTGCGCCGTCAAAGCGAACGCGGCGCGCGCCGCCGGCGGCAGCACCCCGCTTTGCCGCGCCGCCAGGTCGTCGAACGGCACCTGCGCCGGCAGCGCCGCCGGCAGCGCGGCTTCGGCGGCGTCTTGCACCCAGAGCAGCGCGCTTGCTGTGCGCTGCGGCAAGGCCCACAGCGCGGCATCGACCGCCGGCGCGTCAAAACCCGCCGCATCGCTGGCCAGCAGCACCCGGCTGCCGGCGGGCAGCACGCGCGCCAAGCGCTGCAGCGCGGCGGCGAGCGTCTCCGTATCGTCGTCGGGCAGGGGCGCATCGCCCATCGCGCGGACGCTTTGCTGCTGCAAAACCGCCGCCAACCGGCGCAGCGCCGGCAGACCGCGGCCCAGCGCCTGCGTCACCCCGCCCTCGGTAGCGCCGCGCCACAGCGTCAGGCCGAGCTCCCCGGCAGCGCCTTCGGCGGCCAGCGTCTGCACGGCTGCCGCCAGCAGCGCCGCGCGCGCGGCCTGCTCGGCTTTGGTGCGGCCGCGGGTGCCAAACGCCATGCCCGCGCGCAGGTCGAGCCACAGGTGCAGCGCCGGTGCGTGTTCTTCGCGGTAACGCTTGACGTAGGGACGTCCGGTGCGCGCCAGCAGCCGCCAGTGCAAATCGCGCAGGTCGTCGCCCGGCGCGTAGACGCGGCTTTCGGCGTAGTCCAGCCCGCGGCTCAGCCACACCGCGGGCTGGTCGCCGGCGCTGCGCAGCGCCACCGGCTGCGTGCCGGCAGTCACGCGCCGGCCGCGTGCCAGCGCGATCAGCGCCGCGGCGTCGGCAGCCGGAAGCAGCGCGCGCTCGCGCGGGGCCGCGCGCGGCAACGCCAAAGCCTCAACCCAGGCCATGCCGCTTACGGCCAGACGGTATGCGCCAGCAGCGCGGCGATCACCGCGTCGGCGTCGACCCCGCGCAGCCCGGCGTCCAGGCTCATCACCAGGCGGTGGCGCAGCACGTCTGGCGCGAGCGCGATCAGGTCTTCGGGGCGCACATGGTCGCGGCCGCGCAGGTACGCCAGCGCGCGCGCGGCGTGCGCCAGCGCCAGCACCGCGCGCGGCGACGCACCGGCGGCGACCGTGCCGGCGAGCTCCGCGACGCGCGCGCCCGGGTCGCGGGTGGCGCGCACCAGGTCGACGACGGCGCGCTGCAGCGGCTCGGCGATGAACACCTGCAGCACCTCCTGCCGCGCGACCAGCACCGAAGGCACGTCCAGCACCGCCTCCGTGTCGCCGCCAGCCAGCGGCCGCGCAGGGTCGCTGGCGTGCAGATGCATTTGCAGCACGCGCAGCTCTTCGTCCGCCGATGGGTAGCTCAGCCGCACGTGCAGCAAAAAGCGGTCGAGCTGCGCTTCGGGCAGCGGGTAGGTGCCGGCCTGCTCCAGCGGGTTTTGCGTCGCCAGCACGAAAAACAGCGGCGGCAGGGCATAGGTCTGGCCGCCGACGGTGATTTGCCGCTCCTGCATCGCTTCGAGCAGCGCCGACTGCACCTTGGCCGGGGCGCGGTTGATTTCGTCGGCGAGCACGATGTCGTGAAACAGCGGCCCGGGGACGAAGCGCACGCTGCCGTCGGCCGGGTTGAACACCTCGCTGCCGGTGAGGTCGCCGGGCAGCAGGTCGGGGGTGAACTGCACGCGCTGAAAGCTCGCGCTGACGCGCCGCGCCAGCGCCTTGACCGCAGTGGTCTTGGCCAGACCCGGCAGGCCCTCGATCAGCAGGTGACCGGCGGTCAGCAGCCCGACGACCAGGCGGTCGAGCAGATCGGGCTGGCCGACGATGTCGGCGCTCAGGCGGCGACGCAACGCCGTGATGTCGGTTTGGTGGGCGAACGTCATGATGGGCGGCGCCCGCCGCGGCTGGGCAGTTTGGCAGGGGAATTTTGATGTATTCGCATACTCCGATGGTATGGGCAGCCGCCGCCGCGCCCCAGCGGGCGAACCCGCATAATCTGCGCTCATCTGCCCTGAAGCCTTTCACCTGTCGCCCGCCATGCCCACTCCGCCCGAAGACGACCCGAGCCTGATCGCCTATCCGACCGACTTTCCCATCAAAATCATGGGCGCGAACGTCGAAGGTTTCGCCGACGCCATCGCCGCCGTGGTGCTGCAGCACGCCCCCGATTTCGACCCTGCCGCGATGGAATTGCGGGTGTCGAGCGGGCGCAACTACCTGAGCTGCACATGCACCATCCGCGCGACCAGCCGCGCGCAGCTCGACGCGCTGTACCTGGCGCTGACGGCGCATCCGATGGTCAAAGTGGTGCTGTGACCGGGCAGCGGCACGGTACCGCGCTTCACTGATCAGATATCCAGAGGAGAGCGCTTTTGCTGCAGGAATTTGCCGTTTTGCCGGCAAGCGGCCGTGCTTCCCCCTGCCAGCGCGCGCTGTTTTACATATCAGTCTGCTGCGATAAACTTTGTAAAGTCACGATTCTCGATCTTTGCTGCCGCATCGGGTTTCGGCTGGAATGATTGTCCCCCTGGCGGGGGACACCCCGCGTGAACAGGCCCTGGTTCCAAGACGTCCCGACCGCATGACCCCACCGACCCGACAGGCTGTGACCGATCCCTGGTGCCAGGACATTGCACGGTGGGCCGAGCATCTGCCGCTGATGGTGGCCTGCTTCGATGCCAAAGACGTTTTGCTGTACTGCAACACGGCCTACGCCAACTGGCTGCGGCGGCCTGCAGGCGAGCTCGCCGGCAGCCGGCTGCGCGACCTCATCCCCGCGGCCACGCTCAAAGCCGTCGCGCCGCAGCTCGACAAAGTGCACCGCGGCGAGATCGTGCAGTACGAGCGCCAGGAGCACGAGGGCAACAACGCCGGCCGCTGGCTGCAGGTGCGGCTGGTGCCGTTTTCCCGCGGTGACGGTCCGGCCGCCGGCGGCTATTCCTGCTTCATGCTCGACACCACGCGACAGCACGCCAGCGACACCCCGCTGGACCTGCTGCGCACCAGCCCCGGCGTCACCGTGTGGGAGCTGGACCTGCTGACCGGCCAGCTCCACGCCGAGCAGAACTGGCTCGACCCGGCGCACCGCTACACGCCGAAAACCTTTTCCATCGCCGAGTGGATGGGGCATGTGGTGCCAGCCGACCTGCCTGCGCTCGAACAGGCGATCGCGCGCATCAGCGCTCCCGAAGGCTTTGCGCAAACGGTGGAGACACGCTTCGTCCGCACCGACGGCAGCATGATCACCACCATGAACCACGGCGTGGTACGCGAGCGCGGCGAGGGCGGCGCGGCCACCCGCGTGTTCGGCCTGACCTGGGACATCAGCGAGCTGCGGCAGACGCAGTCGCGGCTGGCGCGCAGCGAAAGCCGGTTCCGCATGCTCGCCGAGTTGTCCAACGAGTGGTTCTGGGAATCCGACGTCAACGACATCCTCACCTATATTTCGCGCAGCTCGCGGCGCAAGGAAGAATCGCCGCTGGCGCAGCTGAACCTGTTGGGACAAAACCTCAACGCGCTCTACCCCGGCCAGGAGTTCTCGCCCGAATGGGCGCAGCTGCGCTATCTGATGGAAGAACGGCAGGACGTGCACGATCTGGTCGTGCCGTTCCGCCTCGGCCCGGACCAGGCACTGATGTGGTGGCGCATCGACGCCGCGCCGATCATCGACCACCTCGGCCTGTACCAGGGCTACCGCGGCGTGGTGCGCGACGTGACCCGGGCGCACCAGGACGAGGAAAGGCTGGAACTGGCCGCCTACCGTGACGCGCTCACCGGCCTGGCCAACCGCACGCTGTTCCAGAAACACCTCGAAGACGCCATCGCCGTCGCCCCGCCGGGCCAGGGGTTTGCCGTGCTGTTCATCGACCTGGACCGCTTCAAGCTGATCAACGACGCGCTCGGACACGGCGTGGGCGACCGCGTGCTCATCGAGACCGCGCAGCGGCTGGTGCAGCTCGCCCGGCCAAACAACACCGCGGCGCGTTTCGGCGGCGACGAATTCCTGCTGCTCGCGCGCGACGCGCACGACCTGACGCAGGCCATGCGGTTGGCGGCGCAGATCCAGGACAAACTCAGCGAGCCGATGCAGTACGCCGACCGCACGGTGCAGTTCAGCACCAGCATCGGCGTGGCGGTGTACCCGCAGCATGGCCGCACCAGCGCCGAGCTGCTCGGCCGCGCCGACGCCGCGATGCACGAGTCCAAAGTGCTCGGCCGCAACCGCGTCGAGGCGTTTTCCGCCGCGCTGCAGTCGCGCATCGAGCGCCGTTCGCAGCTCGAAGAGGAACTGCGCGCGGCGATCGCCAACCGCCGCTTCGACGTGCATTTCCAGCCGGTGTGGGCGCGCAAGCAAAACCTGCTGCTGCTGGACGAAACCGCCTGCATCGAGACGCTGCGCAGCCATTACGACATCGTCGGCGTCGAGGCGCTGGCGCGCTGGACGCGCGGTAACGGCGAGCGCGTGCCGCCCGATGAATTCATCGCCATCCTCGCCGACTGCGGCCTGCTCGACGCCTTCGGCCCGGTGATGCTGTCGATCGCACTGGAAAACTTCGCCCGGCTGCGGCGGGAACAAGGTTTCGACGGCACTCTGGCGTACAACGTGTCGCCGCGCCAGCTGCACGTCAACGCCTGTGTGCCGTGCGTGTACGACGTCACCGAACAGTACGGCGTGCCGCGCGACAAGGTGATCCTCGAACTCACCGAAAACGTCGAAATCGAGCACAACCCCGACCTCATCGCCGTGCTCGACGGTTTTCGCGCCATGGGCGTGCAGCTCTCGCTCGACGATTTCGGCGTGGGCTACTCCAACCTCGGCTACCTCACCCGGCTGCCGGTGACGCAGATCAAGATCGACCGGGCCATCGCCTCCGGGGTGAGCACCGACCGCTTCAAGGCGGCGATCGCCCGCGCCACCCTGACCATGGCGAAGACGCTGGGGATCGAAGTCGTCGCCGAAGGCGTGGAAACCGCCGCCGACCTGCTGTGGATGGAACGCGCCGGCTGCCCGATGATCCAGGGTTGGGTGTTCGCCCGCGCGCTCAACGTGCAGCAAATGCTCAATCTGCTGCGCGAACTACGTGCATCGCGGGACACGCCGCGCTGACCGCCCCGCCGGCAGGGCCGGCGCGTTTCACTGCTGCGGGCGCAGCTCGCGGCGCAGAATCTTGCCCACCGGCGTCTTGGGCAGCTCGGTGCGGAATTCGATGTATTTCGGCCGCTTGTAGCCGGTGAGCTGCTCGTGCAGGAAATCGCGCAGCTGCGCCTCGGTGAGCGCCGGATCCTTTTTCACCACGAACAGCTTGACCGCCTCGCCCGATGCCGCGTCGGGCACGCCCACCGCCGCGGCTTCGAGCACGCCGGGGTGCATCACCGCCACGCCCTCGACCTCGTTGGGGTAGACGTTGAACCCGGACACCAGGATCATGTCCTTCTTGCGGTCGACGATGGTGACGTAGCCGCGGTCGTCGATCACGCCGATGTCGCCGGTGCGCAAAAAGCCGTCGGCGGTGAACGCCTTGGCGGTTTCGTCCGGCCGGTTCCAGTAGCCGCGCATGACCTGCGGGCCGCGCAGCGCGATTTCGCCGGGCTGGCCCGGCGGCACCTCGTTGCCGGCGTCGTCGACCAGCTTGAGCTCGGTCGATGGCAGCGGCATGCCGATGGTGCCGGTGTAGCGGTCGGTGTCGGTGGGATTGCAGATCGCCGACGGCGATGTCTCCGACAGCCCGTAGCCCTCGCAGATCGGGCAGCCGGTGCGCTCCAGCCAGCGCTTGGCCACGGCCTCCTGCACCGCCATGCCGCCGCCGACGCACAGCTTGAGCGTGCGCCAGTTCACGCGGTCGAAATCGGGGTGGTTGAGCAGGCCGTTGAACAGCGTGTTGACCGCGGGAAACGAATGCAGCTCGTATTTCGCCAGTTCCTTGAGCGTAGCCTGCAGGTCGCGCGGGTTGGGAATGAGGATCATCATCCCGCCCTCGTACGCGCTGAGCATCATGATCACGGTGAAGGCGAAAATGTGGTAGAGCGGCAGCGCGCAGATGGTGTTGAGCTGTGTGCCTTCGGGCAGTTGCTTGAGCGCCGGTGCATACCATGCCGCGGACTGCACGATGTTGGCGACGATGTTGCGGTGGGTGAGCGTGGCGCCCTTGGCCACCCCGGTGGTGCCGCCGGTGTACTGCAGCAGCGCGACGTCAGTGGCACCGATCCGCGGCGCGGTGAACGTCAGCCCGGCGCCCGCGCGCACGGCATGGCTCCAGCGCACGTGGCCGGGCAGCGACCAGCGCGGCACCAGCCGCTTTTTGTGCCGCACCACATAATTGACGATGGCCCCCAGCGGAAACCCCAGGGTCTCCCCCATGCTGGCCACGACCACATGCCGCACCGCCGTGTGCCCGATGACCTGCTGCAGGGTATGGGCGAAGTTTTCCAGGATGACGATGGCCACCGCGCCGCTGTCCTTGAGCTGGTGTTCGAGCTCACGCGGGGTGTACAGCGGGTTGACGTTGACCACCACCAGCCCGGCGCGCAGCACCGCCGCCACCGCCACCGGGTATTGCGGCACGTTGGGCATCATCAGCGCGACGCGGTCTCCCGGTTTGAGCCCCAGCGACTGCAGGTACGCCGCAAACGCCGTGCTCTGCTGTCCCCATTGCGCGTAGCTGGTGCGGTGCCCCATGAAGGCAAACGCGGGACGCGCGGCAAACGCCGTGAAACTGCGTTCGAGCAAGGCGCCGGTGTTGGCAAAAAGATCGGGGTCGATGTCCGCTGGCACGCCTGCGGGGTAATTCGCCAGCCAGATCCGCTGCATAGTCTGTCTCCTGCGGTGTCGTTGATCGTGCGCGCCGGAAAAAAGCACGGCCGTTCGATTTTCGGAACATAGCCGATTCGGCGCGTTTCGGCTAGGGCCCGCAGCAGCGCCGCGGTCGATCCGCCCGGCGCACGACCAGCGCGCCGTTCAAGCCGTCTACCGACCGGCGCCGGCCGGCTCGGCGGCGGCGCCCAGGCGGCTGCGCAGCGCGGCGATGCGCGCCATCGCCGCGTCTTTGCCGCTCACCCTGGGCTGGCCGCTTTGCATTTCGGCGATGAAGCGGCTGGGGGTGCGCCCGGCGGCGCCGCGCCCCTGCTTGCGTTTCTGGCACCAGCTCAGCACCAGGGTCTGCCGCGCCCGCGTCACGCCCACGTACATCAGCCGGCGCTCCTCCTGCAGCGCGCTGTCGGTCAGCGGCCGGTCTTCGGTGAAAAACGGCAGCAGCCCTTCCTCGCAGCCGGCGAGAATGACGTGCGGCCACTCCAGCCCCTTGGCGGCGTGCAGGGTGCACAGCGTGACGGCGTCGCGCTGCTCGCCGCGCTCCTGCAACTGGGTGATGAGCGAAACGGTCTGCGCGATCTGCGTCAGGCCGACCTGATCCTCTTCGGCCTTGCGCTCGATCCAGCCGCAAAAATCGTCGACGTTCTTCCAGCGCTGCTCGGCCTCGCGCGGATTGTCGGCCTGCTCCTCGATCCAGGCGCGGTAGCCGATGGTGTCGAGCATCTCGCGCAGCAGTTCGCCCGCCGGCGCGGTGCGCGCGCGCCACTCGATGTCGTGCAGCAGACGGCCGAACTCGCGCAGGTGATCGGCGGCGCGCGCGCCCACCGCGGCAGGCAGCGCGTCGCGGAACAGCGCCTCGAACAGCGACACCTTCCACTGCCCGGCGAAAGTGCTCAGCGCCGCCAGGGTCTGCGGCCCGATGCCGCGGCGTGGCGTGGTCACGGCGCGCAGAAACGCCGGGTCGTCGTCGGCGTTGGCCAGCAGCCGCAGGTAGGCGCAGACGTCCTTGATTTCGGCGCGGTCGAAAAAGCTCTGTCCGCCGCTGACCACGTACGGAATGTTGGCGCGGCGCAGCGCCTGCTCCAGCGGCCGCGACTGGTGGTTGGCGCGGTAGAGCACGGCGATGTGCGCCAGCTCGGCACCGCGGCCGCTGCGCAGCGCCTGGATGCGCGCAGCCACCATCTGCGCCTCCTCGTCCTCGTTCTGCGCTGCGCGCACTTCCACCGCCTCGCCCTCGCCGTGCTCGCTCCACAGGCTCTTGGGGTAAAGCTTGGGGTTGCTCTGGATGATGGCGTTGGCCGCGCGCAGGATGGCGTTGGTCGAGCGGTAGTTCTGCTCCAGCTTGATGACTTCGAGCTGCGGCCAGTCGGTCTGCAGCCGTTTGAGGTTGTCCAGCGTGGCGCCGCGCCAGCCGTAGATGCTCTGGTCGTCGTCGCCCACCGCGGTGAAGTGGCCCTTGTCGCCCACCAGCAGCCGCAGCAGGTCGTACTGCGCGGCGTTGGTGTCCTGGTATTCGTCCACCAGCAGGTAGCGCAGCTTGTCCTGCCAGTGCGCGCGCACGTCGGCGTGCTGCTGCAGCAGGGTGACGGGCAGCCAGATCAGGTCGTCGAAATCGACCGCCTGATACGCCTGCAGCATGTCGGCGTAGCGCGCGTACACCCTGGCGGCGACGCGCTCGTCGTCGTTCTGCGCCGCGCGCGCTGCCTGCTCGGGGGTGAGCATGGCGTTTTTCCACAGGCTGATGCTCCACTGCCAGCGGCGGGCCGTGGCGTTGTCGGTGGTGGCCCCGGCGTCGCGCAGCAGGCCGGTGACGTCGTCGGCGGCGAGGATGGAAAACTGTGGCTTGAGCCCCAGCGCCTGCCCGCTTTCGCGCAGGATGCGCACCCCCAGGGCGTGAAAGGTAGAAATCGCCAGCTTGCCGGCCACGCCGCGCTTGTCCACCAGTTGTGCTGCGCGCTCGCGCATTTCGGCCGCGGCCTTGTTGGTGAAGGTGATGGCGGCGATCTGCTCGGGCTCCAGCCCGGCGCGCAGCAGCCGGGCGATTTTGTGCGTGATCACCCGCGTCTTGCCACTGCCCGCCCCGGCGATGACGAGGCAGGGCCCGGACAGGTGGGCGACGGCGCGTTCCTGGGCGGCGTTGAGCATGAGGCTGGCTGAGGCAAAGGCATGCAGTCTAACCGCTACGTCCTCTCCATACAGACACCGCCACGGCGTGAAGCAACCGCTAGCGCAACCCCCCACGCATGAGGACTTTTCAGGCTTGGCGGGACGGCGGTTCCTCCCCGGGCAGCACGGCGTGCTCGGCACGGGCTTGCTGCACCCAGGCGGCCACAGCCGGGTGCGCGGCCACCTCCCGCACGTAGCTCCAGGCCCAGTCCGGCAACGCCGGCCGGTAGGTGAGAAAGCGCATGCACACCGGGGCGTAAAAGGCGTCCGCCAAACTGAAGGCACCGAACAGCCAAGGCCCGCCGCTGGAGTGCAGCGCATCGCTCCACATGCTGAGGATCTGGTCGATGTCCTGCCGCACCGCCGGGGTCATGCCCTGGCCCGGCCATTCGGCCCGGATGTTCATGCTCATGTGCTCGCGTAGCGCGCCAAATCCGCTGTGCATGCTGGCGCACAGACTGCGGGCCCGGGCGCGGGTGGCGCTGTCGCGGGGCCATAGGGCATGCTGCGGAAAGCGCTCGGCAAGGTATTCGCAGATGGCCAGCGAGTCCCACACCCGCAGCGCGCCGTCTTCCAGAATGGGCACACGCCCTAGCGGCGACAGCGGCGCCACCTCCGTGGCGAACGCTGGGGTGTCCAGCAGGTGCAGACGTTCCTCGAAGGGAATGCCGAAGGCCGTCATCGCCACCCAGGGGCGCATGGACCAGGAGGAATAGTTTTTGTTGCCGATGTGGAGAATGAACATGATCGCAGCACCGCAGAGGGAAGGTGGGGACGGGGTGTGGAACCGAGGACATTCTCCCGCCGCCATGTGCCGTATCCAAACGGCTTTTTCGCATGGCCGCCATGCAGGCGGCGCATGCTGAGCTGCCGGGTTCAGCGCCCTGCCGTGGCGCGCAAGGCGTCGTATTCGGATTCCTGCCGGCGCGGATCGAGGTAAGACGGGGCGATGGCTTCGAGCGACTCGGGGTGCGCCACGCCCAGCGCGGGGACGAAGCCGGGCAGCGCACCGCTGCACACGCTGTCGACCTTCATCGAGTCGAGGTTGTCGCGGCTCATCAACGGCTCACCGGGGGCGAGTTCGAGCAGCCGGGCCTGCAGCCGGCCGAGCGCGTCGGGCAGCGGCAGCACGATGCGGCCGCAGCCCTCACCGACGCGCGCCCACTGTCCGGCCAGGCGCACCAACTCGGCCAGGGTGTAGACCTTCGGGCCGCAGAGCTCGTAAGTCTGGCCGATGGTGTCGCGTGCGTGCGGGCCGGTCAGGCTGTTGACGAAGGCGCTGACCACGTCGCCGACGTAAACCGGGGCGAAACGGGTGTTGGCCCCGGCCAGCGGCACCAGCGGAAACAGCCGCTGCAACCGGGCGAAGGTGTTGAGGAAACTGTCTCCGGGGCCGAACACCACGGACGGGCGGAAAATGGTCAGGTCGATGCCGGACTGCGCGCGCAGCGCGGCCTCGCCGTCGCCCTTGGATCGCAGGTACATCGACGGGCCTTTGGGGTCGGCGCCCAGGGCGCTCATGTGCACCACCCGGCGCACACCGTGGCGGGCGCAGGCGGCGGCGAGACGGCGCGGCAGCTCGACGTGCGCGCGGGCGAAATCGGCGCCGTAGGGCTGACCGCGACGGCCGTGCAGGATGCCCACGAGGTTGACCACGGCGTCGCGCCCGGCCACCAGTCTGTCGAGCCTGGCGTCGTCGTGCACGTCGGTTTCGATCACATCGACCAGCGGCAGCTGCACCAGATGGCGCGCACGCTGGCGGCGGCGGGTGGGCACGGTGACGAAGTGGTTGCCCAGCGACAGGGCGTTGACCAGGCGGCTGCCGATGAAGCCGCTGCCGCCGATGACCAGGATGTTCTGTTGCTGCATAGACGCTTCCGCAAAATCCACGACAGCCGCAAGTGTGCCAGAACCTCGGCCGGCCTGGCTGTGCGGCGTCAAACGCCGCGGCAGCCGGCTCGCGCCCGCCCGGCGGCAGGGCGACTCACACCGTGTCAATGCTGGTTGCTCGCCAGCATGGCATCGGGCACGCCGATGTCGCCCAGCCGCGCCTTGAGCGACTGCGGTTTGCCGCTCAGGATGGCGGCGTACACCGTGGCGTTGGCCAGCACGCGTTTGACGTAGTCGCGGGTTTCGGCGATCGGGATGTTTTCGGCGAACACCGCGCCGGGCAACAGCGGCTGCTGCGGCAGCCCCATGCTGCGCCAGCGCAGCGGCCGCCCGGGGCCGGCGTTGTAGCCGGCGGCGGCCAGCGCCTCCGAGCCGCCGAACTGCTGCAGCAGCCCGCCCAGATAGGCGCTGCCGAGCTGCACGTTGACGCCCACGTCGGTGATCTGGTCGTGGGTGTAGTCGGTCAGGCCGATTTTGCGCGCCACCAGCCGTGCCGTGGCCGGCATGAGCTGCATCAGCCCGGAGGCGCCGACCCACGACTTGATGTTGGCGATGAACCGCGACTCCTGCCGGATCAGGCCGTACAGAAAGGCCTCGCTCACGCCTTCGGTGCGCGCCGCCCTGGCGATGGCGTCGCGGTAGGGCATGGCGTAGCGCTGCGCGATGTCCACACCGCCCTTGACCCGCTCGCTGGTGTTGATGCAGCGGTCCCACAGCTGCTGCTGGCAGGCGAGCTCGGCGGCAGCCTGCATCTGCGCGTTGTCCAGGCCGCGCAGCGAGAAATTCCACTCGCGCACCGCCTCGTTGCGCAGATCGATGGAGAACAGCGCCAGCGCGCGCTGCATCCCCGCTCGCGCGGCCTGCTGCGCCACGGCGGCCGCGGGGGCCGGCGGCAGCGACGGCGGCAGGCTGATTTTCATGCCCAGCGCGTCGGTGGCGAGCTGACCGTAGAAGTCCCAGGGGTTGGCGATTTCGGCGAACAGGGCGCGGGCTTCGATGGGATGGCCGAGTTTTTCCAGCGCGCGTGCGTGCCAGTAGGACCAGGCCGCATCGCCGCTGCCGTGGTCGATCAGGCTGCGGGTGGCGCTGCGCACCATCTCCCAGTCCTGCGCGCGCAGCGCCGCACGCACCTGCCACTCACGTACCACCGGCGCCGGGGAATACGTGGCGTCGGCCTGCTGCATGCGGGAGAACCAGCGCACGGCGTCGGGCTGCAGGTTCAGCGCCGCGGACAGACCGATGCGCCCCCAGAGCTGCGCGCGGTCGCGCGCCGGCAAGGCGGAAAAATCGTCCTGCAGCAGCCGCGCCGCCTGCGCCGGGTCCTGCCGCGCCATGCTCAGCAGCGCGAGCACGACGTACTGCCGCCGCTGGCCATCGGCAATGGCCGCTGCCGCGCCGCGGCGCACGGTGTCGAGCAGAAAGCGCACCGGCTCGGCGTCGGTCTGCTCCAGGATGCGCCAACTGCCCGGCGGCAGGAACGGCGCGAGCAGGTCGCGCCCCTGTCTGGCGCGGCCGTCGGCGTAAAACCGGCGCAGGCGCAGCCACAGCATGTCGCGCGGCATGGCGCCGTCCTGCAGCAGCGCGGTGGCGGCGCTGTTGCAGCCGGCGCCGCCGTACCGCTGTTCCATCCACAGGGCGAACACCTGCGCGGTAACGTCGGCGTGCTGCGTGGCATACTGGCTTTGCAGGTCGTAGCACTGCACCTGCGGGTCGTCGCGCATGAGGAAACCGGCGTAAACGCGGTCGAAATCGGCCCAGTCTTGGCGTTTGCCCAGTTCGAGCAGCCAATCGTTGCGCAGCCGGTCGAGCACGTAGGTGTGCGGATAGGCGGCGGCAAAGGCGTCGAAATCCTGCTGCGTCGCGCGCGACAGCGTCGGTTTGATCGCCCAGTACGCCAGCCACGGTTCGAGCAGGCTGCCCTTGAACTGCGCCAGCGCGTCCAGGGCCGGCTGCGGATCGCCGCGCTGCGCGGCTTGCTGCGCCTGCACGATGCGCTGCGCCTGCGCCGGGGGAATCTGCGGTGGGATCTGCGGCGGAGTGTGCGGTGGAGTTTGCGGTGGAATCTGCTGCATCACCGCTGCCACCGCCTGCGGCGCGCTGCCCGTGGCGGCGGCGGACTGCGCCTGCGCTGCGTGCGCCGCCGCGGCCAGCGTCACGGCCGACACCAGGCGGACGACGCGGCGCACAATATGCCAGGACCGTTTCGTGCTCATAGGACGCCAGCTTACCGTGAACCCGCCGATTTATGACCCATTGTCCCCCGATTTGCAACAGAATTTACGCGCCGATTTGCGTCGTGAGCTGATCGCGCGGCGGCAGGCGCTGCCCGATCTGGCGCAACGCCAGGCGCAGCTGGCCGCGCGCCTGCGTCAGGTGCTCGACGCGCTGGAGCCGCAGACCCTGGGCGCGTACTGCGCCACGCGCGGCGAGTTCGACCCGCTGCCCACGCTGAGCGAGTGGGCCGCCAGCCACCCCGAGTGCGTGCTGGCGCTGCCGCGCGTGAGCGAGGCCGACAAGACCATGGAGTTCATCGTCTGGCAGCCCGGGCAGCCGTTGCGCCCGGGGGCTTACGGCATCGCCGAACCCAGCGGCACGCAGCGCATCGACCCCACCACCCTGCTGGTGCCCTGCGTGGGGTTCGCCGAAGTCGGCCTGCGGCTGGGCTATGGCGGCGGCTACTACGACCGTTATCTCGCCGGCCGCGAGGAGGTGTACACCGTCGGCCTGAGCTACGCCTGCTGCGAGTTGCACCAGCTCGACATGCAGCCGCACGACCAGCTCATGGATCTGGTGCTGACCGAGGACGGGCTGTACGGTCTGGACGCCCTGTCGCTGTCGCTGATCGATTGAATTGAGCGCCGTCGCCCACGGCCCGCTGCTGGCCCAGGCCGATGTCACCACGGACGCCAGCGGCCACCCGGCCAGCGCACGCTACGGCGACGTCTACGCCAGCCGTGCCGGCGCTCTGGGGCAGGCACGCGCGGTCTACCTGCGCGGCTGCGGGCTGCTCGACACCCCGCCGCGCTGGGCAGGTGCTGCGCAGTTCACCGTGCTGGAAACCGGCTTCGGTCTGGGGGTGAACTTTCTCGCCACCTGGGCGGCGTGGCGCGCCGACGCACAGCGCTGCGCGCAGCTGCACTACGTCGGCATCGAGCTGCACCCGGTGCGCGCAGACGATCTGCTGCGCTTTGCCCCGGCAGAGCTGGCGCCGCTGGCGGCCGAGCTGGCGGCGCAATGGCCGCTGCCGGTGCGCGGCCTGCACCGCCTGACGTTCGACGGTGGACGGGTGCACCTCCTGCTGGCGCTGGGCGACGCTGCCGAGCTCGCCGCCAGACTGCATCTGGCCGTCGACGCCCTCTACCTCGACGGCTTCGCCCCGGCGCGCAACCCCGCGCTGTGGACGCCCGAGCTGCTGCGCCTGCTGGCGCGGCACTGCAAACCCGGGGCACGCGCCGCCAGCTACACCGTGGCGCAAGGCGTGCGTCAGGCGCTGGCGCAGGCCGGGTTCCGCGTCGAGCGCCTCCCTGGCTGGGGCGGCAAGCGCCAGCGGCTGCAGGCACAGTTCGAGCCGGTGTGGACGCGCACCCGTCACCCCTTGCCCAGCCCCTGGCCTGCGCACCTGCCGCGGCAGGCGGTGATCGTCGGCGCCGGCATCAGCGGTGCCGCCTGCGCGCAGGCGCTGGCGCAGCGCGGCTGGACGGTCGACGTGCTCGACGCCGCGGCGCAACCGGCCAGCGGCGGCTCGGCCATGCCTGCCGGGCTGGCGCATCTGCAGCTTTCGGCGGACGACAACCTGCTGTCGCGGCTGACCCGCGCCAGCATGGCCGCGCTGCGCCGCGCCGTGCCCGCCGGGCGCGACGATCTGGCGCGTTTCGCCCCGGCGCGACTCACCCCGGCGGATGACGCCGAGGCGCAGCGCATGCGCGACTGGCAGGCCCGGCTACGACTGCCGCCGCAACTGGCCCGGCCGACGGCTACCGACTGGTGCGTGGACAGCGCGGTCCTCGCCAACCAGGCGTTGTGCGCGCACTGGCTGCGCACCCCGGGCGTGCGGCTGCGGTGCGGCGTGCAGGTGGCGCGGCTGCGGCAGGACGGCGACGGCTGGGAACTCCTCGACGCCGCAGACCGGCC
>Ga0067045_1004336_pt1 | contig 15245 bp, 13 predicted proteins | sample TerdegcTABiofilm_FD_59184 | JGI IMG/M metagenome (GOLD analysis project Ga0067045, IMG submission 59184) | Combined Assembly of (Gp0054472, Gp0054536) Wastewater bioreactor microbial communities from Singapore -Terephthalate degrading...
TCGGCCTTTCGGCTGTGCCCTATTCACTATCCCCATTCTCTGTTCACTGTCGTGCCCGCCAGTTCCGCAATGATTGCCGCAATCCTGTCGGCCGCATCGGGCCGGCTCACACTACGCGCCGCGTCGGACATCCTGCGCAAGGTCTCCGGCGACGAACGCAGCCGCTCGACTTCCAATGCGAGACGATCTGCCGTCAGGTCCGCGTTATCGATCACCAGTGCCGCGCCGGCTTGCGCAAATGGCTCGGCGTTCAGCTTCTGGTGAGCCGCGGCGTAAGGGTACGGCACGATGATCATCGGCACGCCCAGGAGCGAGACCTCCGCGACGCTGCTGGCCCCACCGCGCGTGAGGCACAGGTCAGCCGCGGCAATCGGTACCCAGGGCGTCTCGCAAAACTCCTGGCAGTGGTAGCGCTCCCTGCCCACCACACCAGCCGTCCGCGCCTGCACTTCATCAATGTCCAGGGCGCCGGTGAAATGCACCACGTGCGTGGCTGGGTCTTCGAGGATGTTCCCAAGCGCGCCAGCCGTGGCGTGGTTGAGCGTGCGCGCTCCCTGACTCCCCCCGGACACCAGCAGCACGAAGGCATCCCACGGAATGCCAAGCGCCGCTCGGGCGTCTTCCCGCGTTATCTTCGCGAAGGCCTTGCGCACAGGCTGGCCGACGACCGTGGTCTTCTCGGGGGCAAAACTGGCCGCAGCGACCTCGAAGTGGGTTGTGATCCGCGTTGCCCAGCGCGCAAGCAGGCGGTTCGCCCGGTCCGGTTGGGCATCCGACGCATGGCAGACGCTGGGAATCCCGAGCTGGGAGGCCGCGATGACCCCCGCCACGCTCACGTAGCCGCCGGAACCGAACGCCACGTCGGGCCGGAACTCCCGCAGGATCTTCCGGCACCGCCGGATGCTGCGGTACAGCGCCCACATTGCCCGGGCCGCGGCGAGTGAAACGCCATACGGGAAAGGCCGGGCCGGAATGAGCTCGAACGCCATCCCCTGCTCGGAAAGGATGCGCCCATCGAGACGCCCTTCGGCCCCGATGAACAGCACCTCAGCGCCCATGTCATCCACGAGCCGCTGCGCGACTGCGACCGACGGGAACAGGTGCCCCGCAGTGCCCCCGCCCATCAAAGCTACCCGCAATCCAGGTCACGCCCTTCGCTGCGGTGGGCCATGCGCGACACAGCGAGCACCACTCCAGCCGCCGTGAGCGATGCCACCAGACTGCTTCCACCAGCGCTGATGAAGGGCAGCGTCAACCCGGTGCAGGGCATCATCGCGGTGGCCACAGCGATGTTGATCACGGCCTGGATCGCCAGCAGCAGGCCCATGCCGGATGCAAGGTACCACGCCGTCGTGTCCCCGGAACGCAGGCCGATCCTCAGGCTGCGACTGGCGAGCATGAACACCAGCCCCAGCACCAGAAGCGCTCCGAGCAGGCCCAGTTCCGCACCCACCACGCAGAAGATGGAGTCAGTGTGAGGTGTGGGGAGCGCACCCCACTTGTCCGGGCACATCCCCAGCCCCGATCCCTGAACCCCACCCCGTGCAAGCGTTCCAAGCATCTGCCGCACATGCTCCCCACCCTCGCGGTACTTGACGAACGGGTCTAGGAACACGAGTACGCGGTTCCAGCGTTCCGGAAACACCAGCTTCGCCACCAGACCACCCGCCGTGCCGAGGCTGACCGCGACGACGACCAGTTGCCACCACGGGATGCCGCGCAGGAAGAGAACCGCGAGGGTTGTGGCGAACACCACGAAGATCATCCCGAGATCCTGCTGGATCAGCAGGACGCCGCACATGGCGCCCATCGCCAGCAAGGCCTGCGCCCACACTCTCTTCTGTGCGGGCCAGTCGGTCGACTGGCGCCTGTCCGACGCCATGAGCATCGCGAGGAAAGCAATGTAGAAGACCTTCACCATCTCGCTGGGCTGAACAGTCTTACCTTCGCCGAACTTCAGCCAGCCCCAGCAACCGTCCACGTAATGCGCCCACTGCGAGTAGCGACACATCAGCATGGTCGCGAGGCCAAGCGGAAACGCCCAGCGCGAGATGCCCACCAGCACCGCGGGAGCCAGGTAGCTCGTCCCCAGCATCAGCAGCAGCCCGGCGCCGCCGAACAGGAGTTGCCTAGTGACAAACTCGTGCTGGTCATCGGCGTTGAGGCTCTTATCGGCCAGGGGGAATGTCGCCGACAGTACTGCACCCAGGCCCAGAAGCAACATTACCATAAGCAGGCGCCGATACGTCTTGTCCGTCGGCCCGAATACGAATGTCCGCGCGACCCAGGCCCGCACCCAGCCGCGTGGTGATGTCCTCTCCCTCGGCAGCGTTGCCGCCCTCACCATCTTATCCCACCCGCTCCCTCACGGCCCGTGCGAATGCATCGCCCCGGGCGGCGTAGCTTGCGAACATATCCAGCGAAGAACATGCTGGACACAGCGTCACCGTGTCCCCCGCTTCGGCCACCGCAATCGCTCTGGCCACCGCCTCGTCCATGGAGGTTACCACGGTACATCGCGACGGGTCACCCACCGCGTCCATGATCCTCTGCGCGCACTCACCCATCACGAACACGTGCTTCGCCTTCTGTGCGAGAACCGCCCCGTATTCGGCGAAGTCCGTGTCCTTCTCCTTGCCCCCGGCAATCACAATCGCCGGCCCCTCAATCGACAGCAGGTCCGCGATCGCCGACGCCGGATTGGTCGCCTTTGAGTCGTCAATGTAGCGCACGCCGCCGCAATCAGCCACCAGCGCCATCAGATGCGGTGCGGGCCGGTACCCCCGGACCGCTTCCGGGAACCTGTCCGGCGGAACACCCATGATCCGCGCCGCGAGAGCCGCCGCGAGGGTGTTGATCAGGTGATGCTCCCCCGGAAGCTGGATATCCCCCCTGTGCGCCAACGTCTCCGGCCCCGCGCCTGGTAACTGGACCACCAGCGCATCCCCATCGACCCGCGCATTCGCACTCGGGTCGTCCAAGCAGACGGTGAGCACCTTCGGTCCGGACAGTTCCCCCCCAATCTCCCGCACCTGTGGGTCATCCATGCACAGGATCGCCCAGTCCTTCGCCGTCTGGTTGCGGAAGATCAGGCGCTTGGCCTGGACGTATGCCTCGAAATCCGCGTAGCGCTCCAGGTGGTCCTCGGTGATGTTGAGTAGGATCGAGATCCAGGGGTGGAAATGGGTAGTCGTCTCAAGCTGGAAGCTGCTGATTTCAGCGACGATGCAGTCAAGACACACGGACCCCTCAGCATAGTCGATGAGCGGGCTGCCGATGTTTCCCGCCACCGCGTGCGGCGCCCCGGCGGCTTGCAGCATGGCCCCGAGACTGGTCACCGTTGTGCCTTTTCCACAAGTCCCGGTGACCGCGATCATCGGCGCCTGGGAGAACCGGTACGCGAGCTCAACCTCGCCGATAATCTCGGCGCCGGCCTCGCGCGCCGCCTGAACGATGGGGGCCTCCGTCGGCACGCCGGGACTGATCACCAGCGCATCCAGCGGCAGAAGGTCGTCGATCGACTGGTACGGCGCGACTATCCGCCTCGCCAGCCTGCCCGCCGCACGGGAGTCATCGGGCCAGTCAGCCTCCGGCCGCAGGTCCAGTGCGAAGACATCGGCGCCCCGAGACGCCAGGAACCTCACGGCAGCCGCGCCTGTCCTCGCCATCCCGAGGACCGCGATCCGCTGCCCTGCCACATCCCTGGGCCCGCTATAAAGACAGTGCTGCGCCTTCGACTTCATGCCTTCCGCATCCACCCTCTGTTCACGACTCGCCGTTCACTGGCTCCGCCTCGCGCCTCCTGCCGTCCAGCCTCCGTTCACCCTTCACTATTCGCCATTCACTGCCGTCCTCATCCTCTGGCCATCGCGAACACGCCCACCGCCATCGCCCCGAAGATAAGCCCCGCCATCCAGAAACGGCTCACCACCGCCTGCTCCTTCATTCCGCAGAGTTCGAAGTGATGGTGCAGAGGCGACATCCTGAAGATCCGCTTGCCGGTGGACTTGAAGCTAATCACCTGGAGGATCACCGACCCGGCTTCGGCCACGAAGACCAGCCCGGCGATAGCATAGATGATCTCGATGCCAGCGCTCACCGCGATCGATGCCAGCGCTGCCCCAAGTCCAAGGCTGCCCACGTCGCCCATCCAGATGCTCGCCGGCTTGGCGTTGAGAATCAGGAAACCCGCCGCTCCCCCACCAAGGGCCATCGCCCAGACCCCAAGTTCCAATGAACCCATCCACAGGCAGATCGAGCCCAGCGCGACGGACGCAATCGCGGTAAGCCCCGCGGCCAACCCGTCTAGCCCGTCCGTCAGATTGAGGGCGTTGCCGGATCCCAGGATGACGAACAGTCGGAACGCCACTGCGATGCCCAACGGCCACGCCGCGCTGCCCATCCACCACGGGTGTTCGGGGGCTTCGGTTCGCGTCTGGAGCAGGTACAGGAAGGCGCCGGCGATCAGGATCTCAGCGAGGATACGGTACCGCGCCAGGATTCCCTTGGACTTCACATTCCCGAGTTTGCGCGCATCATCCGCGAGGCCGACCAGCGCGAAACCCACCACCAGCAGCGCGCACGCCCAGAACTGGACCGTGAGGCAGTCGGCCACGGCCAGGAAGATGAGGGCTGCCAATAGCGTGCCGAGCAGCATCGGTATGCCGCCCATTGACGGCGTCCCAGCCTTCTCGAGGTGAGTCTCCGGAACGTCCTCGCGCACATGCTGACCGGCGCACACGCGCCGCAGCCACGGCAGCATGAGCAATGTCGCCCACGAACTCAGGGCGGCAGCTAGGATGAACGCTCCCGCGGCCAGCATCCAATCAGCCATCGGCAAGCAGTCCCTCCACAATGCGTTCCAGCGCCATCCCGCGCGATGCCTTCACCAGCACCGTGTCCTCGGGTTCCAGCGTGCCGCAGAGGAGTTCCAGCGCTTCCTCCACGGACTCGACCGCGTTCGCCTGCACGCCTGCCAGGTCTGCCTCCTGCGCCGCGAAGGCCGCCTCCGGCCCCACGGTGATGAGCCAGTCCACACCACGTTTCGCCACCAGCCTGCCGATCTCCCGGTGGGCCGCCTCGGATTCCGCACCCAGTTCCAGCATATCTCCGAACACGAAGACGCGGCGGCCGGTACACTGGCCCAGGATCTCCAGCGCCCGGGGAGTGGACAGCGGGCTTGCATTGTAGGCGTCATTGATGATCGTCAGCCCCGTCGGGGCCTTGACCACCTGCGATCGCATCGGTGAGCCCTCGTACTCCTCGAGCCCGGCCACGATTGTGCCTGCATCTATCCCCGCCGCCAGCGCGGCCGCCGCCGCCGCTAGGGCATTGCGCACATTGTGAATGCCCGGTACCCGCAGCACCACCGGGAAAGACGCGCCTCCCAGCACCAGCCGGAACCGCGCCGGCTCCACCCCCTGCGCGCGGACATCGGTCGCGGTGACATGCAGTTCGGAGTCCCGCGCGTCCTCCAGGCCGAACGAGAAAACCTTGCACGGCGCAAGTTGCGTGTACAGCCCGTAGAAGAAGTCATCCGCATTGAGCACCGCAACGCCGGTGGGTTGCAGCGCCGCCAGCAGTTCGCCCTTCGCCTGCGCGATTGCCTCTCGACTCCCCAGGCGCCCCACATGGGCATCGCCGATGTTTGTGATGACCCCGATGTGTGGCCTGCAGAGCCGCGCCAGGTACCCGATCTCCCCCGGTCCACGCATGGCAAGCTCGGCCACACAGTAGCGATGTTCCGGCGTCAGTTTGAGCAGAAGCCTGGGGACGCCCACTTCGTTGTTCTCAGTGGCCGGCGTCACGACGGACGGTCCCGCAAGATGGGCGATGGTGCCCGTCATGTCCTTCGTAGTGGTCTTCCCCGCAGAACCGGTGATGGCGATTACCGTTGCGTTCGTGTCATCGCGCGCCAGGCCACCGATGTCTCCGTAGGCCCGCAGGGTGTTATCCACCACGACTCGCGGGAAGGCCAGTCCGTTGGTGCGGCTCACCACGGCGCCCACCGCGCCCAGTTCCATGGCCCGGGCCACGTAATCGTGGCCGTCGTGGGTCTCGCCGACGAGCGCGACGAAGAGGTCACCCGCAACGAGCTCCCGGGTGTCGGTGGTCACATTTCTGACTTCAGTCTCGGGGTCCGCATCGAGCAGTATGCCCTTGCACGCATCTGCCATCTGCTGGAGTGAGTGGGGGTTCATCGGTCACGTCCCACGCGTTCTGTGAACAGTCCATGCATCCCGGCCTGAGCTGCAGACGCCTCACGCATCCCGCGCCTCGATGGCCTCTCTTGCCACAATCCGGTCATCGAAGTCAATACGGTGGTCGGCGAACTCCTGGTAGGTCTCGTGCCCCTTGCCTGCAATAACCACCATATCTCCGGGCTCGGCAAGCTCAACCGCCCGGAAGATGGCCTCCCTGCGATCCGGCACGACTTCATAGGTCCCGCCGGCCAACCCGCCTTTGATGTCCTCGATGATCGCCAGCGGGTCTTCAGACCGCGGGTTGTCGCTGGTCACGATTGTGATATCCGCAAGATCCGCGGACACTTTGCCCATCTTCGGCCGCTTGCCCCTGTCGCGGTCGCCTCCGCAGCCCATTACACAGATGATGCGCTTGGGACCTATATTCCGCGCTGCCCTGAGGATATTGTCGAGGGCCATCGGCGTGTGGGCATAGTCCACGATGACCGAGTAGTCCCGCGCTCCCGAGACCCGCTCGAACCTGCCGGGAACCGCTTCCAGGGATTCCAAGCCGGCAATGATGTCCCCGATATCAACGCCCAAACCGTACGCGCATGCGGCCGCTGCCAGCGCATTATGCACGTTGAAATGCCCGGGCATCTTCAGTTCAACGGGAACCGCCTTGCGCCCAATCACCAACTCAAACAGGGAGCCGTTTGGCCCCAGGCTGATACTCCGCGCTCGGACCTCGCTGCCGCCGTTGGTGCCATACATGATCACCCGCGCCCGCGCGGCCTGGGCGACCTGCTGGCCAGCCGGATCGTCCGCGTTAATGGCGGCGACCATTGGATTGCCGGGGTCGGACTCATCGGCGCAGGTAGTGAACAAGCGCAACTTTGCCTGTAGATACTCATCCAAACTTACATGATAGTCAAGATGGTCCTGAGTGAGATTGGTGAAGATTCCGCCTGCAAACCTGCACCTAACTACTCTGTCCAGGTCCAGGGCGTGCGAGGACACTTCCATCGATACGTGCGTAACTCCGCAGTGGTTCATCTCGGCCAGCAACCGCTGAAGCTCGATCGCGTCGGGCGTGGTCCGCTCTCCCCCGCGCCACTCCCCCGCCACGCTTCGTCCTAGGGTGCCCACCACGCCCGTCTTGTGCCCGCAGGACCGGAAGATGCTGTCCATCAGCAGTGAGACGGTGGTCTTGCCATTGGTCCCCGTCACGCCGACGAGGCACAGCTTGTGGGAAGGGTGCCCGTAGAACTCGGCGGCCAGCTGCCCGGCGGCCTTGCGCGAATTGGGGACCACAATCACGGGCAGGCTCGGCGCGCCCACCGGCGCATATGTCTCGTCCTCAAGAACAACGGCCACCGCCCCCTTCACCACCGCCTCGCCCACAAACCTGTGCCCGTCAGTGGCGAACCCCCGGATCGCCACGAAGAGGTCACCGGGGCGGGTCTCGCGCGAGTCCGCAGTGATCCCGGTGATAACCGGGTCCGATGGCAGGTTCATCTGTAGTCCCAGCCCTGGTACCAGCTCACCCAGGCGTCGCGGCGTCTGCCCAGAGGCCCTTGCGGTCATGGGGCACAGAGTGCGTCGTTGGATGAAAGGCAGTACCATCTCCGACCCCGTGAGCCAGTGCGCATCGATCATATCGGTCCACTTCCTTCGTACTCGCCTGGTCGCTTGTCCACGATCATCGGGGCCACGGCCTGTCTGGTTCTCAGACAGGGGGACGGTCCGGGTCCGGGCTTTCGCGCTGGTCCGGCAGTTTGAACAGTTCCGGCTGTCGCAAGAGGTGCTCGGCGACCCGTCGCGCGATGGGTGCGGCGACCTCCGAACCGTGTTCGCCCACCTTCGGCCGCTCAACCGTCACAAGAATGAGGAAGTCGGGCCTGCGATCCACCGGTGCTGCCAGCATGAAGGCCATCACGTAGTCACGGGGGCCGTCCATCCACCGGCCCGCCTCCGCATCCCAGATCTGCGCGGTTGCCGTCTTGCCTCCAACCGCCACCCCGTCGATCGCCGCCTTCTTCCCGGTGCCTTGATCCACCACGTAACGCATCATCTCGCGCACGAGGCGGGATGTGCGCGCGCTGCACACGCGACGGACGGCCCGCGGCTCAACCGGGTACCGGACACCTCGCGCGCTGTCGTAGGTGGAGCGCACCACGTGGGGCTGAACCATGATCCCGTCGTTGAGGATCGCCGAGACCGCCACGGCAAGCTGCAGGTCTGACACCTGGACGCCCTGGCCGAACCCTAGGCAGGCGATGTCGCGTTCCCGCATTGTCTCGGGGTTGCGCAGTCTCCCCGGGTGCTCTTCAGCCAGTCCCGAATGGGTCACCTGACCGATCCCGCAACGCCGAAGGAACTCGCAGAACCATTTCGGATCAAGCCTCAGCGCAATCTCGGCCGCTGCCAGGTTGCACGAATTTGCCAGCACCTGCGCCGGTGTCTGCGAGCCGTGGCCCTGGTAGCGGTACTTGCCCCAGCAGCCCAGCGGATGACCGCCGACCTGCCGGGTACCCGGGCAGTGGAACACCGAGTGCTCGCTGATCACCCCAGCCTCGAGCGCTGCGGCCACAGTCAGGATCTTGAAGGTGCTCCCGGGGTCCATCGGCAGATTGGTGATACGGTTGCGCGTGTGTTCTAGCGGATCGGGCGGCTTCTTGCCCGGCTCAGCCTTGACGACGTGGGGCTTCAGATCATTGGGGTCGAAATTGGGGCGACACGAGACAGCGAGGATCTCGCCCGTCTGCACCCCGATCACTGTCACATTGGCGCCAACCGGATCACGTAACTCACAGCACCGGTTGAGCTCCTCTTCCACGATCTCCTGGGTGCCCATGTCGATGGTGAGCACCAGGTCCTTGCCTGGCAGCGCCCTGGGTCTCTCGCCCATGTCGCGCCGCATGATGCGCCGGCCCCAGGCATCGAAAGGCTGACGGATCGCCACGCTCTGCCCGGCGGTGACACTTGCGTACAGAAGCTCTATGCCCTTCGCTGGAAGTGCCGGTGATAGCGGGTCATCGGGGATCCGACAGTACCCGAGAGCATTTGCGGCCAAGGGACCTGCCGGGTAGTAGCGTCGGGTGATATGCTTGTACGACAGGCCCCCGAACTTCAGTTCGGACAGGGTCTCGCGAAGCCTCTGGACATACTCGGGGCGCACCTGCTGCGCGATCACCACGTGCTCGGCGGCTTGATGGGTCTCCACGACCTTGACGAGTCTACCGGGACGTTTCTTGTCCTCAACTATCCGGACCCTGGGCTCGCAAAGTTTCCGCAGAACCTCTCTCTCATCCAGCCCCAGCGTCGCACCGATCACCTGTGCTGCCTGCCGGATCCTGCCGACACGCTGCAGGTCCGTCTGCCGGACCTGCTCAGACTTAACGCCACGAGCCTTCAGCGTCCGTTCCCGGATCGCCTTCGGGGAGGCCTCCACGCGCACGAAAGCCACTGTCTGCGCCAGGGGGTACAGATGACGGTCCGTGATCCGCCCACGGGCGCCGTCAAGCACCTGCGTGGATGTCCCGGGATGCCTGGCATTGTCGATGTAGAAAGCGCGAGCGTATGTCTGGATGTGTGCGACGCGGATGAACAGAACCAGACATGCGCAGCCAAGGACCGCGAGCATGGCCCGAGCCCGGCGACACATATCGCGCGAAGCAGTCACGACGCCCTTCCCTCCCTCTGCCGGAGACAACCCAGTATCCGCCTGGCCGGCCCTTGATGGCGAAAACGGCGCGCCTCAGCGCGCCGCGTCTGTTCACTGCCCTGTCCGGGCCATTCTCTCCGGGTCTGTCCGGATCTCGTGGCCATCGCTGCGAGCCAGCACCGGGCCGCCCAGTTCGGGAGCATCACCGCCGGCTACGCTCAACATCACCGAGGGCTCTACGGGCGGCAATGGCGGAGTCACTACCGGTTCGCTGTCTTCGGGCGACCGACTGGCCTGCACCGCGTCCGGGTCGATACCCAGCGCCTGTGGGGTCAATGCCCCATAGAGCTCCTGTTTTGCCAGCACCAGCTGGCCCTCAAGCTGCGTGATCTCCCGCTCCATCTCACACAGCTGTTCGTCCAGGCAAACTGCTCGGGACATCAGGAACAGGTAACCCAGGGCAAGCCCCGCGATGCACAGAGCCACAATGTCCCACAGGTACCCGGACAGCTTTGACTCGCCGATCTGCCTGCGTTCGTCATACTCTACGGCTATCCCGGCCATGCCCTCCGGACCCCCAGTCTCGACAGTGCCTTCCAGTTCGGCGCGCACCCTACGGATGTCGCCGCGGCCTCAGGATCACGTCCACTCAAGCTGCGTCTCGATGGGTTGCTGTCGTCGATTTTGGTGATGTCTCCGCTTGCGCGGGTCCGCGTCTGCTGTCTGTCAGCGCATTGTGTGGAGGAACGGGCGAACGACTGTCGTGCGATGTAGGGTTCGGTCGGGGCTGCGACGTTGTGCTGCGTTCGTTGGGCGCTTGACCGTGTCAGCTTCGATGTGCTACATTTGCGGCGTTATTGGGATTGCGTCGGCTGCGGTGATGGGCTGCGATGGTATAGTTCGGCCAGTGCCTCGTGTACGGTCGTCGCCCGTTCCTCGTGGCTCCCGAGGGGTTGCGCTAAAACTCCCCCGGAAAACTGACGTCTCGTACCGTCCTGTCGCATGATCTGCTGTCACGCGGCCCCCCGCCGGGTGGGCGTTTCGTTTTTGGGCGCTTGATCGTCGGGCCCTTCCAAGCGAACGGCGGCATTGAGTTTCGCCGAACGTGCGGCGGGGTTTGCGCGGATTTCCTCCTCAGTGGGACTCACCAGCTTCGGAGTGGTGACCCTCACAAGAGGTTTCCTCCCACAGGAACACACGGCAAGGGCCGGGGGACACACGCATGGCTTCTCTAGCTCTCGCAGCGCCTGGCGCGACACGCGGTGCTCACTACTGTTCCACGTTAATATAACCAGGCTAGCCATGCCGGTTGGTCGGAGGAGGTGTACGGCCGCCTCAATGCCCTGGCGCAATTCGGGAAGCGTCTGGTTCACCTCGTCAAGAATCGCCTTCAGGTACCGCGCGGCATCCATCGGTTTGGCCGCCGGGCCCATTGCCGAGGTGATGACCTCCGTAAGCTGCGCCGTGGACTGGATGGGGCGTTCTTGCCGCGCTCGCACGATGCGCCTTGCCACCGCGCGTGCCTCCCGCCCTCGCCCAACGACGGACAGTACTCGGTTGAGACTGGTTTCAAGGTACTCGTTGACAATCTGTTCCGCCGTCAACGCCCCTGCGTCCGATCTGTCCTGCCTCATGTCCAGCGACGTCGTACTCGATGCGCTGAACCCTCGGTTCGTATCAAGCATCTGATCCATCGAGATTCCCGCGTCGATCAGGCAGCCATCCACCGCTGAAATCCCCAGCCCACCCAGCAACTTCTCCGCCTGCGACATCCTCCCCCACACGTACGTCACCCGATCGCCGTACTCGGCCAGCACTCCTCGCGCCCTCTCCAGCGCTTCCCCGTCTCTGTCAACCCCGATCACATCCGCCCCGCGTTCCAAGATGTGTTTCGCATGTCCGCCCGATCCTAACGTCAGGTCAAGGATCGTCTTGCCCGGCGCCGGCTGAAGATGCCGGAGGACCTCGCTAACCAAGACCGGCTTGTGTCGGATCGAGCCCGTGTTCATGGGAGTCGGTCGTCGCCCCCCCGTATATCTCCTGGGCAATCTCGGGCACTTCCTCGGCCTCGGCCTCACTCAGTTCGGTCCACCAGCCCTCTTCCCAACACTCCAGGTAGTCTCCCATATCGGTTATCACGACATTCCGCTTGCTGTCATCAAGCCGCGCCCATTGCATCAGCGGGTCTGAGAAGCGGAAACGGTTGTTGGTGTCCAGTTCGATGGTCTGCGCCAGGCTCCGGAAGAACCGTGCGTACTTCTCGTGCCGGGGGTTGTTCAGGTTCAGCCGCTTCAGCCCGGCGTCGAAATCGTCCCACTTGTCAGTCTTGTAAATGCGGATCGAGTGGTGGAGACCGCGACAGAGGACCAACTCACGCGGGTACGCCTTCAGCAGTTGCTCGGGCATCGCCAGCCGCCAGTTCGCGTCCAGTTTCCTGGTGAACGCACCCACCGGCCTTGGCACCGAGCTACCTCCCTCCGGTTATCCCTCTGCCGACGACGGTTCATTCGACCTGCCCAGTCCCGTACGTGTGCATCGTAACTGACGCGGGAGTCCTCGTCAAGCGATTTCTAACAAATTCTGGAGTTTTCTGGCGCTGATCCCCTATTCTTCCAAATGATTCTGGGGCTATCGACGCGAGTAGGCCTTCGAGCCAGGGTGGACCTATGCAATCTGCAGGGAGGTCTCGCTGCTGCAGATGAGGAACCGGGTCCGTCGGAGCGTCCGAACCCAGGGAGGGATTGCATGGGCAACAGGGTACTGCGAACCGTTATCCAGTCTGTCGCACTCATCGCCGTGGTGGCCACCGCTCAGGCGGACTGGAACACCAACAAGTTCCAGATCCTGCTGAGCGCTACCGAGACCAAGGGCGGAGGAGACACCAATACCACGCTCTCGTGGAGTCTCGACGGCGGCTGGGACCGCGAGATGTGGGACCGCACTCTTAAGTTCACTCTCGATTCCGACTACTCCAAGAGTGATTCGGCCAAATTGGACCGCCTGCGCACAGGCACACGCCTGCTGGACAAAGACTACGGCAAGGTCCTGCGCGAATGGTCCCCGGTCTACCTGATCCAGACTGAGGGCGACCACAGCCTGGACAGCGTCCACACGCTTGTAGCCGCCGGATTCCGCCAGAAACGGCGCTACGGCTTTCTTGAGGCCACTGCGGGCGTGAGCAAGGACATCCAGACCAGCGAGAGCTGGGTGGGCGACATCGGCTTCGAGGTCGGCTTCGAGAAGCAGATCGGCAGCAAGTGGAAGGTGCGGACCGGGCCCAAGGGCGAATACGGCGCCCTGGGCAGCTTGCGCCTGCGCGACGACCGCTTCCGCTACTCCTGGGACGTCAACGTGGACTACCAGGCCAGCGAACGCCTTGGCGTGGGCTACCGTCTGTGGTATGGGAACACGGTCCCCAACTCAGACCGGACCCAGTGGATCGGCCTGACATACAGGCTCAAATAGCCATCACCGGATTCTGCATGGAAGCTTGGGGATCCCCAAGGATCGAGCGCAAGGGGCGACTTGCCCCTTCGAAGTCCACTGTCAGAGCAATTCAGGAGGCCGGACCTATGCCAATCCGCGCCCGTGCACCCACACGCATCGACTTCGCAGGCGGCACCACCGACCTGCCCTCCTTCCGCAAGCGGGAGGGCGGCGCGGTGGTGAGCGCCACAATCGACCGCTACGCCTATTGCTCGCTCACACGCTGCGATGGCAACGGCTTCCGGATCGTCTCGCAGGACCTCGAGCGGTTCGTCGAGGCCGCGAACATCCGCGAGCTTGAGTATGATGGCAATCTGGACCTGCTGAAAGCCGCCATCCGCGCTCTCGACCTCCCCGGCGGGATCTGCGTGAACGTGCGTTGCGACGCGCCTCCAGGTTCCGGCACCGGATCCTCGGCATCAGTTGGCGTGGCGCTCCTGGGCCTGCTTGATCGTCTCAAGGCATCGGCGGCAGACAATCGCCGCCAGTGCCTGAGCCGTTTCGAGATCGCCGAAATGGCCTGCAATCTCGAGCAGGACCTGGGTATCGTCGGCGGGAAGCAGGACCAGTACGCGGCGGCAGTGGGCGGCTTCAACTACATGGAGTTCTACGATGAGCACCGGGTGATCGTGGAGCCCCTGGAGTTGCGGCCGGAAGTACGCCTTGAACTCCACAAGCACTTGCTGCTGTGCTATTCGGGGCAGTCGCGTCTCAGCGGCGACACAAATCAGCGTATGATCTCCGCCTACGAGTCCGAGGACCCAGTGGTCTGCGGGGCACTGCGCACCGTGAAGCGGGTGGCCATGGACGTCCGTCGCGCACTGATCGGCGCGGACATCGGCTGGCTGGGTGAGCTTCTCGAAGAGGAGTGGCAGGCCCGAGCAATGCTGGCCCCCGGCGTCGTCACCGAGCGCCTGCAGGCCCTGCGCGACGCGGGCATCAATGCCGGCGCGGTGGCCGCGAAGGTCTGTGGCGCCGGCGGCGGCGGCTGTCTGCTGTTCCTCTGCTCCGATGATTCCGAAGCCGCGGTCTCCCGGGCGCTCGAAGCCGCAGGCGGGCGCATCATCAGCTTCGGGTTCGACTTTCGGGGCCTGGAGGTCTGGCAGGCCCCATGAGCCAGGACCCGCCGCAGGGGATCGCATCCCCGGAGTCAGCACGTGAACCACTCCTCGCGCGCCTTGGCCTGCTCCGCGATCCGGACCAAGCGCGCGAGGCCGTGTGCCTGCTATACGCCGCGGTCGGACTGAGCCTCGTCTTCTTCCACGGCCGACCGCGGAACATGGACGCCGACTGGGGCCTGTTTGTCTGGTTCGGCGTGAATTTCCTAGTGCTCTTCTGCGTCCCGGCCCTCATCATCCGCCTCGGCTGGAAGCATCCGCTGGCGCGCTACGGCCTGCAATGGGGCGACTTCCGCATCTGGGGGCGCTACTTCGCCGTGTTTTTCGCAGGGATGGTCCCGCTGATCATCCTCATCTCCCGCGACCCCGGATTCGCCATGTACTACCCGCGTTTCAGCCTGGCCCGCATTCACGCGGGCTACCTGCTCCTGTCCGCGGGCGGGTGGTTGGTCTACTTCTTCGCTTGGGAATGGTTCTTCCGGGGCTTCATGCTGTTCGCCCTGGCGCCGCGACTGGGCGCGGGAACCGCGATTCTCGTCCAGACCATCCCCTTCGTCATGATGCACTATCCCAAGATCGAGGCGGAGGCCTGGTCGTCCATCATCTGCGGCATTGCGCTGGGCCTCATGGCCTACCGGGGACGGTCCTTCGTAGGCACGTGGCTCTTGCACTGGCTGGTCGCAACGTCCATGGATGTGCTTGTCGTCCTGTGGCCTCTGCGCTGATGGGGCGCGGCGTGTGTCGTAGCTCCCCCTCATCCCGAGCCCGCCGTCACGGCGAGGGAGAGGGGGA
>Ga0067045_1030449_pt1 | contig 15235 bp, 15 predicted proteins | sample TerdegcTABiofilm_FD_59184 | JGI IMG/M metagenome (GOLD analysis project Ga0067045, IMG submission 59184) | Combined Assembly of (Gp0054472, Gp0054536) Wastewater bioreactor microbial communities from Singapore -Terephthalate degrading...
CCAAAAAGGAAGGAAAGTATTAATATCGCGCATAAGAACGCCGGTTTGTTAGATGTGTTTGCTCGCACGAACATCATCAATCAAATCGGCGTTCTTGTTTCTGTGTTTCCCGGGATTCCGTGAAGAACTTTTTTTGCCCGCCATTTGCCCGCTGGCCAGTGTGTAGCGGTTGTGGGGGGCTGCTGGTTCCACAAAATTTGTGTTGGTTGGGTGTTCGCGATCAGCCCTAAAAACCGCTATCGTCGCCGCCATTGAAAAATGAGGCGAGCATGGGCTATCTACTTTTTGTCACGCTGATCCAGGCGTTTTCCTTCAGCCTGATCGGCGAATACCTGGCCGGTCATGTCGACAGCTACTTTGCGGTGCTGGTGCGGGTGGTCCTGGCCGGGCTGGTGTTCATTCCGCTGACCCGCTGGCGCTCGGTAGAACCGGCGTTCATGCGCGGGATGCTGGTGATCGGCGCCTTGCAGTTCGGCGTGACCTACGTCTGCCTGTACCTGAGCTTTCGTGTGCTGACGGTGCCAGAAGTGCTGCTGTTCACCGTCCTCACCCCCCTGCACGTGACCTTGATCGAAGACGCGCTGAATCGCCGCTTCAACCCCTGGGCACTGGTGGCAGCGCTGGTGGCGGTGCTGGGTGCCGCCGTGATCCGCTACGACCGCATCAGCCCGGACTTCCTCATGGGCTTCTTGCTGCTGCAACTGGCCAACTTCACCTTCGCCGCGGGGCAGGTGATGTACAAGCACCTGGTGGCGAGGTACCCCAGCGACCTGCCGCACTACCGACGGTTTGGCTACTTCTACCTGGGGGCCTTGCTGGTGGTGTTGCCGGCGTTCCTGTTGTTCGGCAAAAGCAACTTCCTGCCCGAAGCCCCGCTGCAATGGGCGGTGCTGCTGTTTCTTGGCCTGGTGTCCACGGCGCTGGGCCTGTACTGGTGGAACAAGGGTGCCTGCCTGGTCAACGGCGGGACCCTGGCGGTCATGAACAACCTGCACGTGCCGGTGGGCTTGCTGCTCAACCTGCTGATCTGGAACCAGCATGAAGAACTGGGGCGGCTGCTGTTGGGCGGCCTGGTGATCGTGGCGGCGGTGTGGATCAGCCGGTTGGGCATTCGCCCACCGGCCAACGCCACCTGAGGTTGGGCATTACCCCCGCTGTTGTTCCAGCGGCGCGATGTGACTGGCCCCCAGCACCGCCGGCAGGATCCCGGCCCGCAGGTCGTTGCCGCTGGGTTGCTGGTACAGGCTCAGGCCAAAATCCGGCAGCACTGCCAGCAGGTAGTCGAAGATGTCGCCCTGGATGCGCTCGTAATCGGCCCAGGCGGTGGTGCTGGTAAAGCAATAGATTTCCAGCGGCACGCCTTGGGCAGTGGTCTGCATCTGGCGGACCATGCAGGTCATGTTCGGCTGGATATGCGCATGGCTCTTCAGGTAGGCCAGCGCGTAGGCGCGGAAGGTGCCGATGTTGGTCATCCGCCGGCGGTTGGCTGACATCACCGCGACGTTGCCCTGGGCCTCGTTCCAGGCCTTGAGTTCGGCCTGCTTGCGCGTCATGTAGTCGGTGAGCAGGTGGATATTGCTCAAGCGCTGCTCTTCGTCATCGGTGATGAAACGCACGCCGCTGGCATCGATGAACAGGCTGCGCTTGATCCTACGCCCGCCGGCGGCCTGCATGCCGCGCCAGTTCTTGAAAGACTCTGACATCAGGCGCCAGGTCGGGATCGAGACGATGGTCTTGTCGAAGTTCTGCACCTTGACCGTGTGCAGGGTGATGTCCACCACATCGCCATCGGCCCCCACCTGAGGCATTTCAATCCAGTCGCCGACCCGCAGCATGTCGTTGCTGGTCAGTTGCACACTGGCGACGAATGACAGCAGGGTGTCCTTGTAGACCAACAAAATCACCGCCGACATGGCGCCCAGGCCCGACAGCAGCAGCAATGGCGAGCGGTCGATCAGGGTCGCGACGATGATGATCGCGCCGAAGATGAACAGCACCATTTTCGCCAGTTGCACATAGCCTTTGATCGAGCGGGTCCGGGCGTGTTCGGTGCGCGCGTAGATGTCCAGCAGGGCATTGAGCAGGGCGCTGATGGCCAGCACGAGGAACAGGATGGTGAACGCCAGGGCCACGTTGTCGAGAAAATTGCGGGTGATCTTGTTCAGTTCAGGGATCAGGTTGAGGCCGAACTGAACCACCAGTGACGGCGTCATCTGGGCCAGGCGGTGGAACACCTTGTTGTTGAGCAAGTCATTGAGCCAATGCATAGCCGGTTGCCGACCGAGCAATTTGACGGCGTGCAGGATTAGGTAGCGCGCCACTCGTCCGACGACCAGCGCTACCGCCAGCAATATCAGCAACGCCAGGGCGGAGTACACGCGCGGGTGTTGCTCCAGCGCGGTCCAGAGTTCTTGGGTATTGAGCCAGAGCTGTGTGAGATCCATAAGCTAAAACGATTCTTCTGTAGGACAGGACGGGGCCGATTAGAGCATTTAAGCGGTGTCGGGTTTGGTTTTGCGACAAAACAGCTAACAAAATACCCACTGTTTGCGACCGTTTGCATAAAGAAACTCGGCCTGAGCGCTCGAAACCGGTACCCTATGCAGCTGTTTTTTTGCATTTCTTCGAGGTAGCACCCGTGTTTTCCCAATTCGCCCTGCACGAACGCCTGCTCAAAGCCGTGGCCGAGCTTAAATTTGTCGAGCCAACGCCTGTGCAGGCAGCGGCTATCCCGCTCGCGCTGCAAGGGCGTGACCTGCGGGTGACGGCGCAAACCGGTAGCGGCAAGACCGCTGCATTTGTCCTGCCGATCCTCAACCGCTTGATCGGCCCGGCGAAAGTCCGTGTCAGCATCAAGACCCTGATCCTGCTGCCGACCCGTGAGCTGGCCCAGCAGACCCTCAAAGAAGTGGAACGCTTTTCGCAGTTCACCTTCATCAAGTCCGGCCTGATCACCGGCGGTGAAGACTTCAAGGTCCAGGCCGCCATGTTGCGCAAGGTGCCGGACATCCTGATCGGTACGCCGGGGCGGATGATCGAGCAACTGAACGCCGGCAACCTCGACTTGAAAGAAGTTGAAGTGCTGGTGCTCGACGAAGCCGACCGCATGCTCGACATGGGCTTTTCCGAAGACGTCCAGCGCCTGGTCGACGAGTGCACCAACCGTCAGCAGACCATGCTGTTCTCGGCCACCACCGGCGGTTCGGGCCTGCGCGAGATGATCGCCAAGGTGCTGAACAACCCTGAGCACCTGCAGCTCAATGCGGTCAGCCAGTTGAACGCCACCACCCGTCAGCAGATCATCACCGCTGACCACAACCAGCACAAAGAGCAGATCGTCAACTGGCTGCTGGCTAACGAGACCTATCAGAAGGCCATCGTCTTCACCAACACCCGGGCCATGGCCGACCGTATTTACGGCCGCCTGGTGGCGCAGGAGTACAAGGCGTTTGTCTTGCACGGTGAGAAAGACCAGAAGGACCGCAAGCTGGCGATCGACCGTCTGAAGCAGGGCGGGGTGAAGATCCTGGTGGCCACCGACGTAGCCGCTCGCGGCCTGGACGTGGATGGCCTGGACCTGGTGATCAACTTCGACATGCCACGCAGCGGCGACGAGTACGTGCACCGTATCGGCCGTACCGGGCGTGCCGGTAACGATGGCCTGGCGATCTCGCTGATCTGCCACGGCGACTGGAACCTGATGTCGAGCATCGAACGCTACCTCAAGCAGAGCTTCGAGCGCCGCACCATCAAGGAAGTCAAAGGCACCTACGGCGGACCGAAAAAGGTCAAGGCTTCGGGCAAGGCCGTTGGCGTGAAGAAGAAAAAGACCGACGCCAAGGGTGACAAGAAGAAGTCAGCCGCCAAGGCGCCGACCAAGCGCAAGATCGCCAACCGGCCGAAGACCGACGCCCTGTCGCTGGTCAGCAAGGACGGCATGGCCCCGCTCAAGCGCCGCAAGCCGGAAGCGCCAGCGGCGGAATAACGCGCTGCGCTGATCGCCAAAACCCGGACCTGGTCCGGGTTTTTTTTGCACTGTCGCAACGGCTTGCGGGATCAACCGTCGACCTTTTTCTCTGCCGTATCCAGCTCCTTGAGCCGCTGGTCAATCAACTGGCACTTGTCCGGCAGGTCCGCGGCGGCGGTGCCCAGGTCCATTTTCTGTAACTCGTCGTTGATCTCCTTGGCCTTGGTCGGGTTCTGCTCGGTGAGCGTGGCCACTCGCTGGGCCAGTTGCTCTCGTTTGGCCGTGGCTTCTTCAGGCGTGCAGGCCCAGGCGGGCAGGGCGCTGCACAGTGTGGCGATCAAGGTCATTTTCAGCAGGCGGTTCATGGCAGTGGCCTCTGGTTGCCGTTATACGGTTACCCGGTTGAGGGCCTGCGCCAGGGAAAAGTTCAGCCTGTTGTCATGAGTGGCAACAGCTGGTGCCAGCCTTCTCCTCATAGCGATCGTGATGGCGCACCCACTCCATGATCGGGTCCTCATTGCGTCCCTTGGGCGTCAGGTCCAGGTAGTTGTAGGCGCCTACCAATAAGTCCAGGCCACGGGCGTAGGTGGAGTAGGTGTGGAAAATCTCGCCGGCTTCATTGCGATAAAACACACTGAGGCCGGGGAGTTCTTCTTCGGCGCCATCGGACTTTTCGTAGTTGTAGGTTGCGGTGCCGGTCGCTAGTTCCTCCGCGCGGGCCGAGACGCCGAAGTCGTAGTTAAAATCGCAACCTTCTGATGACAGCCAGTCGAACTTCCAGCCCATGCGCCGCTTGAAGGCTTGGAACTGTGCCAGCGGCGCGTGGGACACCGCCACCAGGGCCACGTCATGGTGGGCCAGGTGCTGGTTGGCGCCGTCGATGTGGTCCGCAAGGAAGGAGCAGCCCGGGCAACCTTCGTCCCAGCCGTCGCCGAACATGAAGTGATAGATGACCAGTTGGCTGCGACCGCCAAACAGGTTGGCCAGGCTCAGTTCGCCAGTTGCGCCCTGGAAGCGATAACCCTTGTCGATTTTCACCCAGGGCAGGGCGCGTCGCTCGGCGCTGAGCTTGTCCCGTTCGCGGGTGAAGGCCTTTTCGTGGGCCAGGTGCTGGCGGCGGGCGGCCAGCCATTGCTCCCGGTTCACCACCGGGTGATCGTGAATGTGCATGCTGTGTTCTCCTGCCTGCTGGGGCGAAAGTCGATCCGCGCTGCGCGGTTGCACCGTCCTGCATCATCTAGTCGTCTGGTCGCGGGCGATTCGACATACCGTCGGTCGGGAGTGGCAAAAATCTAGGCTGAACGGCTACCGATCGCACCGGTCACAACCTATGCAGACCCTCTCATTGGCAGTTTTGGAGGTTGAATCAGGATGACGACTTACAACTGGGACTTGATCGAACGGCTGTTGCACGAAGCGCAGAACAGCGCTGGCCACAGCTTTACCCCGCGCCCCTACGCCGAACAGCACGCCGCGGCCAAGGCCGCCGAAGGTGAGTCGACCGGCAATCTGGACGAGCTGAAGGTCACGGCCACCGAGTATGAAAAGCTGCTGCTGGACCGTGGCTTCATCGAATCGCGCCCCGAGGATCAGGGGGGCAATGGTGAGAACTTCATCCTGACGCCCCGCGGTTCGAGCTTGCTGAGCCTGCTCGACAGCAGCATCCCGGGCAACGATCACCCTCGACAGGTGTTGGATGAGCAGGCCGATGCACTGGATCCGGCGACCTTTGATGAGGTGGCCGGTAAAGCGCAGATCGCCTGACGAGCCGTTGGCGCAGGGGCAACCCTACCTCAGGTCCTTAGACACTTCAGGGCCTGGAGGTTGCTGCGCAGCTTGTCGATCTTCTGCACCAGACGCTGGCGCTGATTGGCGCTGCTCTGGTCCATCAGGTCGACAAGCAGGCTGCGGGCCTGGGCTTCGGTGTCGCTGAAGGCCTGGCGGTAAGCGGGGGTCCACAGGCTTTCGCGGTCCACCAGCAGGGCTTCGATCCGCGGGGCAAAATCTGTGCTCTGGCGTTGCGCCATGGCAGCGCTGAATTGCGCCTGCCAATGGGCGCGGTTGGCGATCCATTGCTGGTTCTGCTCGCCGAGCGCGGTGGACCAGGCCGTCACGCGTTCTTTCTGTGCTGGATTGAGGGGCCCCAGCCAGTCGCTCAGGCGTTTGTCCATGCGTTCGCCGCGTTGGCGGATCTGCTGGGCCAGTGGTGGTTTGAGGTATTTGTCCCGGTGTTCGCGCAAGTCTTTGGCGAAGACCAGGTTCATCCCCTTGACCTGTTGATCACTCATGCCCTGCAACAGCTCAACGGCCGAGGGGGTGATTTGCCGGGCGGTCTGGGCGATGGCCTGCCTGGCCTCCAGGGTGCGACGTTGCAAGGCATCTTCGCTGACCTCATTACTGGCGATCATCTGCTGCAGCCCACTCAACCAATCGAGGTAACCCGGCAATTGGGTCGAGCAGTGCCAGCTCAGGTGTTGCTTGAGGCGTTCGTCGAGCCAGTCCTTCTGCTGGCTGTTCATGTCCAGGTAGTCGTCGAGCGTCCAGGGAATCAGCATGTCGAGGTTGCGATAGGCCAGGTCTACGCGGTTGCAGGCCGTCAGTGCCAGGCACAGGCTCAGGAGCAGACTCAGGTGGTGCAACCAGCGCGTCATGGGCCAATCCTTGCGAAGGTGTTGTCCTGGTATCTGAACGCACAAACCGGGCGGCAGTTCAGCTCATCAATAGAACGAGCGTTCGGCCTTGAAGGTCAGCAGGCCGTCGCATTGGCTGTTGTGCCCGGAATAGGCGCTGCACGCGCTGCCATTGAGGTTTGAATCACTGTAGATCAGGTTCAGGTCGATGCCCAACCACGGCCGCGACAGCTTGACCGACCAGTCGTTGAAGGTGGAGATGTAAGCGCCATCGGCGATCGACACCGGGCTGTTGAGCCGGTGGCTGGTGTACTTGAGGCTGAGCCCGATGCCGAAGGGTTCGTTACCGCTGAGGTTGGCAAACAGTGTGCTGTTGCGCCGGTCGGGATCGTTGCTGAAGGCCGCGCCGAAGCGGCTGCCGAGCAGGGTCAGGCCACCGAAAAACTCCTGGCTGTCGAGGGTGTCCAGCTGCGGGTAGCTGTAGTGGATCATGCCCACTTCATAACCCAGGGTCTGGTCGAAGGGTTGCTTGAAGCCCAGGTAGGAGTCGACTTCCAGGTTGCTGCTCGGCGACAGGCCCATGCTCGGTGTCCATTGGCCGACATACCAGCCACTGTCGTGGCTCAGGTCCAGGCCGCCATGGAAGGACCCGCTGCTGGACGGCTTGACCAGGCCCTGGGCCATGCTGCGGCTCGGGCTGGTACCCAGCTTGAGGTCGTAGTCTCCGAGTTCGCGCTGGAATATCTGCGCGTCGGCGTGCATGCAAGCCAGCAGGCTGATCAGGAAAATCGTCGGTTTGAACATAGGGGGGGAGGTTACGGGTACTGCGGGGAGTGTTCCAGTCCTAGCGCTTCGATATCCAAAGCGCTTAGGGACCAGGGTGACGCGCGGGGGTATTACTTTTTGCCCAGGGTGATCTGCTTGGACGGGCCGAATGTCTGGCCGCTGACGCCTTTGGCAATTTGCTGGATCTCGCCACCGGACTTGAGGAAGGCAGCAATCTGGTCGTTGATCGATTCGCTGGTTTCAACGGCTGGAGCTGGCTTTGCTTTGCTGTTGGATGCTTTTACGCGCATGGCGGCCATTAACCTGTAGAAAATTAACTTGGCCAGGCATCGTACAGGAAATACTTGACAATTGCTTGGTAAATATCCTCTGGAATAACCAGGGCGCACGCTCGGTGAATACAAAGTTGCAGTTGTGAATATTCCCCTAAGTCACTGTTTTAAATAACAACCTGAGTGATCAAGAGCGCCCGCCTGACCGTTTGTCGACCGTGACGAAGGCCTAACCGGCCTGACGAGCGGGGCCGAACGGTCCGCTCAACCCCAGGAAAATCGCACCTTGCAGCGGAAATTTCACAGCCGGTCCTGCGGCCACCCAACGGCGACGGCAAAAACGGGTAGAATGCCGCCCACGCAATGAGGGTATTGGAAATGGCTTTAGTCGGGCGCTACAACAGTTTGCAAGTGGTTAAACACACTAACTTCGGTTTATATCTGGACGGCGGCGCGGATGGCGAAATCCTGTTGCCCAATCGTTATATTCCAAAAGATATTCCCAGCGAAGATGAAGACTGGCTCAACGTATTTGTTTATCTGGACAGCGATGACAAACTCATTGCCACCACAGAAAAACCGAAAGTTCAGGTCGGTGAATTTGCCAGTCTGAAAGTGGTTGAGGTCAACAGCATCGGCGTGTTTCTCGACTGGGGCCTGCCCAAGGACCTGTTGCTGCCGTATTCCGAAGAAAAACGCCAGATGACCGCCGGTGAGTACTGCGTGGTGCATGTCTACCTCGACAAGCACACCCGTCGTATCACCGCGACCGCGCGCCTGGATCGCTACCTGGACAAAACCCCGGCCAACTACACGCCCGGCCAGGAAGTTGACCTGTTGGTGGCCGAGGCGACCGACATGGGCTTCAAGGCGATCATCAACAACAAGCACTGGGGCCTGATCCACAAGAACGAAATCTTCAAGTTCATGCGCGCCGGCAAGGAAGAGAAGGGTTTCATCAAGGAAGTGCGGGCCGATGGCAAGATCAGCCTGAGCCTGCAGCCGGTCGGTGAAGAGGCTGCCACCAGCCTGAACTCGAAGATCCTCGCCAAGTTGCGTGACAACAACGGCACCTTGCCGGTCAGCGACAAGAGCGACCCGGCACTGATCAGCAGCCTGTTCGGTGTCAGCAAGGGCAACTTCAAGAAGGCGATCGGCGCGCTCTACAAGAACGGCCAGATTGTCATTCACCCGGACCGTATTGAACTGAGCTGACCCTCAAACCGGGTGATGGCTTGATGATCTAGGAGCGAGCTTGCTCGCGATGAACTCAAATATTGCGCGTAGTTTCAGGAAGTATTGCGTATTCGTTGACGATCATCGCGAGCAGGCTCGCTCCCACATGTGTCCATCAATTCATTGGATATCGAGTAACCGTCATGTCCTCGACCCTGTGTGAGATTGCCTGATGATTGCCACTCGGCGCAGCGTCGATGGCTTTGCCCTGCAAGTGATGTTTGGCCTGTGCCTGGTGTGGGGCATCCAGCAGGTGATGATCAAGTGGGCGGCCGCGGATATCGCGCCAGTGATGCAGGCGGCCGGTCGCTCGGGGATCTCGGCGCTGCTGGTGGGGTTGCTGATCTGCTGGAAAGGCGGCTGGGATCAGGTCAGTGCGACCTGGCGCGGCGGCTTGCTGGCCGGCAGCCTGTTCGGCCTGGAGTTCCTGTTCATCTCCGAAGGCCTGCAGCTGACCACCGCCGCCCACATGTCGGTGTTCCTCTACACCGCACCGATCTTTACCGCGCTGGGCGTGCACTGGCTGTTGCCCAGCGAGCGCCTGCGGGCGGTGCAATGGCTGGGGATCCTGCTGGCCTTCATCGGGATCGGCGTGGCGTTTGCCGGAGGCGTGTCCTGGGACAACCTGGACCGGCGCATGCTGCTGGGCGATGCGCTCGGTGTATTGGCCGGTGCCGCCTGGGGCGCGACCACGGTGGTGGTGCGGGCTTCTCGCCTGTCGGAAGCGCCGGTGACCCTGACCCTGTTCTATCAATTGATCGTCGGTTTCTTCGGCCTGCTGCTGATCGCCGTGCTCAGTGGCCAGGTGACCCACGTCAGCCTGACGGGTGTGGCAATCACCAGCGTGCTGTTCCAGGGGCTGGTGGTGTCTTTCTGCAGTTACCTGATCTGGTTCTGGTTGTTGCGCCGCTACCTGGCGGCCAATCTGGCGGTGTTTTCGTTCATGACGCCGTTGTTCGGCGTCACGTTCGGCGTGCTGTTGCTCGGCGAACAACTGACCCTCAACTTTGTCATCGGCGCGGTGCTGGTGTTGCTGGGCATCACCTTTGTCAGCGCCGAACAGTGGGTTCGTCGGCGTTTGCGCAAAGCCCTTGGGCAAGACTGAGCCGGCGTCCCCCGCAGCGCGACTGCCTGGCTGGCAGATGCAGTGGGGGCTAAGGTGCAAAGGCGGGCGATGGGGTTGATTTGGATCAATTCGGTAACAGATCTTTGCGAACTGAGACGAGCATTGCGTAGGAGTTCGGACTACTATCTGTATGAAGCGTCTACAGAACCCGGTCGCTCGGCATTACCCTGAAGGGGGGCACCATGAAAGAGAAATTGCAAAACTGGCTCCATGACCTCGGTGTCGCGCTAGGTTTGATCGAACCACCTCTGCAACCCGTGCCTATTCGCACTGACGACGAACAACGCCGTCGCCAACCGCGCCGCCGGTAAAGCGCATGTTGTAGCAGCTGCCGCAGGCTGCATTCGCCTGCGCCGCTGGTGCAAGCTGTCCGCCGCAGATCCCGCGTCTGCGGCCCCATCCCCTGCACGCACGCCGGCAGCTGATTACAAACTCCTCTCCCGATACCCGCTACCTCTCTCGACAACACTTTCCTCCAGACGAAAAAAAACGGATGCAGCGACCGACGCTGCACCCGCCGAAGAAAGGTGTACGGCGTCTGACCTGAGGTCAGATCGCGTTGGCCAGGGTGGCCGGGCGACGGGACGCCAGGCTGACCACCACGAAGCTCACCAGGCCGACCGCCAGGCTGTAGTAGATCGGCGTGTTGGCATCCAGGCCATCCTTGAACATGAACACCAGGGCAGTGACGAAGCCCAGGCCCATGCTGGAGATGGCGCCGGCGGTGGTAGCGCGTTTCCAGAAAATCGCCCCGATCAGCGGGACCAGCATGCCGCCCACCAGCAGGTTGTAGGCCAGGGTCAGGGCGCTGATCACGTCATTCACCACCAGGGCGATGCCCAGAACGGCAATCCCGGTCAGCGCCGTGAACAGGCGGTTCATCTTCAGGCTCGACTGTTTGCCACCACGCAATTTCGGCAGCAGGTCCTCGGTCAGGGTCGTGGCGGCGGCAAGCAGGCCGGCGCTGGCGGTGGACATCATGGCGGCCAGGGCTGCGGCAATCACCAGGCCACGGATACCGTCAGGCAGCGACAGTTTGACGATGGCGGCGAAGGCGTTGTTGACGTTGTCCAGGTCCGGAATCAGTACGTGTGCCGCCATGCCGATCAGTGCGCAGGCCAGGCCGTAGAGGATGCAGTAGAACCCGGCCAGGGTCCCGGCGTATTGGGCGACTTTGGCGGTGCGCACGGTGAACACGCGCTGCCAGATGTCCTGACCGATCAGGATGCCGAAGAAGTAGATCATGAAGTAGGTGATGATCGTGTCCCAGCCGATGGTCGTGAAGCTGAAGTTCGACGCCGGCAGTTTCATCACCAGTTCGTCCCAGCCGCCGACGCGGTACAGGCAGATCGGCAACAGGATGAACATCAGGCCCACGGTCTTGATGATGAACTGGACGATGTCGGTCAGGGTCAGCGACCACATGCCGCCGATGGCCGAGTAGACCACCACCACACCACCGCCGAGCAGCACCGAAACCCAGAACGGCAGGTCGAACAGCACTTGCAGCACGGTGCCGATCGCCAGGATCGAGGTCACGCCGATCATCAGTGCGTACGCCAGCATGATCACCGCGCTCGCGGTGCGGGCCATCGGGTTGTAGCGTTTTTCCAGGACCTGGGTAACGGTATAGATCTTCAGCTTGAGCAGCGGCTTGGCGAGGAACAGGTTCAGCGCCACGATCCCGCAGCCCAGTGCCGCGCACAGCCAGAAGCCGGAGATGCCGTGCACATAACCCAGGCGCACGGTGCCCACGGTGGACGCGCCGCCCAGGACGGTGGCAGCCATGGTGCCCATGTACAGGCTCGGACCGAGGTTGCGGCCGGCGACCAGGAAGTCCTCGTTGGTCTTGGCTTTGCGCATGCCGTAGTAGCCCAGTATCAGCATCGCGGCGGCGTAGATGAGTACGACGAATAAATCTAAAGCCATGATGGCGTGTCTCCGATTGTCTTTTTTATGGTGAGGCAAAAATCAATGTGTTGGCGCAAGGCTGTGCGTGAGTCAGGCGATTTGCTGCATGACCGGTGTACCCCGCACCGCCATGCCCTTGCGGCATGGCGGATTAATCTTCATGGCAGGCCAGCCAATGGCCTTCTGGTTAACGCGTCGCTCCAGGCGCCCCTGTCCCACCGCAGCTGATAGGCCGCGCGAGCGGTTCAGGCAAAGGCTGCCACCGGGTCGGCGGCAGCCTTGAAAGCCTGATCCCGTGGGGGCTTGGTCCGATCCTCAGCGATGGGCCACGCCCGGCAGTACGCAGAGCATTTCGTACAGCAGATTGGCGCCCAGCAGCGAGGTATTGCCGGTGGTGTCGTACGGCGGCGAGACTTCTACCAGATCGCAGCCGATCAGGTCGAGGCCCTGGCAGCCGCGGACGATTTCAATCGCCTGGATGGTGGTCAGGCCACCGATTTCCGGGGTGCCGGTACCAGGGGCCCAGGCCGGATCGATGCCGTCGATGTCGAAGCTCAGGTACACCGGACCACCGCCAACCTTTTCCCGGACTTCGGCCATCAGTGGCGCCAGGGACTGGTGCCAGCACTCTTCGGCCTGGACCACACGGAACCCCTGTTTGCGGCTCCAGTTGAAGTCTTCCGCGGTATAGCCCTGGGCGCGCAGGCCGATCTGCACCACACGGTCGCAGTCCAGCAGGCCTTCTTCGACGGCGCGACGGAAGGTGGTGCCGTGGGCGATCTTCTCGCCGAACATGTGATCGTTGACATCGGCGTGGGCGTCGATGTGCACCAGGCCGACCTTGCCGTGCTTCTTGTGGATGGCCCGCAGGATCGGCAGGGTGATGGTGTGGTCGCCACCGAGGGTCAGCGGGATCACGTCGTGTTCGAGGATCTCGTCGTAGGACTCTTCGATGATGCGCACGGCATCCAGCAGGTTGAAGGTGTTGATTGCCACGTCGCCGATGTCGGCGACCGACAGCGAGTCGAACGGTGCGGCACCGGTGGCCATGTTGTACGGGCGGATCATCACCGATTCGGCGCGGATTTCCCGTGGCCCGAAGCGGGTGCCGGCGCGCAGCGAGGTGCCGATGTCCAGCGGGATGCCAATGAAGGCAGCGTCCAGGCCGGCAGCGGATTGCAAGTGGGGGAGTCGCATCATGGTGGCGATGCCGCCGAAGCGCGGCATTTCGTTGCCGCCCAGTGGTTGGTGAAGAATTTTGTCCACGGGTATGGCCTCATCGTCTTTGTTTTATTTATGGGGTTACCCAGCGCATCGGGAATGCACGGGCACCTGTTGGGCGGATTCTGCGAAATGGAGTGGCGCAGAAGAATCGCTACCGGCAAATACTTAGTTCAGATTTTTCTAAACTAATGCTGACGGGGGCGATAGACTTCGCGCCTAACGCAAACTGAAATATCTCGTAGCAGCTGCCGAGCCCTCGAGGCTGCGTTCGGCTGCGAAGCAGTCGAGCATGGGATATTTCATTCTTCAGGATAAAACGGTCGCCTGGATGGCGGCCGCTTCGCAGCCGAACGCAGGCTGCGCCAGCTGCTACAGGGACTGTGTCGCGACGTCACTCGGAGCTCCCCCATGGCCAACGCTTTACCCGACCTGAAACTACTGCGCATCTTCGTCAGCGTGGTCCGTCACCAGGGGTTCGCCAATGCCCAGCACGAGCTCAACCTGTCGACCTCGGCCATCAGCACTTACATGAGCCAGCTCGAAGCCGGGTTGGGCCTGGTGCTCTGCCATCGCGGCCGGGGCGGGTTCAGCCTGACCAGCAAGGGCGAACTGTTTCACCAGGAGACCCTGCGCCTGCTCGGCGAGCTCGAAGGCTTCGAGCAATACGCCGCCGCGCTCAAGGGCGAGTTGCGCGGTACGCTCAACCTGGGGGTGATCGACTCCACGGTCAGCGACAAGGCCTTGCCGTTCGCCGAAGCCATCGGTGCCTACACGCTGGAGCACCCGGCGGTGCATCTGCACCTGTCGGTAATGAGCCCCTACGAACTGCAACTGGGGGTGCAGGACAACCGCCTGGACCTGGCCATCGGGGCGTTCTCGACGCGCATGAGCGGCCTGGTCTACATGCCGCTCTATCGTGAGCAGCACTGGCTGTATTGCAGCAATCGCCACCCGTTGTTCACCGAGCGGCGTATCCCCGAGCAGTTGATTACCCAGCAACGCATGGTCGGACGTGGCTACTGGAGCCAGGCCGAACTGGCCCGCCACGGCTTCAAGCACAGCGCCGCGACCGTGGACAGTATGGAGGCGCAGTTGATTCTGGTGCTGTCCGGCGCCTACATCGGCTACCTGCCGGAGCACTACGCCCAGGCCTGGGCCGACAAGGGCGATCTGCGGGTGCTGCTGCCGGCCACCTTCGGCTACCAGGCGCCGTTCTCGATGATCGTGCGCCGTGGCCGCAGCCGCGAGCCCTTGATCCAGACCTTCCGTGACTTGCTCAAAGCCCAACTCAACCAGGCCTGATCGGGAGACGTTCATGTCCAGAAGCCAATGCCCGCGCTGCCTGCGTCCGGCCACCCACTGCTTGTGCCCGCTGATCCCCTGCCTCGACAGCCGAACCCGGGTGCTGCTGTTGCAGCATCCCAGCGAGGTCAACCACGCCCTGAATACCGCGCGGTTGGCGGCGTTGGGCTTGAACAACGCGCAGTTGGTGGTCGGCGAAGTGTTCGAGGATTTACCCGAGTTGCTTAATCAGCCGGGCTATTGTGCGCGCCTGTTGTTTCCGGCGGACGACGCACAGCCGCTGCAGGCCTATGCGCCTTTGCAGCAGCCAATGTTGCTGGTGGTGCCGGATGGCACCTGGCGCAAGGCGCGCAAAATGCTCCACCTCAATCCGCTGCTGGCGGCCTTGCCGCGCGTGACCCTGGCCGAGGGTGGGGTGTCCCGTTATCGCCTGCGCAAAGCCCCGGGGCCGGGGGCCTTGTCGACAGTGGAGGCGATTGTCCAGGCGTTGCAGGTGCTGGAGGCCCCGACTTCGTTCGAGCTGCTGCTAAAACCCTTCGACGCGTTGATCGAGGGGCAGATTGCGGCGATGGGGCAGGCCGTTTACCAGAGGAATCATGGTTCGAGGTAGAGGGCGTTTTAAGGGTCGCTTAGGGCTACCGACATCGCGAGCAGGCTCGCTTCCACAAAGGATTGGCGACCAGCGGCGCATTCAGCGTTCGCGCATCGCCTCGGTGCGGGCTTTGAGCACCGGTTTGAGCAGGTAGTCCAGCACGCTCTTCTCGCCGGTAATGATGTCCAC
>Ga0067045_1004750_pt1 | contig 15234 bp, 10 predicted proteins | sample TerdegcTABiofilm_FD_59184 | JGI IMG/M metagenome (GOLD analysis project Ga0067045, IMG submission 59184) | Combined Assembly of (Gp0054472, Gp0054536) Wastewater bioreactor microbial communities from Singapore -Terephthalate degrading...
CGCGTGCGTGTCTGGGCGTTCTCGACCGTGACCTGGCAGTACGCGGCGGGGTTCTCAGCGGCTGCGGTCGTCGCGGCGGCCGGGGCCGTCACGGTGCCGGCAACCATGGCTGTGCTGGCCGATGAAGCGGCGTTCTCATCGCCACCGCCACCACAGCCGGACAGGACGCATGCAACGGCGAGCAGAGCGGCAAGTACGAGCAGCGATTTCACGGCAATCACTCCTGGAGGCTGGATTGGGTGCGTCTCTGAGAAGACTATACCCCCGGACCGCGATCTATGTTCAGCAAGAGGGCGATACTGTCTATTTATAATATACTATCGTTCACTACAATAACACCTGTTGACATTTTCACTATACGGTGCTACCATCCCTGCGTGGATATAGCTACCGATGCCGGGCGAAAACTCCTCGCAACACGCATCCAGTCGGCCATCGCCGAGGCCGGCTACGACTCCTTGGCCGCCTTCGCGCGGAAGATGGGGGTCACCCGCGGCCTCATCCACAACTATGTGGCAGGCACGACCCTTCCTCCCCTTGATCGGCTCCAGGCCATCGCCGACCTGTGCGGCAAGCCCCTCACCTGGTTCCTCGTGGATGACCCATCCTTCACGACTGCCGAGGCCGCGAGCCTTCGTTCGGAACGGGACGCACTCCTGGCGGAGAACAACGCGCTGACAGGCCTGCTTGCTGCGGAGCGCGAGCGCCGGGCGGCGGAGCACGATCGGCATGCCGCTGCAATGCTGGAGACGGTCCGCGAACTATGCCTGGCATATCGCAGGCTCGGCGACACCGCAGCCCTCCTGGAAGCGGCGCCGAGACTGCTGGAACTTGCCCGGGATCGCGGGGCGTCAAAGGCCATCATGGAAGCCCGGCTGCAGATGGGCCACGCGTGGTTCGAACGAAGCGATCTGTCGCGGGCACGGGCGTCGCTGGAAAAGGCCCTGCAGACCGCGCGGGAGCTCGGGGACGCAAGAGCTGAGAGATCAGTCCTGCAGGAGATGGTCCGTGTCCTGCAGGCCTCCGGCAATCTTGTCGCGGCCCGCGACCATGCCCTCGCGCTGGCGAATTCGGATGCGTGGTGGTCGCGCTGGGCGGGCCGCGTATCCCTCGCGGCGCTGGAGGATCAGGCGGGCAATCCCGAGGCCGCGCTGAAGTACTTGGACGAGGCACAGGAAACCGTTGACGCGGGCGACCAGCCCCAGGCGTACGTTCTGACGGCCCGCACCTACATTCTCTCCAATCGGGTCAATCTGGCGCTGAGCCGGGGCGAGTATGGCCTCGCCGGAAGACTGGTCGTTGACCTTCGCGAGACCGCAGCCCAGGCATCCCAGCCCGACCAGGTGCGCGAGGCGGCGTTGAACGAGGCCATCGTCCTCCTGCGGATCGGACGGGTCTCGGAAGCCGCGGCGAGACTCGATGCGCTCGGGGACTGGGCGGAAATCGCGGCTGACGCACGTCTCCAGGCGCTTGTCGAGGTCTTGCGGTCGGAGGTGTTCCGTTGCCAGGGGGACGTTGACGCCGCGCGCAACCACGCGCGGCTGGGCATCGAGAAAGCAACCGAAGCCGGGCGCGGGCACGTGCTTGCTGAAGCCGAACTCGCGCTGGGACTGGCCTATCTCGACGCCGGCAGGCCGGCCGATGCCGAGTATCACATCGCCCGCGCAGAATCACGGGCCGCGAAGCTGCAGTGGCGGCGTCTGCAGCTGGCAGCCAGATTCCATCGAGCGAGATGCCGGATGACCGATGACCCCNANNTCGCGANGGAGACCATGCGGACAGTATTGCAGGATCTCCATCAGGCAGGCTGCCGCGACCTTGAGGCTGACGCGATGGTGTTGCTCGCCGGGCTGGAGGAAGGCGACCGGGCGCGTGAATACGCTGAGCAGGCAGTGGGGATTGCGCGGGAACTCGGCTACGTACGGGGCGAGAAACAGGCATCGCCGGTGATTGCGGGCTTTGATCACCCAACGAAAGAGGAGCTGTGAATGAAGGCTACAGGGCGGGGCATTGCTGGACTGATGGCGTGCCTGATCATCTCGGCGCTCGTGGGCTGCGGCGGGGAGGCCGTGCTCCTGAGCTACATCGGCGGCGGCCTGCCGCCGGGCGAACCGGACATCGGCGGCGTGGTGCTGGCCGCGGCTCCGGCAACCGCATCGGTGGGCGCGGCCGCTGGTGAGACCCCGGTGGTCGGTGCGACGGTCGAGTTGTTCAAGGGAACGCGCAGGGCCGGGCAAACGGTGACAGGCCCGGGCGGCTACTTCCGGTTCGAGAATCCGGCCTCCGGCCGGTACCGGCTGCAGGTGACGCCACCTGCCGGATCGGGGCTGCGAGCAGCACAGCGCGACCTGGACCACCAGTACGGACGCCAGACCTTCGTGGAGATCGTCCTGCAGAGAGACTGAACGGTCAGGGCATACCCGCCAGATACGGGGATGGGCAGCGTAGCCGAAGCACCGGCGATCGCCTGCCCGTCCCTTGTGTTTCCTCCATCTCAAGCTCTACCGCCGCATCGCGTGGGACCCGACGCCCCACACGCAGATATTCATGCTTCCCCAGGAGGAAAACCATGCGATCCTGGGGCCGCATCGCCGGTGGGGCTGCCGCAGTGGCGCTGGAAGCGGACAAGCCGATGTACATGCCCGGGCAGTCGACCCATAGCCGGCTCACGATCACGGCGAACAGCGACATTGAGGCCAAGGCCGCGCTGGTCAGGCTCACGGGTGAGGAGGAAGTGCGGTTCGAGGTACCCGTATTCGACGAGAAGGGCGAGGAAACGGGCGATAAGGACGACTACAAGCGGGTGCAGGCCCCGGACACCGAGCAGCGCATCCCCGGTCCGATCAAGCTGTCGGCGGGTCGGCAACAGGTGCTCGAGGTCCAACTCCACGTGCCGGTGACCGCGCCGCCCACGTACTCCGGGCCGAATGCCACCCACCGCTACCAGCTTTCGGGCGCTCTGGACGTGGCCTGGAGCACCAACCCGAGCGACACCACGGACATCATCGCGGGCCTGACGGGGCCGGGAGGATAGGCGTTCTTCGAGATCAGATGAAGATGCCCGGCGGAGACAACTGGGCGGTGGACCCGCCGTCCACGCAGAGCGTCTGCCCGGTGATGTATGAGGCTTGGGAGCTTGCAAGGAACGCCACGGCGGCGGCGATCTCATCGCTGCTGCCGTAGCGCTGCATCGGCACATACGGCTGGCGAACATCGGCGAGGGGCGTCCCCGCGGGAATCCCTTTGCGCCGGATGGGCCCCGGCGCGACTGAGTTCACTCGGATCCCCGCCGGCGCCAGTTCCAGAGCAAGGGAGCGCACGAAGGCCTCGACGGCGCCTTTGCTGCTGTCGTAGGCAAGCATCCGGTGGTGCGACTGCAGCGCGCCGATGGTGCTGATGAAGACCATGGCGCCGCTGCCCCGCTCAAGCATCGTCGGCGCCAGGCGTTTGGCCAGGAAGAAGGCGCTGTCGGCGTTGGTCGCGAGCATTCGCTGCCAGTAGTCCGTATCCGTGTCGGAAAGCGCACCCCCACGCACCAGCGCCGCATTGTGCACCAGCAGATCAGGTTCCAGGCCCTCCTGCGCCATGCGCGCGAACAGCGCGTCCACCTGCGCCTCGTCGGAGACGTCCGTCACTACAGGCAGCGCGAATCCCCCGGCCCCGGTGATCTCCCCCGCCGTCTCGATGAGGTTCTCCTCAGTGCGCCCGCACAGCACCACCCGCATGCCCTCGGCCCCAAGGCGGACGCTGATTGCTCTGCCGATGCCCGCGCCGCCGCCGGTGACAAGGGCGACCTTCCCGCGCAGGTCGGGGTAACACGGCGAGACAGGTGGTTCGAAGGTGTCGTTCATCGGGCGCTCCCGGGCGAGATGCATTGGTTGCGGCAGGTTCTGGTGCGAGGGCGGGCGGCCCGGACGTCAGTCTTTCGCCGTCAAGTCCGCGCAAACCAGTTCCTCATCGTTGCGCGCGAAGACGTGCCGGTAGGCGAAAGCCGGGTGGCTCCAGCACACTCCCCCGCGGCCGTCGAATTGCCCCTTCGTCGGCTTGATGAGATGCGACCGGCTGATCTCCTGATACCCCTGGGGCGAGACCCGGCTCACAATGAGTTCGCCCTTCTCGTTGAAGAACCAGACGCGATCACCATTGCGGACCATATGCGCGTTGGCCCAACGATCCAGAGGGACCACCGTGGTGTCCTCCCAGAGCCGGTCTCCGGTGGCCGGGTCGAGGCAACGCAGTTCACCCCACGAATCGATCCCGTAGATGTACCCGCCGATGAACATGGGGGTGGTCATGCAGGCATGCAGGGCGTCGGTGTTCCGTTCGTTCTTCCCCCTGCGGTGCCAGACCATGTCCGCTGCGGGCTTGTCCGGGTCGAGGCGAAGCATGACGCTGCCATGCCAGAAGGCGGTGATGAACATCCACTGGCCGTCCACAATCGGGGTGGCGATCGCCGGGTCGGTGCCGCCGCCGGGGAAGCCCACGCTCCAGACCTGCTCGCCCGTCCCGCAGTCGAACGCGGCGATATGGAACTTGGTCCACACCGCGACCAACTTGCGCCCGGCCTGTTCGAACAGCATAGGCGCGGCGTAAGACGCGTCATCATCCAGCGCCCGCCAGCGTTCGGCCCCGGTGGCCTTGTCGAAGGCCATCAGGCAACCCCCATCCTCAGCACCGATCTGGGCGATGACCAGGTCATCCGCGATCACCGGCGACCCGGAAATGCCCCAGGTCGGCAGACGCAAAGTATAGTCTTCCCCAGGCACCTTACGCCAGATGATTTCGCCGCTGTTGGCGTCGAGGCAGACCAGGTGGCCCATCGAGCCCAGTTGATAGGCCCGGCCATCGCTGATGGCCACATTCGCTCGCGGCCCGGTGGTGTACGATATCTTCTTGTAGTCGCAGTCATAGGCGTGCGTCCACAGCAGAGCGCCGGAATCCCACGCGAAGCAATGCACCCGCTCCTGTTCGCGAGGCTGGGTGACCCGATCGGTGATGTAGACGCGGCCATTCGCCACCGACGGCCCACTGTACCCGCCGCCAATGGGCGCACTCCAGCGCAGCGGAATCGAGCCATCCGGCAGTGTATCGGTGATGCCGTCCTCGTTCCACTCGCCGTTCCCCAGCGGTCCGCGCCACCCGGGCCATTCGTCAGCCAGTGCGCACAGGCAGGGCAGTACCGAGAGCAGGATCAGCGCGGCGCGGCGCGGGGTCGACAGAAGGGTCATCGGCGACCTCCGGAGAAAGGTTTCGAGGTTACGCATATTCGCCGCGCAGGGGCCTTGACCTTCGGGCTTCCACGGCGCCGGTACAGGAGGCTTACCGTGAGATTCGGCGGACCCGTTTTCGGCACGAGCGAACCCGACAGTTGGGTCGAGGCCCACAGACAGGCGGGCTACACCGCGACGTACTGGCCGGAACCGAGCGAGGACCTGGTGGATGAGTACGTCGCCGTAGCAAAGCGCGCGAACCTTCTGATCGCAGAGGTCGGTGCGTGGTCCAACCCGCTGAGCCGTGACGAAGCAGCACGTAAGGCGGCCTTCGAGCGGTGCGTGAACCAACTCGCCCTCGCGGACAGAGTCGGCGCCCGGTGCTGTGTGAACATCGTCGGTTCGCGCGGCGAGAAATGGGACGGCCCGTGCGCCGAGGATCTCCTGCCCGAGACCTTCGACGCCATCGTGGAGACCACCCGAGCGATCATCGATGCAGTGCAGCCCACCCGGACCTTCTACACGCTGGAGACCATGCCGTGGATGCTGCCGGATTCCGCGGACAGCTACCTGCGACTCATCGAGGCGATAGACCGTCCAGCCTGCGCGGTGCACCTGGACCCGACGAACCTGGTGAACTGCCCCGCCCGGTACTTCCGCAATGGCGACCTGATCCGTGAGTGCTTCGAGAAGCTGGGGCCGCGCATCCGAAGCTGCCACGCCAAGGACATCCTCATGGGCGACCGGTTCATGGTGCACATCGACGAGGTGCCGCCGGGGCAGGGCACGCTGGACTACCGCGTGTACCTGACGGAACTGGCGAGACTGGACCCGGACACGCCCCTGATGATGGAGCACATGACGCCCGAGCAGTTCCCGGCGGCGGCCGAGTACATCCGCAAGGTCGCGGCGGATTGCGGGGTCAGCATGGGCTGATCGCGCCGGCTCTCGGCGGCCACAGGCGGTGGCGCAGACGGTGTGCTGGGCCCAATCATCTAGATGGCGATCACACCCCGCACTGGTCCGCAACGGGAGGCCGGGAGGCGCTCAGCACCACCTCAACGGCCCTACACCCTCCACACGCCCGCGGCGGCGCTTTCGGAAATCCGCTGCATCGCCATATCCGGCCCGAGCTTCGTGAGCGCCTCCGCGATCGGGTCGTTCACGGCGGGCAGTGCGCCCACGGACTCAAAGAACGCGTTCTTGCGCGGCAGGTCCATGTCGCACGCCACGTAGCTCATCCCCACGAACCGCGCCAGCACCGTATGCCCGACCATGATGCGCGCGCCCCGCAGGAAACTCTCGCGCAAGTCCTTCAGGACCGGCCCGCCCAGGTCGTCCACGAAGGGCAGGCCGGACTTGTTCATCTCAGTGCCGATGTTGATGGGCAGGTTCATGTCATCGGCGATGGCCACAATCTCCCGCAGCTTACGAACCTTGGTCTCCCGGGCTTCGGGGTCCTTGATGTTCCAGTTGCGGTCCGGGATGATATTCAGCGCCGCCGCGCCCTTGGCCACCATGCACTCCAGCATGGCCCGGCCGTCCTCCTCTCCCCCACTGGTGCCGTCGAGCCAGGTGATCATCGGGATCGCGTCGCAGGACAGGACCCACTGGATGAAGTCATCCACCGGCGGGAAGGTGTCCTCGGAGGGCTGCACGTACCCGAGACCGCCGCGCTTGGCCAGCTTAGACCGCACCAGTTCCTCCAGGTCCGGGGAGTTCAGAATCGGCTCGATGTCCGCCGCGGGCTTGCCCAGGATGTCCGACCAGAACCGCGCGGTCCGCTCCGGGCTCCCGTTGACCTCGGCGGCCTTGTTCACGTAAGCCCGGATGATGTGGCGCTCGGTGGCGGCATTGAGCGGCGTGAGGGGCAGCACGTCGAGTTCGTAGTCGATGGCGATGTCCGGCACGTGGGGATTGATGCGGTTCACGAGGTCCACATTCCGCGCACAGGCGGCGTCGCGGTAGGCGCACAGACCGGCAGCCTGGGACGTCCCGGGTGGGGGCACGGTGACGAATCCCGCGCCCATGATATACGTGACCCCGGGCTCGCCCGGAGAGGTGATATCCACGTCCGCGTATTCCTTGAGGTACACGCGGGTCTCGAGGTTCACCGTGGAGCGCAGGCCCAGGAGCTGCCCGGCGGCCAGGAACTCCTCGAGACCGTCGAGCACGTCGAAGTCGCACAGCCCGGCGGCATACAGGCCAGCCTGGTGAGCTGCCCAGGAGATGTGGGAGGGCGACCAGCCGTCGGCGTTGTACGAGAAGAACGAGTGGAAGTGCATGTTCAGGTTGTCGGTGGCGGGGGCGGAGGGCACATCCGCCGCGGCCAGGGATTCGAGGGCTTCGCGGCGGGCCTGCGGGTTGAAGTCGTCGAGGCGGGATTCCAGGGCGGTGATGTCGCGCAAATCAGACGCCTGCCTTTCTGGCGTGATAGGGCTCGGAGTCGGGTGCGGCGGTCGCGCCAAGATTACCCCGAACGACGCGAAGGGGCAAGAGAAGGACGAACCGGGGGACTGTTCGGGCAGAAGGGGACGGGGACTTGAGCCGGCGCAGAGAGGTGCTGACCGATGGGGCAATTGCTGGAGCGAGCTTGCTCGCGACGGCGTTGGCCGTCTCGACGTACGTCCACGAAAGTCGCGGGCAAGCCCCCTCCAACATGCCTGCGGAACGTGTGCGCCTCAATCCTGTCCGTGCCGCCGCGCTGCCGTCCTCAGTACCACCGCCAGCCCATATTTCCTGGGTTGAAAGCATCGCGGCGGTCCAGGTTCTCATCGGACACCCGCAGATCGCCGGCCTCGTCCAGCATCCCATCGTCGCCGGTCTCCCGGCACCAGTCCACGAGAGCCGCACGGTATTCGGCTGCCAGTTCGGGCCGATCCTTCGCCAGGTTGCGCAACTCGTGCGGATCCTCGGCACAGTCGTACAGCTCCTCGATGCCCCCCAGTTCGTGGTAGACGTACTTGAACGCATGGGAGCGCACCATGTATCGCTGGCGTGGTGAGTCCAGGGACTGCGAGAAGATCAGCTCCCGCGATTCCGCCGACGGGTCACCCAGGGCAGGGGCGAGGCTGGACCCCATCACGGGCGCGCGCAGGCTCGTCCCGGTCAGTTCCGCCAGCGTGGGGAGGATGTCATGCTGGCCCACGAGTTGCGTGCCGGGCGCTGAGTGGGGAGCAACGCCGGGACCTGCGTAGATCGTCGGAATGCGCACCGAGCCGTCGAACATGTTGCACTTGAAGAAGCAGCCGAAATCGCCCAGCAGATCGCCGTGGTCGGCGGTGTAGACCACGATGGTGTTCTCAGTCAGCCCCGCTTCCGACAGGTATGACAGGAGGCGGCCAATCATCTGGTCCTGGAAGGTAACCATCCCGAAGTAGTGCGCCCGTGCCACCTGCACCGCCTGGGGTGAGAGCCTGTCCCAGCCGTAGGCCACCGGGTTGTGCCGCAGCCACGGGTCGCGGTCCGCGAGCAGGTCCACAGACCCAACGGGCGGCGGGATGTCCCGCGGGTCATACAAGGCGTCGAAAGGCCGGGGCGGGTCATAGGGTGGGTGGGGCTTGGTGAAGGACGCCCAGGCGAAAAAGGGCTGACCAGGCCGCGAAGATAGATGCTCTTTGAGGTTGGCGATGGTCCGCGTCGCGACCCAGGACTCCTCATGAAGTTCCGCGGGCAGGGGTGACGGCGCGGGATGGACGTCATTGTTCCCGGTGGCGTGGGCGCGCTCGTACCCGCCCCAGCCCATGTCATGCAGCCAGTCGTGGTAATCCTCGAGACCGAGCGCGTCTTTTCCGGGCGCGAACTGGTGGAGAATCCGGCCCTCTTCGCACAACTCCGCGTGCTCGAACCCGTGGAGCAGCCGGGGCTGTCCCGGCGGCGCATAGGGCACATAGTGCAGCTTGCCCACGGCAACCGAGTGGTAGCCCGCATCCCGGAAATGGGCCGCGATTGTGGGCTGTCCTGGGCGGATGAGGCCGGAGTTGTTCTTGATGCCCGTGCAGACGTGGGAGTAGTTGCCGGTGGTTATCGTGGCGCGGCCGGGCACGCAGATGGGGTTGCAGCTGAAGGACCCATGGAAGGTCACACCCCGCGCAGCGAGGGCATCCAGGTTCGGCGTCTGGATGAAGGGATTCCCATTGCAACCGAGAGCATCCCAGCGCATGTGGTCGGCGGTGATGAGCAGCACGTTAGGCCTGTCGGACATGGTCGAGGCGCCTCCTGGCAGGTCGATCTGAGCATCTCTTCGTCGGACACGCCCGCGGGGCCTTTGCCGCCGGGCACGCGGTGTCAACAGGAGTCGTCCACTCATCCGGCGAAGTATTCATCGCGTGACCGGGACATCGGGAATCAAGTCGCCGCTGGTTGGAGGTGGTGTTGGCGTGATCATCGTCACCGGTCTTTCGATGGCGCTGCAGATCGCGTGCGCAATCCTGGCCATCCGCCTCATCACTGTCACAGACCGCCGCGGTCCGTGGATCGCGGTAGCCGCCACCTTCACCCTCATGGCGCTGCGACGCGGAATCTCCCTCTACGCAGAGGCGATGAATGCGCGGTCGCCGGAACTCACCCTCGGCATGGAACTGGTCGCACTCCTGATCTCCCTGCTGCTGGCCACCAGTCTCATTCTCTTCAACCGAGTGTTCGTGGAACTGCGTCAGCAGCGGGACTTCGCCTCCGCGGTGCTTGACACCGCTGCCAGCCTAATTGTGGTTCTCGACCGCGAAGGCCGGATCATCAAGTTCAACCGCGCCTGCGCCGAGACAACGGGCTACACCTTCGAGGAAGTGAGCGGCAAGCCGCTCTGGGACATCTTCCTGACCCCGGAGGAGCGGGAGTCGGTGCAGCGGGTCTTCAGCAGTCTGGTGGCGGGGGATTTCCCGAACGAACATGTGAACTACTGGCTAACCAGGGACGGCGGCAAACGGCTGATCTCGTGGTCCAACACCTGCTGCACGGACAAGCGCGGGCACGTGGAATTCGTGGTCAGCGCCGGGGTGGACATTACCGAGAGCCGGGCGGCGGAGGAAGCGCTGCGCCTGAACGAGAGCAGGCTGCAGGCTCTCCATAACCTGTCCGACATGACGGACGCGCCGCTTTCCCAGCTCTCCCATTTCGCGCTGGAAGAGGCTGTGCGTCTCACGAGCAGCAAGATCGGTTACCTGGCGTTCACCAACGAGGACGAAAGCGTCCTGACAATGCATGCGTGGTCCAAGAGCGCGATGCAGGAATGCGCGATGATCGACAGACCCATCCATTACCCGGTTGAGAGCACGGGGCTGTGGGGGGAGGCAGTGCGCCAGCGCAAGCCCGTGATCACCAACGACTACGCAGCACCCAATCCGCTGAAGAAGGGATACCCCGACGGCCACGTGCTACTCACGCGGCACATGAACGTCCCGGTGTTCGAGGGCGACCACATTGTGATCGTGGCGGGCGTCGGCAATAAGGAGGCCCCTTACGATGAGTCCGACGTGATGCAGCTGCAGCTCCTGATGCAGGGCATGTGGCAACTGATCCAGAGGCGCGAGCGCCTTGATGAGCTCAAGGCGCTCAATGAGAGTCTGGAGCAGAAGGTGCAGGAGCGCACTGCCGAGCTTCGGCGATCCAACGAGGAGTTGCAGCAGTTCGCATATGTTGCTTCGCATGACCTGCAGGAGCCCCTGCGCAAGATCCAGGCCTTCGGCGACCGCCTGCAGTCGACGGCTCGGGACAGCCTGAGCGAGGAGGCGCTCGACTACTTGACCCGGATGCGCAATGCGGCGGGCAGGATGCAGGGGCTTATCAACGACTTGCTTACATACTCGCGCGTCACCACAAGAGCCCAGCCCTTCGAACCCGTGGACCTGTCGCAGGTCCTTGGCGAGGTCCTGTCGGACCTGGAGATCAGTATTTCGGAAGCCGGCGCCCGGGTGGAGTCGGGAGACCTGGCCACCATCGACGCTGATCCTGTGCAGATGCAGCAACTGCTGCAGAACCTCATCGGCAACGCGGTAAAGTTCCGCCGCCAGGATGAGCCACCGGTCGTCAGAATCTCGGGGCGATTCGTGGAAGAGGGTTGCGCGAACGGCCCCTGCTACGAGATCCAGATCGCGGATAACGGCATCGGGTTCGAGCAGAAGTACGCTGAGCGCATCTTCGCGGTCTTCCAGCGCCTTCACGGCCGGGGCGAGTACTCGGGCACGGGCATCGGCCTGGCGGTCTGCCGCAAGATCGTGGATCGACATTCCGGGAAGATCACGGTGCAGAGCGAACCGGGCGTGGGCTCAACGTTCACCGTCACGCTGCCCGTCCGGCAATCGAGCAATGAGGAGGAGCCTGCGGGATGGAACACAACGGCAAGCCTATCGTGATTCTGATGGCCGATGACGACCAGGAGGACTGTCTTCTAGTGCGCGACGCGCTGGAGGAGAGCCGTCTGGCCAATGAGCTGCATTTCGTCCACGATGGCGAGGAACTGCTGCGGTACCTGCGCCGCCAGGGCGAGTATGCGGACATCGCCAATTCCCCGCGGCCAGGGCTGATTCTCCTGGACCTGAACATGCCACGCAAGGATGGCCGCGAAGCGCTGGCCGAGGTCAAGGCAGACCCGGCGCTGCGCAGGATTCCCGTGGTGGTGCTGACCTCGTCCAAGGCCGAAGAGGACGTGGTGCGGACCTATGATCTCGGGGTCAACTCGTACGTGACCAAGCCGGTGACCTTCGCCTCGCTTGTGGACGTGATGAAGGCCATCGGCAGGTACTGGTTCGAGATCGTGGAACTGCCGGGCAATGGCGGCGGTGCGGTGAGCCTGTGACCGGTGACCGTCCCACGTTCCGGGCGCATCGCTTTCATCAGGATATACGCCCTGGGGTTCGCTCCGGGGCGCGGACGTGCAGGCTGTCCCCGACCAAGGAGGCGTCCCCTATGAGGCGCGCACTCGCAGCTGTGCTTCTGATGGCCATCCTAGCGGCCCCCGCTGTGGCACTGGATCGTCCCTGGATCTCCGTCACGTTCTTCTACTGGTACACCTGGGATTACCAGACCGAACTGGGCGGCTGGATGGGCGGCGTGTACAACACGCCCCTGCGCGGCTACTACGATTCGCGCGCGTATGAAGACAACCTCGCAAGCCTGCACGATGCCTCCGAGTGGGGCGTCACCCACCACTTCATGGACTACTGGGGCCCCGGTTGGGTTGGTCTGGACAACGAGGCAAGGGAACTCACGGTCATGCGGGCGGCCGAAGCCCTCCGTGAACGCGGGTATGATACCTGGATGTCCGTGTACCAGGACGGCACGGACTTCGATATGGAGCAATTCGCCAAGAACCTCGACCCGAAGCGGGATACCGAGTTCTACCTGCGCCTGCTGGGTGACAGCCCTGCCTTCCCGCGGGTGAATGACAAGCCCATCGCCCTGATCTATGGCCGCAACGGCGCGCCGAAAGTGACTGCAAGCAGCGAGGGCTTCCAGGACCACCTCAAGCGCAAGTACGGCGACATCGCGGCCCTCAATGACCGCTGGGGGACGGACTTTGGCGTGTTCGGGGATGTGACCCTAGATACCGCGGCGCGCGGACATCAGCGGGCCGAGAGCATCAAGTACATCTATCAGCAGTGGGAAGCCGAGATGCAGCGGGCCAATGCCGCCGCGCGCACCCGACTCAATCTTCCCGGTTGCGTCTTCTCGTGGGACATCGCGTACCAGCCGTACATGGGCTTCGGCTACTCGGACCAGGCACGGGTCTTCTGTGGGCCCCATTCGTATGGCGGGATATTCGGGGTTCCGCATGACCAGGACGTGGAGCGGTTCATCCAGGCCGCCGTGGCCAAGCGCTACGACACCGTCTTCTTCGACACTTTCAAGAACTTCTACCACGACTGGGAGATTCGCATCCCCGGCACCTGCTACCCGCCGGACTTCAACGCCTTCGACCGCTTCTGGGTGCAGGCACTGGCCCATTACTCCGAGGCCCTGCTGCACCTGTCATGGAACGAGTGGTGGGAGGGCTCGAACCTGGAGCCCTGCGTGGAGTACGGCAAGGTATACTGCGAGAAGAACCTGCTGTACAGCACCATCATGAAGGAGTGTTTCGACAGCATCCGCGAGTGGAACAAGGGCGCGAAGGTCGCGGTGCTGCTCAACGATTGGCACTGGCTCGCAGGCGGGCGGCATCCCGAGGACATCTATACCTGCATCCAGGCCCTGCGCCGCAACAACGTGCGTTTCGACCTGATCCCTGACGATTTCGTCACAAGTGAGGAACTTGCGAAGTTCGACGTGCTCCTTGCCCCTTCGGGGGGCGTGGGCTTCGGCTATAACGCGGCGGACGAAAGCATCAGCGAACTCATCTCCCAGTGGGCAGCAGCGGATGCCAATCGGCGGCTGCTCGTCGATGACTTCCCCGGCGCGGACGAACTGTTCGATCTGGAGACATCCCCCACCCGGGCAGCCGTTGCGGCCCAGCCCGGACCGGACATGAACGCCTATGTGGATATCGGGGTGGAGGGCGACGATCAGTTCCTTCTGGACGGCTTCAGCGGGCGCGAGAACTGGGGCAAACTGCCGCCGGACAAGTTCGGCGCCACCGATCGCGACATGACAGTGCGCTGGACACCGGCTGTGGGAACCCGGACCGTGCTCTTGATGCCCTTCAGCCCACGCAGGGACCACGTGCTGCGGCTCAAGGGTTCGGCAATCCGCGGCCATGAGGTGCGGGTGCTGGTGGAGGGACGTCTCGCGGCAACATTCGACGTCCGCGAGGGCAACAACGACTACGAGGTGCTGATTCCTGGCGCTGTGGTGGGTGACACACCGTACGGCGAACTGATGCTGGACTACCAGAAGCCCATGGTGCCCACAGAGATCGACCCGGTGAAGTACCCTTCCGAGCACCGGTCCTGCAATCTCGCCCTGGACTGGCTGCAGCTTGCGACATCCAATCAGCCGTTCAGCACTGAACCGAATTTCACGCTCCCGAAGGGCACGGTGACGCTCTCGGAAGCGACCCAGTGGAGAGACTTGTCCGGGAAGACCATCGAGGGCTCCTGGATGCCCCATCGGCCGCTGACCACCGCCGCCGACCGAATCCTCAGCCGCTACAGCGATGGCGTCGCACGGGAAATGCTGGCGACCGAAGCGGGCAATGTGGTTTTCGTCAACGGGCGGTTCGACCAGATCGACCCCGAAGCCTACCTGGATGCGCTCCTGGGTGGCTGGGCGGGGTGCAAGCGAGAGCTTGTCGTGGATGCGCCCGAGGGTGTGATGGTGACTGCGCTGGAGGCCGACGAGACCCAGGTTCTTCTGGCCTACAACAGCAAGGCGCCTGAGCCGAAGGCGGTGGAGATCTCGCTGGAGGACAGAGGGCCGAGACCGATTGTGGAAGTGCGGGCGCTGTCCCTCGACGGCGAGACGGGGACCTTCCAGGAGACCCACCCGGCGCCCGGCAGGCCCGGAGTTGCGCTGCTTCATTCAGCCATGGACTACTACGGCGTGTTCCAGGTGACCCGGGGGCGAGTGGGCCTAAGCACGCCGGAGCTTGCCTTGGTCCCGGGGCAGGAACTCACTGTCAACCTGAAGTTGACGCACCGCGCAGGCGATGCCGCAACGGGCACCGTCAGCCTGGCCTCGCACCTGCCAAGCCTCACTGCCGAGCCGGTGCGCTTCACGGTGACCCCGGGCCAGACGATAACGGTGCCGATGACCATCAAGGCCCGCGACGACGTGGACTGGGGTACAAAGACGGTCGTGTTCAAGGTGGACGTGGACGGGCAGACCTCCAACTTCTGGCGGGAACTCCTGGTCCAGCGCCTTCCTGACCTCCAGGTGACCTCGCGGGTCATTGACACCCGCAAGCCAGTGGCCACCGTGACCTCGAAACCCTTCCCGTGGGCGAAGGACGCGCAGGCCACCGACGTGCGCCTGGTCATGGGTGGCGGCAGCGAGACCGCGGGGGACATCGCGCAGGGCGAGTCGGCGCGGGTCAATTTGCCGCGCTGCCCCGAACCGGGCAAGGAAATCACCTTCACCCCCACCGCCGCCGGTC